>Ga0214235_1000053_pt1 | contig 71401 bp, 64 predicted proteins | sample TroBogypolimnion_2_FD_153073 | JGI IMG/M metagenome (GOLD analysis project Ga0214235, IMG submission 153073) | Freshwater microbial communities from Trout Bog Lake, WI - 15JUL2008 hypolimnion | ecosystem: Environmental > Aquatic > Freshwater > Lake > Hypolimnion/Profundal zone ... | reverse complement strand
CTGTTGCAAAGGCTACGAGTTTACCTTCATCATGAAGTTCTATAAGAACAAATGAAGTTGTTCTACCTTGTCTTTTAATTTGTGCAGAGGCTATGAGATGTTTGCCTGAAGCGGGTTTGAGATAGTTTATCTTTATCTCCATAGTCACGGCTGTAAACTCTTCACCTACATTTGAAACGGCTGCGTACCATCCTGTATTGTCCATAAGTGTAGAGATGACGCCGCCATGGATAAACCCTAGATGTTGTAGATGATAATCTTGAGTAAAAAGCTCAACTTCTGCTCTACCGTCTCCACATTTTTTAAGCTTTGCGCCTATATGTTCTAAAAATGGAAATATAATCTCTTTCATTTACGTTCCTTTAATGCCTTCATTGTCGCTATCATATTTTGTTAAATTACTTAGTATTTTTAAAAATACATACTTGATTACGTCCACCCTCTTTAGCTTGATAAAGTGCGCTATCTGCCTGATTAAGCAGCTCGTCAATAGTTGTATTTTCATGGCTTATAGCTACAACCCCAAAAGAAGCAGTAAACTTTACCGGAGTTTTTTGAGGTACGGCAATCTCCTGTATCATCATTTCTTTACGTAAACGCTCGGCAACTTCCATCGCTTTAGAGAGATCAGTTTCAGGTAAAAGAACGGCAAACTCTTCACCGCCGATGCGGCCGATGATGTCTATATCTCGTAAAGTTTTACGACAAACATCGGCGATCTTTTCCAATATAATTCTCTACTTCAAGTTCTAGAAAATCAATCAAATGAGTTTTTTTCATTTCATTTAAAAAAATTTCTTCACTATTACCTTCAACAAATAAAATAGACTTTTTACTAGCAAAAAAATCTATATTTTTCATTTCAATATGAGCTTTATCAAGTAAATGTCTTAAATTTTTTGTTTGACCGAATATTATTGGAGCATAATTAGCTAAATATTCATGATAATCCAAGTTAATAAAATTTCCTATTTGTTGCTCAGATGCCATAACATATTGAGTTAAATAATATGCCGAATCTAAATATGATTGAATTTGCTCTTTTGGTTTTATTTTGATTAGTTCAAAAGTCGAATGGAGATAATTTGTTAAAAAATCAATATTTATGACACTCAAAATGATACTTACTTACTTCCCATAATGCGTCCACAGACGAAGCACTCATACAACTTTATCACTTTCTCTTACTTCATAGACTAAAAGGTATTATATATTGATTCTTCGAGAATATACACTACTGAGATTTCCTACGAGTTTTTAGTATGGCGGAGGAGTTTGGAAAGGATCTTTTTTGATGATTTCTATGGGCTTTTTTGCCTTTACATGTAAAAACTATTTAATAATCAAAAAATAATAGTTAAACAAGTTTTACTGTGATATTCTTTTTCAATGGTACATTTTTCTGCGTTAAATAATTTTTCTTAAAGGAGATTATTATGAAGGTTTCGTCGCGAAGAAGTTTTTTTTAGATATATGGCTCTACTTGGCTTAGTCACGTTTAGTGCTACTCCGCTGTATGCTAAAGCTCAAAAAGATAAAGTAAAGTATCAAGAACTGCCTCATGATGCTCAGCACTGTTCTACCTGCAACCACTTTTTACCTAAAGAAAAACAGTGCGTACTAGTAGAAGGGCCTATAAATCCCAATGGATGGTGTATGTTATACTTTAAAAAAGTGGAAAAAGCTGGCTCTTAAAAGCTCAGCTTTTTCACCATTTATTTTGCCTATTTTAAAAGCTTACTATAAAGGACAAAAAATGCTCGAAACTATTGCAATTATCTTAATTATCCTATGGATTTTTGGTCTTGTCAGTTCATATACAATGGGTGGATTGATTCATATTCTCTTGGTCGTTGCGATTGTGATGGTCCTCATTCGTCTCATTCAAGGTCGACGCCTGTAGGAGAAGCCGACGGCTTCTCTACTTCTCCTGCCTAGAGAGCAGATTAAACACCGCTGTTCCTACGATGAGCAGCGTTACTCCAAGTACTAAGTAAAATGCGTTTATGAGTTTACTGTAGTCATCCAAAACAATCTTAAATACTGCCATCATAGACTCGATAGACAAAGCGATGATGATAGAGGTCAGAAACTTTGTAAGCGTCTTGTTCTGTAAATCATTGCCATAATTAAATGTCTTAAAGAGTACATCATTTTCGATGATAGTCTTTGCAAGGTCGTAGATGGCAAGTCCGATGGTGATGGAGATGATGGAAGTGAATATCTCATGCATGACTGCATCACCTGTTTGTGGAGAGACAAGCATATGAAAAAATATGTATCCGCCGTAGAGTATCAAAAAGATAGATACCACGCCAAGCAGTATGCCTCCGCCAGCCATGATATAGGTGTTTATCTTTTGAAATGCGCTATTATGTTCGATAAGACGAAGCTCCTCGAGCAGTTTTAGCATATCAAAATCCACGACGATGTATTCATCACCGTTTTGTTTTACCGCGGTAAGTGTCGGTAGCCCTGTGATGTGATGAAGGTAAGGATTGCTAACATGTATGGGTTCATCTTTAAAATTGACCCATTTAAAATAGAAAGATTTATCCGTTCCCTCACGATGGTCGTAGATATGTTTTCTGCCTACACTAGTGGTATATTGTATGAAATTCGCATTCACACAGTAGATGATCTCTGCGGCTTTTTCAAACTCGAAAAAACGGCGCAGATCTTTTGGCTCTGATGAGATGGGCTCAAACTTTATCATCGTTCCCCGGATATAAAACTGGACACTATTCTTATGTTCGGTATAAATATCGATAATCCGTTTCATGAAAACTCCTTTAAAAAAATCTTCAATTCATGTTATAGCACCATTAAAATAAAGAGAGTTATGGTTATAAAATGTAGGTTGAAGATTTAAGGAGCTCTCTTTGAAGTGTCACAAACCAGTTTCTATTAATTGTTACGAGCTTTTGAGTATGGCGTAAGTACCTGTTGCAAAGGCTACGAGTTTACCTTCATCATGAAGTTCTATAAGAACAAATGAAGTTGTTCTACCTTGTCTTTTAATTTGTGCAGAGGCTATGAGATGTTTGCCTGAAGCGGGTTTGAGATAGTTGATTTTTATCTCCATAGTTACGGCAGTATAATCTTCACCTACATTTGAAACGGCTGCGTACCATCCTGTATTGTCCATAAGTGTAGAGATGACGCCGCCATGGATAAATCCTAGATGCTGTAGATGGTAGTCTTGCGTGAAAAGCTCCACTTCTGCCTTACCGTCTCCACATTTTTTAAGCTTTGCGCCTATATGTTCTAAAAATGGAAATTTAATCTCTTTCATTCTATATTCCTTTTTATCTCTTATGAGAAAACACATACTTGATTACGCCCACTCTCTTTAGCCTTATAGAGTGCGGTATCGGCTTGACGAAGTAGTTCGTCAATTGTTATACTTTCATGGTTTATAGCTACAACGCCAAATGAAGCAGTAAATTTGACTGAAGCTTCTGGGGATACCACAATCTCCTGTATCATCATTTCTTTACGTAAACGCTCGGCAACTTCCATCGCTTTATAGAGATCAGTTTCAGGTAAAAGAACGGCAAACTCTTCACCGCCGATGCGGCCGATGATGTCTATATCTCGTAAAGTTTTACGACAAATATCGGAGATCTTTTTCAATACAAGATCTCCAATATTGTGTCCATAAGTATCGTTCACTTTCTTAAAATGGTCAATATCAAACATGATAAGAGCAAGTTTTCTGTCATAACGGGAAATACGAGAAAGTTCCGCTTCTGAATACTTCATAAAAGAACGCCTATTTGCCAGACCTGTTAAGTAATCAGAATAAGCTTGATCTTCGAGTTTTTTATGAGTTTTGTTATTTTCAATAGCAATTGCGGCAAGGTTTGCCGCAAAACTGATACGTTCAAAATCGATTTTAGTCGGTTTTGCCGGTTTTGTATGATAAATAGCAAATGTTCCAAGAACCTTTCTAGATGATGACACGATAGGTTCTGACCAACATGCTCTTAAATCAGCTTTTTGTGCCAACTCTTTATAAGGTTTCCAATATTCATGAGTCATAATATCTTCGACAACAACACGTTTTTTGAGATAGGCAGATGTGCCGCATGAACCCACGCCAACACCGATTTCAACACCATCAATCGCTTCATTATAAAATTTTGGAAGGCTAGAAGATGCGCCTGAATGCAAATGATTTTCATCATCCAACAAAAGTATACTGCATTTAGATGTGGGCTCTTCAGACTCAATTACTTGCACAATGGCATTTAATATCTCAGGTAAAGGCAACCCTTTTGCTACCATCTCAAGCATAGTGTCATGAGCGCGATTGCGTTGTTCACTTTTCCAATGCGCGGTCATATCGCTGAAATTAACCAGTCGTAATTCACCGATCCAAGCAATGCGAATAACAATATGACGCTGTGAACCATCCTTACATGTAAGATTTCCTTCTATCTCGGGAGGAGTCGTACCATTTTTATAAGCCGATATTACAGCGTTATACCACGGTAAAATAACATTTTTTCTATAATCCTCATCAGGATAGACCTTACGATAATATGTATCAATGTCAGGTATATCTTCAAGTGTATAACCAAATAGTTCCGTAAATTGATGATTAATATACTCTATTTTTCCATTGAGGTTGGACCAGCCTATTGCCATGGGTGAAAAATTTAAAATATCTTCTAATTTAATACGCTGCTTTGTACTTTTATGTAAGTCCTCTTCTAATGCATCTTGACGTAACTTCGTCAATCCGCTTGAGGCTAACATCTGTGCCATTCCCACTATACACTCCGTAAGCGACTCCATCTGTTCACTGGAGATAATCGGAACACTGCGAATCGCTTCTATGTATGCTTCTTCATCGTAACCAAATTTTGTAGCTTGTTCTTGAAATATAGAGATATTTGGCGAAGTATTAAAAACTTGTCCCAAAAACAGAGTTGCCAATCTGTGCTCTTCTATGACGATTGGTGTTGCATACTCAAGTAAACCGTTTTTGCACAATGAATGGGAAACTTCACCATCATGCAATTCATGCATAAGCTCAAAATTACTCTCTAAACAATTTTTATTACTCTCTGGATTTACTCGATGAAACTGGGCACAGGCATTAACCCAGCCCGCTTGAGAGATTATCTCGCCCTCTTCTCCTATTAAGCCGTTAGGAATTCCAGTTCCTTTAAAAAAACTCTCTAGAATTTTAGAAAATGCAGAAATATCCACTAAATCGCTAAATTTATAATCTGTAACCTTGAACTCGTTCTTAGATTCCAATGACATTTCCCCTGTTCTTTTAAAAAACTATTATATATTGTTATGTTAACATTTTTTTGATTTTAGGTACTTAAAAATATTTCACACTTCTAAGCTTTTAAAGAAACTATTATAAAACTGTTTTGCGGTTCTTCCGCTTCTGCTAGCACGCACTTGAGCAAAACGAAGCGCCTCTAGATGTAAGAGTTCTCTGTCCCCTTTATACTCTTTAAAGTAGCTGTCAACGACTGTTAAATATTCAGCTTGAGAACCGCTATAAAAAGAGAGCCATAGACCAAATCTGTCGCTAAGTGATATCTTTTCTTCAACACTGTCAGAATAGTGCAGCTCACCGTTTTCTACCTTTGTACCTTCATTGTCACTACGATATTCTGTTATAAGATGGCGTCTGTTTGAAGTTGCATATATTTTGACATTGTTCGGCGGTGTTTCGATGGAACCCTCAAGGATGCGCTTGAGTCCTTTATACCCTTTTTCACCCTCCTCAAAAGAGAGATCATCACAAAAGATGATAAATTTGTAGGGCAGATGACGGATCATATCTGATATCTCTATAAGGTCGTCAAGATCATCTCTGTCTATCTCGATGATACGAAGACTTTTGGCTTGGTAGGCATTGAGAAGTGCTTTGATAAGCGAAGATTTCCCCGTCCCTCTTGCACCCCAAAGTAAGACATTGTTTGATGGCAGATCATTTAAAAAACGCTCAGTATTGATGATCAGTTCATTTTTTTGTCTATCGATGCCTATAAGATCATTAAAGGTGATCTCATCTACGTGAATAACGGGCTTAAGGTACTCTTTTTTAGCTCTCCAGATAGCGCCGAAACAATTTTTCCAATCAATATTTTGTTGCATATTAAACCTTTGATTTTATTATTTTGTCTTTTTTTCTCATATTAAATAAAAATACTGCTAAAAATGCAAGTAAACATCCTATCACTGTAGAAAAGGCAATATTCTCATCATACACCGCCCAACTTGAAAGTGTCGCTCCAACAGGAACGATAAACATAAACACGCCCGTTCTATGCGCGCCAATCTTAGAAGCTGAGAGAAAAAAGAGTGCTGTACTAAATGTCCCCGGAAGTACGCCAATAAAGATAATAGTTGCCCAAAACGTAGTGTCATACGCGCCAAAATCAAAAGGATGATGAGGCAGTGCAAAGATCATATTTGTAAATCCGGCGATGGCAAAGACAACGAGAGTGTAAAACATAGGATTTGCTCTTGGAGCTGCTTTTTGTGAAAGGATAGTCACCACAGCCCAGACAACGGCACATTCTAAAAAGTAGGAACTCTCAATATTTAAAAATCCAAGTCCCTCATATGGAACTCGTAGCAAAATAAGTGCTCCAAAGATACCAATAGAGAGTGCTATAACCTGCATTCTTGAGATTTTTGTTCCCAAAATAGTGATCGACATCAGATAAGTAAAAATAGGAGCAAGTGCTGTAACCATCGTTCCGCCGTATCCAGCGGCACCGTGAGAAAGTCCCGCAAAGAAAAGATAGTTAAAAAGCGAGGTCAACAGTCCAGCCCCTATCATGTACAAAAACCCAATTTTATCTGTTTTAAGAGGCGTTTTTAGATACCAGATTACAGGAAGCAGAGTAATAAAAGAGATAGCATAACGCCAAAATGCGGCAACTTCTGCATTGGAATGTTGTGCAGCTACTTTGCCCGCAGTCCACGCTACGCCCCAAAGCAGCATGGCGATGATCATCAAGACAAAATAACCTGTTGTATTTTTAGTTTCATTCATGTATTGATTAACTTACAATGTTTCGAGATTGAAAAAAATATCAGACTCACTCAGCCATTTTTCTCTCCATCTCATAAACTGGGATACCGGCATCGGACGTGCAATAGCATATCCTTGAGCCAAGTCACATCCAAGTTTTAATAAATATTTGCCCTGCTCAACAGTTTCTACACCCTCGGCAATAACACCTCTTTTAAATGCTCCCGCAAGTCCAATAATCCCTTCCAAAATCGCCAAATCATCAGCATCATCAAGCATATCTCGGACAAAACTTTGATCGATTTTTAAAGTTGCTACAGGGATACGTTTGAGATAACTCAAAGAGGAATATCCTGTTCCAAAATCATCAAGAGAAAAATGGATGCCCATCGCTCGACATTCATTTACAATATGTGCCGCTCCGGCCACATTTTCAAGCGCACTTGTTTCAAGAATCTCTATCTCAAGCAAAGAAGCGATATCCACAGGATACGCTGATAATATCAGTTTCAATCTCTCTAAGAAATCACCCTGCAAAAGTTGTAATGCACCGATATTGACGCTTACATGTAAGACAAAACCAATTTTTTCCCACTCATTGATCTGCTTTAAAGCGGCATTTATTACCCATTCGCCTATGTCAACTGAAAGTTTATGTTCTTCTATCAGTGGAAGAAAATCCAATGGCGGAACAAGACCTTTTTCTGGATGATTCCAACGTATAAGTGCTTCTGCACCTACAATCTCACCTGTTTTCATATTGACTTTAGGCTGATAATAAAGTTCAAACTCATTTTCTTTGAGTGCTTGATGAATACGTTCAAGGTTTTCGTGCTGAATTCGTATATCTTTATCATGCTCTGAGTCAAAAATATGGTATTTGTTTTTACCAGACTGTTTTGCCAGATACATTGCCTGATCTGCTTGACGTATAAGTTGATCACCATCCACATTTTCATTTTCTTGAGGATAAAATGAAACACCTATACTCGCTGTAACGTTTATGCTCTTCTTATCTATGATAATAGGCTGACTTGCAGCATCCAAAAGGCGTTGCATAACAGGTATTGCGATCGTAGTATCAGCCATATCCGCTATGATAGCAACAAATTCGTCACCGCCAAGTCGTGCAAGAGTATCACCCTCTCTCAAGGCATTTTTCATTCGCAGTGATACTCCCACGAGCAGTTGATCTCCTACGCCATGCCCATACTTGTCATTAACCTCTTTAAATCCATCAAGATCAAGATAAACAACTGCTAAATATCCCCCTTTTCTGTTTACTTGTAGTATCGCCTGATGAAGACGATCTGATTTTAGTACACGGTTTGGAAGACCTGTCAAAGGATCATAATGCGCGACATATTCTAGTTGTTTCTCATACTTTTTCATGTCTGTGATATCTTTTACACTCATGAGAAATCTTTTTTGATCTGGCATCATTGAAACAGACATACTAATGATCAATCGCTTATCATCTTTTACAAGGCATGCTTTTTCAAAAGACTCCAGATATCCTTTTTCTAAAACACTCTTCAACGCCTCTTTAGCGCGTTCCATATCTTCTGGTACTGTAAGAGAGAGACATGATTTACTCATAAGTTCTTCTCTTGTAAAACCCGTCATTGTCAGATAAGAATTATTAAATTCTAAAAAGTTCGATTCTAGATCAAGAATTGCTATCCCGTCTCTTGAGGTATTGAAGATTGTTTCGAGTTCATCTTTTTGATGAACTAGTGCTGCTTCGATCTCTTTTTGTTCGGTGACATTATAAAACCAGCCTAAAACACAATCTTCGCCCTCAAATTCTATAGACATATAAGAAGATAAAGTCCAAAGTGTTGATCCATTGATATTGAGCTTTACAAGTTTGTTATAGATCTTTTCTTTCTTTTTGATCTGCTCTAGGATCTCATCATATTGTGATTGATCGGCATAATAATTTTTTGGATCTTTTCCAAGCACTACTGAGACATCAGATTGTATGAGTCTTGCATACGCTTTGTTGGCAAAGATAACCTTGCTTCCTTGCGCACTTGCAACTCTCACTGCGATGGGACTCATTTCTAAAAGCATTCTGAGATTTTTCTTATTTTCTTTTAAAGCTATCTGATCTGCAATATCTTTAATGATCGCGATAAAATATCTAATATTGCCATTTTCATCTCTTATGGCTGTAGCTGTGAGATTTGCCCAAAGAGGCTCGCCATTTTTATGAATATAACGTTTTTCTATACTAAAACTGTCAACTGTTCCGGTATATAACTCTGCTGCATGAGCGAGATCATTTTCTAGATCATCTCGATACGTGATCTCTTGAAATGTCTTACTTAAGAATTCCTCTTTTGAATATCCTAAAAAATCACACAACTGCTTATTGACATGAATCCAGCGTCCATCTGCATTGACATGCGCGATGCCAATGCCCGCTTTTTCAAATGTAGTCTCAAACATCTCTAAACTGTTATCAATATCTGCTTTCAAATATGCTCCGATAGATCTTCTTTCTTAATTCGCGCATTATAATGCTTTTTAGTTTCAAAAACTATTTTGTAATTTTTTTAGAGTAAAATGCTCAAAGACACTTACATGTAAGGAGTTAACTTATGAAACATCAAAAAGTAACTATCGATGGAAATGAAGCTGTTGCGAGAATTGCCCACAAGATAAACGAGGTCATCGCCATCTACCCTATCACCCCCTCTTCTCCTATGGCGGAGCTCAGCGACGTGCTCAGTATGAAGGGTGAAAAAAATATCTTTGGCACAGTGCCTGAAATCATGGAGATGCAAAGCGAAGGCGGAGCAAGCGGAACGGTGCACGGTTCTCTTCAAACGGGCGCGCTGACTACGACCTTTACCTCTTCTCAAGGTTTACTCTTGATGATTCCAAATATGTATAAGATAGCCGGAGAACTCACTCCGACTGTCTTTCATGTTGCCGCACGTTCACTCGCTGCACAAGCACTTTCCATCTTTGGAGATCATACAGATGTTATGGGCGTGCGTCAAACCGGATTTGCTTTATATGCTTCAAACTCCGTACAAGAAGCACATGACGCGGCTCTTATCTCTCAAGCAGCATCTTTAAAATCACGTATCCCTTTTTTGCATTTCTTTGACGGATTTCGAACTTCCCATGAAGTAAGTAAGATAGAGCTTCTTGATGATGAAATCTTAAAAGCGATGATTGATGAGAAACTGGTTTTTGAACACCGTGCACGCGCTCTTTCCTCTGACAACCCTTTCATCCGTGGAACTTCCCAAAATCCAGATGTCTACTTTCAAGGACGAGAGAGTGTAAACAACTATTACACAGCCCTTCCTGAGATACTCCAAGAAAGTATGGATCGCTTTGCCGCGCTCACCAGTAGAAGTTATCATCTCTTTGACTATGTTGGGGCAGTTGATGCGACGCGTGTCATTGTTATAATGGGTTCAGGAGCGCAGACAGTAGATGAGAGTGTAGAGCATTTTGTCTCAAAAGGCGAAAAAGTGGGAATGATAAAAGTGAGACTTTATCGACCATTTTCAATGAAACACTTTATCGCCGCTCTTCCAAAGACAGTGACAAGCATTGCTGTTTTAGACCGTACTAAAGAGATCGGTGCTATGGGCGAACCTCTTTATCTTGATGTTGTTACGGCTCTCTTAGAGATGCAACAAAGCGGTGAACTTCCCTTTGCTATGCCTCGTGTTATCGGCGGACGCTATGGGCTTTCATCCAAAGAGTTCACTCCATCTATGGTTAAAGCCATCTTTGATGAACTGCAAAAACCTGAACCAAAAAACCACTTTACTATAGGAATCTATGATGATAAAAGTCATACTTCGCTTGAATGGGATAAGAGTTTTTCTATAATAGAAGAAAAAACATTTCAAGGTGTTTTTTTTGGTCTTGGAAGCGATGGAACGGTAGGAGCAAATAAAAACTCCATCAAGATCATCGGTGAAGAGACAGATAACTTCGCTCAAGGCTACTTCGTCTATGACTCTAACAAATCAGGCTCTATGACGACGTCTCATCTGCGTTTTGGTCCCCGAGAAATAAAATCAAGCTACCTCATCGAAAAAGCCAATTTTGTTGCTTGTCATCAAAGCGTATTCTTAGAGAAGTTTGATATCTTACGTTACGCGGATAAGGGAGCTATCTTTTTACTTAACTCCCCCTTTTCAAAAGAGATCGTCTTTTCAAAACTACCAAAAACTGTTCAACAAGAAATCATCGATAAAAAACTCAGATTTTATGTAATCGACGGGGCGAAAGTAGCAAGTGCAAGCGGAATGGGACGCCGTATCAACACCGTGATGCAGACTTGTTTCTTTGCCATTTCAGGGATACTTCCACGTGAAGAAGCAATAGCAAAAATCAAAGGAAGCATCCAAAAAAGCTACGGTAAAAAGGGTCAAAAAATAGTAGATATGAACAATGCCGCTGTTGATAATACCCTTGCAAATCTCTTTGAAGTGGAGATTCCTTTACATGTAGAGGGCAACATTCGGATGCGCCCGCTTATCAAGGGTGATTATGATGAGTTTGTCGAAAATATCACAGCTAAGATTATTGCAGGATTTGGTGATGAGGTAAGAGTTTCTGCTATGCCTGAAGATGGAACTTGGCCAAGTGGAACGACGCAGTATCAAAAACGAAGCACCGCGTTGGAAGTACCAGTTTGGGATGCAAATGTCTGTATCCAATGTAATAAATGTGTCATCGTTTGTCCACATGCGGCAATCCGCTCAAAAGTGGCTGATGAAGATATTTTGCAAGATGCGCCTAGTCTCTTTTCTTATGTGGCGGCAAAAGGCAAGACTTTTGAACCGCAAGAACAGTTTATGATCAGTGTGGCTGTTGAGGATTGTACGGGATGTAGTTTATGTGTCGAGGTGTGTCCGGCGAAAAACAAATCCCAAACAAATCTAAAAGCGATCAATATGCAACCTTTGGATGAGACTCTTTCGGAAAACGGTGCAGAGGCTTGGGACTTTTTCACTCATATACCAGCCTATGATAGAAATAAGCTCGACCATAGTAAACTCAAAGAATCTCAGTTTTTAGAACCGATGTTTGAGTTCTCAGGTGCGTGTCCAGGATGTGGAGAAACACCTTATATCAAACTCGCTTCCCAGCTTTTTGGTGATCGTATGGTGATCGCAAATGCGACGGGATGTTCTTCCATTTACGGTGGAAACTTACCGACAACACCTTGGAGAAAAGATGAAAATGGCAGAGGTCCTGCTTGGTCAAACTCTCTCTTTGAAGATAATGCTGAGTTTGGCTTAGGATTTCGCCTAGCTATCGATAAACATAGTGAAAATGCCTATGAACTACTTGAGCAGATGAGAGAGAATATCGGGGCTGAGTTATGCGATGCATTGCTTGCATGTAAGCAAAAAGATGAGCCTGAGATCTTTGAGCAAAGAGCAAGAGTCGAAGAGCTCAAAAAAGTGCTTGTAACTCTTGAAACTACAGAATCTAAACGCTTACAAACACTCGCAGATTATCTGGTCAAAAAATCAGTCTGGATGATGGGCGGCGATGGTTGGGCGTATGACATTGGTTATGGCGGAGTTGACCATGTACTTGCAAGCGGTAAAAACGTCAATATTTTAGTGCTTGATACGCAAGTATACTCAAACACAGGCGGACAGCAGTCTAAAGCGACAATGACAGGAGCTGTTGCCAAATTTGCCGCGGGTGGAAAACCTCAGATTCCTAAAGATCTTGCCATGATGGCTATTGCTTATGGAAATGTTTATGTGGCAAAAGTAGCGATGGGCGCAAATGATGCGCAGACTGTCAAAGCATTTGTAGAAGCTGAAGCGTATGATGGACCTTCAATCATCATCGCCTATTCTCACTGTGTGGCGCACGGATATGATCTCCGTTTCGGAATGGATCATCAAAAACTCGCCGTAGATAGCGGACTGTGGCCGATCTTTCGCTATAACCCAGAGCTTCCAAATCCAATGCACCTTGACTACAAAGGCCCACAAATCGACGTGAAAAACTTTATGTATCAAGAAACCCGCTTTAAAATGGTGGAAAAACTTGACTTGAATAATGCACAAGAGTATCTGCAAACGGCGCGTGTAAATGCACAAGAGATGTACAAACGTTACAAAAATCTTGAAGATTCATTTAACACTCAAGAAGGAGAGATCTAATGGACTTAACAACCACATATATGGGCTTAAAGCTCAAAAACCCAGTCATTGTTGGAGCTTCACCGCTTACTTCTACCTTTGAATCTATTGTAGAGCTTGAAAAACAGGGTGCGGCAGCGGTGGTACTACACTCTATCTTTGAAGAACAGATCAATCATGAGATAGGCGAAATCGACCATTTTTTATTTAAAGGAAGTGAGTCTTATGCGGAATCTCTTGGTTATTTTCCAGAAGTGGTTTTGAGCAACTTAGAGTCTGATGCTTATCTCGATGAAGTACGGAGAGTCAAAGAAAATCTTTCTATTCCCATCATAGCTTCACTCAACGGTGTATCAAAAGGCGGATGGATCAAATACGCCAAAAAGCTCCAAGAAGCAGGAGCTGACGCACTCGAACTTAATATCACTTATATCCCAACAGACATAGACACCGATGCAAGAGATGTGGAACAGCTTTATCTCGATGCGCTCAAAGCAGTCGAAGAAAATGTAACTATTCCCGTAAGTGTAAAAATGAATGCCTATTTTTCCGCACCCGCACAGATGGCTAAAAAACTTTGTGACGCTGGAGCAAAGGGGCTTGTACTCTTTGATCGACCCGTACATGTAGACATCGACCTTGAAAATCTTAACTCTATGCAGGTTATCAATAAAAGCAGCTCAAAAGATCTGAGCGAAACGCTTCGCTGGAGTGCACTTTTATATAACAGACTCCCCCTTTCACTTTGTGCTTCCACTGGAGTTCATACGTATGAAGATATCCTAAAAGCGATGATGAGCGGAGCTGACGCAGTGCAGATGGTAAGTGCTATTTTAGAAAATGGACACTCTCACATCGCCACAGTTCTCGAAAATCTCACAGCTTGGATGGAAGAAAAAGAGTATATCTCCATCGAGCAGATGAAGGGAAGTATCTCTCTTGCACACACTTCAAATCCTGCGGCGTACCAAAGAGCGAACTATATGAGGATTTTGACAGACTACCGCTTTTAGCGGTGTCTGTATCATGGTAAGTGATATTTATCTAAAAGGTCGATTATTTTGCGATCGTAACTTCGCTTGCTTTGATAATAGCAATAGCTTTTTCACCTTTTGTAAGACCTAATTCTTTTACAGCGTCATTTGTAATAATAGCTGTAATCTCATCTCCATTACCAACATTCATGATGATTTCATCATTTACAGCGCCCATCTTAATCTCTTTGATCTCACCAAAAATCTTATTTCTTGCACTGATTGATGACATATTTCCTGTTGCTATTAAGACATTGGAAGCTATGAAAAAGCATACAACTTTTTCGCCTACTTTTAAAGCCATATTTTTAACACTTACATTTGTAATAGAAGCATTTAACTTCTACCCTTGTGCTATCTCTAAAATTAATACTGAGTTAACAGCACCCTCTTCAATCTCTGTTATTGTTACATGTATTTGATTACGTGCACTTATTTGCATTTTATTTCCTTTGTATTTGAAATTAATTTTCTACGCTGAATCTTTCAATTGCTTATTGTAAATTAAAACAGTTTCTTTTGATTTATTTTGAAAAGGAATATATGTTTCCTCTACATAATAACCTACTCCAGAAACAGTTTTTATGATGTCTGATTGCAACTTACTTCGCAATCTCCATACAAGAGTTCTAACATTATTTTCACTTACTTTTGTTTGACCCCAAATATAATCTATCGCCTGTTCAAAATTTACTGTATGTCCGATATTGGAAACAAGGAGTTGAATAAAACGATTCTCTTTTCTCGTCAGTAAAACTTTTTTATTTTTATAAAATGTCTCACAACTACTTGTATGAAAATAGAAGCCCTTTCCAAAATTTACTATTGGAGTCTCAACAATCTCTTTTCCAAAAAGCAGTTGTCGCAAATTTTGATTATCTGTTTTTAAAACATTTAAATTATCTTTACGATTTTTTTCTTTTTTATATTTATCTAACGAAATCTGAATTGTTGCATGCATGTTTAACAGATTAAAAGGTTTAATAAATAGAGAACAAGCACCTATAAAACTAATCTTTGCAATCATATCAACGTCTATACTATTTGTACAAACAATACATGGAATATCTTCTTTAATAATATATTGAGCCCACATCATCATATTCTTAATGTCATCAATATTATCAATAAGAACAATATCCGGTACAAATGTCTTCAATTTATTTTTCACTTTTGACATATTTTGAACTATTGACATCACTTGATATCCATAATTTTGTAACGGTATTTGAAGATCAGAACCACTATTCTCATCACTTCCTAGAATTAAAACTTTATAATTGTTCATGGATGAATCCTTAATAAATTTCAAACATTATATCGCTATTTATTAAATGACATAACGATATAATTAAATAAATTACATTTTTTTTTCAAAAAACTACATATTCTTAGAAATTGTCATACCTTTTTGTGTGTTCCAAGCAATAAAACTCCACAAAAATGGTTTTGGATGTTTATTTTCACCCTCTATAAACAGTTTGAAATACTCTTTTGCTTTTTCTTGTTGAGTCTCATCCAAACTACCTAAACTCCAAATTAAAGATTTGACAAAAAGATCTCTATCATAACTTTTTATACTTCCTTTTGTCTCAATATAATCCACATTTGGAAAATAACTATCTTTATAAAGCAAAATTGGAATATACCAAAAATCTGGCTTCGTAATAATCTTTTTGCCGATAAAATCTAAAATTTCTATGTCCACATAACTTCCACCTGCCATATAGGTCACATAACATGCTTTTTTTGCTTGATTTGACATCTTTTTTAATGCCTCATCAAGATCTTTTACTTCCATACTTCTTGAAGCGATGGCGATGTCAACTTTTGGCAATTGACTCCAATCATCTTCCCAGCCTAAATGGTATGTTTTGATATTTGTAATTCCCTCTTTTGCAGCATAGGATTCGAGTTCTTGGAGCATTCTTGCTGAAAAATCTATAGCAATCACCTCTTTAACTCTTTTTGCTAGCGGAATCGCTAAAGTCCCCGGACCACAGCCTATATCTAAAACGACCTCATTACCCTGTATATCCATGCGAGAAATAAATTCATCGACATAGGGAGAGTTTTGCATTGAGGGAGCGATCTCTTTGGACTTTTCATCCCAATCATCGCTATTTTTCCCCTTGTAATGAGTCGCTATTTTATGCTCTTTAAACATCGTTGCAAAATCGATCTGATCTAAAAACATCTATTTCTCCATTTATAAATTTTGTTTTATTTACACTCTGAGCTTGGCTTGCTATATTGTGGATTATTGATAAATGAATCATCACTAAGAGTTTTGATAAAAACGATAATCTTATTTACTTCCTTATCACTCAACGTATGATTGATTTTTATATTATGCTTTCGTATAGCATCGCTAAGTGTATTAGCACTTCCATCATGCCAATAGGGAGAGGTCAAAGCAGCATTTCTCAAACTTGGTGTGCGAAAAACATTTTTATCTTTTATCTTGCCTGTGACATCAAATAATCCATTATCTTTCATATTGTTGTAAACAGCTTGATGCTCTGGCTGGATTTGATGAAAATCATCATCACTAAAGAGTGGTGCTCTATGACAACTATTGCATTTTGCTTTTCCAAAAAAGAGTTTTTCTCCATCTTGTGCATCTTGTGTTGGTAGTAGTTCATGATTTTTTTTCTTTTGATCGTAGAGTGAATTATTTGAGATCAATGTTTTTTCAAAACTCTCTAACGCCTGCGTAGCAGTAGCAAGAGAGATAGCACCCTTTTCTTTTGGAAATGCAATCACAAAAAGCTTTTGATAACACTCATTTTTACTGAGTCTTTTTGCTATTTCATCTTCATGTCCATTCATTCCCATCTCTATCGGGTCTGTTCCTCTTATGGGTGTGAGTGCCTGCTCAGCTAACCCGCTTAAGTGATTATGCGACCAAGTCAAATTTTTATATTGACCAACATTGGCTAGTGTTGGAACATTTCGTTTTCCATTATCATCCAGTGCTCCGGGATGCACGCTATTGTTATCTGTAAACGCATGTCTTTGTTCATGGCATGTCGCACAAGACATCGTGCCATTGATAGAAAGATCTGCATCATAAAACAAACGACGACCAAGCTCCTGCCTTGCCTTTTCAACAATATCACTCTTTGAAGTGGATTGTGCAGAGAGTTCTGCAATTAAAAAAAATAGTAAAAATACTGTTTTCATATTATTTAATTTTCGTTACTAATATCGCGGTACTGCTATCTGCTCCAGCGGAGAGCTGTAAGACATAGGTTCCAGATTCTAGATTGTAATCAACCATTTTTCGTATCCCAGAGTTTTTTGGTCCTTCATTGTGTGCAATTGACTGTGCTGCTTTTGCATCCTTTGTCATATCAATCCAAGAAGCATTTCCAAGTGCGACTCTATAAGTCCCGCTCTCTTTGATATCAATTTGAAAAATACCGCCATAACTTACTGTTCCACCTTCATTCATCGGTCTTACGACATATTTCATTTTTGGTGTGTTATTGAGTCTTACATAAGACGCTTTGCCTACTTCTAGGGTGGCAGTTGAGAGTTCTTCAGCACTTTTTGCCGCACTGACATATGCTAGACTTTTCCAAGCATTTAGCTCAACTGGTAGATTGACCTCTTGTGCAAACAAACTGCTAAGTAAAAGTCCAAGAAATAAGATGATTTTCATTTTGTATCCTTTTTAGTTTTTATTTTAGAAATAGAGATACTACTAAAAGTATCTCTATCGAGATTAGAATTTATATCTTACATTCCCGTAGTATGAACGTCCCTCTTCTGGGTAACCGTATGAAAGGTAATAATTTCTATCCAAAAGGTTATTGATTCCAGCTTCTAAAGAGAGAGCTTTTGTTACATGATAGATGACTTTTGTATTCCAAATACCTACATCACCTGTTTGGTAATATACATTTTTCGTATTTACTCCACTTCCTGTTGTTCCGACTGATGCATATCTACTTGAATCATATTCAAACGAGTTGATCCATGAGAGTGGTTCTATTGGATTAAATGTGTTGCTAACGATCAACTTGTCTGCTGGAACATCTGTGATTTTGATAGCAGAATTGGAATTTTTCATATCCAAATGCGTATAGCTTCCATCGAATGATAATTTATCATTGAGCATATAAGTTCCCTCAAGTTCTGCTCCTCTTTGTGTCATCGTTCCTATGTTTTGGAGCTGTTGTTGTTGCGTAGTATGACTTGCAGAAGTCCCGTAGTATATTGGCACATATACACTCTGAATATAATCACTAACATTTGCAGCAAAGAGTGAAGCTTTTACAAAGGCGTTAGAGAATTTCTTCGCTGTCCCTACTTCATAGTTGATAGTCGATTCCTCTTTTAAATCTGGATTTGGTACAAACTGTCCCATTTTATAAGAGTATCTATCTTTGATAGATGGAATACGACTTTTTTTATCCACACCACCATATACAGACCATGTATCATCAATCTTTGTTTCCACTTTTGCTAATGGATTGAGTGAGTGTGCATCACCAAGGGCAAAATCTTGCTCAGTAGAATAAGATGTCAGTTGTGTTCCTCCACTCGATGCTGTATAAAATCCTTTTGTTGGCGTTGTTGCTGAGTAATTATTATTTTCTGCCTTCAATGCTTTTTCTACATCATAACTCATACCAAGAGTTAAAGTCGTAGATTCACTCAATGTTCTTGTATATTCTGCTCCAAATGAAGCTATTTGATCTTGCATATTATATTTTGGAGCAGATACACCTGTCACTGAGTCCCAACCACCCTCTTTGTGATAATCTAATTGGTAATGTGCGGCAAATTTCAAACTGTCTTTATTTGATAGTTTAAATCCGATTTCAGCGGAAGCACCCTTAGTGTTATCATCATAAAAACTAGGATTTGCACTACTTGAAGTATAAGTATTGTAGTTTGTATTGGTATACATCGCTAAAGAGTTTTGGAACTTATCATAAAAAGCTCTTGTTTTTAAGTACCAGTTTCCAAAATCTGTTTTAGACAAAAAGTAATAACTCTCTTTATCCCAATAGTTCCACTGCCAAAAGTGAACTGTTCCACCACCTTTTGTATTATTACCTAAACTAGGGTTACTACTATTGTACGCATTATCGGTAACAATACTATCAAAAGTTCCTGCATATGGTGAAACACCTTTAGAGGCATGTTGTTTGATGTAATTAAATGCATATTCATCAGTCGAGTTTGGTGTATAACCTGCTTTGAGATTTATTTTGTTATCAACTGCATATGCATCATTTCTGTCACCTTGACCTTGATATCTTATATTATCTGGAAAGTTTCCTGACAATGGATAACTATCTTGACTTATTCCAGAATATGAACCCTGAACATAGAACTTCCCTTGATTTGATCCAAATGTAACATAACCATCTTTGCCATTTCCACTAAATGCACCAGCTCCAATCTCACCTTCAAACTCTTTTGTCGGTTTTTTTGAAACCATGTTGATAGCACCTGCAAAAGTGTTTGGTCCTAGTAAGACAGAGGTAAATCCTTTGGATACATCGATCTCAGAGAGGTCAAAAGTTGTAAACCGGCTATAATCCACATATCCATCATACGGCACAGCGATAGGAATCCCATCAATATAAAGCGGAGCGTGCTTAACATCAAACCCTCTCATTATAATCATCTGCTCATTTCTTGCACCACCCTCTTGAATATTTACACCAGAGAGTAGATTAAGTGCTTCTGGAAGTGTTTTTGTATTTTGATCCTGCATTGTCTGAACATCTAGCACCGTTGCGTTCATCGCATCTGTATTATTTGCTGAATCCGCTATATCAATCTGGCCAAGATTGAACACATCCGCCAGAAGTGATGAAGCCACTATAGAAAGTGCACTTGTGACTAATATACTTTTTTTCATTTCATTTTCCCTTTTTATTTTAGATTTGGTTTTATTTTTGAATTAAAAATCTTTAACATTGAGCAGTTTGTCTCAAAGTCGCTCGATGATGGCTTTAATGCCAGATGCACATTTTTAACCTCCTTTGTAATTTCATGGATATCTTCTATACAATCCTCTACTGTGCCTAAAATCGCATTGTTTAAAAAATTGTCACCATTAAAAAACGCATATCTCTCATCTAAAAGCTTTTTATAGTTTTCATGATCCCATTTTGGCTGGATCGTACTTGAAGAAGCCGCTCGCATCGATTTTATAAAATGATCGATAGTCGGTCTTGCGATACTGAGAGCTTTCTCTTTTGTATCTGCAACACAAAAAACACGAAGCATCATGATTTGCGGGTAATAACCTGCTGTTTGCTTATAAAGCTCTTGCATACTTTTACAATCCTCTATACTTGCACCCTGAGAGACCATCAATCCATATCCGCGGCGTGCCGCAAACTCAATAGTCTGTGGACTTGAAAAAGTCGCTATATAAAAAGGGATCTTTTCTTGTATTTTTTTTGGCTGCAAATTAATATTTTCAAAAGAGATATATTTACTTTGATATAACGACTTATGATGATTAATAAGCGCATCAATCGCCGCAACATTCCCAAACATCAGCTCTCGAAGTTCATCCGCATTTTTTAAAAAGTGTTTGTTATCTGCGGCAAAACCACCCTTTGCAAAACCTGCATCGATGCGCCCATCACTAAGATTATCTAATACATTGATACTCTCTGCCAGTCGGATTGGATCATAAAATGGCGCTAAAAATCCGGCTGTGCCAAGTCTGATACTTTTTGTTTTTGCCGCAGCATAAGAGATAAGAAGCGACGGATCGGGTATCACGCTAAAACCATTAAAATGGTGCTCGCCAAACCAAGCCTCATCAAATCCCAACTCTTCAGCCAATTCGACTAACTCTATCTGTTCTTTCATGCTTACATGTACACTTTTCTCGAACTTTTCTACAAGACAAAATAATCCTATCTTCACTCTTTCTCCCTTATTTGATCATAAAAGCCCAAAAACCGCTTTCATCGTCGATAATGCTAAAATGCGCTAAATCCAAAGATGCTAAAATCGAAGGTAAAGCCTCTCGTTCTGGTTTAAGTTTGTCTTTAAACGAATCACGCCAATTTGGGTTGTTTTCATTCATCTGATTTATAATCTTCTCACGAAGCTCAGCATTTCCAAAACCACCGCCGATATAAGCCTTGCCACCAACTTTCAAAACTCTTGCTATCTCACTATAAGCCTTAGCCCAGTCATCCCAAAAAGGTGTAGAACCACGGCTGATAACGATATCTACACTTGCATCTTCTAAATCAATATTATGGATGTCACCATTTAAAAAATTGCTTCTATATAAGATATCTTCTTCAACGGCATAATTTTGCGTGAGTTCCAACATCTGCGATGACTGATCAAAAAAAATAAACTCTAATTCAGTGATCTTTGCTAAAGCCCGTCCCAAAGCCCCTGTTCCACATCCCACATCAAGACAAATACCATCTGTGATATTTGTCTTTTCCTTTATCTGTTGTGCTATCACAGGGTAAATAGGTGCAAAAACATCTTTAACAATTTTGTCAAAGCTTTGAGGATTTGTTTGCCTTTTATCCTCTTTTTTATCTATTGCCATATCTCTATCCATTGTCCGTCATCACCTTTATGAATTTTAAAACTTGCATTGATTTAGTTTCTTTATGATGTCTTACATGTAAGACATCATCAGCCAATGAGTTCATCATTTTTTATCACCTTTATTTAGTATCTCGTTTAGTTGTTTTTGCGAAAGGTCTACATGTAAGAAAAGTTTGTAAAACTCTTTGGTTTCTTGATCTATATTAATCTTATACTCATTTGGATAGAGATTATGTAATACCCATTTTAAGCCCATAATTCTCATAAATGATGGCGGTCTGTCAAACCAGTTAAAAGGTGCTTTTGGGATGAGATAGACTCTTTTATTTTTAACAGCTTTAAGATTATTCCACAATGGAAGCTGATAAATTTTGTCATAGAACATCTTTTCTTGGACAAAGATTACATCAGGATTGTATGTCAAGATACGTTCCATAGAAAGTTTTTCAAGTCCCATATGACTTGCTGTATGGCATTTATGGATATCAACATCTCCGGCTATTTTTAACAGCTGAACATGTATAGAATCATCGCATTCCGTACTGAGTCCATCAGTTCCCTCCGCATAATAAACAGTAGGTCTTTTAGATTGAGGAACCTTAGCAACAACAGTTTTTGCATCATCAAAAGTTTTTTTAGCATAAGCAGATAGGGTATTTCCACGCTCCTCTTTATTGAGAGCTTTGCCTAAAAATTTAAAAATATCTACATAGTCCAAAATGGTTTGATCTTTGGCATATACAAATGGCACATTTAAAAGTTTTAATCTTTGCTCCTCTTTTTGAGAGAACTCATTTGTATGTGACCACATTACGATTAAATCAGGATGTTTTGACATTAAAACTTCCAAATTTGCCGACTCACCTGCGCCAAATACCCTACCCACAACAGGCAATGTCTGCATACGTTTATCTAAATATTCATAATAATTGCTATCAATATTAAATATCCAACCAACTAATAATGAAGGATCCATTGCATAAAGAGCATAAGAACCATACGGCGAAGGTGCATATACTTTTTTTGGCGTATCGGGAATGACAACGTCACGCCCGACCATATCTTTAATCTCTTTTGCATATAAACTGTTCATCATCAAACATCCAAATATGAAAGTTAAAAGTAATTTTTTCATCTTCATCTACCTAAAATGCTAAACTTAGTTCAACACCAAGCGTTCTTCCACGATCGTAATAGGAATAATATTGAGTCGGAGTACCACTCACTAAACCTTTTGTCGCGTACTGATCATTTGTAAGATTTCTTCCATAGAGTTTTGCTGTTGCCGTGTAGCCACTCAGTTTAAAATCTCTTGCAATATTTGCGTTTACTATTGTGTAATCGCCAAAATCTCCATTATATACAGTGCCTGATTTATTTGTAGCGCTTGAATATGGATCTGCTTTTTTCACTGAAACACTTACTCTATAAGCATCCCAGGCATGTGTAAGAAGCGCACTATAGAGATTTCTAGGCGTCGAAGCTCCAACGCTATCAACAGAATTTGTCTCATTTGAGATCATATTTGTCCATGAAAACTTATAGGTTGTATGTTTTGCTATATTTCCATTAATGGCAAGTTCAACACCTTTTCTATGTGAATTTTGTTCTGTGTAGTAGTAATATATATTGCCACTTGCATCTGTATAAGTATTGGTAGTTGCTACTTTTTCATTATCGATGGTAACATCAAAATATGTCAACATAGGTTTAAAATAGGTTGCATAAGAAGCTGCTAGTCCTACTTCCCATCTAGATTGTTTCTCCTCCTGCAAAGATGAACCATTTTGAGTTTTCAAAGTAAAATCACCTGATGTGCCTTCATTTGATTTAAAATAGCGTCCATTTAATGCATAAGTACTATTGATGTTATATACAGCTCCTAAAGTAAAAACATTCGCTGGAGCCATATTGACATTATTATTTGCATTATTTGCAGCTACTGTGTTAGATGTTGCAGAATCTTTAATATGTTTACTATCTCTTCTGTATCCAGCATCCAAGATCAATTTTTCATCAAATAGTTTTTGCTCTACAGAAGCTGAAAAACCTGAAACTGTTGTGTCAAATTTATTATAACTACTTGATAAGTTCGGTCCAAAACCATTGCTGTGTGTAAATTGTCCACCAAATTGAAATGAGGTATCTCCAAAGCGTGCATTATGTCTTAGACTATAAGTTTCTGTTGTTTCTTTATAATATTTTGCTGCTGGAATAGTATTATTTGCAAATGATTCATCATGTTCATACTGTTCATATGATGTACTAGACAAAGAAAAAAGTGTGACTTGGTTCTCATTCCATGCCATATTTCCATCAGCAGAAAGGATTGTCGTTTTGATTGGATCATAATACCATTTGGAAGTATCTAAAGCTCCATTTACAGCTTCAGCCCTTTGCATCTCAAATCTTCCGGTGTCTTTATAACCCATCATATTTAAAGAAAATCTACCATAATTGATTCCGCCATTAAACATTCCAGAATCTGAATTGGTACCATCAAACCATGTTGCTTTACTTGGTCTGTCATATCTTGAAAACATACCGCCTACATAGCCATTTAACGAAGAACTATCACCAAATCTTGTTCCTGTATAAATATTTTGTCCGTTTGCATATGGTTGTGATACCGCTTGTTCAACATAGGATGATATAATCCCCTCAGTCTTCTTCGGCTCTTTAGTTCTAATAATGATGAAACCTATATTAGTACCTGAACCGCTGTTTGAAGCACCTATATCTATAGATGGAGCGATTGAGAGATTTGTGGAGCTACGAACTATCTGAATCTCCTCAATCGCGATCATTGGAATATTTTGTAAAATACGGTTACTTGTAGATGGTAATATCGCTCCATCTAAAATATATGTAACGTTTCCACCACCTCTCATATTAACAAAATATGGACTCTTACGACCTTGATAAGTCAAATCTAAACCTGTTGCTTGGTTCAATAAATCAAAAACATCTTTTGCTCTATACTCTTCGATCTGTTTTTTATCTATAATTTCAGTCCCAAACACTGTACTTGCTTCAACTTTATAAAGATTTGTTGGACTGTCAATAACTAAATCATCCCTTTGTGATACTTTATCGGTTGTATCTGTTACGCTGATTGATTCTAACTTTTTTGTGCTATTTTGATCATCTGATGCCATTGCAGATGACGTAGATAAAATTAGCGATATTGCCAATAAGCTTAATGTTGTTGTTTTTTTCATTTCATTTCCTTTTTTTATTTACTACTTTTTTTGTAAAACAATCAATTGAACTTTGGTGACTTCCCCTTTATGATAAGATCGCTTACATGTAAGCTTTTTACCTTTACATGTAAGAATAAAATAGGAACTATCAAGAGATTCTTTATCTTGCTTACTCTCTAAACATCGGAACGCACAGCTGTCTTGAATCATGTGTCACTATCTTTGCATCGATATCATAGATACTTTTGAGCATCTCATCTGTTATCACTTCGCTACTTGTTCCGTTTGCGATAATACGCCCCTCATCCATCACAACCACGCGGCTTGAAACCATGATGGCATGGTCGGGATAGTGTGTCGTCTTTAAAAAGGTATAACCCTCAGAGCTTAGATGTTTTATCATCTCCAAAAGACGCATCTGATTACCATAATCAAGCCCTGAAACTGGCTCATCCATGATAAAAGTCTTTGCTTCTTGAGTCAAAGCGCGCGCAAGAAGAACCATCTGTTTTTGACCGCCGCTGAGTTCTCCAAAAGCTCTATTTTCAAGAGAAGCGATGCCGATGGTAGAGAGTGCAGTGCGAGCGATTTCAAAATCATTTTTTGAAGGCGAGGCAAAAACTCCGAGTTTAAAAACTCTTCCCATAACGACCATATCAAGTACGCTGTAATTAAATGGCACATTATGGTACTGAGGAATATACGCGATGTGAGAAGCTAACTCTTTTTGAGAATAATCATGGAGTTTTTTTCCTGCAATTGCGATATCGCCTTTGCCTTTTATAAGTCCTAAGATAAGGCGTATAAGCGTACTTTTACCGCATCCGTTTGCACCCAGAAGACTCACAACTTCACCTTGATAAAGCTCAAAATCGATACCTTTTAAAACCTCCCTTTTTGGATAGGAAAATTTTAAATCGCTGACATTTACTATAGGTTCTAGTTCCATGCTGCCCTCGCATTTTTCAAAACTATCACAAAGATCGGAATACCGATGAGTGAAGTAAGAATCCCAATAGGAATCTCAACGCTTAAAGCCAGTCTTGAGACCGAATCTGCCAAAAGTAAAAAAAGTGCTCCAAGAATGGCTGAAAGAGGAATAAGGAGACGATGAGAAGGTCCAACTGCCATACGGATAATATGTGGGATAATAAGACCTACCCAACCGATGATACCCGCCATCACAACTGACAGAGAGCTTGCAAGTGTCGCAACTAAGATAGCGATGATTTTAATCATCTTTACGTTGACTCCAAGCGCTTTGGCTTCCTCATCACCAAGGCTTAAGATATCGAAATACTTACTCATAATCACCATCACAAAAACGCTTAAAAGCATCGGGATACTGATGAGAAGTACATTTGAAAGTTCCGCACTTGACAAGCTTCCCATCAACCAATAGACAATGGCAGGAAGCGTACTATAAGGATCAGCGACATACTTGATGACTGATAAAAGAGAAGTAAAAAGAGAACCACTGATAACACCGCCAAGCACAAGCATCACACTTGAACGTGAGTTTGTGACCATTGTGCCCACAAGTACTGCAAAGCCAACAGCGACAAAACCAAAACAAAAGGCTAAGATTTGAACTACAAACCACTGATCACTTATTAACATCCCTAATGCAGCGCCAAAAGAAGCGCCTGCGAGCACTCCTAAAATCCCCGGAGAAACCAAAGGATTGACAAACATCGCCTGAAATACAGCTCCAGATGTTGCAAGTGAAGCACCAATGAGTATCGCTAAAATGATACGCGGCAAACGGATTTGCAAGATGATATTATCTAATAGTGCAAAAGTGGAACTATCTCCACCGCTCATACCAAAAAGTTTATATCCTAGATACTGTATAAATGTATGAAGATCTATGGGATACTGACCCCATAGAAGTGAAAAAGTTGCCAAGACCAGCAGTACAACCAACGATATAACAATCCATCTTGCAGAATTTTTTTCCATCATCCTGCCTAATATTTTAAGTTTATGCTTCCGTAAAGACCAAAAGGCGCGCCTGTTTGGTAAGTACTAGAAGTTCCTGTCGTAGCCAAAGCATTATCTGCCGTGATGACAGTCGAGATATATTTCTCATTTGTAAGATTTGTCGCAGTCACCCTAAAGAGTGTGCTTTTTGAACCAAGAAATGAGTTTGCTTTATAAGAAACATCCAAGTCCACTAAAGTAAAAGCATCGATTTTTTGCGTATTTGCCACATCTCCATATCTGCTTGAAGTATAACGTGCACTTGGAGTGATCATCCATCTGTCTATGCTGTAAGATAATGCAACTTTTGCCATAACTTCAGGAGCATCTGGAAGTTGATTGCCCTTAATATCAACAGTTGACGTTGATGAAGAGGCAAAATTTTGAGTAAACATATATTTGTTATAAGAGAGTCCCGCTAAAAACTCTAAATTCTCGGTAATTGGACCATACGCTGAGAGTTCCGCACCATAACCAAGAGCATCTCCAACATTTGCAGGATAGTTTACACCTAAAGAAGTATCATAAATATTTGCCTGTTTGTTTTTCACAAAGGATACAAAAGTGCTCGGATTAAGTGTGATAGCTCCTACTGTTGTTTTTAGACCTAGATCGATGTTATCTGAAGTCTCTAACTTTAGTTTATTCCATAATTGCTGCATCGTTACTCCATGAGAAGTAAACGTCGACTCATTTGAAACGTATGTTGGAAAGAGATTAACATCAAAGCCGTATGTACGAGAATAATCTATATAGATCGTACTATTTTTTGTTAAGTCATATCCAAGATAGAGTGAAGGTAAAAGATTATGGAATGTTTTTGCTCCTACACTTGCGTTTGGATCATAAGTAGCTTGATTAAGTGCCGTGTTATAATCTTGACTTGTGGAAGAATTCGTGCCTGTATAGTTTTTAATAGAGCCGACTGTAAATGTCTGATCCTGCAAACCTGCTAAGTAGTGGAACCCACTCACATCTCCACTAAGTTCAATAAATGGAGATTCTATTGTATGGTAATCATCTTTAGAGAGCATTCCATACCCTTTATACACAAGATTTCCACTTGCATTGACTTGGTATTTTTGCTGATTTGAGGGTGGTCCAGGAGGCAGCTGTTTGTTGTACCAGTAGCCGACTTTTGCCTTAAATGCTTCATTAAAACTATGTTCATATTCAGCTATACCGCCATAAAGATCATGATCCATATGCCAATCCATGACCATATTCGCAGCCGAAGGATTTGAATACCAATAATCTCCAATATCTTTTTTATAATATGGTTTAAAAGTCACTGTATCTTTGTCTGTTGGTTTGTAAGCGATCTCTGCCATCACAAGTGTCGTATCAAAATCTTGCCTATTCCAGTCATAATAGTTATTACTTGATGCTGTCTTTGTCGCTGCATAATCCAGACTATAATATTTGCCTAAATCCTTTGCCTGAGCGTATGATAAAGCCATATAGTTATCATGCTTATCTGAATTGCGAACGACATAAAGCTTCGCATCCAAACTCTCATTTGGTGTATACTCAATACCTAACATTCCATTAAGTCTATGTTGATCACCCTCACCTTTTGTCTTGTCACTGCTTAAAGAGGAGAATGAACCAAAAAGTTTGAAATCTCCTATTTTTCCGCTATCTACTCTTAAAAATGTTCGTCTAAAATTATCGCTTCCGATTGACTGTGAAACTTCAGCACTGAGCTTATCTTTTGGAGCCAAAACATTCATATCAACTTTTCCAATAAGACTAGAGAAACCAAGATTTTTATCAGTATCGAGGTAGCCTTTATATAAGTCAATAGCAGAGATATTTTCCATATCCAGCATCTCTTTTCCACCGCCAGGATTGCTAGAAACCGGCATCCCATCTATCATATAAACTCCTCCCGGACCTGTTTGCATTTTGCCGCGTATACGAATAGGATCATGATAAGAGGGTTCATTTGATCCCGCTTCATCCACTGGTGTATAGTTTACTGAAGGCGAAAACTGCACAACTGTATAAGGATTCATATTTGCCTGAGTGCTTAGAGTTGAGAGACTCTTTTGCACAAAATGCTGAGCAGTGTTTTTAGCTGTGCTATTTGCATCGCCAACTAGTTGGTCATTGTCCGTTTGCGTATCATTGACGACTATTTTTTCAACGCTGAGCGGATTTGCTAAAAGCAGCGTCGCTGTTGCAAAAGATATCATGTAGTATCGTAATTTCATTTTTATTTTCCCTTTTTTTAATTCAATTTTTATTTAGAGCATCCAGACCAAGAAAGCGGAGCTTTACCGCTATTTGTGATCTTTGCCACCTCTTCATCACTTACCTTCACACCAAAAAAGAGAGCATAAAACTCTTTAACCTCATGAGAAAGATCAATCTTGTACTCACGAGGATGAAAGATATTTGCAAGCCACTCTATGCCGACAATACGCATAAAAGATGGTGGTCGATCTACCCAGTTAAAAGGTGTAATTGGCACAATATGGACATTTCCTGCTTTTATAGCACGAAGATTTTTCCAAAGAGGATTATTCATAATTGCATGGTAAGTAAACTCACTTTGAACGATGATGACATCGGGATCATAGGTAAGAAGCTTTTCAAAGTTAATCTTTTCAAGTCCTAAGAGTCCACTTTGCTGACATTTGTGAACATTTTCACCGCCTGCAAAGTTCATTGCTTCTACATGAAAGGATGTATCGCACTCTGTTGAGAGACCCTCAGCACCCTCAGCGTAGTAGTAGCGTGTTGGTTTAATATTTTTAACAGACTTGCTTACATGTAAAATCTTTTTTGAAGCATAATCGGCAAGAATTTTCCCTCTCATCGGTTCATTGAGTGCATCGGCAGCAAAACGGATAGCAAGAGGCATCTCCTCTATTTTGCGAAACGGTACAGTGATTGTTGGAATCTTTGTTTTAGCGATGGCTTTTTCTACAGTACCTACTACCATATCATCCTGCCAGACTAAGATAAGGTCAGGTTTTGCTTTCATGAGTGTTTCAAGATTGATATTTTTTCCGCCTCCATGAAAAGAGCCGATAACAGGTAAAGAAAGAAATTTTGGTGTTAAATACTCTTTTGTAGCTTGGTTATTTCCATTTTTCGCATCAAAATTTAGACCAATCATTTTATTTGGATCAATCGCGTAGATAAGATAGTTCATGGGCGGCGAAGAACCAAAGACTCTACTTACTTTATCCGGAACTGTGACAGGTTTATTGTCTGTATCTAGTACAACTTTTGCTTGAAGGTTTGCGGTTAGAATACAGAGAACTAACATATGAAGCAAAAAATTCATTTTTATTTTCCTTATGATTTATGAAGTGAAAAAGATATAGGAAGACTCAGATCAACCTTTTTTTCTAAATGTGGATATTCCCCATCAAGGGAGGCTACTGTTTCTAAAGCTTTCTTATCTAATACAGAGCTCCCGCTGCTTGAGACTATCTGAATGTTTTCTACATTGCCATTGCTCCGCAACGAAAATGACACTGTGACAACACCCTCCAATCTCAATTTTTTTGCAATCGCGGGATAACATAAAGCATTTTCTATCATGGTGCGAATGCGCGCCAGTTGCTCTTTACCAATGTCGTTTTGCTGAGCTTTTTTGGGAGGGGCTTTGCTTAATGAAGGAGAATTCATAACTTTTGAAAAGCTGGCTTCCATGTTAGGAACGTTTTTGTTATGCTCTGCATTAGATGGTTGTTGAGGCGCTAACGCCTCAGAAGATGGAACTGTTTTAGCAACTAAAGGTTCACTCTTCTGAGGCGTCTGTGTTAGGACTGTTTTTTCAAGTGGAATATTTTGTTTGACAACTGCCTTAGTTGCTATTTGGACTTTATGTTTTTGAATAATATGCTGTTTCTTAACAAAACTTTGTTTTGGAGCTTTATATACAGGATCTACATTGGCTAACGAGATCTGAATAGTTTTTTCCTGAGCATCTAGCAAGATGGGCTTACTTGTCTTCATGAATTCCATATTCCAGACCGCAATGAAAATAGCAGAATGTAAAGCTAAAGAGAATAAAAATGATTTAAATTTCAAATGCTTATCATTACTATATATATTTTTTGATATAACAATAGATGTTAAAATATTCAATTCTGGCTCTCTATGTAAACTTACCAAGATCTACTCGAACATTTCACTATAGAAAAATCTTGGAATATCCATCACTGTCGTTCTTCTATTTATCATACGAATGGAAAGTGGCTCGATCCAATTCCAAAACTCTTTCATATACTCAGCCGGCATTGCAATATCTTTTATTGTTTTTTTGTACATCATCAGCCATATCTCTCTGGCCTTTTCATCTATCGTCATCTGGAAATGACGCATTCTTAGAGCTGGATGACCATGCATAGATGAATATATTTTTCCACCTCCCAATGCTTCTACAAAAAAATCTGCTGTCTTGGCTGTTGCAAATTTAAATTTAGTATCATCTTTTGGAAAAAGATTCCCGATAGAACTTTTTCTAAGAAGCGTATGATGGTATGTCACCATCTTACGTATATTTTCCTCACCCCAAGAAAGGTAGAGTTTGTTGCTTGGAAATATCACCGCGGGGAAAACGAAATCTATCCTCTCATCGGCTAGTCTAGGAATCTCAACTGCACCTTGAAATGCTTTCATGCCACAGGCACTAAAAGTCATTATTTTTGAATAATCAATAGCATGTGCTGACAACTTAAATCCTTTATATATAAAATGATATAGCGTAGATAAGGAAAACCTTGCACATGCTATTCTTGCTATTTAATACATTTTTGTTTCTTAAATTCAAAAAAGAAAGAAGTGACTTACATTTTCGTTATATCTTGTAATATACAGCGAATTATATGTTAACAAAACTTAATCTTTTATTTTTAAATATTACATCTTTGCTGTAAATTTAAAAATATATGCTATCAAATACAGCATTTGTAATCAGTAAAATTGAGTTACAATAAACAAATAAATATCAATTCAAGGAAATTTAAAATGAAAAAGAAAATTTTAGCTGCAGTAGCAGTGACGGCAATAGCAATACAATTTATCCCTTACGGAAAAGATCATACCAATCCTCCAGCTATGAGTGAACCACAATGGGATTCTCTTCAAACTAAAGAGCTTTTCAAAAATACTTGTGCAAATTGTCACTCAAATCAAACAACCTATCCTTGGTATAGTAATATTGCACCTGTTTCATGGTTAGTAGAAAGAGACGTTACAGAAGGTCGTGAACATTTTAATGTTTCCATGTTAGGAATACAGAAAAAAAATAAAGTTAAAGATGCTGCTAAAGAGCTACGTGAAGACGAAATGCCACCAATCTTTTACCTTCCAACCCATCCAGAAGCTAGACTAAGTGATACTCAAAAGCAAGAGCTAATAAATGGTTTAGAAAAAACATTTGGTAATGAAACAAAAGATAAAGAGTAAATTCTATAAAAATAAAGTGATGAGTAGAGCCTTTACATGTGAGGGGAAATGTCATGAGTGAAGAGATTAAAAACATCGGACTGAGCATGGCTGAAGCTAAAGTACGATTAGAACAGTATGGTCTAAATCTTCTTTCCCATAATAGGAAAAAAACAGTTTTTTCTATGGCTTTCGACGTTATCAGTGAGCCAATGTTTCTGATGCTTCTAGGCGCTGGTGGCATCTATCTTGCTCTTGGTGATATGTCTGAAGCAATATTTTTACTTCTCTTCGTCTTTGTGGTAATCGCGATCACTTTAATACAACAGCATAAGACACAGCGCGCTTTAGAATCTCTTCGCGACCTTTCCGCTCCCCGTGCATTGGTTATTCGAGACAATAAAGAGATTCGTATTTCTGGTCAGGATGTAGTTCCCGGCGATCTGCTTGTCTTACATGAGGGCGACCGTGTACCTGCTGATGCTCAATTAGTACAAGGGCAACTCTCCATCGATGAATCACTTCTCACAGGGGAATCCATTCCCCTCATAAAACTAGCCGATAAAACTGCATCACTTTTTGCAAGTACCGTTGTTACAAAGGGGTGTGGGCAAGCCGTAGTGGAGAAAACAGGAAACTCTACAGAAGTGGGGAATATAGGTAAAGCACTCTCTGTTACCTATGAAACTATTTCAAGACTGCAACAATCTTCACGCGGCATCATTAAAAACCTTATCATCATCGCTTTTATTATGGTCTTCATCCTTGTATTGCTCAACTGGTTATGGAATCAACACTCATTGTTACAGAGTATACTCTCAGGTATCACTCTTGCGATGGCTATTCTGCCTGAAGAGATCACGGTCATTCTTACCGTATTTTTGGCGTTAGGTGCTTGGAGAATTGCAAAGAAAAATGTGCTTACCCGCAATATTACGGCTGTTGAGGCTCTTGGAACTATTACCGTACTTGCCGTAGATAAAACGGGGACATTGACGCAAAACTCTATGCAAGTCGCTGAACTCTCAGTAGAGAGTGCTTCCTTTACATCAACATCCACTAAGGAATTGGAAGAACAATTTCACTCTCTTGTGGAGTTTGCAATGCTGGCAACTCCCGCAGATCCCTTTGACCCAATGGAAAAAGCGATACACTCTTTTGGACATAAGCATCTTAACGGCACCGAACATATACATGATGAGAGTATTCCAGAACATGAATATGAGTTATCCGCAGAGATCTTGGCTATGACACGTATCATCTCCAGTCAAGAGCCTTTAGTTTATCTCTTAGCTACCAAAGGTGCGCCTGAAGCAGTGGCAGATCTATGTCATCTTCCTCAATCGGAACTAGAAGATATTCAAGAGAGAGTAGAAGTCATGGCTAAGCGCGGACTTCGTGTGCTTGGAGTTGCCCGTGGAGAGTGGAAAAAAAAGGATAAAAAAGAAAGTTGGCCAAAAAGTCAGCACGATTTTGATTTTACATTTCTTGGTTTGGTAGGTTTTATAGATCCGATCCGCCAAGATGTGCCAGCAGCCGTAAAAGAGTGCTTGGACGCGGGTATAAAAGTTCTTATGCTCACAGGCGATCATCCAGCGACCGCACGGGCGATAGCTGAAGAAATCGGCTTATCAAAAAATGTACAGGTCATTTTAGGTGATGAGATAGCAACATTAAGTGATGATGTTTTAAAAGAGCGTTTAAAAACTATTACCGTCTGTGCGCGCATGAAACCCGAACAAAAATTAAGACTTGTCAAAATACTCCAAGATGATGGAGAGATAGTCGCCATGACGGGCGATGGCGTAAACGATGCACCAGCACTCAAAGCCTCAAATATCGGAATTGCGATGGGGCAAAGAGGTACGGATGTCGCCCGTGAAGCATCATCAATCGTTTTGCTTGATGATAGTTTTGCAAGCATCACCGATGCCATCGCTCAAGGGCGACGTATCTATGACAACATCACCAAAGCCACGCGTTTTGCATTTGCCGTGCATCTGCCTATTATCATCCTCACACTTTTACCTGCTCTGCTTCAATGGCCCATATTGCTGATGCCCGCACACATCGTACTGCTTCAGCTTTTGATCGATCCCGCATGTTCGCTTGTATTTGAATCAGAACCGCCTGCTGCTGATATCATGAATAGGCCGCCAAGAGATATTACAACAAGCCCATTTGCACTGTCAAATATCGGTTTTGCACTTATTCAAGGAGGCGGTATCGCTTTTATTTTGATTGTGGGAGACCTACTGTTGCAGTATTTTCATTGGAGTGACACAGAGATACGCATCAGTGTATTTATCACCTTTGTTTTAACAATATTTCTTCTCATTTTAGCAAATCGTAATCAGACATATTCGATTAAAGCAGTTCCAAATGAGAAGAATCCTTGGATCATCTATATGCTTGGCGGAGTAGGATTGATCCTAGCTTCTGTAGTTTTTATCCCTTTACTTCGCAATATCATGAAGTTTTCACAATTTAACAGTTCGACATTTTTGGCATCTTTGATTATGTTGCTAGCAAGTGGAGTATGGCTGACATTTTTATATTTTATAGATACAAGAGAAAAGAGAAATTAACATTATTAATCTCTTATTTTCTCAGCATAGCGAGTCAAAAGTAATATTTTTGTTTATGACATTTCCTCTAGCCTCAGCCCATTATCGCAAGAATTTCATCTACACTCGGTACTTTCCCAGTCGATTTCACAACTCCATCGATCACGAGTCCGGGAGTACTCATAACATTGTATTCCATGATTTTCATGATATCTTCAACTTTTTCTATTTGAACAAATTTACCACTTCTTGCAACAGCTTCTTTGACTTTTGCTTCAAGTTCGCGGCACTTGGAACAGCCTGTTCCTAAGATCTCTATCTTCATCAATTTTTCCTTATCTTACTTTGTACTTCGTGAGTACATTATCCAGTTCAGCTTCTGTGAGTGGTCCTATATGACGATACGCTTCTTTACCTTTTGCATCATAAATAATCTGTGTCGGTATCATTTGTATACCCAATATTTTGATTGCTTTGTGCTCTTGCCAGACATTGATAAAAAATATTATAGCATCAGGAGTGCTTTTTTTGACACGATAGAGCATTTTCCCCATATCCTGACAACTGCCGCATTTATCAGACCCCACTTCTAGTATTACGGCCTTCCCTTTACCTATATCACTCTTGGCAATCTCATAGGGTGTTTCATTCAACAATGTATCTGCACCAAATATTGTTGTACTAAGGAGTAAAGCTCCCACTAAAATCAATCGTCTCATAATCTATTCCTTGTCTTTAAAATTGTAACACTGCTTGATAGATAAAATAACAACCAAATCCTGCCAAAAGCAGGGCAAAAGAGCGATTTATTCCATCTGATATTCGTCTAATAACTGCACTAGAGATGATACTCTGAGTAAATCCTACTGAGATACCTGCAACCAATAAAAGAAGTGAATGTCCTAATGCAAAGGTAAGTATGAGCGCATATGCATAAGCGTAACTGCTGTTTGCTGCCGCTCCTATGATTGCCACTAGAGGAGCAGAAGCACATGGAGTACTGACGAGTCCAAACACTAATCCCACGAGCAAACCACCAAGGAGTCGAAACCGTATCAAAGTTCTCATAATCCCCGATTTGTCGAGTGCAGGAATAATGCCATACGCGTATGCCGCAATGAAAAGGCTCATAACACCGGCACTCATATAGGCCCACGTAGGTGCAATAGAAAAAAATGCTCCAAATTTTGCCACCATAAATCCAAGAATCGAAAAACTGATCCCGACACCAAGTGCAAATAATGAAGCAAAAGCATAGGTATAAAGAGCTTTTTTTCGTCCGACAAGGTCTTTATTGAGTGCTAATGAACTCCCTACGAGCAAGGGAACAGAGATCAGCGAACATGGAGCTACCGCTGTAATACTTCCAGCAATAAACGCCGCCAAAAATGCGATGTATGTATGAGAATCAAGTAAGCTAAAAAGATTTTCTAACATTTATTATCACTGCCATTTAGGTTTTTCATGATTGACCTCTTTAGATTAAAAAATTAAAAATATATCCGATAGCAATGATTCCAAGCCCTACAATCCCAAAAAAGAGAGCAATAAGCCGGATATGTAAAATCCGCTTGAGAATAATTGCTTCTGGCAGGCTTAAAGCCGTAACCGCCATCATAAATGCTAATGCCGTTCCGATCGCCATTCCTTTGGCTGTGAATGCATCAACCATCGGGATAATTCCTGCAGCATTAGAGTACATTGGAATCCCAAGCACTACGGCTACTATCACCGCAAAAGGATTATCTTTTCCAGTATAAGCAATGATGAAATCTTGAGGGACATAACCATGGATAAATGCTCCAAGACCAACTCCAAGAAATACATATGGAAGGACTTTTACAATCAAATCATAAGTATATTCCCATGCTTGAAGGGAGCGATGTTTTAAACTGATTTGCTCCTCTTTTGGGACTTCTATTTCTCCCTCAATCGGTTTAACTGGGATAAGAACATATTGTTCCATCTTCATGCGTCCGATGATAAAACCTCCGATGATTGCGACAAGAAGACCAAATCCAATATAGATAGCAGTTATTTTCCATCCAAAAAGTGCAAAAAGCATCGCAATGGCAATCTCATTGTTCATCGGAGCGCTAATGAGATAACTAAATGTGATCCCAAGGGGAATACGAGCCTGTAAAAATCCCAAGAAGAGCGGTATTGCAGAACATGAACAAAACGGAGTGATGATCCCAAAAAGTGCAGCAAAAACATGAGCGCTGAGAGGATGCTTTCTACTCAGATACGCCCGTACTTTTTCTGCATTCATAAACGAGCGCAAAAAGGTGATGAGAAAAATAATCGTTACAAGTAAAAAAACAATTTTAACACTGTCATAAATGAAAAAATTTAGCGCATCGGCAAATTTTTCACCATGCGCCATCCCTAATTGCTCATAAACAATTCTATCAACGGCGCTTTGCCACATTAGTCGCAGAGTTCCGTTTTAATGATCGGTAAAAGTTTTTCTTCAATAAGATCAAGTGTTTTTGCATATTCATCTACTGCTTTACCGCTTGGGTCTTCAAAAGCTATATGAATTGTTTTTACAGCTTTAGGAAACATAGGACAAGTCTCATGCGCATGGTCACAGACTGTGACAACAAGATCAAAAGCTGTATCAAGAACAGTATCGATCACTTTGGAGTGATACACATCTTTCCAATATCCTTTTGCTGTCAAAAGTTCTTGAGCATATGGATTTATTTTCCCACTAGCTTTAACACCTGAGCTTTGAGCGTGGACGCAGTCTTGCATTTTAGCATTGATTAACGCTTCAGCCATGATAGAACGGCAACTATTCCCTGTACAAAGTATAAGAACATTTTTCATTATTTATTCCTTTTTGAGAATTATAACAGTTTAATTACAATATATCAAGATATATTGATTTATATGGTCAAGAATCACTATAAAAATGATCGTGAGAGTTACTATTTTTTATAACTCTTCATAACTGCCAAGTTTTGCCTTTTTGGCAAGTTCTGAAACGGTACTTGTAACCTCATTTGAAGCAATATGATAATGAGTATGTAACTTTTGAAGTGAAACATCGATCTTTTCAATCAGTTTTTCGCTGAGTTCATCTACTTTTACTTTCATCACTTCTATCTGTTCTTTTTCTGTGATTGTGAGTAAAGTGGCTAAATCGCCAAGTTCTTGATGTGCGGCTTGATAATCAGCTTTGATAGACTGAATCTCGCTTATAAGATTTTTTATCGGCTCATAAATCATAGTAATTGAGCGGCTACTATCTACAAGGGTTTTCATATTGTTCGATGAAAGGATGATCTGTTTCATCAACATCTCACTTTTAGAACGTGCATTACCGAGTATATTTTCTCCCTCAGAGAGTGAAGTAGAGACACTCTCGCTTTGAGCGCGCAAAGTATTGAGCTGTCTTTGAAACTCCAAGATAACACCTGAAAGTTCCCCAAGAGTTGCTTCGATGATCTTTTCTGCTACATCTTTTGACATTGATTGAAGAATATTTATCTCATGTTTGACATCAGCTATCTCATCTTTAATATCACATCTATTTTCATTTGCCTGATCAAACGCTTTTTTAATACGGTTAAAGTGATCCTGCTCTGAAATACGAAGAATATCGATATGATTGTGCATTATCTGATCTAACTCAGGCAGTTGTTGCAGTGTTTTGAGTATTTCATTTTCCTGATGCATGAGAGATTCAAACTGATGTATGAACTTCTCCTGATTGGCTTGTATAAGCTTTTGAGCTAAGAGATCGTTTTTGATATCTTCTCTTATACCAAAAAGTGATTGCTGCTCGTCATCTCGCATCTGCGCTATTTTGTCTTCGAGCATTCCGATATACTCTTTCATCTGAGAGATTTTAGAAGCCATGGCCGATGAAAATTCCCTTTGAAACTGTTCTTCCTCATTTTTTTGCGCTTGGTGCAAAATATTCATCATCACATAAAGTAAAAGTGAAACGAGTAAAGAGGATGAGGATTCTTTTAGTACAAGAGTAAGTGTATCTGACTCAAAATAGAGAATAAAGTGCACAAGTGCAAAGATAGCTCCGATACCGAGAATCAAAGGAGAATAATTAATTTTATTTGGACGTTTTAAGATCATGATCTGTCTTAAAAAGAAAAATCCCATTAAAACGTAGGAAATGATCAAATCAGGTTCAAACATAGCGTCTCCACTTTTTTAAAAACTATTCTACCTGATTTTTTACGATATTGACGATATGAAGTGGATGATTGGCTATAAAATCCGCTTCACCCTCAGCACTAAATCCCCAAGTAGCAAAAATAGATGAGATAGCGATCTTACGCGCGGCTTCGATATCTTTGGAATTATCTCCGACCATCCAAGTCTTATTTGCAGTGTGCTTAAAATCATATTTTTCAAGGATCATTTTTAGCATCTTAGGATCTGGCTTTGAAGCTTTTGCTGTATCTGCACCGATAATTGTGTCAAAGAGATCGCTTACATGTAAGTGTTTCAACATTCTTTTTGCAAAGATTGTGGGTGCATTTGTTGCTACATTGAGTCTTACATGTAAGGATTTGAGTTGTTCTAAACTCTCTGCAATTCCCTCATAAAGATAAGGATTTTTGACACACTCTTCAAAGTAATGTTCTTCAAAAAGTACCCTGTCCTCTTCGAGGTAGATTGGTGTGCTATAAAAGAGTTGGGGCAAATTTCGAACTGGCATATTAATCACATCAACTATAAACTGCTCATCAAGTGAAGCAAGATCATGATTTGTTTTTCGAACGTAGTTGATGGAGCTTGTTATATCTTTTTTGCTGTCTATAAGTGTGCCATCCATGTCAAATATAACTACTTTCATCGCCCTACTTCATCTTTTCATAGATTTCGACAAGCGCGTCGATAAAAAGTGGATGGTCATTGACACATTTACACACCTTGTAGCTTTTAAATCCAAGTTCCTCTGCAATCTCTTTATACTCGATAGAAAGCTCATAATCTGTCTCAGAATTATCCACAGTAAAAGCAAGAGGATAAATCACAACGCCTCTGTTTCTAACTGTCTCGAGTTTTTCTCCAAGTGAGGGGGAAAGCCATTTTAGTGGACCTACTTTTGACTGATATGCTAAATGCACTTCATGAAAATCCATACCGCGTTCAACTAACATCTTTTTTAAAATCTCTACATTTTTTTCTATATGGCTTTGGTATGGATCACCTGCATTGATGATCTTTTGAGGCAAACCATGTGCTGAAAATATAAGATCATAATCCTCATATTTATTCTCATCCATCGCCTCTTTTATACGCTCCAAAACCGCTTTATTATAATCTTCATTTTCAAAATAGTGTTTTATCTCATACACTGTCGCATCTAAATCGCTTCCATGTAAACATTCATAAAAATCATCCAGCGAAGATTTTGTCGTCGTCGTTGAGTACTGCGGATACATTGGGATAAGATAGATCTTTGATACATGGTTTGCTTTAAGTCGCTCAATAACTTCAGGCGCAAACGGTGGCGTGTAGCGCATAACAAAATCCACAATAATTTCATCGCCTACTATCTCTTGAAGCTTTGAAACGATCTCTTTTGTCAGATCGACAATAGGAGATTTTCCACCTATTTTTCTATATATCTCTTGAGAAGATTCTGTTCTTAAAAAGGTGATCATGCCACCTACAAACCCTCTTAATAAGCCGCTTTTCATCGTTAAGATATTTGGATCGCTAAACATATTTTTTAAAAAAAGTTCCACTTCGTTTAGGTTATTTGGTCCACCCATATTAAGTAGTATGATAGCTTCTTTTTTCAATTCAATCCTTTTTTTATCAGATTTATGCTCTCTTGCGAAAATAAAATTTCGTCGTGATTGTAGCTAGATAAAACTTTGAACTCTGCCAGATTTTTGATGCTAATTTTTAAATTATTGGCATTCTTTATAGGCACAATATTGTCATCTTTACTTGAGACGAGATAAGTTGGAGCTTTTACACTGCTTACATGTAAAGCCGTATCAAACTTATAGCGTATCAAAAATGATGGAAGTAAGGGGATTTTATTTTTAATAATTTGAAAAACACTGTCAAATCCTCCGAGCAAAAAGAGCTTTTCCACCTTTATCTTGGATGCTACGTAAGCTGCAACACTACTTCCTAGAGAAAAGCCTACAATACTAAACTTTCCATAACGCTCCTGCAATTTTTGGGCTATATTGGTAGCATCTCCGTAAACATTTTGCTCAGATGGCGTGCCCTGGGAAGAGCCATAGCCTCTATAGTTAAAAGTCGCGATTCTATAGTTTTCAAAACTAGAGGCGAGCTTGTGAATGAGTGCGACACTATCTTGAGAGCGTCCGCCAAGGTAAAAAATTGTATGTGTAAAATGCTCTGGAGTAAACTCTATCCCTTCTAAGATAGTGCCATCTTCTGCTTGAATCTCAAGTGGAGTATATCTTTCATCTAAAAACTCTCTTCGATGTTTATTAGGTTCAAAAAGAAAGAAGTATTGTACTTGAGTGATAAAAAAGCTTAGTAGAATAAGTGTAAATAAAATAAATAGTATATAAATCATCTGCCTTTTGAAAGCCCTTTGCGGTATCTTTTATAAAAGCGTAAAGGCATTAAAAACGCATCCACTTCTTTGCCATCAACTATAAAATCACACAACTGTTTTGCGATGTAAGGTGCTAGAACAAAACCATAACCGCCTACTCCGTTGATCATAGTCAGATTTGGATAGTAACTCGGCTCATCAGCACTGTTTTTATTCTCAACCATTCGCCCAATAAGTGGCAGATAATCATTTGAACCACTACGAAGTCCCATATAATCTTTTAAAATCTCGACATTTTTTAGTTCTATCGTGAGATTTGCCTTGTTTAAAAGCTCTGCTCTTCCCTCATTGATATCATAAGGTTCTGCATTTTTTTGCGGATGATAATGCACATTATGCGTCGCGCCTATCGCCATATTTCCATCTTCGCATTTGGAGATGGAAACGTGATGATGCATCGTCACTTCTGTGCGTGTTGACGTTTTAATATCTATTCGATGTCCCCAGATACCGCGAAGATTGATATAAGGTTCTTGAATGATCGGCTCATACGCGCCATAGGCCAAAACGACCTCTTTTGCTTTGATATCGCCTACTTCATAATATCCATCTTGCCAAACAAGATTTTTCACTTCATACTCAAATATGTCACTTCCCTCAGCCATAGCACGACACACGCCCTGAGCATCTACGATTCCACCGCTTAAGAGATAAACATTTTCATTTTGCTGTGCTTCTTTTGTGAGGATTTGGCTTACATGCAAGGGAGTTTTTGCGATGCCAAGAGTCGTATTTTCTTTAAAAGCACGCAGTTTTTTAGCATCAAATTCCTCTTTGGCTATATGCAACAAAGGTGCTTTTTTCAAAAATGAGGGAAAATTTTGAGCATAAAAATCAAGTGAGAAGAGATACGATTTTTCTATAAGTTCTTTCAGCTCTCCACCTTTAGAAAACTTCGGAGAGATAAAAGCACCAGCGGCGCCACTGCCACCAGCAGCAATAGACTCTTTATCAAAAAGAGCAACTTTTTTACCGATCTTTGTTAAAAAGTGAGCAACACTACAGCCATTAATCCCAGCACCGATAACAGCTACATCATACACATTAACACCCTTTTCAACTATCAAACGAAACTACTATAAACTGCAGTTTCATTTGAGTATATTTATAGATATGATTTTATCTTAATATTACAAATATAAGCTGATAGTGCCCTCTACTTAACGGTGATCTCTGTCATATCTATCATCATGTCTATCGTGATCGTTATAGTCTCTGTTATGTTCACCATAATATCTGTCATTATAGTTATCATAATGGTATCTATTTCTATAATCAAATCTGCGATCTCTTGGGTGAAATACAGCTACTTCTGTTGCAGGTCGATAGTATCTGTCTTGAACCACAACATTTGTTGTTCTCACAACTACAGGACGTGAATGATCTTCATATATTACATCTCTTGAATAATTATCTCTAGAACCCGCTGCAGCACCTATCACACCGCCAACTCCTCCGCCTATGATTGCTCCATCTCTGCCACCTATCACCGATCCGACAGCCGATCCAACGCCTGCACCTATCATACTGCTAAAAACAGCATTTCCATCTATATTTCCAGCATAAACACTCATACTGAGTAACGGCGCACATAATAATATTGTCAATTTAGTTCTCATATTAATTTCCTTTTTCTTTCGCTTATTTGTCTTGATGTAATGATAAGCTAGCATGCGTGAATCAAACGTGAACTCTGAAAATATTGCTATAATATATTTCATCAAGTCAAAGGTTTATTTTTTGAAACAGTTTAAGTTATTATTTTTTATCTCTATCATTACATGTAACCTTTTTGGCGCCGCAACATCTTGTACAAATATCTATCTTAATAACCAAGCACCAACGATCATCAATACCAAACTCAAATCAAAAACAAAAGAGCTTTGCTATAAAGGATTTGCCCTTATGTATTCAGGTGTTTCAAAAACACCGCTTTGGAGTGCGGAACATCTCACAAGAGAGATGCTCACAAAAAAAGGGATAAGATCAAATATTTTTCACACAGAAGAGCGCTTAAGTGAAAGAGAGAGAACAGAAATTATGGATTACATCGGTATCCACTATGACAAGGGAGAGATGACTCCTAGTTTAGACTTTAGTGATAAAGTAGCCAATCATGAGTGTTTTTCACTAGCCAATACCGTACCTCAAAATCATAATAACAATGTCGGAATCTGGTATGAGATAGAAGAAGCTACAAGAGCTGTTGCAAAAAATAAGATCGAGATCTATGTGATAAGCGGACCTATTTTTTATAAAGAAGATTATAAACGCGTCAATGGGATACAAGTGCCTACAAAACTCTTTAAAGCGATCTTTGTCCCCTCTGTGGGCGAGGGAGCAGTGTATGTCAGTAAAAATGCAAATGGAAAAGAGTATGAAGTCATAAGTATTGCAGAGTTAGAAAAGATCTTAGGGATCAATCTTTTTCCAACAATAAGCCAAACAGCAAAAATATATATCATGGATTTACCGGTTTTGAATGATCCTAAAGAGAAACAAATCCAGTGGAAGTCTTTATCTGCTGAGTAGATTTTTTATCTTATAACAATAGTTTTTCCAATAGGAAAGAGTGCCATTTCTGCTAATTTTAAATGTTGCAAACCAAACGGAATCCCAATTATTGTAATAAAATAAGCAAGAGCCAATGTAAGATGGGCAATTGCCAGCCATATACCGACAAAGATAAACCAGATAATATTTCCAATAGCACCAAGAAAACCAGTTCCTATATCATCTCTATGTGTCAGTTCTTTTCTACTTATGACCTCTTTTCCAAATGGAAAAAATGAAAAAGTTCCAATCATAAAACAAGCTCTAGCCCAAGGGATGCCGACAATCGTAATAAGGGCTAAAACACCCATACCCCACCAAGCAAGCCCCATAAAAAACCCGCCAAATACAAACCATAAAATATTCCCGATTGTTCTCATATCTCTTTCCTATGTAGTTATATCGAGATCTCTTTGATGTCTGCAATGTGTAAAAAGCTTTTGTAGATAAGTGCTACAAGAGACTTTCTATTTTCCCTTACATGTAAGTCATCTGCATTGACCATGACATTGTCAAAAAAGCCATCAAGCTGAGGTTTTAGTTCCAAAAGTGTATCGAGTTCTTCGATATATGTTGTATAAGTTCCCGCTAAAACTGCGATGTATGCGTTAAATAATTCATGCTCAGCGTCATCATCAAAAAGTGCAGGATTGACTGAAAGTTCTGCCGTTAAATCCATATCTTTTGTGATGTTTGCAAGACGTTTGAAAGTAGAAAAAGTCTGAGCGAAGCTCTCACTTTGAGCCATGATATTGACCGCTTCTATCTTCTTGCCCATAGCCAGAAGTTCGCGCTCGCCAGAAGCTAAAACCGCTTCGATAATGGAAGGATTTACTTTGTAAAACTGTCTGATACGCTCTAAGAAGAAGTTCTCGATCTTTGCAGTGTCAAAAGCTTTGTAATTAACTGCTAGTTTTGCGATTGTTTCTTTGATATTAAACTCAAAACCGTATTCATTGACGATGCGGATGATACCATTTACCGCGCGACGAAGAGCAAAAGGATCACGAGAACCTGTCGGAATCTGCTCGATGCTGAAAAGTCCTAAAAGCGTATCAAGTTTGATAGCCATAGCGATGATTGCACTTAGTGGAGTCGATGGCAATTCGCTCTCTTCACCAAGTGGAAGATATTGCTCTTTTATAGCAAGAGCGACTTCAGCTTTTTCACCAAGTGCAAGTGCGTAGTAGTGTCCCATAAGCCCTTGAAGCTCAGTAAACTCATACACCATCTCGCTCATCAAATCGGCTTTAGCCAAAGTGATAGCACGCTCTAAAATCACTTCATTTTCAGTCACATCACCTTTGATACGCTCTTTGTAAAGATTGAAAAGCTCTTTTACAATGATACTTTCACGCTCTACTTTATCTTGTAAACTTCCAAGACCATCCATAAATGTGACTTTTTCAAGTCCATCAAGTTTAAGACCGCGTTTGAGGTCGTTGTCATAAAAGAAAAGTCCATCAGAAAGACGTGGACGAAGCACTTTTTGATTTCCCTCAACCACTTTTCTATAGTCATCTGTGAGAGCATTTGAGACTACGACAAATTTATTGACAAGTTTTCCATCTTTAAAAACAGGGAAATATCTTTGGTGTTCTTTCATAGATGTAATGATAACTTCAGGAGGCAAACGTAAGAATTCAACATCAAAACTTCCCACTAAAGCTGTTGGATGTTCTGTGATTGCCACGACTTCATCAAGCAGATCTTCATCGATCTCGATCTCTATGTTTTGCTCTTTTTGGAGCGTTTCAAATTGTGCAAGGATGTTTTGTTTTCGCTCATCTGGATAAAGTGTCACAGCACCGTTTTTGAGTGTCTCAAAATACTCATGCGCAGAGCTAATATCTTTAACACCAAACGAGCTGATACGGTGCACAAAAGTCTGTTTGCTTGACGCAACATCAAAAAGAGTCAACTCAACAAGCGCATCTCCAAACATCACATTTACCCAGCGAATAGGACGGATAAAACTCTCTTGTGAACTTCCCCAACGCATAGACTTTCCAAAATCAAGAGATTTGATCCACTCCTCTATCATCGCAGGTAAAAGCTCAACTGAGGGACGACCTTGAACTGCTTGTTTGAAGTAAAGCACCTCTTTGCCGCTCTTCTCTGCTTTGCCTATTTCACTCATCTCTACTCCGCATTTTTTTGCAAAGCCAAGAGCTGCTGGAGTTGGCTCGCCATCTTTGTATGACATTGCTACAGGTGCGCCGAAAAACTCCACTTCGCTGTCTTCTTGAGATGTTTTAAACTCTCTATGCCAAAGTACCAAACGACGAGGGGTATAGTAAAACTCAAACTCTCCCGCAAGAGAGTTTTGCTCTAAGATCTTTAACCATTTTTTTTCAATATTTTTTAATTCTTTTAAAAGCGGAACAGCCGGAAGCTCTTCGACACCGATCTCGATAAGTAAAGGTTTTAGCATTTATATCTCTCATATATTATTTTATGCGATTTTATCAATATCTGGGTTAAATATTGATTAACTTAACACAATCTTAAATAAGACAAATATCATCTTGTTTAGGTTTATTTGCAAGAAAATAGCGATATACTTCACTTCATAAAATCATACAAAACAAGGAAATAAAATGCCAACAATTAACAAATACGTTGATATAGACACTGTAGAAAGGGAAGCTAAAAAAGATCTTATTGACCGTCACTCTCCATTTATCACGGTAATGGGTGATGCTAAAAAAGGCGAAATGCTTGCAGTAAATGTAAAAATGGGTAATGAATATACTCATCCAGATGATTTTGATCACTATATCGAAAGCATTACTCTTTTCAATGGTGAAACTAAACTAGCGATGGCTACTTTTGTACCAGGTACTCTTGGAAATGAAAAATCTCATTCAGAAGTAACTTTCAATATCCGTCCAATGGGTAAAAAACTTAACCTTGTTGCACATGGTTACTGTACAAAACACGGTGTTTGGGAATCTACTCCAGTAGAAGTAACTGTAGAAGAAGCTAGCACTTGTTGTGGTGGTGGAAGCTGTTCATAATCTATATTAGGTAGTTTGAAGCCTTTTTGTAAGGCTTCATTTTTCTTCTAATAACTTAAGATTGATCTTTTATCCTATTTTTATATCCTGCATTGATTCGTAAATGAAGACCTAGAAAATACGCATATGTTATCGCTTTTTTAAGCAGATATGCTTTGTATCCCTTTACTTTTAAAAATCCAAACATCTCACCGACTGCATATTTCCCACCAAGCGCAACAAAAATACCACTAACTTCTGCGTGAAAAGGTTTACTACTTTCACCGATCATTATTTTTAAGATACTCTTTGCAACATACTCTGCACTTTTTTCGGCAATCTGTGCTGTGGGTGGAAGCATATTTCCATACTTATCTTTCATTTCAACACAATCACCTATAGCAAAGACATTTTGTGTGTTATTGATGTTAAGTTGTTTATCTGGAATCAATTGGTTTATTCTATTTTTTTCACTGCTATATTTACCATCTACGGTAGAAGCTTTTATGCCACCTGTAAAAATCATAAATTGATACTTGAGTTGTTTCCCATTTTTAAAGTAAATAGTAGTGCTATCAACATTATTGATAAAGGCACTTGTCATTATCTGGATACCGAGCTTTTGAAGTCTTTTTTGTGTATTGTCAATGATATAAGGACTCATGCCAGGTAAAATAGTATCACTAGCATCGATAAGAACTATCTTAATTGCTTTTGCTCTTTCACCAAGAGTTTTACTATAACTTTCTATAACATATGCCATCTCAGCTGCTACTTCTACCCCGCTGAGCCCTGCTCCGCCTATAGCAAGATTGATATCCTCGTCACTGTTAAATTCTTCATTTTGGAGCTTTTTATAGATTAGGTTTTCAAACTCTTTTCTAAAATTATAAGCACGCATAAGATTTTTAACACCGTAACTATTTTCTCTAAGACCTTCTATGAAAGAAAAGAAATTCGTTTTAGCACCTGTTGCGATGATAAGATAATCATAAGAGAATTCTTGAGTTTGCGTTTTGACACTTTGCTTCTCATAATCAATGAAAGTCGCTTTTTCATAATGAAAATTAACTTTCTTTTTAAAACCTTGACACCATTTTTCCAGATCAATAGCGATCTCATGGATGTCAAATCGCCCTGCTATATATCCGTATGCTTCTGTTTGTAAGTAATGATAAGGATTACTATCAATAAGTGTTATATCAACATTATCATGTTTTGCTAAAAACTCGATGGCACGCAAACCGCCATATCCGCCACCAATAACGACTACTTTTGTATTCAAAAAAGAACCTTCAATTTTATTTGCGCAATTATACAGAACTTAGTTGAATTCGCTGCCAAAGAGACGTTCATATATCAAAATATGCTATACTTACGCGCAAAAATTCATTATAAAATAGGGTGTATTGGCCCTAAAGATAACGATCTCACACTTCATTATTAGATCAAAATCTCAACAAAAGCAATATTTTAGGATTTAAAGGAGCATTTTGCGTAATAAACAGTATTCCGTCAAAGTTTTTGAAACAACTTTAACCGATGAAGATCAATTTACCTCTTTTTTTAATACAAACTATAATCTGTTTAAAGATTATCTTATTGTAATACATGGAGATATAAGTCAAAAAATTCAAGAATATCTACAAGAAAAAGAGCTTCGCTTTGTAAACAATATTATTCTTCCAAAAAGCCAAGGACGCAAAGCTGTTGAAGAAGAGATAGCTGTGCAAAAAGAGCAACAGCAACAAGTAGAAAACGAACTACTAAAACTTTCAGACAGACTTCATAATAATCTTAAAGTCCAAGATACACTTGTGCGCAGTGGACAGGAACTAACTATTGATGGCGATCTTCTCTTGCTCAATCGTGTCAATAGTGGCGCGACTATCATTGCCAACGGTAATCTGATTGTGACACAACTTGTCGAAGGCTCTATTCGCTGTTTTGGAAACTTTATGATGCTTAAAGCTTCCCCAAAAGCAAATATAGTTTTCCATGATGTAGTCGTTGACAACTCTTTACTCAAAGAGAGACTCAATCGAGTAGAACTAAAAAATAATGAAATAAGAATAACACCAGTATTAAAGGAAACAACTTGGGTAATGTAATAGCAGTGATAAGTGGAAAAGGCGGCGTAGGTAAAACTACAACAACCGCAAACATAGGTTTGGGAATCGCTCTCAATAATAAAAGATGTGTTGTCGTAGATTTTGACATTGGCCAAAGAAATCTCGATATGATCTTGGGATTAGAGAATCGTGTTGTTTATGACATCGTTCAGGTAATGGATGGTGAAGCAAGTTTATCACAAGCTCTTATTAAAAGTAAGATGAATGATAAACTCTATTTTCTTGCTGCTTCACAGACAAAAGACAAAACAGCGCTTCAATCGGAGAAAATCTCAAAACTTATTGAATCACTTAGAGAAGATTTCGACTATATTATTCTTGATGCACCAGCGGGCATAGAGAGCGGTTATGAGCATACTATAGAGTTTGCTGATGCTGCCATCATTGTTGTGAATCCTGAAGTCTCATCGATTCGTGATGCGGACAGAGCGATCGGTATTTTGGATTCTAAGTCTCAAAAAGTCAAAGATGGTGCAGAAGTTGCCAAATACCTTATTATCAATAGAATAGATGCTAAAATGGTTCAAAGCGGCGAAATGCTCAGCAGTAGTGATATCTTGGATATTTTAGGAATCAATCTTCTTGGAAAAGTACCTGAGGACAAAGGGATTATAGATGCTTCAAACCAGGGCAAACCGATTATTTTAAATCCAAACTCGGCAGCAGGTCAAGCATACAAACGTATTGCTTCACGTCTTTGTGGTGAAGATATAGATATGCCAGAACTAGAAACTGTTCAAGGCGGTTTCTTACAAAAGATAAAGGGGATTTTTAAATAATGTTTCCTTGGTTTAAAAAGAAAGGCAGTGCAAGTACTGCCAAAGACAGATTAACGATTGCCATTATGTCGGATAGAGACAATAACAACAGCTACCCATTTATGGCTCAAATGAAAGCAGAGATCATAGAAGTGGTCAAAAAATATATTGGTGTGAAGACTATCAATATTACTAAAGATGTTGAAGGTGACTTTGAAGCACTTTCAATAGAAGTACAATTAGATAAAAATGCTTAATGCATTTTTGTCAAAGATAAGTTACATTTAAAGTATAATAAAATAAATATTTTTTATTAGTTTTAAAATTAAGTATTTTTGTGAAGTTTATATGAGGAAAGAAATTCTTCCCAAGCGAACTTGAGAAGAAAGAAACGCTAGAGAAAGAATTATTTGCTTTCTGCTGGTGCTGCTGGTGCAGTAGCGTCTGTTGCGTTAGCATCAGTTGCTGGAGCTTCTGTAGCTGCTGGTGTAGCTTCTGGAGCTGTTGTGTTCATTTCAACTGGTGCAGCTGCTGGAGCTTCTTCAACTTTTTTAGCATCATTACATGCAGTGAAAACTAATGCGATTGCAAGTGGTAATAGGTATTTCATGTGAGTGTCCTTTTTTGTAATCTCTTTTCGAGATAATTCAATTTTACGGCGCAATTATATGATCTTAATTATTAAACGAAGATTAGTCCATTTTACTTTCTTTCCTATCATAGAACATTAATACAATAACTTAAGAAAATTATCAGTTTATATGAATTATTAACTTACATTGTATAAAAGCTTTTAAAGCACGTTTGACTGTCCGTTACTTGTCATGATGATATTTAACTCGCTATCAGCGTTTAGGAGGCCTTGTATGATTCAATACAAGCTATCTTAACAGATAAACAACATAAGCACTCATACATAAAAAACTTGGAGTTTGTATAGAAGCATAAAGTTTAGGTTTTAAAGCAAGTGTAGCAGTTCAAAAGTATATATGAGTTTTGATGATTCAAGTGGAAAAGAGTATGCTGAATATGAAAAAACTTTAGAGCTTATTGAAGTAAAACTCTTTTTTCTTCTAAAAAAAGAGTTTTACTACTTCCTTACATGTAAGGAAGTTTTGGCAGAGGTTCGTCGATATAGTAGCCTTGGGAATAATCAATACCTAGTTCTTGCACAACTGATTGTACCGTGCTTGAATGGACATATTCAGCTATTGTTTTGATCTTCATTTGTTTAGCGAAAGATACAATAGTTTCGGTGATAAGTCTTGAGTTTTCATTTATATCTATATTTTTGATCAGACTTCCATCAATCTTAATATAGTCCACTTTTATTCTTGTTAAATACGCAAAATTAGAATAACCGCTTCCAAAGTCATCCACGGCTATTTTTGCACCAAAACGTTTTACTTCAGTGATAAATCTGAGAACTTTTTTATAATCTATAATTGCTTCTGATTCCAAAAGCTCGAAAGTTACCCGATCTCCGATTCCATATTTTTTAAGATTTGTTATAATAAACGTATAAATTTCAGCACTCATAATATCTTCAATAGAAAGATTAATACTCACTTCATATTCGTTATCTTTGAATATTTCAAATGTTTTTTCTATAATGGCTTTAGTGACTTCTGCATAAACTTTGATAGTTTTTGAGATAGGAATAAACTGTAACGGAGACATAATAGCCCCATCTTCATCTATAAGTCTCGCAAGTGATTCAAACTTTACTATCTTGCCTGTTGTATTTGACATAATAGGCTGAAAATAGGGAGTGACTCCAGAATTTTCTATTGCTCTTTTCACCCGAAATGATGTCAGAATATTGAGCTTATATTCACTTTCAAAATTCATTCTGTCTTCATAAATCCAAAAAGGCAATTGCATCTCTTTGGCATATTTAAGTGCCATGCTAACCTTCGCAAAAAGGTTGCTATGATTTTCTCCAGCTGCAGAAGCAAATGTAATATTAGTAAATATGATACTATCTTGATAACGAAATGCAAGATTTTTAAGCTTAATATTAAGCTCTAAAAGATAATTTTTTAAACTATAAAAATCCATCATTTCATCTATTAAGATTCCAAACTCTGCACCTGAAATACGGTATATCTGTGCATTTTCTATATGATTTTGTAATTTTAATATCATCTGTTCTAAGACATAGTCTCCAACTAAAAAACCATAAAAATCATTAATCATTTTAAAATTGTCTATCGTCATACAAATATAAGTTTTATTGTCATGATCTTGAACATCACGGCGAAGCTGATAAAGGTTTGGAAAACCTGTAAGTTGATCTGAAAAGTATTTGTTTATGAGATCTGTTTTGCAAGTTTTTAAATCATTTTGAGTTTTGAGTCCATCTTCTTGAAGGTAATAAATAATCTCATCTTTGCTGAACTCTGTATCCATAGTATAAAGCACTATATCAGTTTCTATTGTGTTTTGTGAATTAAGGAACGAGATTTCAAGAGAGGGAAATAATTTTTTTAAAGAATTACTTAGGCTTTCTATCAATAGTATATTTTGAGAATGAGCAGAGATCTGAACGAAAAGATATTCTTGCGAATCTTTTTGTAATTTTCTAACCAAATCCTCTACTTCGTTCAAAGATAATAAAGTATATCGATATATAGTCAGTTTATTTTTCATATTCATCCATATTCGTCCATTTTTATCTGTATTTAACACCTCTTAAACTATACTACAATATCTTTTAAGGAAGGCTAGAGAAACATATTATTGAAATCATATCAAAATCTTGTGATGTTACAAAACTTATATCGATTAAAAGCCTTAGGATTTGAATATACAGAGCTCATGAATATCAACGAAAAGAGTTTAGACTCTCTTGCCGATGATCTGGAGAGCTTACATGAAAGCATAACTTCGTGTCATCTTTGCGATCTGAGTAAATCCAGAAAACAAAGTATGTGTGGGTATGGAAACAAAGATGCAAAGCTTATGATTGTGGATTCTGTTGTTTCTGCAAGCGAAGATGAATCTTCAAGCTATTATGCAGGAAGAGCGGGAAATTCACTTAGAAAAATGGTAGAAAATGTACTTGAACTCAGTATCGAAGATGTGTACTATACACATGCAATCAAGTGTAAACCTCTTGGTTCAAATAAGCCCTCTGAGTCAGAATACAATAGCTGTAAACCCTATCTTTTCAAACAAATTGAGCTTATAAAACCAAAAATTATCATGGTTTTGGGTGAAGATGCTTATAATTTATTTTCCCAAACCAAAGAGGAATTTAATCAAGTAAGAGGACACATTATAGATCTTAAAGAATATATAGTCGTTCCCATCTACCATCCTCAATTTCTACTGAGAAATCCATCATTAAAAATAGAAACGTTCAATGATCTTAAAATTATAAAGAGTTTATTATGAAATTAAAAATCCTTACACTCATCACTTTGGCGCCAACCCTGCTCTTTTGTCAAGAAACTCCTTTTGATACGCCTATGAAAATGCCAAATACGTATATACAAGATTTTAACCCTACTCCCGTAAAACAAGAAATTCCAGCACAAGCACCACAGGAAACTCCTTTTAAAATTCATATCGAGCGTGTTAAAAAGCCGGAAATAAAAAAAATAGCAGTAGCTATCCAAAAACCTCAAGAGCACGAAAAACTCAAAATTGCGATCATTATTCCATCAAAAATCATCGGAAGATATGCGACTTCTACAACAAATGCCGTGTTTGCTTACATGTTGAGCAAAAATCGTCCCTTTGAGATCAAAACATTTGACACACAGACTCAAGACAAAAATAATTTAGCAAAAGCTTTACAAGATGCGCAAAAAGAGGGATTTCATTATGCTATTGCAGTCTTAACCAAAGATGGTGCCGAAAAACTTATCAGTCTCAATCCCCAAATAAATGTGTTTATCCCAACTATCAATAAAAGCGAAGTTTCTTCTTCCTCTTCTCATCTTTACTTTGGCGGTATTGACTATAAAGCACAAACTGATAGACTTTTAAAAGAAGCGCACTCTCCATTGGTTATCTTTAAAGATGCATCGCCTATTACAGAAAATATCAGCGATTACGCTCAAAGTAAATATCACGGAAAAAACTATACTTTTTCTATAGAAAAATCGACAAATCTCAAAAAACAGCTGAAAAACAACAGACTAAGCAATGCATCATTTTTGACAAATACACCTGTTTCAAAAACAGGAATTATCATCTCTCAGATAACACTTTATAAGGTGAATGAAGCAAATATTTTATCGACTCAGATCAATTATGATCCGCTAATTCTCTCGATGACGCAGTACAATGATAGAAAAAATATGATCATCGCAAACTCTATCTCAAAAGATAACACTGCTATTACAGATACAAATCTGATCCTAAATAATGACATCACCTATGATTGGATTAACTATACCTCAACTGTTGGAGTGGATTATTTTTACAATCGTATAACAAACGAAGCTAGAGAATATCCGCTGGCGATAACAAACAATCAGATCATCTATCCTATCAATCTTGTTCAACCCTCGTATTCAAATTTTGTCAATTATGGCTCAAGTGAAAAGTGAGTGAAGCAATTCTAAGTTTTCTGGTTCAAATTTTTTCACTTTACCATTAAAATCAATAAAGACAAGAGTAATATCCATCTCAAATATCTTCTCTTTATCTTTGTAAACACTCTGATGTAATTTAAATGAAACTTTTTTAACTTCCACAAGAGAAGTACTTACATCTAAGAGATCTCCAAGCTTCGCAGACGCGTGATACGAAGCATTCAGATCTTTGACAACAAAGTGTCCATTGTCCAATATCGGCGTTAGACCTCGCAAAAAAAAAGCCTCACTCCGCGCTCGTTCACAAAACTTGAGATAGTTCGCATAAAACACAACACCACCAACATCAGTATCTTCATAATAGACTCGTATTTTCACCTTTAAACTCCTATTTATACACTTTTAATATTAACTTTAAAATATTTCGCTCAGTAAGTTACAGTGCTGTATGATTTATATTGTCATCGACTTTGAGTGTTATGCTATTTGATGAACTATCGTGATAGATATAGGTCGTAGATGTTCCATTGTCAACTCCGCTTGTCTTTGTCCATCCTGTTTTATCGACAGCGTTAACACTGTCAGTACCATCCCCTTTAATCTCTAAAATATGATTAGAGTCTGTTATATTAAAAACATCACTCAGTTTCAAGTTTGAGATTGTATGTGCTCCGTTGGCTGTAAGATCTATAGTTTCAATGTTATGCAACTTACTGAAATCTAAAGTGATCCCGCTTACGAGTTTGATAGTATCAAGCCCAGCACCCCCGTCTATGGTATCTAAACCATCTGTTGTTATGGTATCATTGCCCGCACCTGCTGTTATAGTATCCGCACCCCCGCCGCCATCTATCACATTGTTCCCAATACCCGTATGGATAGTATCATTTCCGCTACCGCCTAAAACTGTAGTAGCAATGTCTGTTGTCACAATAGTAAGATCTCTTGTTTCAGTGTGCAAATCTATACTTGTTGTAGCTGTAAGACTGAGAGGAAACTCGCCAGTAATAGTGCTTGATGGATGTGAAGTATCACTAGCTTCAACCGTTTGAGCTGTTGCTTGAACAGTGCCTGTATAATCATGATAAAGCATCTGTAAATTATTTATATCGCTTGAAGCGATACCACTTAGTGTCCAAGTATGTGTACTGCTATCAAAAACGGCATGAGAACTATCTATTGCAGTTCCATCTACAAGTCTAAAAATTGCTGTGCTATCAAGTGCGGTTGAACCCGATTTTGCACTTAATTGAAGGGTCATACTTTCAGAACCATCCAAATCTACCATACTTGCATTGAGATTTATATTTGTCCAGCTATATGCACTGTTAAATGCCACAGTAGGGTTTATGCTCATTCCATCTGCTACAGCATTTACTGTTACAGCAAATGCTGAACTCTGAGTTTCTCCCGAGTTATCAATAACATCAAAACTCAAATTAGAGAGAGTTCCTGACCAGTTTATTGGTGCTGCTATACCAATATATGCTGGAAGCGCTCCACCAGTGAGCGGTATGTTCCACAAGTTGGCTACAACAGTTGCATCCACACCATAAGTCATCTGTACTATTGTTGTCATTCCGTTTGCACCCACATTGTTTGCAAGGGTCACATGAGCGGCATCTGCACCGTAATATACCAAGAAATTATTTGGTACATTGTTTAAAGAGACTGCAAGAAGTTTTTCTGAACTGTCAGGATTAGTCACTGCTACATGTAACTGCGTCATATAGTCTTCAGTCCCAACTGAAGGTGTAGTTGTCGTGTCAAAAGTAAATCCGTCTTGAACAGGAGTTACAGAGAATGTTACAGTTTTAGTTGAGAGTAAAGTAGCAGTACTGTACCCATTCCAGTTACTAGCTTCTTGATTTTGTACAGAAACATCTACACTCACATTTCCGTCTCTGTTAGATGCAGGTTCATAACTAAAGTTTAATGTTTCATCCTTTATAACCCCAGCGATCACATAATAACTTTGAGAACCATTTCCAAGATCGAGAGTTTGAAGAGTCATCGTATGTCCGGCAACCGTCAATGTCCCACTTGTTCCATTTGCCCCTTGTGCATCTGTATAGTTTTCGTGAAGTTGCACATACGCGTTACCACCTACTATAACAGTATTTGTCCCATCCGCCGCATTATCAAGTTTTACGCTGAAGGCTTGTGCTGTATCTTCTGTTGTTGTACCATCATTGACAGTCGTGAAGTCCATATGGTCTGTCACTGGCAATACAGAACCTGTAAAGTGGACAAGCGATGTATTTTGAGCTCCCCCTGCTGCATATGTCGTAAGCTCTACATCAAACTTCAAGTCTGTAGATGAGATACTATTTGCATCTGTGCTTGAGTTTAACGCCGGAGTTATATGTATGCTATTAAGTGCCGCTAAAACAGCTGTGCTGTCTCCACTGCTCTGGATAGTATAAAAACCGTTGCTAGATGTCATTCCTTCTATGAGGACGCCTGTCGGTACATTTTTCAGAGTGATGGCAAAATCACCAATATTTGTTGTATTGACATCCACAACACTGCCAAGTGCGAACGAAGTATCTTCTCTTAATATACTGTTTTGATAGACATTATTACTCGGATTAGCTGTATCGTTTATGTTGTTACTATCGATATCCTGATAAAAACTATTTATCGTAGCAGGAATTCCAGACGTCTGATTTGTAAACTGTGCACTGCTTGCAATATCCAAATTGAATGTTGTAGTATTTGCATGTTCAGATGAACCTATATCTTGATTGAACGCTGTTACGGTTATCGCATAGTTTCCAATAATAGGTGCTCCGTCAACATTAAATACAAGGTTGTGCAAAGTATCTGCACTGCTAATTACTTCATCAGGGTTAACATCAACATACCAGACGCCTATATTTGTAATACCGTCTATATTTCCTGCATAATGTCCGCCAACGACACTCACACCTTGAGGAACGCCGGAAATTTCTATGCGCGTTAAGCTCTCAGAACCGTCAATATCAGATGGAGCATGAAGGTCGAGAGTCTGAGTAAATGTACCGTTATTTGTAACACTCACTGTGTGTGAACTATCGGTGGTAATAGTGCCTGTCACACTTGTATTGTTGATATTCAAAGAGGTATCTATATCTGTAACTGCATTTACTGTTACAATATATGTGTCTGTAGTATCTTTGACTGTTGTATAGCTATGACTGTTACTGTCTTGCGTCGTATCGGCAATAGAGTATTGGATGCCAAAACTATAATTACCATTCATATTTGAATTTGCCGGAAGTGTAGCAGTCACCGTTTCGAGAACGCCATTACTGTCTACATGTAAAGTCACATATCCGCTTCCACTTAAAACACCGCTAGAAGAACCTGTTAGAACTACTCCGGAAGGAACACTGCTCATATCAATAGCAAATGATGTCAATTTTTCCACGCCTGATGTCGCAACCGTATCACTATCCGGTTTATTGAGTCCAAAATCAAGTGTTAGTATTTGATCCTCATTTTGTGTACTGTGATTATTGATTGACGTATCAACTACAGGTGTTATCATAATAGAAACATTTTGGTCAGGGCTAGTTTTACTGTTTCCTTCACGCTCTGTCGTAATCATACTCATCTTAAAGTCAACTTCACCTGCATAGTTCGTCGGTGCGCTTAATATAACATTTCCTGCTTTTAAGTCTGCAACATCTACATACCAGATTCTGCTCGTTCCACTTCCGCCCAAGAAGGTCGCTCCCGATATATCAAAACCCGCCGTAAGTCCTGTTACTTTTATTGACAAAGCTTCAGAACCATCACTATCATAAGAGCTTAACGTACTTGGTGTAGCCAAAACATCTTTAAGATTGACACTATGATCCTCTGTTGTCACAAGATTAAATGTTCGTGCAACTAAAGTGTCATCATTTACTGTCACTGTCGCCAAAGAATCATGAACAGGAATATCTGCAACGCCTATAACTTGAACATTGAGTGAGAGTGAAACACTGTCGGCTCCAGTAGATGATGATATACCATTAAAATCAACCGAGTGTGCTTTTACTTGAAGAATAAAGTCTACATCACTGTTAAGCGGAGGAACAATTGTCAAAGGTGTGCTGTTGTTAAAATTAGCAATACTAATCGTTCCTGTAGGAGATTGAGTAACTTCTAAACCATTATAATATAATGTTGCACCTGCAGGAATAGCACTAATTTCAACCGTATATGTTTCCGAACCATCTGTATCAGCTGAAGTCACATTGATGTGTAAAGGGATGCCGTTTTCTGGGTGGTTGATAACTGCTGCACTAGCATCGTTTGCTGTATTTCCTGCACTTCTTCCCGCATCTTCGTACCCTTTAGCTTGTGCTACTTGGAGTGTAACAGGACCCGCAACCGGTGTGATCTCTTGATGAAAATATACGATTTGAGTATTTGTAGCCGGAGTTACAGTACTGTCGCTATCCGTATCGTGCACACTTAATGTGATTGTCGCATCTATCTGTCCACTGAAATGCTCTGGTGGTGTCATAGTGAAAGTTGGGTCTGCTTGTGTATTACTTGTACTTGAAAAAGAAACAGTTGCAATTCCAGAGGCATTAGCTGTCGCCGTTGTTCCACCAAGATTGATAATAGTTCCCTCAGGAATACCAGAAATGGTGTATGAACGAAGTTCAGAACCGTCAAGGTCACCGTGCAATAAAGATGTTCCCGACGTATTTGTCAGTAAGGCTTGCAGATCTATTACATGTATGCCCTCTGCTATAGAGGCAGTAGCCGTATATGTATCATTACTATTTGGATGAGCAGAAAGAGTCCCGCCTGTACTGGTATCAAAAGAGAGCGTGATTGGATCTGTAACGGCTTTAACATCGAGTGTTACGTTTTGCGTTTGTGTCGCTGAAACGATATCTGTACTTAAAAGTGCTCCACTGTCCGTAACTTCATGAGAAGCTGTTTTCACAGTCATTTTTATATTTGTTGCATTATTTTCAGCTGGAATAATTGCCAAAGAGTCGTATTGAGCCTGTGTTAAGTGGTATGTTCCACTTGTTCCTGTAGGATGATAATTTGCGACATCGGTTATATCAATCGTAAAGCTGCTACTTTTTGTAATAGTAGTTAATATTCCATCTAACGTTCCATCGCCATTAGTATCATAACCGATCGTTGCAGTGCCAAAATCAGCACTTCCTGTAAAACTGAACGTCAATACACCGACTCTTTCAGGTGCATCTCCAGTTGATCCTGTATTTATATCGGTTTGATCATTTCTTGTCGGTAATGTTAATCCAAGCCCAATCGCTTTTGTAATATCTCCGGTATAAGATGTTCCATTCCAACTACTATCTTCATAAGTTGTGACCATTTGATCTGCTTGCATCGTCGGAGCATCGGCAACTGGAGTAATAGTCAAAATCACATTTGCACTTGCTGTATCACCATCACTGTCGGTTACTGTATAACTAAATGTTGGCTTAGCATTATAGTTGCTGTAATCTGCTATAGGCGTAAAAGTAACCGTGCCGTTTCCATTATTGACCACATGCCCGACAACAGTACTTGTAGCATTTGGATCATACACATTTGCACTATTTCCGTTTGCGATTACACTACCATTAATAGTAACATCTCCATTTAGAAAAGCATCACTTCCTAAACGGATAATCGTTCCCGTATTATCCTCTGCGAGGGTTACATTGATATCTGAAGCACTTGGAATAGAGTCAAGTATAGAAACTATAAAACTGCCACTCACTGTACTTCCATCGCTGTCTGTTGTAGTAACGCTTAAAGGGATATCCCATTTCAAATCATGATCAAGTAGTGGATCAGCATTTTTTATATGATCAATCGGTAATGAAAGTTTAAAATCATATCCGCCAGTTGCGCCTGAGCCTGTCAGTGTAATTCTAAACACCTCTGCATTATCTCCCGCTCTTGTAGCGATAATACTACTGCCATCGGAAGCAACTGTGTAAGACAAAGCATGTCCATCTGAAGTAATGCCTAAAGAAGTTAAATCACTTTGTAAAGTTGTGAATTTTGTACTCGCAATCGTATCGGCACCCTGCACTACATGTAAAGATGCTGTAACATCTGTAGGTGTCAAAGTCGCTCCACTTCCTAAACTTGCCTCGCTAATTGTCTGACTCTCTGGAGCTATAGTTGGATTTGCACCATCTGTGACACTGATATTTTGAGTAGCAGTTGAAGTGTCTCCATCTTTATCCGTAATGGTATAAGTAAAACTTTTTGTGACATCACCACTTACATTGTTCACACTTTGTGGAGAAGTGTATGTCCATGTACCGTCTGCTTTAACGCTTAGTGTTCCGTTTGTCGCTGAGGTAACCGTTGTAAACCCTGAGCCAGACACTGCATGACTTGAACCATCAAAATTAAAACTTGATACTGTCGCTCCATCCGCACCCTGCACATCATTTGCAAGAAGGTTGACCATACTTGTTAACGCAATTTGACCTTCAGCTACCGACATCGGTGTAATATCAGCAACTGCTGTTGGCACATCATCGATTACATTCACGGTAAGCGTCGCAGTTGCCACACTACCCTCATACTCGACCACTTTTACTCCCGAAGATACTGCTAAAGTATTTGCACCTTGAACAGCAGCATGATCTAGTGGAGCACTAAGAGTAAAGGTATATTGCGGTGTTGTCGTTGTCGTATTACTTAGTACTGTTGTAAATACTGTCGGTCCTGAAGCTCCAGCCGTTGCAGTAAGAGTATGACCATCAGTAGAGATTGTGTACACTAAAGAGACTCCACCCGATTTCAACCCGCTTGGAAGAGCAGAAGCATTAAACTGAACATCAAATGCATCGGTTGCTGGAGTGACAGTAAGTGTACCATTAACACTTGTTAGTCCATTATGAAGTGAACCGTTAGGAAGAGTATTCTCACTGATACTGGCAGTCGAACCACTGATCGTAGCATCTAAATCTTTGACATTGATCGTGAGTGTTGCACTTGATTGATCTCCATCTTTATCTTGGATCGTATAAGTAAAGCTCTCTACTAGATCATTTCCAGATGGATTGTTTAGCCCACTTTTTGCCTCAAAAGTATAAGAACCATCGCTATAGAGTGTGATATATCCATCAGTTGTTTCGGTTCGAGTTCCAAGTGTGATCTCAGTACTGCCATACATGAGCTTGACTACTGGATTGGTAATTAGTCCATCAGCATTGCCACGATCAGCACTATCTCCGTTTGTCGTTCCTGTGACAACATTCCCCGTAATAGAATTTGGCCCTTCATTGATGTTTCTAGAATCTGCATTGGCTTGTGGAGTATCATCCATGATTTTAATGCTGAGAGTATCACTTCCAACTGTAAGCACTCCCCCTCTATCATGCGCAGTGATAAGAATATCATCCATCGTATCAGTTCCGCTAACAGTCGGTGCTGATGTAAGTGTATAGTTATAGCTAATGGTAATAATTCCAGTACTTGCTTGCGTGTAGCCATTCAATAGTAGTGTGCCATACTGGGTTGTAACTGTTTGAGTATGTGTACTATCGAGTGCCTCTATTTGAGATTTTGTTAAAGTGGTACTAAAACCGGTACCTGAGAGAGTAACTGCATCTGATGATGTAGAGAGCCCATCTAGCGCTTGAATTGTGAAGCTTGATATAGCATGAGTATTTGCAACATTTGTGGAAGATCCAGTTGCAAGTCCGCTTTCATATACGAGTTGATCAGTATTATTTCCAGTTCCTTTTGTATAATCCTCTGGTGCGCTAACTGTCACTCCATCATCACTTCCTTTGATAGTAACTGCAAGTGTCGTAGTTGAGGTGTCTCCATCACTGTCTTTAATAGTATAAACGAAACTATCGGTTACAGACTCTGTTGCCAACAATTTCTGAACTGCAAGGTTTGTATTATCAAGGGTATAAGTATAAGTTCCATCACTTGCTATATTTACTTTTCCATATGTTCCTATTACATCACTGCCTACATGACCGCTTACTGGACTGCTTATATTGCTTCCAGCTTGTACACCTGAAACTGGAGAGCTTGTAGTGTCTGCGCCTATCGTATCACTTTGAGTGGTATCACTGGCATTTGTGATGACATTACCTGCAATAATAGTTGTAGCACTACTTCCATCAATGTGTCCAGCTTGGTCTGCAGCATCTACTGTGACGTTGTTAGTATCTGCTCTTGCTGTTGGTACATCATCTACGATTGTGACGTTGAGTCTATTTGTACTATCTGTCGTTATAGATGAGTCTATGTCGGATATTTTATAATCTAACGGTATATTCAATGTATTTGTACTATTGCCGACCACTTGATCTAGTGGTTTATCAAGTGTAAATGTTACCGATTGAGCTGCACCTGTTACGTCCGTTGTTGCATTATTTATCACTGCTGTAAAAACCGTATTGCTTCCGGCTGTTGCAGTCAATATATGTCCCCCATCAGTAATGGCATAACTAAGAGCTACACCGCCCGATGTAAGTGCCGCAGTAGTCAAAGTATCCGTAGTCGCTGATGTGAACTGAACATCTTTTATATCATCTTTTCCTTGAGTAATATCTAAGAGTTGTGTCACTGTATCAACAGTGGTTGTATTGCCATCGCTTCCTAGATTTTTTATATTGTTTTCATCAATAGTTGTAGTTGCACTGTTTGGTGTAGGATTACTGTCTGTAATATTTAAAGTAAATACCCCAGTTCCTGATCTTATTCCCGTTTCAGCTGTACCATCAACAACTGTATATGTGATCTTATCAGGGAGAGGAGCATCTTGTGGATTAGAAACGGATTTATTGGACGTGTAACTCCATGAGCCATCATCATTTATAGTAATCCTTCCATTTTGCGTCGTAACTGTCGCTGTTCCACCAGTAAGTGCTGTCGTTTGCGGGTCTCCATTCGTGTCAGTATAATTGAACTGCGTTATCTTGCCGTTTGTACCTTTTTCATCATTAGCAAGGAGATTCGTAGTATCTGTACTTGTAAGAGTATTATTTCCCTCAGGTACAGATACACTATCATTTAGTGGCTTTACACTGTCTATGATAGTTGTATCAACATTCTCTGATGGCAATGTCAAAGCAGTATATCCACCACCTGACGTGCCAATGACTTTAACACTATATATCTCATTTGACTCTATTTGGCTTGAATAAAGATTCGTTATATTAAAGGTCACACTCGTCTGACCTTGAGGAATAGTCACATAGATAGTTTTAGGAGTTATGTCAGTATCTTGAGTTGTGACGTTGGATATTTGCACTGCGATTACAAGATTTGTTAGTGGTGCATTTGTAACAGATAACTTATAGGATGCTGTTTCACTCTCATGTACAATATTATCACCCGTCATACTGATTATTCCAAACAGCCCTGGTTTTGAAGAGACTACAGGAGGTGGTGTTGGAGTCGGTAAAGATATTGGTACTATAGGACTCGAGATTGGTGTTGGACGATCTGGAATCTGAGAGCTTGTCGGATTTAACGGATCACCATGAGATATCGGGCTTAAACCGCGGTCAGATTCATTTTGGACGAAAGATTCTAATATAAAAGTATGGCTTGTTATTATGAATTTTGCATCTCGCAGTGTACTGTTAACATCAACGATAGCACCATCACGTGCATCAAATTGTGCAGCGGCATCATCGTCTTTAGCTTGTTCACTTCCTGCTGCTGTATTATCTTTGTCTTCTGCAGCATCAATAATGCCATTTAAAGTTACTGCATTAAAAAGTTGCTGCTGCGCCCCTTCTAAGGCAAAAATCTTACCATCTATATTTAATTTAATATTGATATGTGCAGAAGTTGGATTATGTTTATCTCCAAATACAAGCATTCCCTCAGTGATTCTATCGCCACTTCTGAGCTGTATAACATCTCCTGAAGGATATTTTACATAAAAGACGCCACTTATGCCATGGACAGTACCGATATATTTATTCATAATCCAACTTTATCTATAAATTTAATGTTTATATTATACGTTAAATCCATTAAAACTTTGTTATATCTACGAAAAAAATAAATATTTCATCGTCATATTCATATTTTTGAAGGGAGTTTTGAAATTTTTCGTTTTTAATTATCTACCGCTTAAACATTAAGCTTCGCTTGCCATAGATTTTAGAGTAACATAATCAGTTTTTCCTGTTCCAAGTAATGGAATCGCATCGATATACACTATCTTTTTTGGAACTGCAATTTCTGGATATCCTTGTGATCTTGCACTTTGTCTGAGTGTATCGCGTGCCAATAGTGGATCGGTTGTAAATAGGACTATGAGTTCTCCCCGCATTTGATCACTTTGCGAAGACGCTGCATGGGAAAATGTAGGAGATACACTGAGTGCTAGTTTTTCTACTGATTCAAGAGAGATCATCTCACCAGCGACTTTTGCAAATCGTTTTACACGTCCGATAATGCGAACAAACCCTTCTTGATCGACTGTAACAATATCTCCAGTCTCATACCAACCCTCTCCTGCTTCTGATATGGGAGCTTCTAAGACTCCAGGATTTTCTGAACGATAATATCCGCTCATAACGTTTGCACCCCTTACATGTAAGACTCCACCCTCTTCTATTCCAGCAACAGAAATGAGTTTATACTCAATTCCCGGTAGAAGCTGACCGACAGTTCCGCGGCGATATGCCATCGGTGTATTTACCGCAATAACAGGAGCTGTTTCGGTAGCACCATATCCTTCAAAGATCCGAAGTCCAAATTTATCGCACCATAACTCTCGCACAGAATCAGAAAGTTTTTCCGCACCAGCAATCACATAACGTAAGCGGTAAAAATCGTATGGATTGGCTTTTTTAGCATAATTAAATAAAAAGGTACTCGTTCCAAGTAAAATTGTGCATGAGCGATCATACGCGATCTCTGGAATCACCCGATAATGCAAAGGTGAAGGATACATAAACAGCTTCATTCCACTGAGTATGGGAAGAAGCGAACCTGCTGTGAGTCCAAAAGAGTGAAAAATCGGCAGAGCATTGAGCATCTTGTCTTCTGTGGAAAAATCAACAATAGAGCGGATTTGAAAAATATTTGCCAAAAGAGCTTCATGAGAGAGAACAACCCCTTTTGGCTTTCCTTCTGTGCCCGAGGTAAATAGAATAACCGCGGGAGATTTTGGATTTTGATGACGATATTGCGTGCGAATAAAGGAGAAAGAACTCACAAAAATGATGAGTTTATCCCACAACTTCAACTCGTTTCTGAGTTCTTCGAGATAGAGAATCTTGACATTTTGAAGTGCTTCAAGCTTAGGTGCGAGTCTTGCTTGATCTACAAATGCCAAAGAAGTAATGATTATCTTGATTTTTGCACCGATGATTGCATTTTGTAAGCCATCCACACCTGCCGTAAAATTTAGCATCGCAGGTATCCGTTTTTCTTTGCTCAGTCCCAGTATCAAAGCCAAAGTAGCAACAGCTGTAGGCATTAGCACTCCGACATCTTCCTCTTCTTGAGTATAACGCGCTATAAGTCTTCCCAACCCCAAAGAGATCATCAAAAATTTACGATAAGTATATTCGATCTGTTTTGTATCTTCGAGAATCTTACGAGATGCACCATACAAGAATATGGAATCCAAAAAGCTACCAAAGAGATCATTTCTTTTACGTGATTCATAGATGCATCGTTGCATCAGCATACGCATCGCTTCACCTGATTGAGCACGTCTTTGTCGTGATGTTCCCTCTTTTGACGTATAAATATGTGTTGCAGGATAGAAACTAAGTGTTATTTGGGGAAACCAGTGTTTAGGATGTCCGAAGGGCATATGTGAAAAATGACTAAAATTTGCACCTTGAATAATGACTGGAATAACCGAAGCTTCAGCCTTCACGGCAACAAAAGCAGAACCCTCGTAAATCTTCATCAAACTTCCCGTTGTTGTTATCCTTCCCTCAGGAAAAATAACAACAGGACGACCACTCTCAACAAGTCGAATGATTGACTTTATAGCCATCGGTTTAAAAGGATCAATAACAAGATAATCACTTAGTGACAAAAACATACGAACCCAAAGCTGTTTTGCAATATCAGCATTAATGACAAAAACAGGAGAAATAGGAAGTATCAGTCCTAACACTAAACCATCTAAAAAAGATTGATGATTTATAATGATAACCGTACGTTCTTCCTCTTGCTTAAACTCACCTACTACGTTTATGCGAAACAGTGATCGCACTATAAATGCTAAAATCGCTTTAATCATTAGAACTTCCTGTGAAATCATCTACAATACTATATCTTAGTTTCCAAAACAAAAAAGCGTTATAGAAAGATTAAGGAGGAAAATCTCTCTTTAAAAGCGGGAATATTGGCATAATAAAAAAAACTGCTTGTCGAGGCAGGAATATAACTTGATACTTCCAATGTCAATGGAGTAACATCACTCATGTATGCGGCTTCAAGTGGAAAAGAGACGATGGTCAAGATGTTACGCGGTTAAAGAGTTTTTTGCAATGGAGTTGTCGCGATCAACTCCTTAACTTTTTCCTCTATTGCATCACGAATAACACGTACTTTTTCCATGATCTCTTCATCACTTCCGCTTAATATTGAGGGATCTTCAAAACTCCAAGAAACAACACTTCTTGTACCTGGAAAGATGGGACATTGTTGCGTTGCTTCATCACATACTGTGATGACATGACTAAAGAGTCGACCTTGCTTATAAAGATCAAAAGCCCCTTTTGTTTTGTTATTTGAAATATCAAGCCCTTTTTCAGCCATTGCACGAACTACATATGGATTTAAAGCCCCCGGCTTAATCCCTGCACTTTCTGCGATATCACCTTCAGGTGCATATTGGTTAAAAAAGGCTTCTGCCATCTGACTTCTTGCACTGTTGTGAACACAAACAAATAAAACTTTTAACATAAGATCTCCTCAAATAGCTGAATGTCATTTTATGACTTTTCTTCAACACTATAACAAAATAAATCTATTAAATCAATATATCTTGATATATTGTAACAAAACTGTAATAAAACTCCAACAACTTAAGGCTTACTCTAGAATCTTTCCATTTTCTTTGACATAATCTATTCCCCATTCAAACATTGCTTGTAACATTGGTTTGAGTTTTAAACCTATGGGAGTGAGGGAATATACAACTTTAGGTGGAACTTCTGCAAAGACTTCTCTACTAATAATTTTTTTTGCTTCTAACTCTTTTAGTTTTATTGTGAGTGTTTTTTGCGTAATATCACTAATATCTTCATGTAACTCTTTAAATCTTTTATCATGTTCAAGTAGATACCAGATAATAGCCAGCTTCCATCTATCATTGAAGATATCCATTGTGATAGAAACGGGACATGTATACTCTTTATCGTCGATACAATACATTTTTCATCCTTTTATAAATTTATTATATCATAATAGAATATAATTTCCATTACTTACCTTTAGTATAGTAAGAGATATTTAAGTATGTTTACTATAACATTCCCACCTAACTAAAATAAAGAGGACTAAATGAACAACTTTACATATTACAACCCGACAAAAATAGAGTTTGGAAAAGAGAAAGAAAATAATATCGGTAGCTACTTAGCAGAAGCAGGTATTAAAAAAGTTCTCTTTTTGTATGGAACCAGAAGCATTAAAGCAAGTGGACTGTATGACAAAATTATAAACTCCCTCAACAAAAGTAAGATTGAGTTTGTTGAACTTTCAGGAGTTGTGAGTAATCCACTTCTTAGTAAAGTCAATGAAGGTATTGAACTCTCAAAAAAACATAAAATTGAAGCTGTTTTAGGTGTTGGTGGCGGTTCTGTTGCTGATAGTGCAAAAGCCATTGCCGCGGGAGCTAAATATGATGGTGACGTCTGGGATTTTTATATCAATAAAGCACAGATAACAGAGGCTTTGCCAGTGTTTACTGTGATGACACTCTCCGCAACTGCGAGCGAAATGAATGGCAATTCCGTCATTATAAATGATGATACAAAACAGAAATATTCTATCTCTTCTGTGTTGGTAAATCCTGTACTTTCAGTTATCAATCCAGAACTGATGCAAACTGTTACTCCTGAATATTTAGCATATTCAGCCGTTGATGTTATTGCTCACTCTATAGAAGTATATTTTACAGCGAGCGTTCATCCTCACTTTAACTCAAGAATCGTGGAGTCTATCATCAAAACTGTTATGGAAACGACTGAAATTCTCATCGCAAATCCAGATGATTATGATGCAAGAGCAGAGTTTGCTTGGACTGCAATACAAGCACTCAACGGCTTAACTCCAGCGGGAACTGATGGTGGAAGTTTTCCAAATCATATGATTGAACACTCTTTATCTGCTTTATACAATGTTGCCCACGGTGCAGGACTAGCAGTTGTGATTCCAGCGTGGATGAAATGGTATAAAGAGCAAAATATTTCTCAATTTCAAAGATTTTCAAAAGAGATTTTCAATTGCGATGATGCAAATGAGGGGATAGAGAAACTTGAAAATTGGTTTTCTAAGATTGGTGCGCCTGTTACTTTAAAAGAACTTGATATTCCAAGAGATGCTATAGAAGCGTTGGCAATAAATGCAAATGGTTTAGCGAAAGTTTGGGGAATGGATACGCTTTATCCGGTTAAAATTATCGTGGAAATACTAGAAAAAGCATAAAAAGAAATTTTATTAATCAATAAAAGGAGTTTATTTTGTCAAAAATAGTAGTCGTAGCAAAATTTAAAATTAAAGAAGAGTTTACAGACGAGATTTACCCCTTGTTAGTAAATTTACATAAAAATACGCATGAAAAAGATGCTGGATGTATTCAGTATGATTTGCACAAAGACCTAGAAAATAAAGATAGTTTTACTTTTATTGAAACATGGGAAAATGCAGAACTTTTAGCTGCTCATATGCAAACAGAACACTTTTTATCATTTGTTCAAAGTGTAGAAAATAAATTGGAAAGTTTAGAAATAAATAGATTAGAAAAAATATAAGGAAATAAAAATGAAAAATGAGTTTATGAAAGCTATGGATTTTAGACATGCATGTAAAGTGTTTGATGAAGCAAAAAGGATTTCTGATGAAGATATCAGGTTTATTTTAGAAGCTGGCAGAAAATCACCGTCATCTTTTGGTATGGAAGCTTGGAAGTTTTTAGTTATTACCAATGAAGAGTTAAAAGCCAAACTAAGACCAGCTTGCTGGGATCAAGTACAAGTGACAAGCTGTTCTCATTTGGTTGTTGTTTTAGCTGGAATAGATAGTGTCAAAGTCGAATCTGGTGAAGTTGAAAAAAGATTTTCTAGAAGAGAGATGCCAAAAGAGAAACTGGATTTTTATATGAAACTCTACGGGGATCATTTAAAAGAGACTTTAAGCAGTGATGAAAATATCTATGCATGGACTGCAAAACAAACTGCCATTGCTGCAGCAAATATGATGACTGCTGGTGCAAGTATCGGGATAGATTCATGTCCAATCGAAGGGTATGATAAAAAACAAGTAGAAGGGATTTTAGGACTTGATACTTCAAAATATCAATTAGCAATGGTTTTACCATTTGGCTACAGACTCAATGAGCAACCAAAACAGTTAAGACTAGCATTTGATGAAGTTGTGAGGTTTATAGACTAAATATATAAAAAATCTGTAACAGTTTATAACTAAATTCAAGATAGATTTCCTCTCTTATTTTAGTTATAAACAACTTCTTTTTACGCCCATATGATCTCTTCTATAAGATCAGTCGCCGCTTGCATACAGTCAAACTCTTCATTAAAAACAAGCTCATCTCCATTACATTCATCAAAATGGTGCATGTAGTGGTTAAACCCAAAATCTTCAAACTCTATGATATCGCTGTGTAACATGATAAATCCTTTTTTTGGCTCTTAGCCGTATTTAAAAGAGTAGTTACATATTGTGTTCCCTCAAAAAATTGCCAATCTATGCAATTTTCATACTAAAAATACAAAAGTACGACAATTTTGTCGTATTCATTCTCTTCGCACTCTCTTCGTATCATAATTGCATATAAGCTTACATACAAAGTGCCCTCTGGGTGCAAGTAAAAGGAAAAGTATGAACCCTCAAAGTGTAAAGAGATCACTCACACATCTATGTAGAAAAAAAGTACCTGTCTTTTTATGGGGACCTCCTGGAATAGGTAAATCTTCCATCGTCGCTCAGATAGCAAAAGAGGAAGGTATCAGCTTTGTGGATCTTCGTTTATCTCTACTTGATCCCACAGACCTTCGAGGCATACCATTTTATAGCGCAAAAGATGAGACTGCCATCTGGGCTCCGCCGTCGTTTTTGCCTGATGGAAGCATAGAAAAAGGAATCCTCTTTTTAGATGAACTCAACACCGCCGCACCAATGGTTCAAGCTTCTGCGTATCAGCTCATACTCGATAGAAAAATAGGCGAATATACTCTGCCTGATGGCTGGGCAATCGTGGCTGCGGGAAATCGTGAAAGCGACCGAGGAGTTGTATTTCGTATGGCGGCTCCTCTTGCAAACCGTTTTGTACATTTGGAGATGGAAGTAAGTCCGCAGGATTGGCGTACCTGGGCCATAGGTGCAGGCATAGACAGCTCTATCATCGCTTTTATCTCTCACAGACCAAACGCTCTTTTTACCTTTGCTCAATCTGACAGCCGTGCTTTTGCCACACCTCGAACATGGGAATATGTCCATCACATCATCTCCTCAGAGCCAGAAGCCGATCTCATCATGCCGATGGTAAGCGGTGCAATTGGTGAAGAGCTTGCGGCTTCGTTTCTAGGGTTTCGCTCTGTCGCAGGTGAACTGCCTGAGTTGGATACTGTTTTAAACGCTACATGTAAGGATGTTCCAAGTGAACCAGCCGCTCTTCATATCCTAAGTACGGCACTCACGATGCGCATAGATGAGGGGACAAGTTCTAAAAAACTAAACAATCTCATCGCTT
>Ga0214235_1000047_pt1 | contig 76370 bp, 75 predicted proteins | sample TroBogypolimnion_2_FD_153073 | JGI IMG/M metagenome (GOLD analysis project Ga0214235, IMG submission 153073) | Freshwater microbial communities from Trout Bog Lake, WI - 15JUL2008 hypolimnion | ecosystem: Environmental > Aquatic > Freshwater > Lake > Hypolimnion/Profundal zone ... | reverse complement strand
TTTTCCTAGCTTTAACCAGGTTAGGGTTGATAGAATAGGCCATGGGTAGGCTCCTTTCATTTAGTTGTTACTAACTACAGTGTAAGAGCCTGCCTTTTAGGTTGCAAAGGTATTGGAGTATTACGTAAGATTGACTTAGTATATTAATTATGCTAAAATAACAATATAAAGGTCAAAAATCAAAAATGTCAGAACTAAACTACCTAGAATTTCAACCAATTGATTCTTCATCTGATGAATTACCAGAAGAGCATCGTCATCAAGACGAGATTGTGTTGGATGATGGAATTGACGAAGAGCAACTTGACCATTATTGGGATGAAGTTGTCCAAGATATTCATCAGGATCCGGATTGGTTTACATTTACTGACGAATAACCGCTATAATTAATATATGACCGACCAAGAATTTGATGAATTGATTACACGGGCAATGAACGAATTGCCCCAAAAATATATTCAGGGATTGCAAAATGTTGCCATTGTAATGGCGGATGAACCAACACCGGAACAGATGCAAAAGATGCATATCGATGGCCAGCATTTACTACTGGGATTATATGAAGGTATACCGCTGACACAACGTGGTAATAACTATAATTTGGTTTTACCGGATAAAATTACGCTTTTTAAGAACTCAATTCTGACTGTGACGCATAACGAAACACAGCTGTTCGAGCAGATAAAAAGAACATTATGGCACGAAATTGCCCATTATTACGGACTGAACCATAAACGTATCGATCAGATACAAAACAAATAACATCTCCCTTCTAGGACTCGCTTTTTATGCGTAAGTGTTTTATATTGGTTATATCGTGAAAGCGAAAACAAAAAACAGTAAAAAACATACAAAATCGATTACCAGGCAGCTAAAGCACGCAGTCAAATTAGCCGTTGTTCCACATAAAAAAAATGGTTTTCGTCCGCATTTGATTAGATATTACGGGATAATTGCGATATTATTTGTTTTTTTTGGACTTCAATTTGGATACAACGGCGCTAAAACGGGAAATGTTTTAGGTGTTGAATCAAATATCACTGTTACTTCACTTTTGAATCAAACTAATGTATACAGGCAAGAAAACAAAGTGGGTCCTTTAAATTTGAACGATAAACTAAACAAAGCCGCTTACCTAAAGGCTCAGGACATGTTTGCAAAACAATATTGGGCACACAATTCGCCTGACGGTGTTCAGCCTTGGAAATGGTTTGGCGATGTTGGATATAATTACGACGAAGCTGGTGAGAACTTGGCAAAAAACTTTTCAACCACTAATGGTGTGATGACGGCATGGATACAATCACCAACGCACAAGGCTAATATTATAAAAAGTAGTTACAAAGATGTAGGGTTTGCAGTTGTAAGTGGTTTGATGGATCAAAAACCAGCGACCTTGGTGGTTGCATTGTACGCTAGCCCTGCTAATGCTACCGTTGCTAATGCGACATCAAGTTTTTCAGAATCAACCCAATCCGGTCAGTCGAATGTACTAACACAATTTGCAGTCGCGGCACAATCAATTACCCCGGCAGTCATGTGGGGTCTTTTGATATTATTGTTTGCTGTCGCCGTGTCTGTGGTGACACATTCCAACCGACGAAAATTATCCCAGACTCTCCGAAAAACCTGGTATCGACACCATGGAATATATAAAGCGATTGGCTTAACAGTGCTTGGATTGGTTGTGATATATATGTACGGTGGCGGACAGATTTAATAGATGGTAGTTGGTAGGTAGTAGATGGCTGGGGACTAATTTTATACCATATACCATTTAACTATCTACCATATATCGTTGCGCTAGCAACTCGTATCTGTTATAATCGGCAGTTGATTAGCAAAAAATAATAAGGAATCATAAATGTTAAAAGCAGTCGTTAAAATTGGCGGAAAACAATTCATTGTATCTGAAAAAGACATCCTGTTGGTTGATTTACTCCCCGAAGGCACAAAACAGCTAGAATTAGATGCGCTCCTAGTAATTGATGGCGATAAAACCTTAGTTGGAAAACCAACTATAAAAGACGTAAAAGTATCCGCAAAAGTCGTTGAAGATTTAGTCAAGGGTGAAAAAATTCGAGTAATTCGTTACAAGGCAAAAAAGCGCGTTCATAAAGAGAACGGGCATCGTCAAAAATACAGCAAAATACAGATTATATCAATAAAATAAAAAATTTTATTTTGTCTAAAATTCCCCGGTATGTCCCGGGGAATTTGATATGCTCATGTTATAATGATTTGAAGAGAAGAGGAATATCAACACGTGGCAACTGTAATTTCAGTGACTAACCAAAAAGGTGGAGTGGGAAAAACAACCACTGCTGTTAATTTGGCATATTATATTGCAAAAACCGGTAAAAAGACTTTATTAATTGATTTTGACCCGCAAGGTAATGCAACTAGTGGTCTTGGGGTTAACAAACAAGATTTGCAGTTAACAATGGCGGACGTGGTAATGGGGCTGGCTACACTTGATCAGGTTGTGATTCCGATGTCGTACAAAAACTTTTTTTTAGCACCATCAACCCCTCATTTAGCAGATATCGAGGTTCAATTAGCACAGGCAGAAAAGCGATTTTCGCGTCTTAAAAATGCAATTGAAGCAAGTTTGGGCGAGTATGACGTAATAGTAGTTGATAACCCACCAAGTCTTAGTTTATTAACGGTAAATGGGATAGTTGCTGCCAAATACGTATTGTTACCGGTCCAGGTTGAGTTTTACGCACTTGAGGGGCTAGGTCAGTTACTTGAAACAATGAAACTAATCAGAAAGGGTATGAACCCAACATTGGAACTATTAGGTGTATTGCCGACAATGATGGATACGCGCACGACACTAGGTGGTCAGGTTTACGAAGAAATTAAAAAGAATTTTCCTGGAAAAGTATTTGGGGCGGTTATACCAAGAAACGTCCGTCTGGCAGAGGCTCCAAGCCACGGTTTGCCAATAGGTGCATATGATAAGTTTTCAAAAGGTGCCCGCGCTTATAAGGCGCTTACAAGGGAGGTATTAATTCGTGCCAACATCTAAAAAAAATAATCCAAAAAGAGGTTTGGGGCGTGGGTTTGAAACTTTAATCCCAACGGATTTATTAGATGAGTCATTCGATCCAACTGTTTCTCAAGACCATCAAGTTAGTGAGCTTCGACAGATAAAAGTCAATCAAATAATAGTTGATCCAGACCAGCCACGTAAACAATTCGACCAACCTGGGATTGAAGAATTAGCAGTATCGATTCGCGAACACGGTGTATTGCAGCCTATTATCGTAACCCCACATAAAAGTGGATACCAAGTTGTTGCCGGAGAACGTCGACTGCATGCATCGCGGATTGTCGGACTAGATAAAATTCCTGCGCTCGTTAGGACGCTGACAGGTCAGCATCGATTAGAAGTATCTTTAATCGAAAACCTTCAGCGCAAGGATTTAAATGACATGGAAACAGCCACTGCCTATATGAAGCTTCATAGTCAATTTAATATGTCGTTAGAACAAATTGGAAAAAGAGTAGGGAATAAGTCAATCGGTGCAGTCAGTAATAAAATGCGTTTGCTAAAATTACCGTCTTTTGTTCAGGAAATGATTGTCAAAGGTAAGGTTACCGAAGGGCAGGTCAGGCCATTAATCGGTATGGATGAGGACATAATCAAAATAGTTATGAAAAGGATAGTTCGTGAAGATTTAAGTGCCCGAAGGATTGAACAAATAATTGTTGATTTTAAAAAGAATCGAACTGATTTAAATATGTCCAGGGAACGTCAAATCAAAGAGCAACCATATAAACTACAATTAAAACGAATTAAAAACCACTTAAAAACAGAGGTCAGTATCCAAACAAGCGCTAAGGGATCTGGCAAGATTACTATAAAATTCAAAAATCAGGAAGAATTTGAACGGTTACATAAACTGCTTGGTTAGATTAAAAAGTGCGAATTTTGTTTAGCGGGAAAATCCTCAAACCAACCGGTCCAACCACGTCATAAAGAGGAATTGTACCAAGTCCATTTCGAGAATCAAACGAAAAATTTCCTTGTCGGTGGTCGCCCGAAACGAATAACTCATCATTTGGGACTATCCACTCATCATTATCGCCACTAGTAGGACTACCCGGTTCACCATGGTTGGAGTCATCTGGGTTAAAACCCTTCGGATTCGCTTTATTATAAACCGTGTAGTGTCCATCTTTTAATACAACGCGTTCTCCCGGTAGGCCAATAACGCGTTTAACAATAAACTCATCGCCAATACCATCCGTAAATCGAGGATTTTTGAATACAATTATTTGACCTCTGTTTGGTATATAAGCTTTGTTTTCGAGCTGAGCAATCGTTACCGGTATGCGATTTACAACCAATCTGTCGTTCGTATACAAAGTCTTTTCCATGCTTGGTCCCACTACGCTAAAACTACGAAAAATGAATGTGTTGATAAATATGGTACCAACTAAAACTAAAATGATAAATATCGAAATATTCAAAGCGTCTTTTATAAATGGGTGACGCTTGATAAAATTAACTTCCATACCTAAACCACTATACACGTTTTAAGATAATATCGATACCTGTGGCGGCGGCTTCGCTGTTTTAATATGGTTCAAAGTTAGGTATAGTAGTATGAGTATTTATGAAAGAAAGTCATTCCTCAATTGATGGATTTATTCCCAAACGTGCCGACAATAATATTGGTGAAGTTATTTCACAGTCTTCTCAAAACAATCTAATAGGTTTTCATGAAAGAAAAACTCAAAAAACAGATGAAAACGTTGTATTTCAGCGAGTAATGCCGGCAAAAACCGGTATAGGTGTCAAGCGATCGGATATCGATGAATCATTACGCGATATCGATGGTCCACAAAAACCAAAGAAAAAACAAAGCCGTAGGCAGCGCCGACGACTAAAGAAAATGGCAAAAAAGCCGAAAAATAAAATAAAAAGGCTTGTCAAGTGGTTTGCAGTGTTATTAATCTTGATTGTTCTTGCCGCTGGTGGGTTTGTCGCTTATAGATTCATTGCCGCAGGTGGGAATATATTTCAAGGTAGTATTTTCGATCTTTTCCAAAGTCAATCTCTTAAGACAGATAGTATGGGACGGAGCAACTTTTTAATTCTTGGTACAACCGAGGACGATCCTGGACATCCCGGTTCAAACCTGACAGATACAATGATGGTTCTTAGTATTGACCAAAAGAATAAAAACGCCTATATGTTCAGTATCCCTCGTGATTTATATGTTGAGTTTGGCACCGCTTGCACTTCGGGATACGCTGGTAAAATAAATGAATATTTTAGCTGTACAAATGATGGTACCGACAGTGCAGCTGAACAAGATCGATTGACAAAAACTCAAAAATTCGTCGGTGATATTTTTGGTATGGACATACAATACGGAGTTCATGTTAATCAAACCGTCGTAAAAGAGGCTGTTGACGCAGTCGGCGGAATAGATGTGAATATCGTTGGGGACGGTGCACCGGGTATATTAGACCGAAATTTTGACTGGCGATGTAACTACAAGTGTTTCCTTGTTAAATATACTAATGGCGTCCATCATCTGGACGGAACAGCTGCAATGTATTTGACAATGGCTAGAGGTGACAGCTCGCCGACTTATGGACTGGCAAAATCAAACTTTGATCGAGAGATTAATCAACAGAAAATCATTATTGCTTTGAAAAATAAGGCAACCAGTACCGGTACGTTAACTAACATTGGATCTGTCACAAAATTAATCGATACCCTGGGAAGCAACTTACGGACAAACATCCAAACCAAAGAAATTCGAACATTAATGCAAGTCGGTGGGGAAATTAAGACAAACGATATCCATACTATAAGTCTGATTGACGGCGATAACGCAGTCGTTAAGACAGGCGGCTATGGTGGTATGAGTGTCGTAATGCCAACTGCTGGCATATTTGACTACTCTGGTATCCAAGCCTTTATTCATAAGAACCTAACGAATGATCCAATTGCAAAGGAAGCAGCCCCGATTGTTGTGCTAAATGGCACGGGTCAAACGGGTTATGGGCAGACAAAAGCTGATTCACTGAAAAAAGCCGGATTTAACGTAACCGACGTAAAGACCGCTCCGGATGGTACATACGACAGCGTTGAAGTATATAGGATAGGTACTGGCGATGATGCGACAGCTAAAAAACTAGCTAGTATGTATAATGTCAAACTAAAAACCACATTACCGTCGGTTACCGTAGACAGTACGGTGCGATTTGTAATAATTTATGGCTCAACGAACAACTAAGTAATACATTCATCGTGGTATACTGGCTATTGATATGGAGTTTCTAAAAACAATTAAAAAAAGGCGATCACTACTTAGCGAAGCTGTGTATATTGCCTTAAATATTGGCATTGCGGTCTTGTTAATGGTAACAATACGAACAACAGGTTCGTTTTTATTAGCTTTCGCAATCGTATTAATTGGAAAGTGGCGAATTTTTGCTGTTAGACCACGTTTTTGGTTTGCGAATATTCAAGCAAATCTGGTCAGCACCATTGTCAGTATTAGTTTCGTAATTCTGTTATACGCTGCCAATTTGGGCGGTGCCGACAGCACCCAAGTACTTATCGTACAATTAATATTGGTCATCCTGGATATCATTTGGCTATTATTTATTAAGTCCCAGTCAAAAAGAGTGTATATTGTTGCTCAGGCCGGAATCGCGCTATTTGTAGGTGTAACTTCAATTTTTTATCTTTCCTACGACTGGATTGCTTCAGTTGCGGTGATATTAGTATGGCTAGTAGGCTATGCGACTGCCAGACACGTACTAGGCAGTTATGATGACGAAAGCCATACTATCTTTTTAAGCCTTGTTTGGGGGTTGATGCTAGCTGAAATCAGCTGGCTTGCATATCACTGGACGATTGCGTATCGCATCCCGTTCGTTTCAAATATGTTTTTGCCACAAGTTTCAATAATTGTTCTTTGTATAGGATTTTTGACATATAAATCATACGATTCATACTATCATCATCAAAAAGTCCGAATGAACGACATCCTTTTACCACTTATTTTCACTATCGCCATAGTCAGTGTGCTGGTCTTGTTTTTCAACGGTGTTAGAACCGGAATTTCATAATTTTATTAAAGCGATAATGTAATTACATATTGATTGCGTTTTGAAAGAGTGTTTTTTTGCGTATTCACCTAAATGCGAATGTTGTTCAGGGTCTGCTTCAATAATCAAGTAACCACCGGTAGTTAATATTTCCGACGCTTGAATGATAAGCTGTTCATTTGATGCAAGACCATTTTTATCGGCAAACAAGGCAATACGCGGTTCGAAATCGGTTTCCGAAGATAGTTGCCACGACGCGTCGACATAGGGTAGGTTGGCGATGATAATATTGGGATTATCGTGGTAGTTTTTCAGCAAATTTCCATCAACAATCTTTACATTAGTTTTGAATTTTTGCGCGTTTTGTTTTGCTACTGAAAGTGCTTTTCGACTTATATCTAATAAAGTTACCTCCAAGAATGGAAATTCAAGTTTTGCAGTAATTCCCAAACACCCACTACCCGTGCCGACATCGACAAGTTTAGCAGGATGTAGATGGTAGGTGGTTGATGGAATAATATGACTCAGTACAGTAATAATATCTTCAGATTCAGGGCGAGGTATCAGTGTGTTGGGAGTTACAATAAATTTTCTGCCATAAAAATCTCTATATCCAACAATATAAGCAATTGGCTCATGGTTAATCCTTCGAGCAATATATGAATCCGCTATTTTTTTATGTTTCTTATTGATTATCTCATCATCGTGGGCGTGCAAATATGTACGTGATTTATTTATTGATTCTGCCATAATCAGCTCGGCATCAAGACGAGCACTTATAACATCGACCTTTTTCAATCTTAAAGAAGCATCAATCAGCCAGTCTTTAATTGTTGGCGTTTGCTGCAGCAAGTTCACGTTCATAATTTTGTAATTGCTCTATTAAATCGTCGATATCACCGTTTAATGCACCAGACATATTGCTTCGTGAATAACCTATTCGGTGATCAGTAATTCGGTCCTGAGGAAAGTTATATGTACGGATTTTTTCGCTGCGGTCACCGGAACCAATAAGGCTGCGACGTTTGGCGGTTTCTTTGGCGGCCTGCGCATCAATTTTTTGTTGAAGAAGTCTGCTTCGGAGTACACTTAAGGCCTTTTCCTTGTTCTTTGTTTGTGATTTTTCATCTTGATTAGTCACAACCATTCCACTTGGAATATGAGTAATGCGAACGGCACTGTCGGTTGTATTAACACTCTGACCACCATGTCCGCTAGCGTGAAAAATATCAATTCGTAAATCGGCAGGGTCTATCTGAATATCTATATCTTTTGCTTCTGGAAGAACGACAACAGTTGCAGTACTGGTGTGTATGCGTCCCTGAGATTCGGTTGTAGGGATACGTTGTACGCGATGTACACCTGATTCAAATTTCAGTTTTGCATATGGGCTGTCACCTTTAACGCTAAAAATTATTTCCTTGTACCCACCCGTATCATTGGCATTTTCACTAATAATTTCTGATTTAAGATGATGCGACTCGCAAAAGCGCAGATACATTCGGTATAATTCAGATGCGAACAAACTGGCCTCGTCACCACCAGCGCCGGCACGGATTTCAATTATTACGTTTTTTTCATCATTTTCATCTTTTTTTGTAAGCATTTCGAACAAATCGTCCTCGATTTTTTGTAATTGTTTTGATAGAGTGATAACTTCTTGCTTTGCAATTCCGGCAAGTTCGTCGTTTCCGTTTGATAAATCGACAGCTTCAGACAATTGACCCTCTAAACTCTGACGTAAATGGGCTTTTTCAAGGATATTGTCAAGTTCTGTCAACCTTTTGTGCTTTTGTGAATAGTCAGGGTCTGAATAAGAGGATGGCGTAGATAAAAAGGAACCAAGCTCGTCGCGTTCGAGCTGGAGTTCATTGATGTTTAAAGAAATCTTTGCCATATTATTGCCTTTATTAGTTCATTGTAACAAAAGAAGGGCTATCTTGACGATAGCCCTTCTTGAAAAAATGTCGTTAACGTTCGGCTTTTTTCGCTTTTGATACTTTGGCTTTTTTAGCTTTGTTTGCTAATGCTTCTTTGCGAGCCTCGGCGGCTGCAAATTTTGCTTTATAGCGATCGACACGGCCTTCGGTGTCAATAATTTTCTCTTCACCGGTAAAGAATGGGTGGCTAGCTGAGGAAATGTGCACTTTAATCAGCGGATATTCAATGCCATCCTCCCACTTAACAGTATCTTTGGTCTGCGCTGTTGACTGTGTCAAAAATGCAAACCCAGCCACGTCATCGCTAAATACGACGGGACGATAATCGGTTGGGTGTATGTTATCTTTCATAATCTGGACTATTGTATCTGTTTTTAAGGGAAATGTCAAAGGGTTAGACGCGAAGAATCATTTTGACGCAACTACCAAAATGCTGGTAGTATGATTCCATATGGGTTATGGGAAAAGAGTTTATTTGGATAATGCTTCAACGACTCCAATTGCACAGGATGTTTTGGACAAAATGTTCTCATATCTAAAAGAAGTGTACGGTAATCCCTCGTCATTACACAAAGAGGGAAGAACCGCAAAAAAAGCCGTACAAAAATCCAGGTCTAATATTGCCTCGATAATTGGTTGCGACACGGATGAAATAATATTTACAAGTGGTGGAACGGAATCTGACAACCTGGCTTTGATTGGACTGGCTGAGGCGAATAGACACAAGGGTAAACACATAATAACGTCATCAATAGAACACAAAGCCGTATTAGATTCTTGCAAAGAACTTGAAAAAAGAGGATTTGAAGTTACTTATCTTGGGGTAGATGGCGATGGGCTCGTGTCAGCCGAAAATCTTGAGTCAAACCTTAAAAAAGATACTATTTTAGTATCAATTATGTATGCTAATAACGAAATTGGCTCAATTCAACCTATTAAAAAAATTTCGAAAATATTAAAACAATCAAAAACAGCAAATCCGATTTTTCACAGTGACGCCTGTCAAGCCTGCGGAGCATTGCCGATAAAAGTTAACGATCTTGGCGTGGATGCATTAACAATCAGCTCATCAAAGATATATGGCCCCAAGGGAGTCGGTTGTGTCTATATCAGCAATCGGGTTAAAACAGCACCCATAATTCTGGGTGGTGGTCAAGAAAAGGGTATCAGGTCGGGTACGGAAAATGTCGCGTCAATCGTCGGTTTTTCCAAAGCACTAAGTATTGCCAACGAGAAAATGGAAAAAATGTCGGTGCAACAAACAAAACTGCGAGACTATTTTATTTCTGAAATTATGAAAAATATCACCGATGTTTCAGTAAATGGAGGAATAGTGTATAGATTGCCAAACAATATAAACTTATCAATCAAAGGAGTAGAGGGCGAGTCCTTGGTCCTTATGCTCGATGATCTTGGCATAGCCTGCTCAACCGGGTCTGCCTGTTCGTCCATTGACCTTAATCCGTCCCACGTACTTATCAATATTGGGGTCCCACTAGAACTTGCCCACTGCAGTGTACGATTCACCATCGGGAGGTATACTAGGAAAAGTGATATTGATTACGCACTAAATCAATTAATCGATTGCGTCAGAAAAATAAGGAGTATGTCATCAGTAAAATAACCACCGGCAAAAAATGTAAAAACAATAGCCGAATCGACGGTGAAGATTGGGTTTATAGTCCAGAAGTTAGGGAACACTTTTTTTATCCAAAAAATATTCTTTTTGACGAGACCGGCTATAAAGCGGATGGTATCGGAACGGTCGGTAGTCCAGAGTGCGGAGACGTGATTAATGTTTGGATAAAGATTGATAAAATGACAGAGCGAATCAAAGATTGCAAATGGAGAACCTTTGGTTGTGCCTCCGCAATTGCATCTGCTTCAATGATGTCCCAGATGGCACTTGAAAACGGCGGGATGACGCTAAATGAAGCAAAAAACTTAAAACCTCAACAAATAATCGAGCGTCTTGGCGGCTTGCCTGATAGAAAATTCCATTGTTCGGTCCTCAGTCACAAAGCCCTTCGAGATGCCGTATTAAATTATTTTGAACATTATGCAAAATAACAAACGAAAATTTAAATTAATTGAAAAATTAAACGAATCTGACAACATAGTGTCTCTGCTGTTCCAAACAAGCGACAATAAAAAATATAAATTTACAGCCGGACAATATGTAGACATTAAACCCCCGGCAATTAGCGGTCACGGTAAATCGTATACTATTGCAAGCGCCCCTGGCGAAAAGTTGATAAAACTGACAATAAAAAGTAAAGGCGCGGTTTCGTGCGCATTAATTGATTTAGAAATCGGCGCCGAGCTAGAGCTTGAGGGGCCGTATGGAAATTTTTATCCGGAAAAAGAAATGAAAGATGTCGTTATGTTCGCGGGTGGAGTCGGAATCACGCCATTTTACAGTGTTCTAAAAAACAAGTTTGAATCAAAAGACAAATCAAAGACATTGTTGTTTTACAGTAATAAAACGAAATCAGATATCACGTTTTTCAAAGAATTAAATCTAATGGCGAAAAACAACCAAAATCTTAAAATAATTTATTGCCTTACACAAGAAATTAAACCGGTAAAACAGATAGACGAATACACCAGGATCAATAAAACTATAATCAACAAACACGTAGCGCTTGGCGGTGATAAATGCTATTATGTCTGTGGTTCTATTGGTTTTGTAAATGACATTTGGAAAATGTTAAAGGAGTTGGGGGTACTTGAGGAAAATATTTACACGGAGTCTTTTTATTAATTATATTGAAAGTAAAAATCATGCCAAAAACCAGAGATTATCAATTTATTGAAAATACAACCAGCCTTTGCCCTCAATGCCTAAAAAGGATTGACGGAAAAATTATCCTTAAAGACGGTATGATTTTTGTTAAAAAAACTTGCCAAGAACACGGTGACTACGAAGAAATCATGGAAGAAAACGCAGACTATTATCTGGGCAGGATGCTGTATACAAAACCAGGCGGACTATCTAAAACGCAAACTGTCAGAAAGAACAATTGTCCGTATGACTGTGGCTTATGTCCTGAACACGAACAACATACTTGTATTGGGTTAATTGAAGTAACCAATAATTGTGATTTAAAATGTCCGGTTTGTTATGCAAATAGTGGCATCGGAGAACCGTTGTCCTTAAAAAAAATCGACGAAATGTTGGATATGTATTTGGACTCGGAATATGGTAATGGAGAAATATTGCAGATAAGTGGCGGAGAACCTACGACTCACCCGGACATTATTGAAATTATAAAACACGCACGAGACAAAAAAATTAAGTATGTAATGCTAAATACAAATGGACTTAGAATTGCTGAGGACAAAGATTTTGTTAAAGAACTTTCCCAGTTTGTCGGCGGATTTGAAATATATTTGCAATTCGATGGTTTCGATAAAAAAACCTACCAGCACCTGCGAGGACGACCGTTAACAGGCATTAAACTAAAAGCTATTGAAAACTTAACAAAATATCAAATTCCTATTACTTTGGTCTCAACCATAGAGCGGGGAATCAATGATAAAGAAGTCGGAAGAATTGTTGAATTTGGAATAAATACAAAATATATTCGGGGGATAAATTTTCAACCTGTTGCATTCTTCGGACGTTTAAATGGGGTTAAGACGAAAAATAGAATTACTATCACAGGCATTATTAATAACATTGAAAAACAGACAAAAGGGGCAATTAAAAAAAGCGACTTTATACCATTGCCATGCAACGTTGATCGCGTAGCGATTACCTATCTGTATAAAAACAAGGGTGAATTTATTCCCTTGATGAGAAACTTGGATTTGCAAAAATTTGTTCCTGTTATTAGAAATACCTTCAAATTTGACGCTGAGGATTTTTTACAAGATTTAACAAGCAATGCCTTTTGTTCGACCGACAGTTGTTGCAATTATCTGGGGCTTTTAGGTGATTTCAGCAAGGTAATACCAAAAAGCTATTTCCTAAAATCTAAAAAAGAAAAGATTGAATATGTTAGTGAAAATACGTTTAGGATTAGCATTTCGTCTTTTGTCGACGCCTATAATTTTGATATGAAATCAATGAAAAAAGAGTGTGTACACGTAATAACGCCGGATTTTAAAAAGATGCCATTTTCGTCATATAACATTTTGTATAGAAAAGAAGAGTAAAAACCAATGAATAAAAGAATGGAAAGATTACTCGTCAGCCAGGGCTACAGTAGAAACAGTGTCTATGAGTACAGGAATATCAACCTTTTGGTCCGGTGGACTCCATTGATGTGTGCGTCCTTTGGCGCCGTTGGGTTAATAATACAATCTCCGATATATTTTATTGTTCTTGGATGTTTTACGTTTATCGGAGCCCTTTCATCAACCAGTTTTTTTGATTATATATATAAATTTACAATTCAAAAATTTTCAAAAAGAAATGCAATGCCGCCTCAGGGTAAACCCCGTCGTTTTGGCTGCGGGATAGGTGCTGTAATGTATCTGCTATCGGGCACGGGATTTTATATTCATAATTTTTATTTGGCTTTTATTCCCGGAGTGATGATAGTTTCGCTGGCTGCAATTGCCGCATTAACACAGTGGTGTTTTGCGTCCACTTTATATAACTTAATTTTTAGAAAAAACGAAGAATGCTGTTAGTAGGTTGGAATGTTTTTACAAAACATAACAATTGATACGCCTGAAAAAGTATTATTTTTGATAGATAACATAGTAATCGCGGTTTGTTTTAGTGCGATAGTTTTAGCAGTATTGATTGATTTTAATGAATTTCATCAACGAAGCGGTACAAAAAAACAGAAGAAAAGCATAGTTGAAACGGGGACAATGTTTTTATTCTTCTCTCTTTTTTATTTACTTGTCAGATTTAACGTCGGGGAGATAGAGATTAGATACAATACTGCGATAATGATAGTAAATATCCTGTTTTTATCTTTGCTGGTTGTTGGTAGTTATGTGAATATTGCAGGAAGATTGAAACTTGGGAAAAATTGGTCAAACCAAATCAAGATTTATAGTGATCATACTTTTGTTTCGAAAGGAGTTTATTCATTTGTTAGACACCCGCTTTATGCTTCGATTATCTGGATGTTTTTGTCTGCTAGCATTATTTTCTTAAATTACGCGGCGTTCGTCGCAACGCTGTTGGTATTCATTCCTTTCATGTATTATAGAGCCAAGCAAGAAGAAACTTTGCTAGCAAGCGAGTTTAAAAACTATAAAAATTATCAGATGGGAGTGGGAATGTTTTTCCCAAAAATAAAATGGCACAAAAATTAGTATCAATTAGAAGCGGGGAGTTTATTTTTTGCAGGTATGCCGTCGCCATCCTGGTTTGGTTGGCTATTATTTTCAGTTCAAAAGAGATAGTACTGCTTGTTTTTGGTATTCTTTTGCTTTCAGCTATATTGACAGTCAGATACGCACCAATGATTTTACTTTGGCGTTATACTTTTGGCCTGGTAATTAAAACTAAAAGTGAAGTATTAAATGTCAAAGCAATGAGATTTGCACACTTAATTGGTGCAACCATCTCTGGTGTTTGCTTGTTGTTTTTGTATTTCGGAAATCCGATTGTTGGTTGGGTATTTGTCGGATTCTTGGCAATAATGAAAACAATATCGGCTTTTGGCTTCTGCCCGGCATCGAAACTGTATGTTTGTATGCTGGACGGTGGTTGTTGCGCTTTAACTAAAAAACGATGATAGACGATCATATAGTGCCCGGTAGTCACTGGGGGATTAGGCCAGAATTATTTCATGTTGGCAATATTAGCGTACCTTCATATTCCTTTTTTGTCTTGCTTGGTTTGGTTGTGGGATTATTGGTATATTTTTATGAAGCCAAAAAAAGCAACAGTCTTAACGAGAATGGTATTTTTATTGTCGTAGGGGCTTTGGCAGGTGGAGCAATTGGCGCCAAACTTTTGGAATTAATTGTGAACTACAATTATTTCTTTGCAAATATCAATAACGCAGCGGCATTACTTTCCGGTAGAACCATAATCGGGGGGTTAATAGGCGGTACTCTTGGCGCAATTGTTACAAAAAAACTTCTCGGTATTAAAGAAAAACGAGGGAATTTATTTGCGCCAGCTATTGCACTGGGAGTTGCGATCGGGCGGCTAGGATGTTTTTTCAGAGGCTGTTGTTATGGTAAACCCACTAATCTACCGTGGGGTGTGGATTTTGGTGACCATATTTTACGTTATCCGACTCAACTTTTTGAATCGTTATTTATGTTAATCATGTTTATTTACCTTGAAAGGATTAAAAACAGAAAAGACATAAAACCGGGCCAGATGTTCAAAACTCTTATGATATCTTATTTTACCTTTAGGTTTTTCATTGAGTTTATTAGAGTTGAACCTGTTGTATTTGCCGGGTTAACAATATTTCAAATAATATCACTTGGTGTTATAGTTTATTTATCAAGAGACAACTTTAAAAATATATTTAATCGGATGAAAAAACGATATGCCTCCAGAAAATCATGATAGCAATCCGCAACCAACATCACCAGATAAACAACCAGACCAGCAGGGTCCAGTTGGTGACATAGAACCGCCAACTCAGCCTGCGTATCAGCCACCTTCGTTAATTGACGAAACAATGCGGCCTGGCGATACAAAACAGGCGTCAAACCCTGAACAAAAGTCAAAAAACAGTTATTATAAAAACGGGGGGCATAAAGTTACAGATTTTTTGATTGGTTTCTTTGCTCCGGCTGTCGTTATTTATATACTGACCATCATCGCACCGTTTATTTATGCGTTCTTTTACCTTATCGTTATCGCGATAATAATATTGATAATCGCATTATTTATGATAGGTCGAAGATATATTGCTATCGGCATGATTATTTCTTGCGTGGTTATTCCACTTATTATTTTCGGAAGTTGTTTGTTAATGTTTGCAAACTTCAAGGCATAAAGAAAATCCGGTCGTTTTTTAAAAAACATATTTTGGTTTAGTTTTGTATTGAAAATAATCTCTTAAAGAGGTACAATTATAGAGTAATCAAATTAATGAAACAACTTATGTGGAAACTCCTGATATAAATCGGACACATAGGTGAAGGAAAAGGAGTTCAAAATATTATGGCATCTAATGTCGATATAAAAGACCTGTTTGAGGCGGGCGTTCATTTCGGACACAAAACCAGTCACTGGAATCCGAAAATGGCAAAATACATACACAGTAAACGTCAAGAAAGTCACATTATTAATCTGGAAAAAACAGTTGAGGGGCTGGAAGTAGCCTTACCTTTTTTGACTCGGGTTGTTGCCAACGGAAAACAGGTATTGTTTGTTGGTACCAAAAAACACACCAAAGATATAATTAAGCAAATGGCCGTAGACTCAAAACAGCCCTATATGACCGAACGCTGGCTTGGAGGTACGCTGACGAATGTCGCGACTGTTTCACAACAAATTAAAAAGCTAAAAGACCTGGAAAAACGCATGGTAACTGGGGATTTGGAAAAACGTTATTCAAAACTCGAAGTGCAACGTTTTCAAGAAGAAATTGATGATTTGAATACCAAATATAGCGGTATTAAAGATTTAAACGGGAAACCGGGTGCGCTGTTGGTAATTGATGTGATTGGTGATGCCAACGCAATCAAAGAAGCAAAAACCCTTGGAGTTCCGGTTGTAGCAATTGTCGATACGAACGCTGATCCAACTTTGATTGATTATGTCATTCCGGGCAACGACGACGCGATTAAGGGTGTTCAACTTATTTTGGACTACGTATGTTCGGCTATTGCCGAAGGGCAAGGTTTAGTGAAAGCTAAAGTTGAAACAATTGTAGATAAAAAAATTGATGAACCAAAGGAGAAATAGAAAATGAGCATATCAATTGATGACATCAAAAAACTTAAAGAACTATCTGGAATTGGTTTGACCGACGCCAAAGCCGCGCTTGTAGAGGCAAAAGGTGATTTTGACAAAGCACTGGCAGAACTTCGTAAAAAAGGTGTCACAAAAGCTGAAAAAAAAGGTGACCGCGAAGCTAGACAGGGATTAATTGATGGATATATTCATAATGGAAGAATCGGCGTTCTGGTTGAAGTTAATTGTGAAACCGATTTTGTTGCTAGAACGGATAATTTTAAATCTTTTGTTCACGAAATTGCTTTGCAGGTTGCATCGATGTCGCCAGTATATGTCAGTGAAGACGATATCCCTGCAATTGAGCTAAAACGAGTTCAAGATGAGGCAATGGAACGCGTTAAATCCGAAGGCAAATCGGCTGAAATTTCAAAAAAAATCGTCGAAGGTCAAGTGAAAAAGTATTTTGCAGAAAAAGTCCTACTTCAACAAGTCTTTATTAAAAACGAAAAACAAACAGTCGCTGATTTTGTCAAAGAAAATATTTCTAAAACCGGTGAAAATCTGATTATCCGTCAGTTCAAGCGAATTGAACTTGGGGTAAGCGAATAATTCATAGCTTTTTTATAATTACCACATAGGGATTAATAAGTTATTTTGTTACAATATAGATACTATGTTTGATACAAAACTGTATGAAGAGAAGTTTAAGCAAATCATTAACCGTTACGAAGATGAACTAAAGAAAGTTCGAACAGGTCGGGCTCACCCCAGTCAACTCGATGGAATTAAGGCCGAAGTTTATGGAGTGCTATTGCCGCTCAATCAAGTCGCAAGTATTGCAGCGCCAGAGTCTCAAATGCTGCAGGTTACGCCATTTGATTCGAAGAATATACAATCAATTTCTGCAGCTATCCGCTCGGATCAAAGTCTTGGGTTTAATCCCAGTGACGACGGGCACACCATTCGCATTCCCGTTCCGGCGCTAACCGAGGAAAGACGAAAGCTTTTGGTTAAACAAGCCAGTGAAAAGGTTGAAGAGGCAAGGATATCACTTCGTGGAGTACGCCAGGACGCTCTAAAAGAGGCCAAGCACAAAAAAGAAGCCAAGGAGCTTTCCGAGGATGACCTTAAACGAATAGAAAAAGATATCGACGGTAATGTTGCAAGTGCCAATACGAAAATCGACGAAATTTTCTTACTAAAAGAAAGAGACATACTTAAAATATAATGACTGAACAGGTTATCCCCAGGCACATTGGATATATTGTTGATGGAAATAGACGTTGGGCTAAAAAACATGGCCTGCCTTCGTATGAAGGTCACCTGGCTGGTTATAATAACCTTCATGAAATCGTCGAAGCTACTATCAACAGCGGAGTAGAATACGTCTCGGCCTATGTTTTTAGTACAGAAAACTGGAAACGAAGCAAAAAAGAAATAAATAAATTTATGGGTCTAGCACTTCGATCGTTAACTTCAGACCTGCATATATTTGAAGAAAAGAATATCAGATTACTAGTTATGGGATATCGTGAAAATGTCAATGAAAGCATTCTAAAAGCAATAAATAATGCCGAAAAAAAGACGGCAAAAAACACTGCCGGCACTTTTGCGGTTTGTTTTAACTACGGAGGCCAACTAGAGATAGTTGATGCCGTAAAAAAAATCATTAAGTCTGGCGAATCAACTGACAATATCACTGTTGATTTAATTAGTAAAAACCTTTATTCACCCGAAGTTCCACCATTGGATTTAATTGTCAGAACTAGTGGTGAAAAAAGGATTTCGAATTTTATGTTATGGCGTTCAGCTTATAGTGAGATTATGTTTATTGACAAGTTATGGCCGGACTTAACCCAGGATGACGTTACTGATATTATCGACCAGTTTAGCTTACGTGCAAGGCGATTTGGGGGTTAGATGGGGCTGATTATCGGAATAATTGTTGGGCTGTTGATACTTGTTTTTTTGGTAACAGTACACGAACTGGGACATGCAATCGTATCAAGACGAAATGGCGTTGTGGTCGAAGAGTTCGGGATTGGATTTCCACCACTTGCGTGGGGTAAAAAATTAAAAAACGGAACCATTTTTTCTTTGAACTGGCTGCCGCTAGGTGGATTTGTAAAATTACAAGGTGAAAATGACGCAGCGAATAAAAAAGGGGATTATGGGGCGGCGACATTTTTTAGTAAAACAAAGATATTATTCGCAGGAGTACTGGCAAACTGGCTAATCGCTATCCTATTATTAACAATACTTGCATTAGTTGGTTTGCCTAAAGTTCTACCAGACCAATTTTCTGTTGCAGGGGATACTAAAATAATTACTAAGCCAGTCATCATAATGAATCTAACATCGGGATATCCAGCATATAATTCTGGACTAAAGGATGGCGATAGTATTATTAAATTCGCGAATAAAGAAGTACCAACAGTCGATAGTTTACTGTATCAAATTAAAAAAAATGCCGGTAAAACAGTTTCAATAATTTATTCCAGGAATAGTTCTGAGAAAAATGTCGACGTTAAACTAAAAAATACTGGGAGTAAAGGGATTTTTGGTGCCGGGTTAGGACAAAGCGAAAGCATCAAAGCAACATGGTCTGCTCCGATAGTCGGTATTGGAACAACCGCTCAATTCACTTGGGTAACTCTGCAAGGTGTCGGAAACTTGGTTGGAGGATTAGTCCACGGACTAGTTTTACAACTTAGTCCCGATAACGCTGTTCGGCAAAAAGCATCTTCGGAATTAAATACGGTCAGCGCTAGCGTAGCTGGCCCTGTTGGAATTATTGGTACAATATTCCCTGCAGCTGAAAAGGCAGGTTTGATACAATTAACTTTTCTGACAGCAGTAATCTCACTTACTCTAGCTGTAATGAATGTCTTGCCGATTCCTGCACTAGATGGAGGCAGATGGGCTACAATGGTTTTTTTCAGACTGACGAAAAAGAAGCTTACAAAAGAACGTGAAGAGAGAATTCAAACAATAGGTTTTTCAGTATTAATGGGGCTAGTTATACTAGTTACAATTGCCGATGTCGCAAAATTATTCTAAATCAGTTGTAAATCAAGACGACGTTTCAGCCGTTTCTTATGGGGGCTGGTGGATGATATTTGTGCTTCCGGCGTGGGTTACAATAAGTTTTTTTGGAGCGCAGGTATTTGTAGAATTTTTGGTTTGGTTGATGGTAATGATACAACTTCCAATAAAATCGATAAATTCTACAGTGTTGCAGACTATACTAACTGTAATAATTTACCTAGTTACAATCTTACTTGTAATTGGATTACCTTATTTAGTTAAGAAAAGTAAAACAACCCGAGCCGAACTTGGACTAAAAAGGTACCCTTTATGGAAGGACATATTAATAACTCCGGCAGGATTAATAATTTATTTATTATTCTCTGCGATGTTACTTTATTCTCTTACCAGACTGTGGCCGGGCTTTAATGTTTCTCAAAAACAGGATGTAGGTTTTAATGATGTTATCCAGCAATACCAATTAATTTTGGCATTTTTATCATTGGTAATAATTGCACCGATTGCCGAAGAACTATTATTCAGGGGTTATTTGTTCGGAAAATTAAAAAAAACCGTTCCAATTTGGTTGGCAATCATTGTAACAAGTTTGGTTTTTGGTGCTTTTCATTTGTTTAATTCGGGTACTTTTGCTTGGAATCTAGCCATAGATACATTTGCTCTAAGTATCGTCTTGTGTTTATTACGGGTTGTTACTGGTAATATATGGGCCTCTATCCTACTACATATGCTAAAAAACGGCATTGCATTTTATCTCTACTTTATTTCTCCACTACTATTAGTTACACTAGGTAAGTAATATGCGCGTTTCAAATTTATTTACAAAAACCAGCAAAAATATACCCTCAGGTGAAATTGCAAAAAATGCCCAACTTTTAATCCGGGCAGGTTATATTAGCAAGGTAATGTCGGGTGTGTATATCTATGCACCACTTGGACTTCGAGTACTAGAAAAAATCAAACAAATTATTCGTGAAGAAATGAATTCTGTAGGTGGACAAGAATTAATTATGAGTAGTATCCAGAAAAAAGAAACATGGAATATCACCGGACGCTGGGATGATGAAGTCGTTGATATGTGGTTCAAGTCAAAACTAAAAGATGGAACTGATATTGGTTTCGCATGGTCGCATGAAGAGGCGATAATCGAAATGTTAAAGGACTTCCTAGCCAGTTACAAAGATTTACCAATTAATGTTTATCAATTTCAAACAAAATTCCGTAACGAGCTTCGATCAAAAAGTGGGATTATGCGCGGTCGTGAATTTGTTATGAAAGATATGTATTCATGCAGTATTAATCAAAAGCAACACGATCAGTTCTACAAAGACACCATAGAGGCATATAACCGCGTTTTTGAGCGGTTAGGTCTGAAAGACGACACCTATATGACTTTCGCCAGCGGCGGGGCATTTACGCAATTTAGTCACGAATTCCAGACGATCTGTGAAGCGGGTGAGGACACTATATATATACACAAAGGCAAGAATATCGCTATTAACGAGGATGTTATGGATGATGAAAACCTCGGCAAGTTAGGCGTAAATCGCGACGAATTAGAAAAAGTAAAAACCGCAGAAGTTGGCAATATTTTTAATTTCGGAACGAAAAAAAGCGAGGATACAGATTTTTCGTTTACAAATAGCGACGGAAAAAAACAGTTCGTGTATTTCGGGTCATACGGAATTGGTGTCACGCGCCTGATGGGGGTTATTGTCGAAAAATTTAGTGACGAAAAAGGTCTTGTTTGGCCAGAGAACATATCTCCATACAAAATCTATCTGTTAAGAATTGGCGGTGATGAAGCGACTTCACATGCCGAAAAACTATACGGGGAGCTAACTGACAAAGGTTTTGAAGTGTTATATGACGATCGAGACATTCATCCCGGCCAAAAATTTGCTGATAGTGAACTGCTGGGTATGCCTTACCGTGTTACGGTCAGCGACAGAATGCTTGAAAATAATCAATATGAACTTGTCGAGCGGAAAAATGGTCAAAAAAGCGTGTTGACACATGATGAACTGCTTGCTAAACTAGGCTGATTGTATAAAGTTTTGTATAAGATACGCTATATATAGTGTATATAAAGGCGAATAGAACGCTATCTGCCGATAACAAGGAAATATTATGAAAAAATCATTTATGATTACAAAGCAAGGAAGATTAGAGCTTGAGACTGAACTCAAGTCTTTAAAGGGGCGTCGTAGCGAGATCGCTGCTAAAATTGCAGAAGCTCGTGATTTTGGTGACTTAAGTGAGAACGCAGAGTATGACGTAGCCCGAGAAGAACAAGGTTTGATTGAAACACGGATATCCGAAATAGAGGATATCTTGTTGAACGCCGAGATTATTAAAAACGGAAACAAAACTAAAATTGCTCTTGGCAACAAGGTTGAGTTAAAAAACGGCAAAAAACATTATATATACACGATTGTGGGGCCGGTTGAGGCAGATCCGCTTGAAGGCAGGATTAGTAATGAATCGCCAATCGGGGCGGCCTTGTTTGGTAAAAAAGTCGGTGAAAAAGCCACAATTGAAACTACAAAAGGAAGAGTTGCTTACGAAATCCTAAGTATTTGCTAATTTTCGAAGAAAAGCTATAAATTCAAGATAAGATTATGCTATAATGTAGCGGATATGGCGACACTAAAAGATTTTCGCGACGAGCGAGTAAGGAAACTTAAAGTCCTAAAAGATATGGGCATAAACCCCTATCCGCCCGATTCGCACCGCACACAAAACGCATCTGATATTTTGAATCATTTTGAGAGCCTGAATGGCCAGGTTGTTACAGTTGCCGGTAGAATTATCGGTATTCGAAAATTCGGTAAGCTTGCCTTTGTCGTTATTAGGGATTTTAGCGGTCAAATCCAACTTTTTTTGCAAGCAGGAACAGTCGAGGGGCTAGATACGAAAAACTCTCAGATTGGGATTACTGAGTTACCGCTTTTAGACACTGGGGATTTTGTTGAGGCAACCGGTAAAGTAATAAAAAGTAAAACTGACGAAATATCAGTTGAAGTAATCAAACTACGTCTGCTGACAAAAGCAATAAGGCCAATGCCAAGTGTTATTGATGGATTTACGAACAAAGAAGAACGACTGCGTCGAAGATATATTGATATGAATATAAATCAGAACGTTCGCGACCGATTCGTCAGGCGTAGTAAGTTTTGGCAGGCAACTCGTGACTTTTTGAATCAAAATGGTTTTTTGGAAATTAATATTCCTGTACTAGAACATACAACCGGTGGTGCAGACGCTAATCCGTTTGTGACGCATATGGACGCACTGGATCAGGATTTCTATCTGCGCATCAGTCAAGAATTACCCTTAAAGCGTTTGTTGGGCGGTGGTTTCGAGAAGGTCTATGACCTAGGACCGCGTTTTAGAAACGAAAACTACAGCGACGAACATTTACCTGAACACATTGCAATGGAATGGTACTGGGCTTACGCGGACTGGAACGATGGTATGAAGTTCATTGAGGAAATGTATAGGTACGTTCTTGAACAGACTTTTGGAAAATTACAGTTCCACATTAACGATATGGATATAGATATTAGTAAAGATTGGGAAAAATGGGACTACTCTAAGGTGATCAAGGACAGGTATAATATTGACGTATTCGATAGCTCGATTGAAGAAATAAAAAAGGCTCTAACCGACAATCAACTCGAAGTCCAACAAACCGAAAGTCGAGCCCGAGGTATTGATAAATTATGGAAAAATATTCGCAAGGATGTTGCAGGGCCCGTCTGGCTAGTAAATACTCCAAAATTCATCAGTCCATTGTCGAAATCTAATCCGGATGACGGTAGGACTGTCCAGAGATTCCAGCCAATAATTGCCGGAAGTGAACTTGGAAATGGTTTTTCCGAACTTAATGACCCTGTCGATCAACTGGAAAGGTTTGTAGAGCAACAGAAATTACGCGAATCGGGTGATGATGAGGCAATGATGTTGGATATTGATTTTGTTGAAATGCTGGAATATGGAATGCCACCAGCCTGCGGATGGGGCAATAGTGAGCGTGTTTTCTGGGTGTTTGAAGGCGTTACGGCGCGCGAAGGAGTACCATTCCCGCAGCTTCGGGCTGAAATCGATAATACGACTCGTGAAATATACCCAGACGTGAAATTAATCTAATTTTTTCTCTATAAATACTAATGACAACCACACAATCATGCTATTATAGATGTACATGATTGAAGTGAAGGGTGTGACGAAAATCTATGGTAAAAAAGACAACGCATTTAAGGCGCTGTCTGATGTAAGTTTTACAATACCTGACGGAGCAAGTGTAGCTATTTTAGGAAAATCAGGCAGTGGAAAATCAACCTTGATGCATGTTATGAGCGGGTTGGATAAACCTCAGACCGGGCAAATTATTATTGATGGTAAAAATATTCTTAAACTAAAAGCAAAAGAAGTTGATAAATTTCGTTCACAAAAAATGAGTTTTATTTTTCAAAGTTTTTTTGTACAAGCTAATGAGAGTTGTTATAACAATGTCAGTCTGCCTCTTGAAATTGCTGACGTGTCGTTTTCAAGACGGCGTACTAGAGTTGAAGCAGCCCTGAAGGCTGTTGAGCTGATTGATAAGAAAAAGGCTAAAGCCCGCGAACTGTCTGGTGGACAAAAACAACGGTTAGCAGTTGCCAGAGCAATCGTAAACAGTCCCAAAATTTTATTTGCTGACGAACCAACTGGAAATCTTGATAGTATTACTGGCGGTGTAATAGAGAATTTGCTGTTTAATTATCATAAAAAATTCCACGTAACCTTAATTTTAGTAACACACGACCCGGAATTATCAGAGCGTTGCGATATCCAAATTCATATTAAAGACGGTATCGTTGATGCAATAAAGAGGAAGAAAATATGAAAATACAAAGCATAGTTATTCGTGCCGGGCGAAGTTTAAAGCAGGCTAAGGCTCGGACAATTCTAACGAGTCTGGCTATAGCAGTCGGTGCATTTACTATCACCTTATCACTTGCAGCTGGTGCGGGAGGGCGTTCATATACCGATCAAATAGTTAAATCTAACACCGATTCAAAGGAACTAAGTGTTACAAAAACTCAACCAAAAAACCAACAGGGCCCACAGAAATATTCACCGAATTTTGGGAGTACGGCTTTATCAAGTGAGCTGGGAATACAGACAGTACTTACTCAAAATGATATTGAAAAGATAAGTAAGGTTTCGAATGTTGTTTCAGTTTCGCCAGATTATAATCCTGTAATTAAATATATTACTAGGGAGGGTCAGGACAAGTATATTGCTTCAGTCAGTACTTTTAGCCCAAGTGTTACCCTAACTTATGCTGCGGGCTCAACAAACGGAGATATTGCTGATAACGAAATAATTCTTACCGAAGAATATGTCGGCGCATTGGGATTTAAAAATGCTCAAGATTCAATAGGAAAAACAGTTGAAATTGCAGCCGATAAACTTTCAGCACCTGTAACCGCACCGGAGACAAAAATATTTATTTTTAAAGTACAAGCCGTAAGCAGTAAATCGGGTCTGGCGTTCCGTTCGCAAAGATCTCTGTTGATTTCAAATAGTGCTGCAAAAAATTTGTATGACTATATTAACGTTGATACGCATAGTTATAATTACTTTTTAGGGGCTTCGGTGCGCGTCAATAGTGCTGAAAATGCTGACTCAGTAAAAAATACACTAACCGGTATGGGATACACGGCGCAGACCGCAGCCGATATCCTAGGTGTAGTAAATACATTTATTAATGTTTTACAGGGGATTTTACTCGGTTTTGGAGCACTAGCAATTTTAACTTCAATCTTTGGAATCATTAACACCCAATATATAAGTGTGCTTGAAAGAACCCAGCAGATTGGACTGATGAAGGCTTTGGGTATGAGAAAGCGTGACGTCGGTAGACTATTCAAAATAGAAGCGGCCTGGATTGGATTTCTTGGCGGAGCAATCGGCAGTAGCTTGGCATATTTAGTCGGTACCTTGGCTAATCCATTAATTAGTAAGGCGCTCAACATTGGCGATATTCGCTTGTTAATATTCAATCCATTAAGCATGATTATTGTAGTAGTCGGTTTAATATTTGTATCCGTTGCGTCCGGTATTCTTCCGGCACGTAAAGCATCAAAATTAAATCCGATTGATGCACTCAGAACAGAATAATTTACCCAAGACTAGAGAATTGAATTCTGGTACAATAGAGATATGTTAGATATTCGATATATTCGGGAAAATACAGAAAAAGTTGTTCAAAGCAGTAAAGACAAAGGGTATGACATTGACATAAACAAACTACTTATGCTTGATAATGAACGTCGAAAACTTTTGACCCAAGTCGACGAACTGCGCACAAAACGAAATGACAATATTGCGAAGACAAAAGGAACAAAACCAACACCTGAAATGATTGCTGATGGCAAAACAATCAAAGACCAAATTGCTGACTTTGAGACAAAAACAAAGACCCTAACCGACGAATACAGTATTCTGCTCAACAGCGTTCCGAATGTAATTAGTGAGGATGTACCGAAGGGCGGTGAAAAAGACAGCGTTGAGGTTAGCAGATTTGGAGACCAGCCAACAGGGGCAAAGGATCATTTGGATTTTGCTTTGACTCGTGACTGGGTTGACTTTGAACGGGGCGCGAAAGTAGCCGGCGCGAAATTTTATTTCCTAAAAGGTGATTTGGCGTTGCTTGAAAATGCCATTTATCAGTTTGCTTTAGATTTTATGGTCAAAAAAGGTTTTACTTTTATGACCGTGCCACATATGGTTTCATCTAGAATAATGACCGGTGCCGGCTTTGCACCCCGTACCAGCGACCAAAGTGACGAATATGCAATTGAAGGTGAGGATTTATCATTAATAGCAACTGCCGAGATACCTCTTACCGGATACCATGCCGACGAGATAATAGACGAAGAAAAACTCCCGATTTGTTATGTAGGCTACAGTCCTTGTTATCGAAAAGAAGCCGGGACGTATGGTAAATTCACTCGAGGACTTTTCCGTGTTCATCAATTTAATAAACTCGAAATGTATGCGTTTACTTTACCGGAAAAAAGCCGTGAAATGCATGAAGCAATTTTACAAAACGAAGAAGACATTTGGCAGGCAATTGGTGTGCCGTATCATGTAGTTAATATTGCAGCTGGCGATTTAGGAGCGCCGGCGGCTAAAAAATACGATTTAGAATATTGGTCACCGGTAGATAATATGTATCGCGAGCTTACCAGTTGCTCAAATTGTACTGATTTTCAAACTCGAAGTTTAAACATTCGCGTCAGGCGAAAGAATGGGAGTGTCGAAGTCCTCCATTCATTAAACGGGACTGTTGTGTCGCTAGCACGTTCGATTGTTGCAGTACTAGAGAATTTTCAAGAGAAAGACGGTACATTGAAAGTCCCGAAGGTTTTACGACCATATTTAGGTAATCGCGAAAAACTATAACAAAAAAGGAGGGAAGAATGATTTCACAAATTAAAGTTAGTGGAATAAATTATGAGGTCGATGATGCTACGCATAAATATGCCATAAAAAGAATTGGACGACTAGACAGCTACTTGCCAAGACATGCTCGGAAAACAGTTTCAGCAGAAGTAAAACTAGAACAAGTCAATCACGATCACGGCAATAAGTATGAAGCAGAAGTAATACTTAGCATTCCGAATAGTTTGATTACCGCCAAGGATTCGACCAACAATATTTTTGCTGCAATTGATATTGTGGAAGCAAAAATCCGAGCCCAACTGCGTGATTATAAGGAAGCAAATATTTCCCATATCGGAAAAAGACGAATAATGAGTCGTTTTAAACAAAGTTTCAAGCGCGAATTATAGCCATTTCATCTCTTGTAAAAATGCAATTTTAGCCCTATAATAAGTTGCAGTATTTCGTTATAGGACTTTATTTTGAAGGAGTAATAGTTTTTTCGTTATGGTAAACAAGAACAAAGTTCTAACAAAGATATTTGGCGACCCGCAGGTTCGTATATTGAAAGGTCTTCAAAAAAAGGTCGGTTCAATAAACGCCTTGTCAGATAAATATTCAAAAATGACAAAGCCTGAACTAAAAAAACAAACAGAAGCCCTAAAAAACCGTCTTCGAAAAAAAGGCACAACATTAGATACAATTATGCCGGATGCCTTTGCACTGGTCAGGGAGGCAAGCTTTCGAATACTTGGTATGAGGCATTTTGATGTTCAGCTGGTTGGCGGCATGGCTTTACATGAAGGTAAGGTGGCAGAAATGAAAACCGGAGAAGGCAAAACTCTTGTTGCCGTCTTATCTGTATACCTGAACGCTTTAGAAGAAAAGGGCGTTCATGTTGTTACGGTTAACGATTATTTAGCTCAACGTGATGCTAGTTGGATGGGTGGAGTATATCACTTTTTAGGACTTTCGGTAGGTGTAATTATTAATGATGCCTCATTCGTGTACGATCCTGATTTTAATAATGAGCACCACGAAGACGAGCGTCTGAAAAAATTACGTCCCGTTACGCGTAAAGAAGCATATGCGGCCGATGTTACGTATGGTACCAACAACGAGTTTGGATTCGACTATCTGCGAGATAATATGGTTAATGAAGTCGATTTACTACGCCAACGTGAACTAAATTTTGCAATTGTTGACGAGGTCGACAGTATTTTAATTGACGAGGCACGCACACCTTTAATCATTAGTGCTCCGGCAGCCGAAAACCCGGATAGTTACTATCAATTTGCGAAAATTGCCGCAAAATTGGTTCCCGAAGACTATATTATGGATGAAAAACACCGAACAGTATCACTGAGTGATGTTGGAACAGAGAAAATCCAAAAAATTCTAGGTATTAAAAATTTATACAGTCCTGATTATGTCCGTTCCGTATACCATATGGACCAGGCACTTAGGGCTCAGGCGTTATTTAGACGCGATAAGGACTACGTTGTAACAAATGATGGTGAAGTTATAATTGTCGATGAATTTACCGGTCGTTTGATGCAAGGACGTCGTTATAACGAGGGTCTACATCAGGCTATTGAAGCCAAAGAAGGCGTTGCTGTTTTGCAAGAAAGTATGACTTTGGCTACAATATCATTCCAAAATTACTTCCGTTTGTATAAAAAATTATCAGGAATGACGGGCACCGCATTCACCGAAGCCGAAGAATTTCAACAGATTTACAGCCTTGATGTTATTCAAATACCCTCAAATATGCCACTTATACGCGAGGACAAAGAAGATCTGATTTTCAAAACCGAAAAAGCTAAACTAAAAGCTGTTGCGGGTGCTATTGGTGAATACCATAAAGTTGGACGTCCCGTATTAATAGGCTCGGCTTCAATTGCAAAAAATGAATTAATTGCTTCGTATTTGGATGCAGCAAAGATTCCATACGAACTATTAAATGCTAAAAACAACGAGCGTGAAGCATCGATTATTGAAAAAGCCGGTGAAAAAGGCTCAATTACATTGGCAACTAACATTGCTGGTCGCGGAACCGATATTAAACTTGGTAAGGGTGTTGTCGAACTTGGGGGACTGGTAGTTTTGGGATCTGAACGACACGAATCACGCCGAATTGACAATCAGCTTCGTGGACGCGGTGGACGCCAAGGCGATCCGGGCGAAACTCAATTTTATGTATCGACCGAAGATGATTTGATGCGAATATTCCAGGGCGAAAGGATTGCAGGGTTAATGGACAGGCTGGGTGTTGGAGAAGATACGCCAATCCAAAACAAAGCCGTTTCAAAAACCCTAGAAGCCGCCCAAAAACGTGTCGAAGGATTTAATTTTGATACCCGAAAAAATGTTGTTCAGTACGATAATGTTATTAACCGTCACCGTCGGGTAGTTTATACTATGAGACGAAAAATTCTAGAGGGTGACAATATCCAACCCGAAATAGAACGATTAATTGAATCTGCGGTTGAAAAATTAACCTATGTTCCAGCAAAAAATAACGCAAGTTTTGTTGAAGAATTTGATTCATTGTTCCCCATACCAAATGATAAACTATTAGTTATCGGCGAGGAAAAGAAAGATAAAACCCGCTACGACATGGCATTAAAAGAGGTTAATGCGTTTTACAAAGACAAAGAATCAGAACTAGGCGTCGAAACAATTCGTAAAGTTGAACGTGAGGTCTATCTGCAAGTGCTGGATACGTTGTGGATGCAACACCTAGAGAATATGCAACACTTGCGTGAAGGTATTCATTGGCGCAGTGTCGGGCAACGTGATCCGTTGGTTGAATATCGAAGTGAATCCCAAAAACTATTCGACAGTCTGCAGGGGACTTTACGTGATGAAGTTTTGCGGGCAGTGATGCATGTCCATGCCAGTGATGTTATTGCTAAAACACAGGAAGAATATGAAACCGAACTCACTCGTTTAGCTGAAAATGCAGTTGAGCGCGGCGTAAACGAGGTGACAGGTGGCGAAGAAAATCGAGACAGTGATTTTAGCGGTAAAAAAGCTAACGCTGTATCAAATCAGAAAAAAAATCAAAGTCGTAAGAAAAAGAAATCTCAGCGTCAGAATCGTAAGAAAAGCCGAAAATAATATCCTAGGCAGAAGGTTGTAAGATATGGACCATGAAGTTGAAGAAATAAGATTAAAAAATGGTGCAAGGGGACTATTGATTGATGTTCCTAATGCCACGACGATGAGTATGCAATTCCAATTTCGCGCTGGAAATCGCTACGCGAAATCCAAAGATATCGAACAAGTGGCTCACATAATGGAACATATGGCTTTTGGGGCAAATGCCAGATACAAAACCGAAAACGAGTTTGAATTTGAATTCACGAAAAATGGCGCATACCGCAACGCCTATACTAGTGACCTTTCGATGGTATATACCGCCGATTGTGCAGATTTTGAATGGGATAGGATTTTGGATTTACAAAAGGTTGCAATTTGCCAACCCAGGTTTAATGAATCGGAACTTGCTGCTGAAAAGGGTAATGTCAGAAGCGAATTAACGAACTATTTAAATGATCATCAGCGAATATTATGGCCAAGAGTCCAACAATTACTTGGAGAAGATATATTAACTTATCGTCAGTCTTTGCCGACAATTAGTAATGTTACTCTGGCGGATGTCCGAGAACATCATCGTCGAACTCACACAACTCGAAATATGCGATTTGTGATAGCGGGTAAATTGACTGGTCGAAAGGCCGAGATTAGGCGACAAATCGAGGATTTCAAACTACCTGAAGGCGAACGTTTCATAGTTCCACATGATGACCTAGTAAAGGCAAGTCCAACGGTTGTTCGTCGCAAAGATGCAACTAACCTTACATTCGGGTTGTTTATGGCAATAAAACGGGAACTTGATGATGAGGAACTAGATGCAATGCATTACTTAAACCATATCCTAACCGGTACGATGCATTCTCGGATTTTTGGAGCAGCTCGCCAAAAGGGATTAGCCTATAATGTTAGCGCGTATACCGATGTTGGATTCTATGACAGTGGCTGGGATATTACAGGTGAAGTTAATCATGAGGCGGCCGATGAATTATTTGAGATTATTACTCGCGAACTCAAAAACGTTCTCGAGGGCAAGATAACACAGCAAGAAATCGATGCTGCCAAGTCATTTGCACTCGGTCGTTATCAAATGGGGGCCCAAACTGTGTCACAAATCAGCGGTTTCTATACTGGGCGTTATTTCGCCGACGGATTTATTAAAAATTATAAAAAAGTTCCTGATATGATAAAAAACGTAACAGTAAAACGGATGGTTGACACTGCCCGGTGCTTTATTAGCGAGGATAAATGGGTTTTGGCGGCAGTAAGTAGTGGTGAAAAACAAGAATTGATTGAACTGTCCGAAAAAGTAGCAACATTATTCGAACCGCGCTAAGATATTTATATGAAGATTGCTATCGCAGGATATGGTATAGAAGGCGAATCAAACTATCGCTATTTCTCATCTAATCCCGACAATGTAATTACGATTGCTGATCAGAAAGTCCCAAATAAACCCTTACCAGTCGGAATAGAAACCATTATCGGTGAAGATGCATTTAGGAGGCTCGATGATTTTGAAATGGTCGTGCGAACGGCTGGTCTAGCACCGCGAAAAATAAAAACAAATGGAAAAATATGGTCGGCAACAAATGAGTTTTTTGAAAAATGTCCGGCGCAAATCATCGGCGTAACAGGTTCAAAAGGTAAGGGAACAACCGCCAGCCTAATCGCAAGTATATTGGAAGCAGCGGGTAGGAAGGTGTGGTTACTGGGCAATATTGGGGTACCGGGGCTAGATATTCTTGAACAAATCCAGCCAAATGACACTGTTGTCTATGAGCTATCAAGTTTTCAGTTGTGGGATTTGAAAAAGTCACCTCATATTGCAATTGTTCTGTTTATCGAACAGGAGCATCTGGACGTCCATAGTGATATCGAAGAATATGTTTTTGCAAAATCAAATATAACCAAATATCAAAATACTGAAGATATTTTGATATATAATCAGTCTAATAAATTCGCAAAAAATATTGCTGAAAAATCAAAAGCCCATCTGTTTGGGTATCCAAATCCAGCGTCGGCTCATGTAAATGACAACAACTTTTACTATGGCGAACAATTAATTTGTTCAGTAAGTTCGCTTAGTATATCGGGGAAATTTAATTATGATAACGCTTGTGCAGCGATTGACGCGGTCTGGGGTTTAACCAACGATATTTCAGCAATTGAAAATGGACTAAAATCATTCAAAGGTTTGCCGCACAGACTTGAACTAGTTCGCGAAATAGATGGAGTTAAATATTATGATGATAGTATTGCGACGATTCCAGGCGCAGCGATTGCGGCAATTAGGGCGTTCGACGGTTCAAAAGTAATTATTCTGGGTGGTTCATCAAAAGGTTCTGACTTTACAGATCTTGGTAAAGAGCTTGCAAACCAAGACGTAAAGGCGATATTGATTGGGTCAGAAGCGAAAAAAATTGCAAATTCATGCAAAAATGCCGGTTTTACTAACTATGAAATTATGGAATATCGTTCAATGGACGAAGTTGTGCTTCGAGCCCAATCACTATCAGTGCCAGGTGGGTTCGTTCTATTAAGTCCGGCCTGCGCAAGTTTTGACTATTTCAAGAATTACAGCGACCGAGGCGAGCAGTTCAGTGCCGCTGTAAACCGTCTTTAACCAATCAATGCTTTCGTTCTGGATGCAACTGCATCAGATGGTTCCAATAACGTTATATCGGGACCAGTGGCATTTACTATCCGGTCTTTCAGCCAATGATAATGTGTACAGCCAAGCACAATAACATCAACTTTTTTTGAAAGTAAAGATTTAACAACAGAGTCAATATCTATTTTGTTCAATTCGCCATTTTCAATTAATTCTGCCCAATCACCGCAATCAGGTTCGATAACCCTAATATCTTTTGCCCAAAAATTTTTCAATTCTAGATATTTATTACTTTTCAAGGTTCCAGGAGTCGCACAAACAGCAATGACATTTGTTTTTGTAAGTAGTGATGCCGGTTTAACCATAGGTTCAATACCAATAAAATTCATATCCGGATATATTTTCCTAAGTGAAGAAATTGCAACTGTTGTGGCAGTATTACAAGCAATAACGATTGCGCTACAGCCTGATTCGACTAATGGTTTTATAGCATTGTGGGTTAGACGAATTATTTCATCTGGTTGGCGATTGCCGTAGGGCATATGTTTATGGTCATTAACAACAATAACTTCGGCTTTTGGGATGAGTTTTCGAAGCTCAGCAGCGACTGCCTCACCTCCGATACCAGAATCAAATACTCCAATACGCATAACAATCATTTGATTTTAACATCTGGTTACCATTAAAGTCTAATGACCACTTAATTAGCTCCTGTTATAATAAAAGAATCTATGCAACCACTTATGAAGCGAATTACAAACTTATCATCCCAAATTGATGTAGCTTTTGAACGTTTAGATATATCAAAAAAACAAAAAAAAATTTCAGAACTAGAATCAAAGTTATCGAAATCAGAAATCTGGAATAATCCAAATGACGCGCAGGAGAAATCAAAAAACCTGGCTATCCTAAATTCGACGGTTGAACCATGGCTGATATTAAAAACGCAAGTTAACGACATTGCTGAACTTATCGAGATGGGTGATAGTAGCCTTGAAAAAGAATTTGATGGTCAGGTTACTGCGCTTGAAAAAGAGTTTCAAATTCGTCATAAGGATTTATTATTCCATGGAAAATACGATGATCATAATGCAATAATCAGGCTAAGTGCCGGAGTTGGTGGAACGGACGCCCAAGATTGGACAGAAATGTTGGAACGAATGTATTTACGCTGGGCGGAAAAATCAGGCATGAATACGGATATTATTGAACGTTCATCTGCCGATGAAGCAGGAATAAAGTCAAGTATTATCGAGGTTACAGGACCTTTTGCATACGGGAAGCTGCGTAGTGAAAACGGCGTTCATCGACTGGTTAGGCTAAGCCCGTTTAATAGTGACAATCTGCGTCAGACTAGTTTTGCTTTGGTTGAAGTGTTGCCAAAAATTGATTCACCGAAGGAAATTCAGATTGATGATAAGGATATAAAAGTCGATGTTTATCGTGCTGGTGGGCATGGCGGCCAGTCGGTCAACACTACCGACAGTGCTGTTCGAGTAACACATATTCCAACAGGAATAGTGGTGGCGATTCAGAATGAACGATCTCAATTACAAAACCGAGAAATGGCAATGAAAATTCTTTTTTCAAAACTTACTCAACTAAAATTGGACCAACATGTAGCGAATATCACCGACTTACAGGCTGGAGAATCGGCGAATTGGGGCTCGCAGATTAGAAGTTATGTCTTACATCCATATACGATGGTTAAAGACACACGTACTAAATACGAGGAACGTGATATCCAAAGCGTACTTGATGGGAAAATCGATAAATTTATTGACGCCTATCTAAATCAAAACTAACCAATACAAATAGCCATATAATTATTTGTATAAATGTGATATAGTTTTCACATTACTAAAACCGCAAGTGGTTAATAGCAATGACACAAACAAACACAACCACAAACACAAAAAAATCAAGTTTATTAATCTCGGCAACCATATTGGTTGTCTTTGTTTTTCTTTTTTCTTTTATTTTCGCTAATACAGACGTCAATGCTAGCTATAGACGCAAAACCACATACAGACTGACTCTTTCGGCTAGCACTGGCGGAACTGTCGCTGGTGGTGGAACTTACAGTTCAGGTGCGACTCGAACAATTACGGCCACGCCAAGCGCCGGCTATACGTTCAGTAGTTGGACAGGCACTACCGGCTGTAGCGGTACAGCAAGCCATACTATACTGATGAATGCAAACAAGACGTGTTCAGCTAGTTTTACGCCAATCATAACCTATTCACTATCGCTGTCTGCCGGAGTAGGTGGTACGGTTACTGGTGGCGGTATATACAATTCAGGTACGACTCGAACAATTACGGCCACGCCAAACACCGGCTACTCGTTTAGTAATTGGACAGGCAGTACCGGCTGTAGCGGTACGGCCAGTCATACGATACTAATAGATTCAAATAAATCGTGCACGGCTGCTTTTACTCCAACTATTGCTCCAGTCGTAACCTACACGTTAGTCTTAACTGCCGCAATTGGTGGAACCGTTAATGTTGGCGGTACTTATAATTCTGGCGCTACAACCACTATTACTGCAACACCTAGTGCCGGATATGTGTTTAGTAATTGGACAGGCAGTACTGGCTGTAGTGGGACGGCAAGCCATACAATACTAATTAACGCAGACACAACTTGTATCGCATATTTTACACAGATTGACGTTGCAACACCCCTAGCTCCGGTTGTCTCAGTGTCAACCGCCGGGTCTTCTTCAACCTGGTCTTGGCCGGCAATTGTCTGTTCGACGGGTAATGTCGCCCGATACCAGTATCGCTATTCAATTCAACCATCCGGTTTTGTCTCGAGTCCGGAATGGAATGCCACCAGCGCTACTTCGGTAGTCTTTACAACCTCAACTGACAACCAGACATACACCCTAGCTGTTCAGGCACAGTGTTACAACTCAACTGTTACAAGTGGTTGGAGTGCATCTGGTTCAGCCAGTTATTCAGGCATGCTTAATGTTAAGGATTATGGAGCAAAGGGTGATGGCGTAACGGATGATACGACCAGCCTGCATAATGCATTTAATGCGGCTGCAGGGCAGAGCAAGACGGCTTGGCTGCCGAGCGGAACTTATTATTTAGCGTCGAGCATAACATTACCCGATCGATTGAGTATTCAAGGTGAGGGTATGGACAAAAGTTGGATACAGGGTGGGGTAACAGCAGGCTCTAATGAAATAATTAGCAATTTAAAGATTGGTGACAGAGGTAAAACATTTTACTTTACTAATACTGCCAATAATACGACACTAACAAATGTTCATTTTAGGGGCGGAGGCGGCCTTAGCGGTGCCTCGCCGGTGATATTTTTTGGTGGATATTGGGGTGCAATTTATCAGCATGATATCACCTTTAATGGATGTGAGATTGAACGTAATTTAGGTGTTCAAGCCGGTACCTTTAATGATTATTCCAAGCCAATTTTTAACAACGTCACCTTTAATGCAGTGGCTACTGCTGGTGGTCCTCATGTGACTAATGTCTTGTTTGAAAATACTCATTTCGGAGTATCTAATGGCGAAGCTGGGCATAATACTGGTTCACCAAGATTCCAGGTAGAAATATGGCAGGATGATGTTGACGGTGTCGCCCAAGTTCAGGGTTTTCAGCATATAGATTTTATCAATAATATCATCGAAGCTGCCGACAGTGGTGATTTGGATTACTCAGGTGCACATAATTCGACGACAGGCTATTGTTTAAGCGGTAATTCAATTATTAGCGGTAACCTGTTCAAGGGTAACGGTTATTTGTCTGATGCTCCATGGGCAAGTGATATCACACTAGAACCGGCCTGTGATATGCAGATCACCAACAATACTTTTTGGCAGGGAAGAGGATATTCCGGCGTAGCCATTAATTCAACCCCTGCAGTTTATGGATATTCACAAAATAATATCTTTAGCCATAATACAATTGATTTTACTATAGCTAGCGGATTGACTTATAACGCCTCAGCGCCGGCCTTCAATTTGTTTGGTATCAACAACGAGTTTTCTTATAATACAATAAATATAGGAAGTGTACAGAATTTGTTTAATATTATTCATGGCGGAAACAATAAAATTGCAAATAATAATATAACTATGAACTCTACATCAACTCCTGTAATATTTAGATTTGGTGGTTCATATTACGCCATTAACACTACGCCATCAACGAATAATCAAGCATATAGCAATACCTTTATTACGCCAAATGCTAAAGGATCTATTTATGTTGATGCTGCTTCTGGTGGCAATTCTGTTTCAAACAACACTTTTAAAGGTAAAGGACTGCCTACGATTAACGACTCATCGGGCAGTTTTCAGTTTATTGGAAATACTTTGAGCCCATAAAGAAATACCTATCTATATATCCTTACCAAGAACTGGATTCGTTAGACTATCTAATTATTAAATTCTAATAGATTGTAAATTTTTGTCATTTCTTGTCATGACGTCGTCAATCTTCTTATGTTATAATTGGTCAAAGATGATATTGCTTGATAGGGTAACTAAAACGTATAGTAAAAGTTCAAGCCCGGCTCTTGATAGGGTCAGTTTATTTATTGAACCCAGAGAATTTGTTATTTTGGTTGGTACAAGCGGGGCTGGAAAATCAACTTTGTTTAAACTATTAACCCGCGAAGAAAAACCAACCAGTGGCAAGATTGTTGTTGGTGGTATCGATTATGACACTCTAAAAGACAACCACATCCCAATGCTTCGACGGAAAATCGGTGTGGTCTTCCAAGATTTTAAATTGCTTCCTCAGCGAACCGTCTTTGAGAACATTGCTTTTGCGCTGGAAATTGCCGGTATGACTCGTCGCGAAATAAAAAGCACGGTTCCAAAGGTAATTGAACTTGTTGGTCTAACCGGCAAAGAAAAACACTTCCCACACCAATTAGCTGGTGGCGAACGTCAACGCGTAGCAATTGCCAGGGCGGTTGTACGGCAGCCAAAAATTTTGATTGCAGATGAGCCGACAGGAAACTTGGACCCCAGGCACAGTTGGGATATTATTCGCTTGCTTGAAAAAATTAATAAATACGGCACAACAGTACTTTTGACAACACACAATGCCGAAATCGTTAACAAGTTAAAGCGTCGAGTCATTACATTAGATCACGGCAAAATTACTGGCGATCAAGCTGTGGGGAGTTACAGGCAATGAGCGCCAAAACAAAGAAAAAGACTAATCACAAGGCATTGACTAATAAAAAGCAAAATAGTCGTCGAATGCTAACTTTTTTGCGTGTCATCAGGTATGGAACTGATAGTTTTATACGAAATTCCTGGTTATCCGTAGCGGCAACGGCCGTAATGACAATCACACTTCTTATTATTTTTACGGCATTCGTAACGCAAAACATCCTGACGGACACTATCAGCGAAATACAAAGTAAAGTTAATATGTCAATTTATTTAAAAACTGACACAACCAACAAAACTATCTCCAACTTAACAACTGATCTAAAGCAACTTTCATCTGTAAAAACCGTTGAAGTAATCAGTGCTGACCAGGCTAGAGCGGAGTTTGCAAAAAGCAATAGCAGTGATGCCGAAACCCTTTCAGCCCTGAATGCTGCAACAAACAAATTTCCCGTGACACTACAAATTGGGGTAGTTAATATCAACGACACGTCTCAATTGGAAAAATTTGTGGCTGACAATGCGTTAGTAAAAAGTAATATCGATCCTAATCATGCGCCGTCATTCGCCGGTGAAAGACGTGATACTATCAAATCTATAGGTCGGGCGGTTAATTTTGCCCAGGTAGTAGGTGTAGGTGCTGGGCTGATTTTTGTCATAATATCATCACTTATCATCTTTAACACGATTAGAATGGCTATATTCAACCGACGTGAAGAAATACAAATGATGAAGCTAATCGGTGCAGACCAATCGTTTATCCGCGGTCCGTTCTTGGTTGAGGCAATTATTTACGGGATAATTGCCGCTTTTATTTCGACGGGAATCGGCGTATGGGTTCTACTCGAGACATCAAATACTTTATCAAGCTATCAAATAACCGTCAGTCCCACAATTAAGCTGATAACCATATATTCGCCACTCTTGATAATAGGTATGATAACAATAGGGGCGGTTATTGGAATTGTTTCATCAACACTTGCAACTCGTCGCTATCTGAAATTATAATCATTAACAGGTTGACTTATTCGTAAAGCTTATGGTATTATTGAACGAGCTATGAAACTGCGTTCCGCCACACCAGCTTCGGTCTCTATTACCACCAGGATTATACTTGGTTTTGTCGGCTTGTTATTTGTGGTCGCTACTCCAATCCAGATTACTCAAAGAGTTTTTGCCGATCACTACGATGACCAGATAAACGCACTCCAACAAGAAATAAATCAATATCAATCAGCCAGTAATAGTCTTAATAGTCAAGCGGATACACTACAGACCGCGCTTTCTCAACTTTCTAGTCAGCAATCAACAATCCAAGCACAAATTGACCTAAGTCAAGCAAAATACGATAAACTAGTTCAACAAATCGCCGATACCGAAAAGCAAATCAAAGATAACCAAGACGCCCTGGGCGTCACAATTGCCAATATGTATGTAGACGGCAAGGTTACGCCAATCGAGATGTTGGCTAGCAGCAAAACTATCAGTGACTATTTGGATAAGCAAGAATATCAATCTTCAATTCGTGACCAACTGACATCGACAATTCATAAAATTAAAGACCTAAAAACTCAACTAAATAAACAAAAAACAGATGTATCAAAGGTTCTAGCGGACCAAAAATCACAAAGAGACCAATTGATCGCAAAAGAGAATGAGCAACAGGGTTTATTAAATGAAACTCAAGGTCAGGAAGCTGCCTACCAACAGCTTATTGGTAAAAACCAATCCGCAATTGCACAGGTTAAGGCTACACAAGCTTTAGTTAACAGTCGGTTTAATGGTAGTGGCGGATATACATTAGTCGACTCGGGATCATTAGGTGACTATCCATGGAATTCTTCAAATTGTCCGATGTGGGGATATCTTTCGACAGTTGGTTCTGACGGAAACGGTGGCGACGGACATGGTTACGGTTGTCGACAATGTGCCAGTTATGTAGCTTGGAAAATCGCCAAAGAAACTGGTATTTATCCTTCATGGGGTAATGCTGTAAATTTCACTCAAAACGCAAAAGGGGCGCCTTTTAACGGAGTGGAGGGGGCGCCACAGCCCGGCTCTATCGCAGTGATGGATCCTGGAACAGCCGGAGCTAGCGAGGGACATGTAGCATGGGTAGAGGCGGTTAATGGTAGTTCGGTGTTAGTTAGTCAATATAACTACAATTATGGCGCCGGTTACGGAATGTATAGCGAGATGTGGCTATCGTCCAATGCCTTTGACCATTACGTCCACATTAAATAGAAAAAGCATAACTTATATAGCGCACAACAATGTAGTGCGCTATACTTATATGTAATAGAAAAATGGTTAAGTATAGGGGAATTAATGGCTCAAAACAATGTCAAAGCAGTTAAAAATGTATCAAAACGTCGATTAGTCAATAAGAAGTTAGATTTTAAAGTTTGGCCCGGGACATGGGTTATCCTTATTGCAATAGCGGCTGCGCTTGGGTATGTTGCAGGGGTTTACCATTATGATATTGAGGCGTTGATTGGTCCTGCTTTTGGATACAAGGCACATTCCGGTAGTATCGATTTGTCATCAGTTCAACAAACATATAATCAACTGGCCGCAAACTTTGACGGCAAGTTGGATACCTCAGCACTCGTTCAAGGGGCCAACAGGGGGCTCGTAGAGGCTGCGGGCGACACATACACCGTTTACATGAGCCCAACTGAAACGACCGATTATAATAATACTTTGTCAGGTGATATTGGCGGTGGGATTGGTGCCGAGATTGGCATAAAAAACAATCAGGTTACAATAATTCGGACTTTACCTAATAATGCGGCCATCAAAGCCGGACTGCAAGCTAACGACGTGTTAGTTGCTGTAAATGGTCAATCGACAAATGGCTGGACGGTTGAAAAGGCAGTCGGCTTAGTCCGGGGGGCTGCCGGAACGACAGTAAAACTTACAATCAAACGTGGCGATACGACCAAAGACTATACAATTACTCGAGAAACAATTAATAATCCTAGTGTTGAAAGTAGCATCGTAAATGGAATCGGTACAATAACTATTTCCAGGTTCGATTCTGAAACCGGAAATTTAGCAAAACTTGCAGCCCAAGATTTTAAAAACAACGGTGTAAAAGCTATAATTCTGGATTTAAGGAACAATGGTGGAGGTTTTGTTAACGCGGCTAGCGATGTTGCCGGACTTTGGCTTGACAATAAGGTAGTTGTAACGGAAAGAAACGGTTCCGTGGTTAGAGATACTGTTAGAACTGGCGACAATGCTATCTTAAATGGTATACCAACCGTAGTATTAGTGAATGGAAGTTCTGCCAGTGCCAGCGAAATCGTTGCCGGAGCTTTAAGGGACTATAATCAAGCAAAACTGGTTGGCGAAAAAACCTATGGCAAGGGTAGTGTTCAGGAGTTAATTAATCTGTATGGTGGCGCACAATTAAAAGTGACGACAGCCAGGTGGTACACGCCAAATGGTGTAAATATTTCTAAAGAGGGGATCAAGCCGGATGTATCTGCCAGCTTGACTCAAACTGACATCGATAACGGAGTGGATCCTCAACTTGATGCAGCCAAAAAATTACTGGGTTATTAGAGCTAGTCTTCACGCTTGTGTTTTTATATAAGGTTGTAGTAATATGGGGTTAATATGGAACCAAAGAAAAAAATACTATTAGTGGAAGATGATGCAGCCCTATCAGGGGTATACAAATCACGCCTATTGATGGAGGGATTTGATACACGTGAAGTTAACAACGGTGAACAGGCATTGTCAGCTGCCTTGGAATACAAGCCAGATTTGATATTGCTGGATGCAATGATGCCGAAAATCAGTGGTTTTGATGTTTTGGACATATTGCGAAACACACCCGAAACCAAGAATATCCAAATTATTATGTTGACCGCGCTATCACAGCCCAAAGACAAAGAACGTGCCGAAGCATTGGGCGTTAATGATTATTTGGTTAAATCGCAGGTTGTTATCGGAGATGTCGTCGAACGTGTCAAATACCATTTGGGAATGGTAACTCCAGACGAGGGTCAACAACAGAACGCTTAGGAAATAAAAATATTTTAAAAGAGCGCTATACAGCGCTCTTTTTTGTAAGATAGCTGACTTATTTAACAGTTACTTGGGTGCGGGGAACAGTTTTTCCCGTAAATTTGCCTTTTCGAATTTTATTAAAGCTGACGATACCATCGATTGCAGCGTGAATAGTGTAGTTACTACTGATAAATGTGCCTGGGCCGGAAACTTTAGTTGAACCGGTTTGTCGGACAAGTACTTCGCCAGTACGGACTTTTTGACCGCCAAAGCGCTTAACACCAAGTCGTTGACCGGCATTATTATGAATATTTTTGGACGTTCCGCCCGCTTTGACGTGTGACATTAATTAACTCCTAAAGTTTTATATCAAAATCTAAGTAATTGTATCAAAAATATGGGATAGCGTCAAGAGACGGGCTACTATCTGAATGCTTTTGCAGCTTCAGACTCTTGTTCTGGCACTACAGAGGATAATGGAGTATCGGGTGAGTCAAGACTATCGATCATTGCTTGAACACCTTTGTCGTGTTCAGCTTTTTTCTCGGCATTTTTGGTTTCTAACTCCGCTTTGAATTTTTCTGATGCTTTTTGTGCGAATTGTTCAACTAGCTCTGGGCTTGCAAGAGGAAATTTTTCTTTTGCCAGTTTTTCAGCACGACTTTTTACCTCAGTTGCCATAGTTTCAGTTCCAGCTTTGTCGGATAAAATTTCTTCTATTTCGACTTCACTTTTTCCATCTTCTCTGAGCTTAGCATGTTCTTCGTTAAGTTGTTCTTCCTGTTCTTTAGAGATAGAATATTCAGAATCCTCAGGGTTTTTAATAAAATCACGAAATTGATTTTCCGCTTCAGCACCAATAACAGCCAATCCTTCAACAATTTCACCCTGTTCTATATGGGGTCCACCCTGGTCAGCTTCGGTTCCGACCGTAGTTTCGCCAACTGAAGTTTCTGTCGCTGCAATTCTTCCAGCATTTTCACCATTTTGTTCAATCAACACCTTCGGGTCAATCGATGGGTCAATATCACTTTTATCTGTTAGATCTGGTTCTTGTTCAGGGCCCATAAGTTTTTTCCTTGATTAGATTTGATTTAATAATACTAATGTTTTAAACCTTTGTCAAAACCAACAGCTCGCGGGCAACAACTTGATTTTCGCGGTAGTATAGCAAATCGTTTTGTGATATGTTTGTGAATTCATGCGGTTTGTAACCTAGTCTAGCGATTGTTGAGATAAGTGGAAGGTGAGTGAAGCTGCCTTTTGTATCGCGCCAGGCTGGGACAGCGATACAAACCGGAGTGCCTGATTGCATTTGTCCAGCTAAGTTTTTCAGAAATTCTGAGATAATGTAGTTACAATTTTTTACCACTTCAGCAAGTTTTGTCGGTGATGGTGGAGCACTAAAGGGTTGTCCTAAATAAACCTCACTTACAATCGTATCGATTGGTGGTTGCCATTTCAAATTGATAGCATCACCAACACTTAGGAGCCAGTCAAACTTAATATGGTGACTATCTGCCAGCCAGTTCAGGTTATCTCGGCTATAGCGAACCATTTTTTCAGATAAGTCAGTTCCATAAACCGAATAACCCAAAAGCGCCGCTTCTTGTAAGATGACACCGGTACCACAGAAGGGGTCTAGGATGGTAGGTGCTAATCCCTGGCTGCAGGCCAGGTTTATCATTATTTGGGCAAGTTTTGGTGGCAGCATACCAACAAAGGCGTCGCGTTTCGGGCGCATTTGATCACGATTAGCGTATGCTGTAATATTTTGTGAGCCCGTACTTTCGGCAATTATTACATTGCCATTCTTGGCACGAACAATCAGCAGCTCAACCTTGTTTGGCGACAACCCAAGTTTGTTGTGATGACTGGTTGCAGAATTTAGTGCTGGTTCAGAGTTGGGGATTAGTCGCAAACTAATACCAGATTTCTTCAGTTTTTGTTTTAAAATAATACCGGTTTTTTGAACTTCTCGTGCATCGATATCAAAACCATAGACACTGATTCCAAGAGTAATTTTGCCTTCAACCGACGACCATTTGCTGGAATAGTATTGAACAACTTTTTGACTCACTTTATGCCAGTCACTTTTTTGCAGTTCTTCGACAATTATCCCTGCTTTGGGAATCCCGCCGAATTTTTGAATATCAAAATGATCACTGTCAATCGCTACGGCTTGATTTGAGGTAACTTTTATAGAACCTGCACCAAAAACTCTTTCCAACTCGGCAATGCCAAGAGCGGGTTGTCTTCCTAATATTGCAACATACATACAATCATTATACGTCGTAAGTGCTTTTTCAGTGATATAATTGTCAATAAGTTATGAAATTTCGTACTTGGGTAAATATTATTACAATTACTCTGTTGGCAGTAGTAATCTACTTTAGCTGGGGTCAGATTACGCAAGCTTGGTCACTACTTGGGAAAGTTAATCTTTGGATTTTTGTTCTGATGATACCAGTCCAATTTGTAAGTTATTACGCTGTAGGACAAGTAATGTTTTCATACTTGCGTTCAAAAGGCGAGCTTCACAAAATGAGTAGGTGGGGCATGACACGTGTGGCATTAGAGCTAAATTTTGTGAATCATGTTATTCCCGTGTCTGGTATCGCGGGTTTTTCATATTTAGGAGTAGTCATGAAAGAGCATGGTGTAAGCGTCGGAAGGGCTACTGTGGCGCAACTGATTCGCTATGCAACAATGTTTGTTGTTTTTGTAATGATGATATTGGCATCGGTAATAATCTTGGCATTTGATCAAAAAGTAAGCCGAGCAACCCTGATTATTTGTGGAGCATTCATTTTGGCAACTATCGTGTCGGCCGTAGTGGTGATTTATTCCGTCAGTAATCGAAAGCGATTAGTTAAATTTTCAAGCTGGTTAACGCGAACGGTCAATAAAATTGTAGCTAAAATTTCGTTCGGTAAAAAGAAACATCTATTGAAACTTAATAAAGTCGAAGATTTCTTTACGGACATCCACCAAGACTATATTGAAATTCTTAGTGATAAAAGAATATTAATACGTCCATTTCTTTGGTCGCTTCTAGCAAATATTTGTGATGTTGGTTTGGTTTTTGTAGCGTTCTTGGCACTTGGTAGCTATGTAAATCCGGCAACTTTGGTCGTAGCATGTGGTATATCGTCATTTACGGCAATATTCGCTGCTACTCCCGGTGGATCTGGCGTTTACGAAGCAATAATGATAGCATTTCTAGCTTCAGCTGGTGTTAGCCCTGATGTTGCAATCGCGGGTACATTACTGGCACGGGCAACTGTTCTGGCCGGAACAATTATTTTTGGTTTTATTTTTTATCAACTAACGATTCATAAATATGGAAAAATCGATAAACCCACAGCCACTATATAGTGTCAGCGATTTTATCGCAGTAATGAACCAGACACTAGAATTTGCATATCCTAGTGTTGAGATTGAGGGTGAGATTGCTTCGTTCAAGGTGAACCAAGAGAAGTTCGTATTTTTCGATATAAAAGATAGCGCCGGAAGCATTGGGTGTTTTATGACGATTTGGCAACTGCGGGTGCCAATTGAGGATGGTATGCGGGTTGTTGTGTCGGCTGTTCCCAAATTAACTCAATGGGGCAAATTTAGTTTAACCATAAAATCCATCAGACCAAGTGGAGAGGGGGCCCTAAAAAAGAGTTTTGAACTGCTAAAAATTAAGCTTGAAAAAGAGGGGCTATTTGCACCAGAACGAAAACGTCAGATTCCAACATTGCCTCAACATATTGCAGTTATCAGTAGCACAGGAGCAGCTGGTTATGCAGATTTCATAAAAATCCTAAATGATAGATGGGGCGGATTGAAGGTTGATGTCGCAAATGTTCAAATTCAAGGACAAGGCTCGCCAGACCAAATAATTCGAGCAATTAATTTTTTTAATCAACAAGAAAAACTACCAGAGCTAATCATTATTATTCGAGGTGGCGGTAGCGCTGACGATTTATCGACATTTAATGATGAATTGCTGGTTCGTGCAATCGCAGGCAGTCGTATTCCAACATTGGTTGGTGTTGGGCACGAAACAGACCAGAGTCTGGCCGATATGGTGGCCGATGTAAGAGCTTCAACTCCCAGTAATGCAGCTGTGATTATAGTGCCAGACAAAAATGAAATTATAAGAAACTCGAAAATGTATATTGATTCGCTTGTACCACGTATTGCCCAGGCAATAGACCAACAAAAAACTGAAATTAAATCTCAATTAACGATCATACTTCAAAAAATCGAAAACACTGTTGACGAACATTTGATTTCAATCATAAATCTTAAAAACATTTTAATGCAACTTAATCCAAACACTGTATTAGACAGGGGATATGCTATTGTAAGAGGTTTAATAAAAAAAGGACTGACGATTGAGATTGAAACAAATAAAGCTATACTAGAAGCAGAGGTAAAAAATGTCACAAGCAAATAAATCAATACAGGAAAAAACCGAACAATTGACAAAATTAGTCGCATGGTTTGATGGCGATGATTTTTCTATCGAAGAGGCGCTAAGCAAATACAAAATTGCCGAGAAGCTTGCTGAAGAGATTGAAAGCGACTTATTAACACTTAAAAACGAAATAAATATCGTAAAAAATAAATTTGACAGCGAAAAGTAATGGTTTGGTTTTGGACGATACCCATTGTTATCGTAATTTTTTTTGGGTTTGTTGTTTTTCGGGGAGCTCCATATATACCAAGTCAAAAAAAATATATAAAACTGGCATTTCACGAACTATACAAATTATCAAAAAATGATGTATTGGTTGATATAGGGAGTGGCGATGGGGTGATTTTAAGAGAAGCTTCTAGAATTGGAGCGTGCGCGGTTGGTTTTGAAATAAATCCGATTCTAGTTGGTTTTTCCCGACTTTTGTCGCGCAGTGATAAGCGAGTTTCTGTTCGTTTTGCCGATTTTTGGCTGGCGCATTTGCCGGATAACACAACTGTCGTATATATTTTTTCGGTTGGGCGTGATATGAAAAAAATGCATAAATGGCTGCAATCAGAAACGAATAGATTGGGGCGCTCGATATCTTTGATTAGTTTTGGGTTTGGATTTAAAAACATCAAAGCTGACAAAATTGTCCAGCCATATTATCTGTACGTCTTTCATCCTTTACACCAAGTTAAACCACAAGTATAATGACTTTATGCCTCCAGTAAATAATGCTGTCAAAGAAAAACATAGTATTGATGGTTGGATGATTGCAACAATCGTATTAATACTTGTGGTAACAGCTTTAATCGCCCTGTCGGTTTGGTTGTATTATAATTACAACGATCAAAAAACAAACGTCGATAGTATCAAGGCAAATGCTGTTTCGATAGCGGTAAAAAATCAAGTTGACAAAGACAATCTGAAATTTACCGAACTAGAAAGAATACCATATCGTCAGTTTGTTGGGCCAGACGATTATGGAACGCTAAATTTCGATTATCCAAAAACATGGAGTGTATACATTGCCAATGATGCCTTAAACGGGGGAACATTCCAAGCTTATTTCAACCCAAAAATCGTGCCTTCCATCAATTCTTCTCAGCGATATGCTTTAAGAGTAACGATTGAGCAAAAAGACTCTGATGCGGTAATTGCCACGTACAGTAATTTAGTCAAAAAAGGCGACTTAAAAGCCAGTCCCATAGTCGAGGACGGGAATAGCGGCACGCGACTAGATGGAAGTTTTTCAAAAGACATTAGTGGCTCAGCGGTAATCTTTAAGATTCGTGATAAAACGCTAACTATACGCACCGATGCAGCAAACACATTTAAAGAAGACTTCACAAATCTAATTGCAACAATAAAATATACCAAATAACCAATTAACATTGTTACTGGCGTGGTACAATTGATACTATATGAGTGCAGCAAAAGGGGAGCACGATTGGTTTGCGGATGGTCCGCTAAAGGACGGTTTACCGTCAATTGTCGCAGCTGCGCATGAATTAAAATCTCCACTTGCTTTGATAAGGCAACTATCGTTATCTATCGAAGATGGAATTTTTTGTGAAGACGAACAAAAACGGATGTTAAGGCAAATCAGTTTAACTAGCGAAAGTGCCTTGCGTTTAACTAGCGATTTAACGCGTTCTGTCAGATTATCTGAAGCGCTATTTACACTTGAACCAATTAATCCACAGCAATTATGCGAAGATATTGTTCATGAACTTGCGCCTTTTTTTATGGCTCATGACTGCAAGATGAAGCTGAAAACGCGAAAACACCCCCTTCTTTTAATTGCGAATCGAGATTTGTTGCGAAGAATTATTATGAATTTTAGTGACAATGCTTTGCACTATACCGAAGAAAACACTACTGTAGAAATTCAAATACGAGCACGAGATAGAGGAAAAATCATTCGTTTAGGGATTAGGGATTACGGACCGGCATTATCAACTAATGTATTCGAATCGTTGCACGGAAAATTGATGAACGCATCAACATTGATTCACGCCAGACCGCAAAGCAGTGGATTGGGGTTGTATATTTCAGGACAGTTTGCGGATGCCATGAATGGAAGTATTGGAGTAAAACGACACCGAAACGGTTCAACATTTTATGTAGATTTACAGGCATCAAATCAACTGAGTTTGTTATGAAACCGCCATCGATTTTAGTAGTAGAGGATGATAACTGGTTGTCTGAACAATTTTCGCGTGTGTTATCAAATGCGGGGTATATGGTTCATCGTGTCTCGAACGCCCTTTCGGCAATCGAAGAGATTGATGATATTAACCCTGACGCAATTATTCTGGATGTCTTATTAACGGGCAGTACAGCCTTTGCCTTGCTTCACGAACTGCAATCATATGGCGACACTGGTAACATTCCAATAATAATGTGCACCAACCTCGCCAACGAACTTAAACTAGATGACTTAAAGCCTTACGGTGTAAAAAGAATTCTCGATAAAACGACGATGATACCAAACGATTTAACCGTTTCCGTTAGGAGTGTGTTGTCTTGAAATCTGTTAGGACGCCGGCAATTGTTCTTCGGCGTACAAACTATGGGGAAGCAGACAGAATTCTTCAATTGCTAACTCCCAGCGGCAAACAAAGCGTGATGGCACGCGGTGTCCGGCGAGAAAAAAGTCGTCTAGCCGGTGGAATTGAATTATTTGCTATTTGCGAAGTAGTAATTGGCGAAGGCAAAGGTGAAATTGGCATATTAACCTCGTCAAAATTAGTCCATTTTTTTAGGCATATTATGGAAGATTATGACCGTATGCAGTTTGCATATACCGCAATCAAACTTGTGTCGAAATCTAGTGAAATGGTCGAAGGTTCAGAGTGGTATGACGTCCTTGCCGAGACGTTGGCCGGTTTGGACTCAAAATCAGTGTTATTTGAATTAGTCCAAATTTGGTTTTATTTGCGCTACAGCGCCGTTTTAGGTTACGAACTGAGTCTGTGGCATGATGAAAACGGCAAGGATTTATCTGCGGAACTAACGTACCGATATGACGTTGCCGAAAGAGGTTTAAAAGCTGTCCAGGGTGGTGAACTTTCAGCTGATCATATTAAACTTTTGCGATTAATTGCAACTAGGCCACTGAAAGTCTTAGCAAAAATTGGCGGTACCGAAGAAATATTATCGGATTGTTTATTAGTTGCCCGCGAACATGCAGCAATATAATGGTATAATTATCGACAGATATGAGTGACAAAAATATACGAAATGAGAAGATGGAAGCAATCGTAAGCCTAGCAAAGCGCCGTGGTTTTATTTATCAAGGTAGCGAAATTTATGGTGGACTAAGCGGTACGTGGGATTATGGTTCACTGGGTGTGACATTAAAACGAAATATTATGAATTTGTGGTGGAAAATGTTTGTTGATGGTCGCGATGATATGTATGGAGTTGACGCTGCAATTTTAATGAATCAAAAAGTTTGGGTTGCCAGCGGGCATACGGAAACGTTTACTGATCCATTGGTTGAATGTAATAGTTGTCACAATCGTTTTCGTGCAGATCATCTTTTGAAAGAATTTGAAAATACAAACTCGGGTTTGGTACACGAAGCTTTTGACAGTAGCCTGGAATCAATCAATTCTAATCTTGGTACGTTTCGACCAAAATGTCCATCTTGTGGAAATCAAGATTGGGGCGAACTACGTAAATTCAACATGATGTTTAAGACTCATGTTGGTCCAATTGATGACGAATCGAGTATTAGTTATCTGCGCCCAGAAACAGCGCAGGGTATTTTTACAAATTACAAAAACATCATTGATAGTTTTCACCCTGATATGCCGTTTGGTATTGGCCAGCAGGGTAAGGCTTTTCGCAACGAGATTTCACCTCGTGATTTCATTTTCCGAACTCGCGAATTCGAGCAAATGGAAATTGAATATTTTGTGAATCCCGAAAAATGGGAAGAATCGTTTGAGATGTGGCGCAAACTTGTTTGGGATTGGTGTAGTGCGATAGGCCTGCCAACAGAATCAGTCCATGAACTGGAGGTTCCGCCGGAAGATAGGGCGCACTACAGTAAACGAACAATAGATTTTGAATTTGATTATCCGATTGGACGCGAAGAATTGCTGGGTTTGGCATATCGAACTGATTTTGATTTGGGTAATATCCAACGTGAAGCAGGAAAAAATATGGAATATAACGTAAAAGGTACCAACGAAAAGTTTGTCCCGCACGTTATCGAGCCAAGTTTCGGCGTTGAACGTACATTGATGGCAATTCTGTCCGCGGCCTATACCGAGGACGAAGTTAACGGTGAAAAACGTGTTTTCTTGAAACTACCAGAACACTTGGCACCAATAAAATATGCGGTATCGCCTCTGTTAAAAAATAAGGATGAGTTGGTTAGTAAAGCTCGAGAAGTATATGAAATACTCAAGGAAAAATATAGTGCAGTTATGTGGGACGACAATGGTAACATTGGTAAAAGGTATAGACGCCAAGACGAAATTGGAACACCGCATTGTGTAGTAATCGATTTTGACACACTGGATGATAATGCGGTCACTATTCGTGACCGCGATACAACAGAACAAAAACGGGTAGCAATTAGCGAGCTTTAAAAAGACACCGGTTTCGGTGTCTTTTTTTGTGAATTCATTAAACTAGCTTTGCTTTTTTTGGTTTTTTTACATTCTTCTTTGGTTTATTAGCGCCTTTAGCCATACTATCCCTTTCCACCGGACATATTGTCCCTAGTACTTCTATTATGCGCTTACGTTTTGCAAATTCAAGTACCAAATGTCAGATTTCAAGATGTAACTAATCTATAGTAGAATAGGTGATGATGATAACATATTATACTGACGGAAGCTGCAGCCCAAACCCGGGTCCGGGTGGTTTTGCTGTTATAAAAGATACAGAACTTGCTCTTATCGGACATGAGCCGATGTCAACAAATATTCGAATGGAAGGTCGCGCCATGATGACGGCACTAACGGATGCTGGAAAAAATCAATGTCAGATATTCAGCGACAGCGAGTTTTGGGTAAATGTAATAATGAAGTGGGGCAAGGGTTGGGAAGCAAATGGTTGGGTAAAAAAGAACGGCGAGATAAAAAATTTGGATATCGTAAAGGAAGTCCTGCGTTTATACAAGCAAGCTGACGTAAAAGTAATCTGGGTCCGAGGTCACGAGGGCGATATCGGTAATGAGTTGGCAGATAAGTGGGCAAATAAAGCTCGCGAAGAACGATTGACCGGCAAATTTATGCTTTAAATAATTAAGTTTATAAAGTATAATTAAGTAATTAACAAACTATCAACTGGAACCCGGTGTGAATCCGGGGCTGTGCCGCAACGGTAATGTAGAAAATACTAAGCCCGATACAGTTTTAAATCTTCCGAGCAGGAGTAAATGTATTTTTTTGGCCCCTGCTTTCGAAGTTAGGGGTTATTTATTTGGTTGAAACATTAGTAAAAAGTCCGACATCTGAACGATTAATTAATGGAAGTTTCGGTACAGAAAGAGTTGTTCAGATGGGACAATTAGCTATCAGATCCGAACAGCTCGGTATTAACGATCCATTGACACACCTGTACCAATATATTGAACGTGGTGATGAGGCGCTGGTTGGTATTAAGGAAGACATAGAAACAGATATAGCCGAAAGACTTCCTAATACTCCTTTTATCAATCAAGTTGGTTTCGAATTTACGGGTGATGATTTTGTGTCTGTCAAAGACAGAGTGTCTATGAAGCTGATGACCGAAAACAATCTGCAAATATTAGCTTCTGAACAGATGCGCAATTCGGATTTAAGTAATGAACTAGCTCGGGCTGAAGTCGAAGCAATGGAGGTCGATAAGTTATCAACTTGGTTTATGGTCGCAAAACCGGGCGATTTTTTGATATTTGAATCGTTGCCAATTGGAAAACAAAAGGTTGCAATTTCCAGAATATATCAAAAACTTAATGAAGATTGTCTGGATAGTAGCTTTGTTTCATTGTATGAACCCAGCGTGGAACTATTTAATAATCTTCGTAAGAATTTAGGTTTAGGCAAATCAGACTGCCAGTCAGAATTGGACGTACTGGGGAACGAATATGCTGTTCATAACCACGAACCAAAATCAATGGAACAGTTCATTGATACTTATGTCGAAACATACGACGGTATATTATCTGAACGTGAAGGGGAAAAACACAGATTTGGTTTAAATAATGAAACAAATACAGGTATTGACGAGGGCATATCAAAAGTCAGAAAACAACCAAGACTTACTGAAGTGTATATAGATGCAATAAAAAGTCTAGCTGATGGACGTGGAAAGGTCTCAAGCGATATTTTACGTATAAATGAAAAACTTGGATTGGGTTTCAAGTTTCGGCAAGGCGATGCGATTTCCGTGAAAGTTGCCAGGGATGTGTTAAGTGAGATTATCCGAGGTGTTGCAAGTGCAATTGACAGAGCTGATGTAGATTTATTGTTTGACATTAATCAACCCGATTCCAGTTCGGGCATGAGCTATGCAGTTGTGTCGCATTACGGGTCTGAAGCCAGGAGCGAGGGTGTATCCTACGAAAGTAATGCATGCCCTGAATTTTCATCAACAAATCCATTTGGGGTTGCGGGAGAGGCAAATAAGTCAGAATTTGACAGTATGCTGGGGGCATTTAATCCAATGGATATTCCGAATAAATTTGGACGTCCAAAAATTGGAGTCTGTCGGATAAATAATTGCCCCACCAGAGGAGAATCAAAGTATGTACATAATAAGACTCTGGTAGGAGGCTGTGACATTTGCGTGCATTGTCATAAGATTTTTGAAAAAGGAAAATCTCCCGAAAAAATATACGACGAAAAATTGAAGGAAGACAAGAAAAAACAAAAAAAAGCGGAAGAAGAAAGAACGCGACTTGAACAACAGAAAGTTGAATTGGAAAAACAAAAAACCAGCAAGCAAAAGCAAATGTTGATGAAAAGAATAAACATCCGCAAAAAAACAAAACAAAAAAGTTTTTTCCAGGAAATTGTAGAGACAGAAAAAAGCCGCTTACTCAGCAGCGATAACTAAGTTATAATGAAGTAAATGAAACAGGGAATTGCACTCGAAATAATGCTTTCGGGAGAAAGCGTATTGCTGACCGGCTCGGCTGGTGCCGGCAAGACTTTTGTATTAAATCAATTTATAAAAATTGCAAAAAACGAAGGCAAACATGTATCAGTCACAGCCACAACAGGCCTGGCGGCGACACATCTTGGTGGAACGACAATACATTCATGGAGCGGAATTGGAATTGCAGACGAACTTCACCATGGTTTTTTTGATAAGATGTCAAAGACTAGGGCGGAAATCATCGAGAAAACCGATGTACTCATCATTGACGAAATCAGTATGCTTCACGATTATCGATTGGATATGGTTGATGAAATATGTCGAGTTGTTAGGAAACTTGACAAGCCTTTTGGCGGAATTCAGTTAATAATGAGCGGTGATTTTTTCCAATTACCTCCAATCAACAGGGGGGATTCTCGAGCCGGGGGTTTTGTGGTTAATAGTACAGTATGGCGCGAACTAGATCCCGCAATATGTTATATCGAAGAACAATACCGCCAAGACGACGAAGAGCTCCTAGGTATTTTAAATGCTATGCGTTCTGGAACGGTGACTAGACATCATGCTGAAAGATTGCTTGCTCGGACCGAAGAGCATCCTGAGGATTTTGAGTTAATCACAGAATTACATACTGTAAACGTTGACGTTGATCGATTGAACGAAGCCAGACTTGATACCCTGGAGGGTGACGAACTTTTTTATACTCAGACAACAACCGGTAGCAAGAATTACGTTGAGTCTTTGCAGCGATCTGTATTGGCACCTGTGACTCTTCGATTAAAAAAAGGCGCTTTGGTGATGGCGGTAAAAAATAGCTTAAATAAAAAGTATGTAAACGGAAGTTTAGGCGTGGTAATTGGTTTTGAACGGGGGACAGAATATCCGATTGTTGAATTTAAGAACGGCAAGATAGTAACAATGATGCCGGATACATGGGAACAGCGTGATGGCGAAAAAAAGCGAGCTAGTATTTCGCAAATACCTCTTCGTTTAGCCTGGGCAATTACGGTTCATAAATCGCAGGGGATGACTTTGGATGCAGCCATAATCGACCTTCGAAAGGCGTTTGTCGAAGGCATGGGGTATGTTGCCCTCAGCCGAGTAAAAAATTTGCGCAGTTTGTATTTATCCGGCATTAACCAAATGGCCCTAAGGGTAAGCGAAGATGCCCAAAATATTGACGAATCACTCAGAATAAAGGCTGCAAAAGACCAAAAAAGGTTTGCACATCTTGAAGAAATGGTAAAAAAAAGAAAAGACAAGGTGCCGACAAGGTCAGTCAAAAAATCTACCGGTTGGACTGCGAAAATTGCAAAAATGCGTGAAACCTACCCTAATGCATACAAACCATGGGAGGTGAAACAAGATGCATTACTTACAGAAAAATTTCAAAATGGAGCATCAATAAAAGAACTAAGTAAATTACTGGGGCGCCACGAAGGTTCGATTACAATGCGCCTACAAAAACATTTTGGTGAAGATGTTGCTATAATGAACTAATATGAATGAACCTTTTGAAAAAAATGATATAAAGATTGCTGTGGTTGGCGGAGGAACGGGGAGTTTTACCTTGCTTTCGGCTTTAAAAACTCACACAAAGCAGCTTGCAGCTATTGTGAATATGGTTGATGACGGTGGTAGTACCGGAATTTTACGTGATGAGTTGGGGACGTTACCATCTGGTGATATTCGACAATGTCTGGTAGCGCTGAGTGACTCGCCAAAGATTAGGGATTTATTTAATTACCGCTTCGAAGAAGGTACTTTCTGCGGTCATCCATTTGGTAATATATTTTTGACTGCATTAGAAAAAATGACTGGCAGTTTTAGCGAAGCCGTAAAAACAGCTTCTGAGATACTGCGTGTTAACGGAATGGTAATACCAGCGACTCTTGATGACGTACGTCTAAAGATGGAGTGGCCTACTGCCAGCGTAATAATGCACGGCGAGCGGGTAATCGATGCTGATTATTTTAAATATGACCCCAGAAAAGCCATCTTGTCTTTAATACCAGCTGCAAAAGCAAACCCGATTGCCCTGACCGCAATTAACCAGGCAGATATGGTTGTAATTGCACCTGGCGACTTATATTCATCACTTGGCCCGCTTCTTGTTATTGATGGGATTGCCGAAGCATTAAAAAACACAAAAGCAATGTGTGTGTACGTTTCAAACCTAGTAACAAAACAAGGCCAGACCGAAGGTTTTTCCGTTAGCGATCACGCCAATGAAATCGAAAGGTTTGTAGGTGGATCGTTTTTGGATTACGTATTGTTCAACGAGCAAAAACCAGTTAAAGAAGTAGCTCGCAGATACGAAGCTGAAAGCGCTTTTTTAGTAAAAATTGATAAAAAAGCATTAAAAAAGGCCAAATATTCTGCAATCCCGGGTAATTTTTTGGGGGAAATGGCTTCAAAAAATAAAAACGATATACTTATCGCCGAACGTTCTTTGATTCGTCATGATGCCAGCGCCGTAGCAAATGCTTTGATTAAGCTTTATGACTCAAAAAGGGCTGACAAAGCTGCATGACAGAGGGGATTGAAACCTTTTTTGTAGTTGACTTCGACAGATGTCTTGGCAACATAGAAGGCAGCTTTGATATTTTAAAAGAAGTCATTCATGACTTAGGCGTTATTGATAGACAAATATTCAAATTGATGCGCGATGAGGTCGAGTCAAATGGGCTAACCTTTAGTGCTTTAGAGCAAATAACAAAACGCTTTCCTTCGGTTAATGTGGATGACATCGAAAAACTGTATCTGGAACGGACTAATCTCGAGCCTGATAATCTATTAGAACCAGGTGCGATGGAATTTATAAATTATTTAAGAAACACCAACCAAGATTTCTGTATTATGAGTTTTGGTGACAAGAGGTGGCAAACAATCAAAATTCAAAGCTCTGGCATAGGTGTGGTACCGATGATAATTGTCGAAAATATTAAAAAAAGTGATTATATTCGCAAGTGGCAAGACCCGAAAAGTGGTAAATTTCTAATCCCGAAGCAGTTTTTTGCTGATAATAAGTCACGAATGTCGAATGAGGTTGTCCTGATTGACGACAAAATATCTGCATTCGAAAAACTCCCCAAAGAGGCAAGAGGATATTATGTATCTGGCTCATCTTCAAAGTATATTGCAAAACAAATAGGTAAACTGCCCCCAGGAGTTATACAAATTTCGCATATTGATGAAATAATAACTTACGAATCCAAAAAATAATTCATCAGAGCAATAATTAACCCGTATCTGTTAGCATAAGCGTTTATCCACAAAACTGTGAATAACTTTTCACTTCTTAAGAAAATACTGATAAATAGGGGTTGTAGTGAATAATCGTGGGTAGTATAGTTAATTTAGTGGAAAAAAGTGGGTAACACCATCAAAACAAACAAACACCACTAACATTAAAAAATAACCTAAGCGGAGCCCAAGAGAAGAATAACATGGCAGGCATAGATTATTTCGAAAGAAAGCTTGACGACAAGCGACGGTTAACCATACCGACAGAACTTCGGAATGAATTTGCTAGCGGTGTAGTGCTTACTCGGGGTTTTGGCCAGTACTTGCATCTTTACCCTAAACAAGTTTGGGATAAAGAAGTCGAACCATCCTTAGGGGGCAGTATTTTCGATGAGAGAATAGCTGACCTGACAGTAAGGTTTAGGCGTGGCAAAACCGAAGCAGAGCTTGATCAAAAACAGGGTCGAGTAACAATCGAGCAACATTTGCTGGATTATGCTGGGATTAACAGAGAGCTGGTTGCAATCAGGGTAGGGGCCTATTGGCGCCTGATGAACCCTGATGCAGACATTTAGGCTATTAGTAATCGTACTTTAACAATTTGATTTTCGTAAAACAAGAAAACTCTCGAGATCAACTATCTGGTAGTTAGGCAGTGGGCTTCGGAACCACATTAAAAACTCCGCGCTCTTTGTGCAAAAAAACACACCTCCCAAAAAACTCCACCTCACACATAAGTCTCTCAACCGAAGAATGGATTATGATTTGCCTACGCAACCATACTATTGTTCGGCTACTTATACAAAAACAAACAGATATAAAAACAAACAGCCATAGCTACCAGTTAGGTGATCTCGACTCGTTACCTGTGTTATCATAGGGACGAATGAGTACTAAAGAACATCCACCACAAAAACTTCTACATGTTCCAGTTTTACTAGAATCGACGCTTGAACTGCTAGACCCAAAGAAGGACGAGAGTTATCTTGACCTGACTGCTGGGTATGGCGGGCACGCTAATCGAATTCTGGAAATAACTGGTAATTATGCCGAAACGACTCTGGTAGATCGTGATGACAATGCCATAAAAAGCTTGGAGCCACTTTCAAACAGGGGAGTTAGGCTTCTGCATACCGATTTTGTGACTGCCGCAAAGCAGTTAACGGAAGAGGGGCGGAAATTTGACATGATACTGGTTGATTTGGGGGTGTCATCACCACAACTCGATCAGTCCGACCGAGGGTTTTCGTTTACAAATAGTGGTCCGCTTGATATGCGGATGGACAGACGCCAGGTAAGGACGGCAGAAATGCTTGTCAACACTGCCTCGGTGGATGAGCTGTCACATATCATTGCCCAATACGGTGAAGAGCCGGTTGGGTTCGCTAGAACGATTGCAAGTGTAATTGTCGCAAACAGACCACTGTCCAAAACGAATGAACTCGCCGAATTGATTAAAAAAACGTATCGTGGGAAATGGAAAAAAATCCATCCAGCCACTCGCACCTTTCAAGCACTCCGGATTGCGGTCAACGATGAGCTACGGCAAATCGAAGACCTGTTGCCACTCTTGCCCGACCTGTTAAAACCAGGCGGGCGAGTCGGCATCATCAGCTTTCACAGCCTAGAAGACAGGCTAGTCAAAAACTTTTTTAAAGAGCAATTTGATGCTGGTTACGAGGCCGAACTATATCCAATAACCAAAAAGCCAATCCAAGGGAGTCAAACCGACGCTCACAACCCGCGAGCACGCAGTAGTAAACTGCGAATCGCAGTGAAACAATAAAACAAAAATAAAAAGAAAGGGCAAAACACCATGCCAGTTCACATCCCAGTACAATATTCGGACATAGCTCAAGTAGTTACTGTCCACGTAAAGTAGTAAAGTAGTGCACTCCTTTTGCCCCGTCTTCGGGCGGGGCATACCTACAAAACAAACATAAACGAAAACACCACCACAATGTCATACCAATACACACAAACATTTAACAATCGACGTCAGCAAAATTGGTCACGGAATCAGAATACCGTTGCCTACGTTTCAAATATTAAACTTGGCCCTGTCGCGCATACAGTGATTGTTGCGTTAATGATTACAGTACTCGGTTTAGTATATTTAACACAAGCCACACGGGCCACCAGCTATGATTATAAAACCCAACAAATAGATAGCCAAATAGCCGCTTTAAATACACAAAAAAATGATCTTCAGGTTGAAAACGCCCGCCTAACCGCGCTTGAGACGGTCAAAAATAGTAGCGTTGCTTCAACAATGACAACACCAGCATCTACCCAGTACGCAAATCAACAATAAAAATCATGAAACTTGAACTGCAAAAAGGTAGCCGGTCAAAAGTCTTAGCGGCAATACTGTTCGGCCTTATGACGATATTTGTCGTAAGGTTGTTTTATTTGCAAGTCATCCAGCATGGGTATTATATTGATCTTGCCAATCGGGAACAGGTAAAACGTCTAACGATACCTGCAAAACGTGGACAAATCTATGCATTATCTGGGTCAACTCCGGTTCCGCTTGTGATGAACCAAGACGTTTACACAGTATTTGCTGACCCAACAGAAACCACAAATGATAATGAAATTATTTCAACTATTGAAAAAGTCGCAGGGGGAAATGCAAGGTCAAACCTTCAAAACCTGCTTGATAAAAAAGATTCACGCTATCAGATTTTAGCTACAAAAATTACTCTGGCACAGGCAAATATGATTAAAAGTAAAAACTACAGTGGTATTGGTTTCCAGGCTGGTAATCAACGTGTCTATCCAGAAGGATCACTGGCTGCCCAGATTTTAGGTTTTGTAAACGACGACGGAATAGGACAATATGGTGTCGAGGAAAAATTGAACAAACAACTTACTGGTGAAAACGGCTTGTTGCAATCAGTTACGGACGTAAATGATATTCCGTTGACAATCGGTAACCACAATATAAACAAACCAGCCAAGGACGGCGTTAATGAAGTACTCAGTATTGATCCAAGTGTACAATCTTATACAGAACAAGCTTTGGCCAACGGATTAAAACGGACTGGGGCGACAAGAGGAAGTGCTGTTATATTGGACCCTCAAACAGGTAGAATATTGGCTATGGCAAATTTGCCAACGTTCGATCCGTCAAAAATAACTGATGTTCAAAACAACGCAGTTTTCAATAATGGCGTCGTTTCTGCTCCATATGAACCAGGCTCTGATATGAAAACATTGACGATGGCAACGGGTATCGATAAGGGAGTAGTTGACGCAAACTCAACTTACAATAACACTGACCATATCCAAATCGATGACGTTACGATTTCAAATGCATCACTTGGTCAAACCGGAACGATTACATTGCAACATGCCATGAACTGGTCACTCAACACCGGTTTTGTCACAGTTGCGATGCGGTTGGGAGACGGGACAAGTATTAATAGACAGGCACGAGATACGATGTACGACTATTTTCATAATAAATTCCACCTGGGATCACTAACTGGTGTTGAGGTGTCTGGAGAAATTGCCGGAACGGTTATACCTCCAACGGATGTCCAGGGTAATGCGGTACGCTATTCAAATATGGCGTTTGGGCAAGGGATGGATGTGACTATGATTCAAGTTGCATCAGCATTTTGTTCAATAGTAAATGGTGGAAATTATTACAAACCTACTGTTCTGGCTGGTAGTGTTGATAAGAATGGTAACTATAATGCAAACCAAATTACAACTCCAACTCACCCGATTAAACTATCAACTGCGTATCAAGTGCGAGAAATGACACATATCGCCAGAACAACAAATTTTCCTGGTGTTGATAAACCGGGCTATTATGTCGGTGGTAAAACCGGTACGTCTCAGGTGGTAAAGGGCGGTGTATATGCCAGCGACGAGACAATTGGAACATATTTAGGCTATGGTGGTACCGAAAGTACCTCCAGGTATGTCATAATGGTACAGGTGTCAGGTGATCACAAAGAACTGGCTGGAAACTATGATGCCATGCCGATCTTTACGGATATCTCAAACTGGATGCTAGGATATTTAAACATACAACCGAAAGGGTAATATATGCACAGCTACACACTAATCCAACTAACACACGAACTTATGGGAACATTCTCGTTAAGCGTCGGTGCTTTTATCGTGGCGATGTTATTGACACCGGTTTATACATTGCTTGCATACAGATATAAATTTTGGAAAAAACAACGCACGAACAGCACGACTGGTGAAAAATTAGAGGTATTTAACAAACTACATGCGGAAAAGTTCAAGCGGAATATTCCAACAATGGCGGGACTGGTTTTTGTAGCTGCGATTGTTATTATTTCATTACTCAACCTAAACAGAGGACAAACCTGGCTTCCTTTGGCAGCACTTGTCAGCGGTGCTATTGTTGGCCTTTTGGATGATTTTATCAATGTACGTGGTTCGGGAAGCGGCGTAGCAGGCTTACGTTCCGGTATTAAATTTTTGATGATAATCGCAATTGGTCTTGCTTTGGGTTGGTTCTTCTATGCAAAACTAGGATTCGTTTCGATAAATATACCTTTCATTGGTGGATTATCTTTAGGTTGGCTAATCGTACCATTGTTCGCTTTTGCGATAGTTGCAACCAGTAACGCTGTAAATATTAGTGATGGACTTGATGGTCTGGCGGGTGGTTTGGTTGCTATAAGCTATGTTGCTTTTGGGATTATTGCTATTTTACAATCCCAATTATTTTTGGCTGGTTTTTGTTTTACGGTCGTTGGTGCTTTGCTGAGTTATCTATGGTTTAATATTTATCCTGCACGATTCTTTATGGGCGATGTTGGAAGCTTCGCGCTTGGGACGTCGCTTGGGGTTGTGGCAATGTTAACAAATACACTCTTTTTATTGCCAATAATCGGTATTGTCTTTGTGGCAGAAGCTGGTTCAAGTTTGATTCAAATTGCCAGTAAAAAGATTCTTCATAAAAAGATATTTGTTTCGGCGCCAATACACCAACATCTGGAAGCTTCCGGCTGGGCCGAGACAAAAGTAACCATGCGTTTTTGGATAATTGCAATCGTTGCCGCATTTGTTGGGGTACTACTGGCAATGGCAGGAGGTAGTATTTAAGGTGTCTGCAAATCGACGTCATGGATACTTAAGCTCTCTTTCGAAAGAGGTAGAGTATAATGATGTTACTTCCGTGCGTCGTCATCGACCGGACTATTTAATTGTCCTATATATGGGGCTATTGATGTTATTGGGTCTAATAATTATGTACGCCATAGGTCCACAACGCGCCAACGTACTCAATAATGCCTATGGAGGACATTACGGTGATACATATTTTTTTCTTAAACAGGCTGCTAGTCTAGTAATTGCACTATTAACGTTTGCGGCAATGGCCTTCGTGCCGTATAAGTCAGTCACAAAAAATGCAAGCAAGATATTAATTTTTGCACTGGCAGTATGTGTCCTGTTGGCATTTGCCGGTTGGGCGCATCTGGGGATTGCGCAACAGTCTCTAGGAGCAACGCGCTGGTTCAATTTGGGTATATTTGGCAGTCTTCAGCCGTCCGAGTTTCTAAAATTTGCTATCTTAGTATTTATTGCAGGGTTTTTGGGCAATAAGGTACGACTAGGGAAAGTGAATAACATCCAAGAAACTCTTATCCCACTTGCAATTATTACAGCTATTGCAATGTTATTTATAATTGTAATTCAGAAAGACCTAGGTACGGGAATATCGCTTGTTTGTATTATTGCATCTATGCTATATATTGGTGGCATTAACAAGCGAATTGGCGGTATTGTTTTACTTACTATTGCAGCCGTCGGTCTGGTATTAGTCGTGAGCGCACCGCATCGAATGGATCGAATATTGACATATTTTCAAGGTGACAATACTTCACTAAGTGATCCAAACAGCTACCATATCGAGCATGCGAAAATTGCAATTGGAACAGGTGGTTTGTTCGGAGTGGGGATAGGCAACAGCGTCCAAGCAACCGGATATTTACCAGAGGCGATTAACGACTCAGTCTTTGCTATCATGGGTGAAACCTTCGGTTTTGTCGGTCTATTTGTGATATTAGCACTATTTACTGCATTGCTTTTGAGAATCCTTAAGGTGATGGACCACTTAATCGACATTAGGTTGAAATTAGTCGCTGCAGGAGTTTTTGGTTGGTTGGCATCGCATGTTATTCTAAATGTAGCATCAATGATTGGAATTTTCCCTTTAACTGGAATCACTTTGCCACTACTTAGTTTCGGTGGGACAAGTATGTTATTTATTGCAGCAGCGCTGGGTCTGGTATTCCAACTATCAAGGTACACTGTACATTCGTCAAAAATAAAGGAGGCTAATGATGAGAATTTTAGCGGTCGGCGGAGGATCGGGCGGGCACGTTACTCCAGTCATAGCGGTTTTACGAGAAATTAGAAAGCAAAGCCCTCAAGCGGAAATACGATTTTGGTGCGATAAAAAATTTGCCAAACAGGCATCTGAATTAGTCGGCCATTTTGATGATAAGGTACCCGTCCAAACCATACTGGCAGGTAAACTTCGTCGCTACCATCATTTAACAGTCTTACGTCAGCTATTATGGCCAGCTTTAGTACTTAGAAATATTCGAGATATGTTCTTAGTGGTTGCTGGTTTTTTTCAAAGTTTTTATAAATTGATTATATGGCGACCAGATGTTGTATTTACGAAGGGAGGATATGTTTGTCTTCCTGTAGGTGTTGCAGTCTATTTGCTTCGGATTCCGCTGGTTGTACACGACTCGGACGCACACCCCGGTCTGACAAATCGTATTTTAGGAAAATGGGCTACTGCGATAGCGACAGGAGCCCCACTTGAACACTATAATTATCCTATTGATAGATCACGTTATGTCGGTATTCCGATTGCGGCTGAATACCATGAGTTTTCAGAACAGGAACAAATCGTCGCCAGGAAAAAGTGGGGGATAGCGATCGATAGACCACTTGTTGTTGTTACGGGTGGCGGTCTGGGGGCAAGCCGTATTAACGACGCGATAGTATTATCGTTGGAAAAATTATTAAAACTAACATCAGTTGTTTTGATTTGCGGAGAAGGGCAATATGCAGATTTGTTGTTAAAAACTCCAGCAAATAGTAATTCTTTTCAACTGTATCCTTTTATTTCCGATGATTTTGTCTCACTTCTAGGTGCTGCTGATATGGTTATTGCTCGGGCCGGTGCCACTACCATACTTGAACTGGCTGCGCTTGCTAAGCCAACAATCTTGATACCTAATGCAAAACTCTCAGGTGGTCATCAACTTAAAAACGCTGAAGTATACGTAAAGAGTCAGGCAGCTGTCGTTGTCGACGAAGATGATTTAGTCGAAAATCCAACTGTTATCGTTGATGCCGTCGAAAAAATACTTTCAAACAAGAAGGGGACAAAAACGATGGCTCGAATCTTTTCTTCGTATGCTCGACCGAACGCCGCCAAGGAAGTGGCCGGTATGATAATATCAAGCGTGAATAATAAGAGATGAAAATATTTTCAAAAAAACAATCAAATACTCCCAGGCGAAGGTTTGTAAAAGAAGTTGAAAAAACATCAACTAGCTCACAACATATTTTTAAGCGAAACCGGACAATAACCGGATCCACATCAAATCGATTTGATAGTGCTAGTCCTAATTCTGATTTGAAATCTGCCAGGACTCATGCTCGTAGCCTATCCATCAAAAGGCGGAAACTATCAACTGTCTTGGTAATAATTTTCATATCCGCTATTCCAATATGGCTATTAATTAGCAATTTTACCGCTAGCGTAAGTGTAAATATATCGAACGTTGGTATATCAAAAAATGTTGATAAACGGAAGTATCAGGACGTGGTCCAAAACTATCTAGACCAAAACCCAATCAGTCGACTGACTTTTTTCCTAGACCAATCAAATTTATCAGATTTTGTATCGGCAAAATATCCCGAGGTGTCCGCAGTCGACCAGGGAAGAATGGTCGGAGTCGGAGAAACAAGCTTTGCAATTACGATGAGAACACCAGTTGCTGGTTGGCAAATCAACAACAAACAATACTATGTTGACTCAAATGGTTTGCCTTTCGAAACAAACTATTTTGCTAATCCGTTGGTTCAGATAATTGACAACAGCGGTATAACATATAAAACCGGAACAACAACTGCGATTGCTAGCAATAGGTTCCTAGGTTTTGTTGGCCGAATTGTCTCCTTAACCAAGGCAAGCGGCTATACAGTTACTCAAGCATTATTACCTCCAAATACAACACGTGAACTAGAGGTCCGGTTGAAAGAGACTAGTTATTACGTAAAACTGTCCATAGACCGCCCAGCAGGGGAGCAGGTGGAGGATATGACTGCGGCAATAAGATACTTCATTGCACATGGGCAATCTCCTCAATATATTGATGTAAGAGTAAGTGGCAAAGCATTTTATAGATAAATAATAGACACATCCCCCCACCCTTCAACAGTGTTCTAAGTTTGTTCTATTTTTAGCATAAACTAGTCTATGTCAAAAAAACATATTTTAATATCGAATTAATAAAAAAGCAAATAATCATAATTAGGTGAGGATAGTGTAGTGGTTTATATATAGACAATATGTCTATGAAAAAGCAAATGTGAGATTATCCACAGGTTATCATTGTGGCCGCGCAGTGTGATTCCGGCATAACTAGGATGATAGACAAACAATATTCTGATGTAATACAATAAAGACTATTACATAAACAAAACATACAACATATACAAACGCGACAAAGTAGACCACCCCACTACTAAGGGTGTGGTCCGCATTTATATATCTAAATAGACACACAGTAAGTCATTAAGTGCGTATATATACTATGTCGTAAAAGGTATATTGTGCGACCCATAACTTATGTAACAATCATGAATCAACATTCATTCTATTTTATTGTTATCGCCATTAATTTTATACAACTTCCCGTCCGATTATCCTCACCCACGTATTTTATTATTTGTGTCCTATTTTTTACTATGTTTGTGGATTATTTAAATATGCCATTCAGTTATATTTCGCGAGACTACGTTGGGTCGTATTCTACCACAATAATTGTTAATAATATTATAGTTCTAATTATGTTCTATATATTTTTAGTATTATTTTAGCTGTCGAAGAACAATGTCTTAGTGTCTGATTCTCAAATCATTCTTAGGTATGTTATTAGTGTCAGAAGAGTCTTGAGTCTTTTTCTTGCGAGTTCTGACCCTTTTTCGTTTAGGTTTTGGCTCCGTCGTCGTAGTCTCCGTGACATTAGATGTACTTTGCCCTAAAGGCGTTGCTTTGTCGTCAAAAATCGGTTTTATACCAATTGGCCATTTAATATCATGCTTTTGTAGGGCTTGAGTTTTAACAGGGCTTCCCACTGGTCTGATTGCATCCGATATCTCATTTTCTACTTCTAAACGACTACGACTGTAGTGACGACGAGTGTTCTCGATGATACGACCGGTGTTGTCTGTCTGTGGAAGCGGCAACGTCAAAGTTCTGGCGTTAAAAGCCGGTGCTTTTTCACCGTTAATAACCATATTAATTACAAAATTTCGATTATGCATTTGTAATAAATCAGTTGGTTCGAATTGAGGTTCGAATTGTTTGGCCAAGATAGGTGCGTCGTCAGCTGATACCCTAAATGATATCATCGTGCCGACGTTACCAAAGACCGCATCACGTACTGTTTCACCCATTTGACTAATGTATTGATTGGCAACCGTTAAGTTCAATCCGTATTTACGAGCCTCTGAAAGGATTGTTGCAAATGATTCAGTTGCAAAATTCTGAAATTCATCGACATAAAGATAGAATGGTCGCCTGTCCTCGATTCTTTCGATGTCGCTGCGACTCATGGAGGCTAACTGGATCTTTGTTACAATAAATGCGCCAAGTATTGAAGCATTATCCTCCCCTATCAGACCTTTAGATAAATTAACAATTAATATTTTCCCTTCGTCCATTATCTTTCGAACATCGAATGTTGATTTGGGTTGTCCGATAATATTTCTAATGATTGGGTTTGCGGTAAATGCACCAACTTTGTTTAAAACCGGCGAAATGGCTTCGGCCACGAACTTATCATTCCAGCTAGCGAATTCGACTTTCCAGAAATTTGCGACTACGGCGTCCGTGCAATAACCTAAAGTGTTTTCACGAAATTTTTTATCTGTTAACATCCTAGTAATGTCTAACATTGTCGTTTCAGGACGGTCCAGAAGTGCCAGAATCGTGTAGCGTAAAATATATTCTAATCTTGGCCCCCAAGATTCACCGAACATTCGCTTTAGTACGCCGATTACCTCAGAGCTGATATTTGTTTTTTGATTAGGATCAGTCACCTCTAAAGGATTAAAGCCCAAAGGAAAAGCTGTGTCGGCTGGGTTGAAGTAAACGACATCCTCCAGACGGCTTCCTGGGATGAAACGCATATTATCAACTGCAAAATCTCCATGCGGATCAATAATTGCATAACCGTGTCCATGGAATATATCACTTAATGCTAATAATGCTAATGTTCCGGTTTTGCCCGAACCGGTTTGACCAATAATATATACATGCCGCGAGCGATCCAGCCTCAACATACCAAACTGATGATTAACTCCACGAAAATTTGTCATCCCAAAGGCACTGATATTCTCGTCAATCTCACTATTCCCAGTAATAATTGGTAGTTTTGATGGTGGTTCAGCCGTTTTGCTGCTGGCCCAAACGACATTAGGGGTTTCGACGTTAGTGTGAGGTAAATGAAAGACGCTAGCCAACTCTTCGATATTCAGAATAAAACCAATATCTTTAAATTCACGATTATTATATCTAGTTATTGATTCAGTTTTAAAACTGGCATCTGACATTTTGAAACCATTCAGGTTCGTACTATTGAACTGTTTAAATGTACCAACAATTGCCTGCATCCGAAGATGTGCATTAGCAGTGCTCTCCCCCAGATAGACCAAGCGTATTTTTACTTGATAACCAAGTTTTGTCGCCTTCTTTTCAGCTTCTGATATACGTGTTTTATCGCGTTCAGACAGTTCTTTGACCGCAGTACTACCCTGCCCCGCTTCAGGGGGTTTCCAAAGTGCCTCTAAAAGCCCGGTTATCCAGACTAAACCACCACTGTCACCAAAGATAGAGGCTGCTCCACCCTTTTTGATACTTTTTATCCATCTATCAGACGTTTTGTGCCAATCATCTTCAATTGGTCTGACTAGTATCTGTATCCAGACTTCTTCGCCGGTTGATTCCAGTTTCGCAAGGGCTCCGGTGATACCGGCCAAGGGGTCAACTTCGAAGTTTTGGAAGGTTTTTATTGGCAAAACCTCACTGTCAATCAAAGTTATTTCAGAAGAGTAAATAACGCTGTGTTTACTTTCGTGTTTGACGTAATCCTCGTCAGCTACACGAATTTGAACGCTTGGATATTGCGAATATATTTGGCCTTCGACAAAACTTCGCAAAGTTCTGGGAACCCAAGCATAAAAACGAATTTGCCCATCGATTGAAGCTACCTCAAAGCTAAGGTGTTCCTGTATGCCCTTATTTAGTTTCAATTCATCCTTATCACGCAAAATACCGTGCAGACTTGCAAAAAGTTGTTCAGCAGCAAGTTCTGATTTATCGTTTGCTTTCGGAATTTCCAGAACTAAGAGGTCGCTTTCGCTATCGACAGTCTCTTCATCTACCCGACGATAATTTCGCCAAGTTAAAAATATCAGAACGATTACAATTGGAATCCAAACATACCATTGCAAAAAAAAATTTAAAATAGACAAAATTGTACCCATATTTACTCCATTATTGTCTCATTTGCAGGACTGAATGGCAATGTTAGTTTATAAAGAAGGTTCGAATATATAGGTTGCTTTGGCGACTCGTTTAAATTGAGATTTACTTTGCAGATTTAGCAAAATTGTTGTCTCTTTGACTTGACGGCTTTTTAGTACTCTTTTAACGATTTCATCACGGTGAAGCGGTTCTTTTGAGTCTTTTAGCACATCGGCGATTATATCTGCGACCGTTCCTCGGCTGAATCCCCAACTGTCCAATGCATAAATACCACGACCAATCAGTACGAATCGGCCATCTTTGATTAATTCGTTGTGGATAGCTTGTGTTGTTACATCTTTGCGTTTAAAACTACTATCTTTGATTGATTCGGCAATCTCGGAAAAATGCATAGGCTTTCCGGCATCTGTAAGAATGACGAAAATTTTATCACGAATATTTTTTGGATTAACAGTTGGCCATTTTACTAGTCCCCAATTATTTCCCAGGTGAGCCAGGCATTTCGACACGCTTGCATAAGCCCTGACATAATTTGGATGTTCGTAAGGTAATTGTTGGTGAAGCTGTTCGATTGTCAGTGGTTCGCCATGTTTTTTAATTGCCGATACAATCTTGTCGACTTCAGAGCGAATTTTTTTAGAATCTCCGTATTCACGAATTCCAACACTTAGGAAATAGTTGTCATTTTGGTCAACAACCGTCAGACCCGGTGAAAGTTCGGCGATAAATGCGACCCTAGAACGGTCACGTTGATTGCTGGAACTATCAAAAAGTCGGTCCGTCAAATCTTGGACCCTGGCAACTCTTCCCATCTCTGTTAATTCGCGAACAAATGTTTTTTCAATATCTAAAATAGAGCTTACTTTTCCGTTATCAACGGAAGTTTTTAGTTTAGCCAGAATTGCTTTTTCAAGTTGGCGGACACGTTCCCTGGTAATACCCAATAGTTCGCCAATTTGTTCCAGAGTTTCGCGGCGATCATAAAGACCAAAGCGCCTTGTAATAATCTCGCGTTCACGATCTTGATCAATAACGCTTAATATGTCATCTATATTTGCTTCTAGATTGATTTTCTGGTCTTTTTCTGACGAATTGCTCATACTCTTTCTTTCTTTCCGCCCACTTTAGAGAATGTTTATTATATAAATCTACTTTGAATTATAAAACAATTTTTTTATAATGTCAAACATTGTATATACTGCACTAATTATATCATGAAATAGACATGGTATGTAAATAGTGGTGTGGAAAAAAACTAAACCTTTTTACCCTTGGTTTTTGTGATTTTTCTAGACTTTTTAAGTGGTATGCGTCTTTTTTTACTGGTTGGGGCTGATTTTAATAGTGCCAGGGCTTGTTCAAGACTAACTTCTTCGGGTTTTGTGTCTTTTGGGACCTTGGCATTTTTACTGCCATCTGTAATATATGGACCAAAGCGCCCCTTGAGGACCTTGATCCCACCACCGAAGTCAGCAATATTCTTTTCTGCTTCGGTTTTCAGCTTGGCTTTATATAATTCCAACGCTTCATCGATTGTTATTGTGTGCGGATCAAGCGGTTTGATGCTGACGAACAGCTTATCAATCTGAATATATGGCCCAAAACGACCAATATTTGCCTTTATATCCACCCCATCGGTAGTTTTTCCAAGTAATCTGGGGAGTTTAAATGCATGCAGAGCTTCTTCAAGCGATACTGTTTCAATTTTTCTACCGGCTGGCATTGGAGCAAACTGAGGTCTATTGGCTTTATCGTCTCCTGAGCCTAATTGAAGCATCGGTCCGAATCTGCCGAACCTTGCCAGTACAGTTTTGCCGGTTTTTGGGTCAATACCAATATCACGGGCTTTCGCAACACTACTGCGATCGATATCGTCCGAGTTTTCAATAAGTTTGTGGAAGGGTGTGTAAAAATGGTCAAGCATTGTATTTCGGGCCAGCGCTCCGGTTGCGATTTTATCAAATTCGGTCTCAACTTTGGCTGTAAAGTCGTAATCAACTACCGGTTCAAAATGATTAATTAAAAAATCACTCAACACTTCGCCAGATGGAGTTGGTACCAATTTACCCCTGTCGGAACCAGTTTTTTCTGTTTCGATATCGCGACTAACAGTATTGTTTTGAAGTTTTAAACAAATAACTTCACGTGGACTGCCTTCGCTTTCACCCTTTACGGCATAGCCGCGAACCTGAACGGTATTAATTATCGTTGCATAAGTTGAGGGACGTCCAATGCCTAAATCCTCCAGTTTTTTTACTAGGCTACCTTCGCTATATCTTGCTGGGGGTCTGTCAAAAATCTGTCGAGCGGTCGCAAACTGCATATCTAATATGTCGCCACTACTGACGCTGGGTAGAATTTCGGCGTCCTTTTTACTGCCTCCATACATCTTAAGGAAACCATCGAACAAAATAACTTCACCTTTTGCTTCAAAAATCATCTTTTCGGAATTACTGATAGTAATTGTTACCGTTGTCTTTTCCAATTTTGCAGGTGCCATCTGGCTGGCAAGTGTTCGCCTTCGGATTAAGTCGTATAGTTTTTGATCATAGGCATTAGTACTGGCGGATTCGCGCGAAATATCGGTTGGTCTGATAGCTTCATGGGCCTCTTGGGCGCCTGCACTTTTTGTTTTAAATGCTCGAACTTGACTGTATTTATCGCCGAATTTGTCTTTTATATAATCTGCAGCGGCGTGGATTGCCTGGCCACTAAGGTTAACGGAATCGGTTCGCATATAAGTGATTTTTCCGTCTTGATATAATTTTTGGGCACTTGACATGGTTGAGCGAGCACTGAATCCCAGTCGGCTGTTAGCGTCTTGTTGGAGGGTGCTCGTCGTAAAAGGTGCGGCCGGGTTGCGAGTCGATGGACTGGTGCTAATATCTGAAACTGTAAAAGTTGCCCCTGTCAGACCCTCAAGGAATTTCCTTGCCTCTTGTTCTGAATCATATTTTTTAGGTAGCTCAGCTTTAATCGTATCCGTTTTATGTTTAAATTCCGCGACCACTTTAAACACAGACGAGCCATTGAATGATTCGATTTCTCGTTCACGTTCTACTAACAGTCGTACAGCTGGCGATTGTACACGACCGGCAGATTTTCCGCCTGGGACTTTTCGCCAAACTACCGGTGAAAGTTCAAATCCGACTATCCTATCCAAAATCTGACGAGCTTGTTGGGCTTTGACCAAATCCATATCGATTGTTCGCGGATTTTTTATCGCCTCTTCAATTGCGCTTTTTGTAATCTCATGGAAAACAATTCGTTTGGTAGTTTTGGGATCAAGTTTTAATACTTCCGCTAAATGCCAGGCTATTGCCTCCCCTTCACGGTCTTCATCTGTTGCTAGCCAGACGGTTTCGGCAGCTTGAACGGCTTTTTTCAAACCAGAAATAATCTTTTTTTTGTCGACGTCAATTTCATAAGTGGTTTCGTAACCATTTTTTATGTCAATCGGCGGTTTTCCGGTTGTCGTTTTTTTGACGATACTACGGATATGTCCAACGCTAGATAAGACCGTAAAATCACTACCGAGAAATTTTTCGATAGTTTTTCCTTTGGCTGGAGATTCGACTATTACCAAGTTCTTATTCATATGCAATGCTTTATACTACGCAACTTGTTTTGTTTTGTAAACTATATAATATATATACTATCGTAAAGTCCACTGATTACCACCCAAAGGTCGAATTGTTCCTGAGATCTCCAACATTGTTAGAGTCGTTGAAAACTCCGATGCTTCAACTCCGGCAAGTGTTTGCAGCTCGTCTCCATCTCTAATTCCGGATTGAAGCAGACCAATAATTGTTGATTCCAAAGGATTTGAACCAAGCGCAAGTGATGACTGTGGGCGTAGTAAATCCGGTGCGATAATTTCGATTACGTCTTCGGCGCATGTTATTGGATGTGCCCCTTGCTTTATAAGGTTATTACAACCGGCCGATAAGGGGCTGGTTATATTACCGGGGACGACAAAGACCTCTCGTCCCTGATTCAATGCATGCATAACCGTTGATAACGTTCCACTTCTGGCAGCGGCCTCTGTTACGATAACGGCATCAGACAACCCCGACACAATTCGGTTTCTTTCAAGAAATTGAAAATCGCGGGCTTCGGTAACGGGTTCGTATTCACTTATTATCGCTCCTCCATTTTTAATGATATCCGCTGTTAGTTGTTTGTGGTTTGCGGGATAGATAATATCAACACTATTTGCCACAACCGCCAAAGTAATCCCGCCGGCGTCGAGTGCTGCCCGATGGGCAATCGCATCGACTCCAAGTGCCATACCGCTGACTATAATAATTCCCCGAATGGCTAAGTCATTGGCAATCCTATACGTAACCTCCTTACCATATGAAGTCGGTTTTCGCGAACCAACAACCGCCACGGTTGGTTGGCGATTTTCTGGTAATTTTCCAATAAAATATAACTTTTCCGGACTTTTATCAATAGTATCTATTATCTGAAGATATTTATGTTTATGAGGTGATATTTTATTGATATTCATAAGATTTATGTCAAAAAGTGTTGACTATTTGTCAAATACGTGCTAATATCAGTGTCGATTGGTTACATTGCGAGATTAACCAAACGCACCTTATACCCCCTATTCTAACTTATGTTAGATTACATGCAATGTGTTTTTAAGGTAGATTACCCTCCACCCTTAAGAATAGTATAATTTTATACAGCTTTGCATGTATACTAACCCCTTTAACCAGCAGGTATCTGCGTTTTAACGAGATGACCTAGCTTGCCCCACGGGTGGGTTAAAGGGTAAAATTGCGCCCCCAGCGAAGCCCACCCTTGCTGAGGGCGCTTTTTTACGTTGACAAAACAACATACTTATGCTAAAGTATAACAAGATATGTTGATGAGTTTATCATCCGTGTCGTACCGACAAAATCGAGAAAGGAAAACCAATGTCACTTCTTTATGTGTGGCCATGGGTTTTGGTAGTAGTTGCCTTTGCCGTCTATTGGCTTGGTGTCTATCTTTTACTAGGACGGATAGACAGTGGTCATTCGTCCGAAGAACTAGCGACCCTGTTCGTGAATGCAATCGTTTGCACCTTCCTGGCCTGGCTTCTTCAGCACTGGTTTGGGGACACGGGCACATTTGTACTCCCGCTCATATTCTTTATCGGCTGTATCGTTGCGGCAGTATTTCACAGCAGAAGCCGTGAAGCTTGGCTGGCCGAACGTCGGAAGCAGATCCTTAGCCAAGACCCTCGAACCAACGGGCGCTAAGGCCCAACCTTTCTATTGTCGAGATGTGGCAGTAGACGCCGCCGAAAGGCACGCGTCTACTGCCATCGCGTAACACCTAGGATTAGGTGTTTTTTTATTCCAAATTTTTATAACTCGTGTGCTGTAGTGAATTATTGCTAAATTGAGCAACTAATTTAACGGATTGTGGGATTATTTTTTCAATTAACAGAGTTAATTCTTGATTTGTGAATTTTGCCAATACAAAATTAGCGTCATCCGTTTTATCGTGCAACTCATTATGTATACCGACTTTAATACGCGTATAGTTTGCATCAATATGAGCGTTAATTGACTTAATGCCATTATTCCCCGCATCACTTCCTTGTTTGCGGATACGTATGGTGCCAAATGGCAATGCTAGGTCGTCATGGATGACTAACAAATCATTTTCTATATCGATTTTGTAAAAATCCACGATTTTTCGAAGTGCTGGGCCGGTTTCGTTATAAAAAGTTGACGGTTTTACTAATAAAACTTTTTCATTATCAATATTTAACTCTGTTATAACAGCGTTAAATTTTGATTTTTCGGACCATTTTGCGTTGTGAATAGTTGCTAAAGTGTTTAAAATTAAGAACCCGACATTATGCCTTGAAAGAGAGTGTTCTGGTTCAGGGTTGCCCTGTGCGAATATTAGCTTCATTTTGCAGCTACCTCTTTTTCGCGGTTAGCTTTGATTTGCTTTTCATCGCGGAAGCTAAATTTGATTGGCGTGCCTGTATAATTATATGTTTCACGCAGTTGGCGTTCCAGATAGCGTTTATAACTCCAGTGCAAGAATTTTAGATTTGAGCCAAAAATAACAAACCAGGGTGGATTCGTATCTGTTTGAACCATATATCGCAATTTCGGATGAGTGTTTTTCAGGCCGGCTGGCGGATGTGATTGAACACTTTTTTGTAGCAAATCATTTAACACTCGAGTTTTGGTTTGTTGCTGACGTCTGACGTCTATATCTAATGCCAAGTCAAACAATTTTGTGACATTTTGACCGGTGACGCTGCTGGTAAAAATCAGCGGGGCCCAGGGTGTGAAATCAAAGGTTCGGGATATTTTTGGAGCAATCTCGTCACGAGTATAGGCGTCTTTGTCCTGTACGCTGTCCCATTTGGTAACGACAATTACCATCCCCCTGCCAGCTTCGTCAATAATTCCAGCAATGCGCTGGTCAAGTTGCGTATTCAATTCATTGACGTCCATCAAAAGCAAACAGATATCTGATTCTTCAATAGCGGCCAAACTGCGTAAAACGCTGAATTTTTCGATGCCAACCTCTTGCTTACCTTGTTTGCGGATACCGGCGGTATCAAGTAGTTCGATATCGCGACCGCCGTATTTAACGGACACACGGTTAATGTCGCGCGTGGTTCCGGCAATGTTGGCGACAATTGCCTGTTGTTTGCCGGCTAAGGTGTTAAACAAGTGACTTTTGCCTACGTTTGGACGACCGATTAGGGCGATGCGTAAGATATCGTCAGGAATGTATTCACTTGTCGCAGGGATTAGGTTGATAATTTCGTCGAGTACCTCGGTAATACCCTGGTTATGTTCAGCACTAGTCAGGATAATTTGTTTAATTCCCAGGCGTTTAAATTCATCAACCGGTAAACTTCCCCTTAAATCGGCTTTATTTGCTAGTAATATTACCGGCTTTTTGCTTTTTAGGGCTTTTTTGGCGATTTGCCTGTCTTGGTCACTGGTGTACTGGTTACTGTCGATTACGACCAAGATAACATCTGCAGTATCGGCGGCTTCGGATATTTGGTCCTGAATCGACTCCTCGAACTCGTCATCAGGATCCTTTAGTCCGGCGGTATCAACTAGCCAAAAGCTGTGTTTATCATAGTCTACGCGCCCCAGGACGTTGTCGCGGGTCGTTCCGGCCTCCCTAGCCACAATTGCTTGTTGGTTACGCATAAAACGATTAAAAAGCGAACTTTTGCCAACGTTCGCCTGACCGATAATAGCAACTGTAGGTAGTTTTGAAGCCATAATTAATGTAATTATAACAGAGAAAACCCCAGTTCGCGAGCATAAGAAGGATTGGTGTCAGTTCTTTTCGCCGTATCCTTCCCATCATCGCAACAAACTACAACCAACCTCGTTGCGCGCTAAAAATTAAATTCAGACAACTATGTATCCTGCGTAACTCGCTTCACTCAAACATACTCGGATAGCATGGTTGTATAAATTTAATTTTTACGGCAACTCAACAGGTTATCTTATTGTCACGATGACGCAAAGTCTACTAGTTGTGCCTATTA
>Ga0214235_1000039_pt1 | contig 84883 bp, 95 predicted proteins | sample TroBogypolimnion_2_FD_153073 | JGI IMG/M metagenome (GOLD analysis project Ga0214235, IMG submission 153073) | Freshwater microbial communities from Trout Bog Lake, WI - 15JUL2008 hypolimnion | ecosystem: Environmental > Aquatic > Freshwater > Lake > Hypolimnion/Profundal zone ... | reverse complement strand
TGTCAATACAGTCGTAATCGCCGCTGTTAATGTTGTCTTACCATGGTCAACGTGACCAATTGTGCCTACGTTAACGTGCGGCTTGGTACGTTCAAATTTGCCTTTTGCCATTTTTTTCTTCCTTTAACTGACTTTATCAAGTTAAGTTAGGTGCACATGAGTACGCAAATTCATAACGCACCATCGTAATACCAGCACCGTACGTGGTGCCCATGGCGGGAATCGGACCCGCGACCTCTCCCTTACCAAGGGAGTGCTCTACCACTGAGCCACATGGGCGCTAATATTCTTTAAAAGATTAATTTGAATGGAGCGGGGTACGGGAATCGAACCCGCGGCTCTAGCTTGGAAGGCTAGGGTATTACCATTATACGAACCCCGCAATCGAGGCTAGCTCGGCAACATAAGCCTTCACTTGGCTCCAATTACTTCAAATCAAACAGTTTAAATTCTTGGTTTAAAATACATTGGTGGAGGGGGAAGGATTCGAACCTTCGTACTCTGAGAGAACGGATTTACAGTCCGTCGCCTTTAACCACTCGGCCACCCCTCCAAACCGAACCCAAGATTATGCAGATAATCTTGGGTGCTGTCAATCCTATTATTGACTATTAATTAGACTTTGAAAAACGAAGGGGCAGAATCATTTTAGGTTTTGTGGCTTAAGTTCCGGATAGGCTTTTACATAAATTGCCAAATCGCTATCTAACGTATCCCAGTTAATAGTTTTTGCGACGAGTTGATAGATGAAATTCACAATCGGATTTCGGTGCTGACAATAGTTACTTAAAGGCACCATGTCATTACCTAGCTCGATTTTAGGCGCATAGCCAGTTTGGCCGCTCTGAATCGATTTTGCTCCTTGGCTATAGGCCCACTCAACAGCCGCATCCCAAAGCCTAAAATACAAGAACCATTCTTTGGGCTGGCGATAATCAATCCCAATAAACTTATTTACCACATGCTCACCAAGCTTAAAGCAGAGCATAAAAGATAGCATTTCTTTAGATTCTTCTTTACGCAAAATCACATAGTGTGAATTCTCATATTGAGATATTTCATCGAAAAATGCCCTATTAAGCCTTTCAAACTTAGTATCTCCTTTTTCATAGGTCTGCCAAAATAAAGCAAAAATCTCATCGATCACGGCCATGCTTGGTTTAGAAACAATTTCAACATAGACAGGCGCTTCACTTGCCTGCTTCATTTTCTTTTTTATCTTGTTGCGACGGGAAGCTTTTAGCGAGGCAATATAGTCATTTTTATTATTACCATCCAAAGCTAATCTAGTACCCGGAAAACTCACTAGATGAAACAAACCATCAGTTTTTAGCAAAGGCAATAGGTAAGATTGTTGCTCTTCAGAAAAATCTTTCCAGACTCGCATTGTTGCCCCTAGATCATCTGCCTTGGTGCGAACGGCCTTATTAATAGATGCAAAGATCTCTGGGCCATTTGCCCCCCAAACAAGACCCACGCGCCCTTCATCACTACAAGGCGACCCAATAAAAAACGTACGCTGGTAAAGCAGAGAAGGAAAAAGTTTCCCCAAAGCTTTAAAAAAAGGCAACAAAGCAGGAGGAATCACTAATGCAATTGGCACATCCATTAAGAATGCAGGGGCGATAGCTACTGGCTTATCGTTGTATAAAACTAATCCATACGCAAATTTAAATTGGCCCCCTAACCCAGCTCTCTCGAGCGCTCCATACCACCATTTACCTTCGTAAGGACCAGCAAAACACTCCTGCCAAAAAGCATCAGATATATCATCAACAGATTGATGCCACAGAATATTATACATGTGTGATTTGCTCCGATATAACCTGGCATATTTTAGAGAAATCTTCCTCGCTTAACCAAATACAATTGGTGATAATAAAAGTTTGTGCTGCAAATGCCTGCGCATTAGAAACTTTACTATTCGCGAAATAAGTTGCTAAATAATCGTAGTCTTTAAGTGCGTGAATAAATAAACGCCCCACACCTAAACCTTTATTCCAAAGCCGGTCAAGCACGCCATCCCGAATCTCTTGAGATGAGACTTGTACAATAAAGAACGGCCAAACACCATCTCCACCATCGATATCGAGAATTACAGTAACACCTGGGATTTTAGTTAACTGCGCTAAGCGCTTTTCAGCTATTTTTTTAGTTTTTTTAATAAAGGCTGGCAGTCTATCTATTGCACTAGCACCTATACTTTTTCGCCAGACGCCAACTTTATGTAAAGGAAAATCATAAGAACAATCATCACCTACTGCCTGAATCAAATTGCCACGTTTCAATTTATTACGTAAATGGTGTCCAAATGCCAAGCTCATTCCTAATGGTCGATAAAGAATGTAATACGCAATCAATTCAATAACTCGACGCAACTCCATAAAATAACTAGGTGGCAAACTATCGCTAAATCGACGCATAGCCTTTCTAATTTCGAGATTTCCAGTCACAAGCACCCCACCGGAAAAAATGGTCAGCCCTTTTCCTACACCCAAACTATAAAATCCAAGATCGGCAAATGTTCCAACTGATTTATGGTGCAATTTAGCCCCTAGAGATTGAGCTGCATCTTCAACTACAAAAGCACCCACGCTCTTAGCAACAGCTATTGTTTTTTCAACATCAGCTACTCGACCAGCAAGATGTGTATGAACTACCGCCAAGGTTTGGTGACTTACAACGGATTTAAGCGACTTTTCACAAAAATCGAAATAGCCTTGCTGAGAATCCGCTAAAACAGGAATAAGATTTGCCTTAATCACCGCCAACGCAACCCAAGGACATGTATAAGCACTAATGACCACATATTTTCTATCGCTCAACATCTTGAGCGCCTCAAGCCCAACAACTAATGCTGCAGTTCCTGAGCATTCAACTTGCGTCTCATCAACACCTAAAAATGAGGCTAGTTTTTCTTCAAGCGAGACTCTAGATTTTTTTGAAAATGGGAGCGGAATAAAATCCCGCCAAGATAGTACCAAGCCAGCGGTTGGGGCAGGTTCAGTGAGCTTCAATTTTTTCATGCTCTGATTCACTGAAACTTAAACAAACAATACCAACAACAATTAAAAGCGCACCGACAATCTGCATTGGAGCCAATCTATCCCCAAAATAAACTGCCGAAACGATTAACACCAAAACAACTTCCAAATGTGATGCCGCAAACGCTGGACCGACCGGCGCATGTTTAAGTAATGTCATCCAAGCGATAAATGATCCTAAATAACCAACAACAGCGCCGTAGATCCAAGGTTGACTAAAAATTGATAGAAACCAGTCCATGCGCATTACGAACTCACCCCCGTGATTCGATGCAAGCTTAAAAGAAAGCTGAGTAAGTGTATCGCACAACATTAATGCCGAAAAACCTAGAATGTAAAATTGCGCCTTCTTCATGCGTAAATTCCCACGAAAATCACACCTAGCGTAATTAATACCATACCCAAAAGACGCATATGATCCAGTTTTTCTTTAAATATGATCCGTCCCGCAATAACAATAGAAACCATATTAATTGCACCGAGCAAGACACCTTGCGATAATGAAAGAACTGAAAGGAACGCTAACCAAACTAAAAATTCAAGGCAAAAGCAGACAATCCCGACCCATAGCGATAAAGACCCCAACATGAATTTCCAACGTCCCAATTCTGTGGTTTCTTCCGCGTTAGAAACAGCGGCAAATTTAAGGGCGACATGACCAACTGTGTCGAGTGTTACATTGATAACCCAAATTAAAATCGCGATTGAGGACAATAGATTTAGCTTCGGGTGATTAAGGGGTTGGTGCCGGATGTCGGAATCGAACTGACGACCTTCGCATTACAAGTGCGCTGCTCTACCAACTGAGCTAATCCGGCAGGTTTTGAATTAATCAACTACATTTACAACGGACGTTATTTTACCAACTTTAGGGTGGTTTTTTTCACTTCAGATGAAATATTTTTTTCTTTAATCTCCGAAGATTCTATCTCATTGTTTTTATTTTGATTTATAACTTCTTCCATAACCTCGAAAAACATACCCTGCCCATTTTCTCGTGCAAAAATACCTTTTATTGCACTAATTGGAACGTATAAATTATTTGATACGCCAGAAAAACGTGCAGAGAATGTAACCGCTTCGTTTGTGAAATTCAAATCTTTCGTCGCTGAATAATTTAGATTCAGTACAATTTCACCATCTTTAACGTATGCCATTGGTACTTTTGTTTGAGCATTCACCGCAACCAAAAGATGGGGCGTCAACTGATTATCAACACACCACTCGTGAATCGCCCTAATCATATAAGGCTTGGTTGAAGTCATTTCATTCATACTTATTTACGCATTGCTTTTTCAGAAGGTGTCATCGCTTCAATATAAGCTGGGCGTGAGAAAATTCGCTCTGCATATTTCAATAATGGTGCGGCTTGCTTAGGCAACTCAATGCCATAGTGTCCAAGACGCCAGAGTAATGGAGCAATCGCGACATCCAACATAGAGAAATCATCACCGAGAATATATTCTTGCTTGCTAAACAACGGTACGATTTGCGTTAAATTATCACGAATTGTTGTACGAGCTTTTTCTGCCGCTCTCTGATTATCGGATTCAAGATCATTAATATGGCTAAACAATTGCTCTTCAAAGTTGTGCAAGAATAAACGAGCACGAGCACGCATTACTGGATCAGCTGGCATTAATTGCGGATGTGGGAAACGTTCATCAATGTACTCATTAATGATATTTGCTTGCTCCAACACCAACTCACGCTCAACTAACACTGGTACAGTATTGTGCGGGTTAATGACTGCCAAATCTTCTGGTTTATTAGCCAAGTCAACGTCAATCACTTGAAAATCCATTCCCTTTTCGAATAATACGATACGGCAACGATGGCTATATGGATCGGTAGTGCCTGAATAAAGTGTCATCATAATTTCGGTTCCTCGCTTACAAATGCAAAACGGGAAGCCAGCCGAAAAGCTGACCTCCCGCTAAGTTGTTATTTTAGTGTATATCTTTCCAGAACTCTTTTTTCAAATAGTATGTCAGCACAAACAACAGGCCTAAAAAGGCCAATACCAACAAACCTAAATGCTTATCGCGCTCTTTAAATGGTTCGGCCATAAATACCAAATAGTTAACCAAGTCTGCGATTGTTTCATCATACTCAGCAGGTGTCATCGATCCTTGTTTGGCCAATACCAATTGATGCGTTTCGGTTTTCTCATCAATCTTTAATACCTGCTCACCTTGTAAGCTCCAAAGAACATGCGGCATAGCAACCTTGTCATAAACAACATTGTTCCAACCAGTTGGCCTTGTATCATCACGATAAAAACCACGCAAGTAGCTATAAAGCCAATCCGCACCTCGAGCACGCGCTTCAACAGAAAGGTCTGGCGGAGTTGCACCAAACCATGCTTTCGCATCTGCTTTTTGAATCGCAACCGTCATGGTATCGCCAACTTTTTCACCTGCAAACATTAAATTAGATTTGATTTGCGCATCAGTCAAACCTATATCCTGCAAACGGTTGTAACGCATATAAGCCGCACTATGACAGTTTAAACAATAGTTCACGAACACTTTAGCACCACGTTGTAATGATGCTTGATTGTTAGGATCGATGGGGGCATGGTCTAATTTAACACCCTCATTTGCAATCGCCATGAATGGAATTAGGAAAGCTAACACCAATAAAAGTTTAGATTTCATTATGCTGTTACCCTTTCTGGCACTGGCTTAGTCTTGTCTTTTTTCGTATACCAAGGCATCAAAGCAAAGAATGAGAAGTAAATCAAACTAAAGATTCTCGCCACCACAGTAGCACGATCTGCACCACCAACAATCAATGTTTGAGGCGAGAACTGACCCCACACATTTGATGGTTCTGTCCCCAGATAACCCAAAATTAAAAAACTCACAACGAAAGCAACCAACCATTTTTTATACAAAGTTCCGCGATAACGAATTGATTTTACTGGGCTACGATCTAGCCATGGCAAGAAAGCAAAGCTGACAACAGATAAACCCATCGCAGCAACCCCAGGAAATTGCGAATTCAAGATTGGCGGCACTGCTCGTAAAATTGAATAATAAGGTGTGAAATACCAAACTGGCGCAATATGGGGTGGCGTTTTTAATGGGTCAGCCGGAATAAAGTTGTTCGCTTCAAGAAAATAACCACCCATCTCTGGTGCAAAGAAAATAATTGCTGAGAAAACAATCAAGAATACTGAAACACCAACCAAATCTTTAACTGTGTAATATGGATGGAAAGGAATACCGTCCAAGGGGATTTTTGTTTTTGGATCCTTATATTTCTTAATTTCTACACCATCAGGATTATTTGAACCAACCTCGTGCAATGCAATCAAGTGAGCAACGACTAAGCCCAACAAGACAAGTGGCAATGCAATAACATGAAATGCAAAGAAACGATTAAGGGTTGCATCCGAGACAGTATAGTCTCCACGAACCCACAATGAGATATCCGGACCAATAAATGGAATAGAGGTGAACAAATTAATGATAACTTGAGCACCCCAGTATGACATCTGACCCCAAGGCAACAGGTAGCCAAAAAATGCTTCGCCCATCAAAACCAAGAAAATGCCAACGCCAAACAACCAAATCAATTCCCGAGGTGTTCTGTATGAACCATAAATCAAACCACGGAACATATGGAGATACACAACCACGAAGAACATGGATGCGCCCGTTGAATGCATATAACGAATTAAGCGTCCCCAAGAAACATCACGCATAATGTATTCAACAGAAGCGAAAGCTAATGATGCTTCAGGCTTGTAATTCATCGTCAAGAAAATACCTGTCAGTATTTGAAGAACCAAGACCAATAAAGCCAATGAACCGAAGAAGTACCAAAAGTTAAAGTTCTTAGGTGCGTAATACTCTGTTAAATGAGCTTTTACGTTTGATGTAAGTGGGAAGCGCTCATCTACCCAACCAATCAAATTAGTTGCAGCTTGCTGAAATTTATTAATAGCCATTATGCAACTCCCTTATCGTCTGCACCTATCAGCACAACTGAATCACTGATGTATTTGTGTGGCGGAACAACCAAGTTGATTGGCGCTGGAGATCCTTTAAAAACGCGACCGGCCAAATCAAATTTAGAACCATGACATGGACAGAAAAATCCACCTGGCCAATCCGCCCCCATATCAGCACCTGTTTGTAATTTTGGTGATGGGGAACAACCTAAGTGAGTACAAATACCAACCAAAACCATAATATTTGACTTGATTGAACGGGCTGGATTTAAACAATAATCAGGCTGCTGACTTGTCACTTCTAATTTTGGATCAGATAATTTATCGTCATGGGTCGCTAGTGCGTCAAGCATAGCTTGGTTTCGATTGACAATCCAAACTGGCTTGCCACGCCATTCAACTGTGATCATTGAGCCGGGTTCAATTTTGCTAATGTCCGCCTCAACTGGAGCTCCGGCAGCTTTTGCGCGCTCGCTTGGCATCATGCTTGTCACGAAAGGAACAGCAACAGCAGCAGCAGCCACTCCACCCGCAACGGAAGTTGCCGCGATTAGAAACTTGCGTTTACTTTGATCTACTTCTTGATTCGCCATCACATGTCCTTAATTTCCAAACTACATTGACGCTATGTTGAAATTTAGTCTGGCATTTTACAGGTTTCGACTAAAAACTTAAACCCTTGAAGCCTTTAATTTACGCCACACTTACAAATTTATATATCAGAAGAAATTCATTATTCAAACTGGATTGTCAATATCTATAAATTCATGTGCCAATTCAAATTGATTAGCAAGATGTGCGCCCAATGCTTTTATACCATAGCGCTCAGTTGCATAATGCCCTGCCGAAATGTAAGCAACTCCCGACTCACGAGCGAGATGAACTGTTTGCTCTGAAATCTCACCGCTAATAAAAACATCAACCCCTAATTCAATTGCATCCGCCAAATAGCCCTGAGCTCCACCTGTGCACCAGGCTACACTTTTGATTGATCGACTCAAATCGCCGACAACTAAAGGGACTCTTTCGAGTTGACTGCCAATATGATTAGCAAAATTTCTCAATGTTTGCGAGCAACTTAGGCTTCCCTTAGCAATCAGGCCCTGGTTGCCAGAATAAGCTTCTACATTCAAGCCCAACTTCTTACCCAACTGTGCATTATTTCCCAGCTCAGGATGGGCATCTAATGGCAAGTGATAAGCTAATAAATTGATTTCATTATCTAAGAGGAATTTTATGCGATTCCGCTTCAACCCAACCACGCAAGCATCTTCATTTCTCCAAAAATATCCGTGATGCACCAGCACGGCATCAGCACCAGCCATCTTTGCCGCCTCCAAGAAATCCATGCTTGCACTAACGCCTGTGATAATTTTTTTGACATGCGACCTGCCCTCGACCTGTAAGCCATTTGGGCAATAGTCGTTGAATCGCTCCACCTGTAAAATTTGTCGGGTATAATTTACTAATTGTTTTAATTCCATTTTTTAATTCTGCAATCGTTGTATTCGTTATAACTGGTAAATAACATGAAGAAGCTTTGGCTCATTTTCGCACAAACGGTCACTATTAGCCTCGCTGTTGTTTTTGTTGGGCAAGTTTTTTATCCGAAATTTATACATTCCAACATCCAATATATCGAAGACCAAATTTCAAAAGTTCCACCGCACCCCAAAAATTCTGACTCTTATAGCGATGCCGCAAAAAAAGCAATGCCATCTGTGGTGAACATTTTTACTAGCAAAAAAAACTCAAACAACCCATATGAACAATTTCTAGATGACCCACTCTTTAAGCATTTCTTCGGCGAACAATCTGAAGATCAATCTCAACATGAAATCAGCCTTGGATCTGGTGTGATTGTGAATGAAAACGGCCTAATTCTTACAAACCAGCATGTAATTGAGTCTGCCGCTGAGATTCAAGTCGCGTTAGAGGATGGCCGAACTGTTAAAGCACACGTTGTAGGATCCGACCCCGATACCGATTTAGCCGTTCTCAAGATCGACTTCAAAAATCTTCCTGCCATCACTTTTGCAAACGCCCAAAAAAATAGAGTTGGTGACATAGTACTTGCGATTGGGAATCCTTTTGGTGTTGGACAAACAGTCACGCAGGGCATTATTAGCGCATTAGGTCGCAACCATTTAGGCATCAGCACTTACGAAAACTTTATCCAAACTGACGCTTCAATTAACCCAGGAAATTCAGGCGGTGCTCTGATTGATACTGATGGAAACTTAGTGGGGATTAATAGTGCAATTTACTCTCGCAATGGAGGTTCGATGGGAATTGGCTTTGCTATCCCTGTCAGTATTGTTAAACAAGTCATGGAGCAAATTATTCGCCAAGGTAGCGTAACGCGAGGATGGATAGGGATTGAGGCGCAAGATTTGACTGCAGAACTCGCCGATTCATTTAAATTAAAAAATCCTCACGGCTCTTTAATTGCTAGCGTCATTAAAAATAGTCCCGCTGAAGTTGCAGGATTAAAAGCAGGCGATGTTTTATTAGAAATTAACGGACTAAAGGTACTCGATAGCAGTAGCATGCTTGGGCTTATTTCCGAATTAAAACCAAACAAACAAGCGATATTAAAAATCGCTCGAAATCAAAGGGAAATTAACGTGCCAGTAATGATTGGTCGCAGACCAAAACCTAAAGCGAATTAATCACTTTCTCGCGGTGCAACAAATCTTGCAACGAAAACCCCTGCTTCATATAAGAACCACAAAGGTACAGCCAACATAATTTGTGAAATCACATCTGGCGGCGTAAGGATTGCACCAACAACAAATGCACCAACAATCACGTAAGGCCGCGCTTCCTTAAGCATATCGACTTTGACGATATTAAACTTCACTAAAACCACCACTGCAATTGGCACTTCAAAAGCCAATCCAAATGAAACAAACATCGTCGTTACAAAGTCCAAATAACTACCGATGTCCGTCATCACCGCCACGCCCTTTGGTGCAGATGCAGTGATAAATCCAAACAAAACAGGAAAAACAGCAAAATAGGCGAACGCCATTCCAGCAAGAAATAGCAAGGTGCTTGCAACAATCAACGGTCCGATAAAACGACGTTCATGCGCATAAAGTCCCGGCGCAACGAATGCCCATCCCTGATATAGCGTGTAAGGCAAAGAGACGACAATTGCCACCAAGGTAGAAACTTTCATTGGAACTAAGAAGGGGGTGGTAACTGCTGTGGCAATCATCTGCGTGCCTGATTGCATATGGCTTAGAAGTGGCTGTGCAAGCCAAGTATAAAGCTCATTTGAAAATGGCAGAAACGCAATCACGCATACCACCAAACCCAACACAATTTTAAGTAAACGATTTCGAAGTTCAAGCAGATGAGAAATAAAAGTCTCTGACACGCTCATTTGGATTTGACTTTTCTTGCTGGCTTAGTTTTGATTGCAGACTCTGAGTTTTCTGACTCTAACTCACTTTGAATTGGAATATCAGGCTTAGGCGAGAGAATTGTATTCTCAACTTGTTTAGATTGCGCGTGAATTTCTTGCTGCAATTTTTTGAGATCTTCAAATTGCATTTCTCGCTCAACTTCCGATTTTACATTTGCTACATAACGTTGCAAACGTCCTAACAACGCTCCAGCGGTACGTGCTACTTTAGGAAGTCTTTCAGGACCTATAACAATCATAGCAACAACGGCAATGAGCACAAGCTCTGAGAATCCTACATCAAACATAAATTAGTGCTTCGTTTTATCAATTACTTCAGCTTCGATAGTCTCAACTTTTCGCACATCTTCAGGTTTAGCTTCATCTTTCATAGCGTCTTTAAAGTTCTTAATGGCGCCACCTAAATCACTGCCAATATTGCGTAGTCTTTTTGTACCAAAAACAACAAGTGCAATCACCAAGATAACAATTAATTCTTTAAACATAAGATAGCTCCTAATTAAGTCTTTGGTAAATTCGCACCGCCGCCAAAGACATGAATATGAATATGAAACACTTCCTGCCCCCCCTCATGACCAGTATTAATCATGGTGCGAAAGCCTTTCAAGCCTTTCTCAATCGCCAATTTAGGTGCCAACAGCAACATCTTCCCAAGCAATGCCTGATGAGATAACTCTGCTGATGCAAGGCTTTCAATGTGCAATTTAGGCACAATTAAAAAATGAACTGGTGCAATTGGATGAATGTCATGAAAAACCACAACCTCTTCATCCTCAAAAATCTTTTTTGAAGGAATTGCACCCTTTGTGATTTTGCAAAAAATACAATCCTCACTCATACTTTTCTAACCTTATAAAATTTACTCTTTAGGCCTTGAAGCTTTTTCAGCGATGCCAGATAGGCCTTCGCGACCCGCTAACTCATCCAAAACATCTTGGGCACTCAAGCCTGCTTGTACTAACATCACCATGGTATGAAACCATAAATCTGCCGTTTCATAAATCAAGTCTTCCTTACTACCATCCTTGGCTGCGATAATCGTTTCGGCCGCCTCTTCACCAACTTTTTTAAGGATGCTATTCATTCCTTTACTATACAAGTTGGCCACATATGAAGTTTTCGGATCTGCTTCTTTCCTAGATTCAAGCAATTCATTCAAGCGCTGAATAATGTCACTCATGTTTATAAATTTCCTCTGGATTTTTAATCACAGGCTTATCTGTTTTCCATTCGCCATTTTCTAGTTTCTGAAAAAAGCAGTCATGACGTCCAGTATGACAGGCAATTCCACCTATCTGTTCAACCGTCATTAAAATAACATCAGAATCACAGTCCAATCGAAGCTCATGAACTTTTTGTATATGACCTGACTCTTCGCCTTTACACCAAAGTTTTCCACGTGAGCGCGACCAATAAACAGCATGCCCTGTTTCAACCGTGAGCTGTAAAGCTTCAGGATTCATAAAAGCAAACATAAGCACCTGCTTAGTCCCAAGCTCTTGAGCAATCACAGGAACTAATCCATCAGTCCAACTTACTTTATCTAGCCAACTCAAAGCCGTACCTCTATACCATGATTGCGCATATACTCTTTAGCTTGGCGAACTGTATATTCACCATAGTGAAAAATACTCGCAGCGAGCACGGCGTCAGCCCCACCCAATTTCACTCCATCCACAAGATGCTGCAAGTTACCAACACCACCAGAGGCAATTATCGGCACGTCAACTGCTTCACTAATTGCTTTATTCAAACTGAGATTAAACCCTATTTTAGTACCATCCCTATCCATACTTGTTACAAGCAATTCACCTGCGCCCAAATTAACCATTTTTCGGGCCCAATCAACAGCATCCAGTCCTGTTTCTTTTCGACCACCATGGGTAAAAACTTCCCATCTAGGATTACCTGAAGCATCCAGGCCAACTTGTTTAGCATCAATAGCGACCACAATACATTGTGAACCATACCGATCAGCTGCATCTGCAACCAATTGTGGATTAACAACTGCAGACGTATTAATACTGACTTTATCAGCACCCGCATTAAGTAAGCGACGCACATCATCCACTTCACGAACACCACCACCTACCGTTAGTGGGATAAAAACTTGCGAAGCAACTTCCTCAATAATATGCAGAATTAATCCACGATTATCAGAGCTAGCGGTAATATCTAAAAAAGTTAATTCGTCTGCGCCTTGTTCGTCATAACGGCGAGCAATTTCAACAGGATCCCCTGCATCACGCAACTCAAGAAAATTAACGCCTTTTACAACGCGACCATCAGTCACGTCAAGACAGGGAATGATGCGTTTAGCTAACATTAGCCGTTTAGCTCGTTTGCCAGCGCTTGGGCTGCTTCAAAATTCAATGTCCCCTCATAAATAGCACGACCAGTAATCGCGCCAATAACACCTTCGCCTTCAACTGAACAAAGCTTACGGACATCATCCAAATCAGTAATACCACCACTCGCAATAACGGGAATAGTTAAAGCTTGCGCCAATGCAACAGTCGCTTCAATATTCACCCCGTTCAACATACCATCTCTACCTATATCGGTATAGACAATAGCTTCAACCCCATAGTCCTCAAATTTTTTAGCTAAATCAATGACATCATGGCCTGTCAATTTAGACCAGCCATCAACAGCAACTTTGCCGTCTTTAGCATCTAAGCCAACCATAATTTGTCCTGGAAACGCATAACAGGCTTCATGCAAGAAGCCTGGATTCTTAACAGCTGCAGTTCCGATAATGACGTAATCAATTCCATTATCCAAATAGCGCTCAATGGTCTCTAAATCACGAATACCGCCGCCTAACTGAATTGGAATCTCGCCGCGGCACGCCTCAACAATCGCTTTAATCGCCCCTTCATTAACTGGCTTACCCGCAAAAGCGCCGTTCAAATCCACAAGATGTAAACGTTTACCACCTTGGTCAACCCAATGGCGCGCCATCGCACCTGGATCTTCAGAAAACACTGTGGCGTCTTCCATCAAACCTTGTTTCAATCTTACACAATGACCGTCTTTTAAATCGATAGCTGGAATAATTAACATAATATAAAGGCTGTTTTACAAATTAAATTGAGATAAATAAATTAAGGTTTGCCATTCCACTGAACGAAGTTGGATAACAACTGCAATCCAGCGTGCTGACTCTTTTCAGGATGAAACTGAACCGCAAAGATATTTTTATGTGCAATAGCACCTGTAAACGCTAAAGGGTACTCAGTCATCCCTGCAACTAATCTCTCGTCATCAGGCTGGACATAATAACTGTGTACGTAATAGAAACGCTCACCATCGGAAATATCTTTCCACATCGGGTGATTTTGTTTCTGATACACCTGATTCCAGCCCATATGAGGCACTTTAAGCTTATTGCCTTCCAAGTCGTGCATCTCTTCAGCGGCAAAGCGTTTCACCTTGCCCCCCAAAATACCAAGTCCGTTAGCATCACCTTCTTCAGAATGCTGAAACAAAAGTTGCAAGCCAATACAAATACCGAGAAATGGTTTAGTCGCAGCGGACTTTATAATCGCATTGCGCAGATCTCTTGACTCAAGTTCGCGCATGCAGTCTGGCATAGCACCTTGACCTGGAAAAACAACACGTTCAGCGTCAAGAATGTCTTCTGAGCTACTTGTCACCAGAACATTTTTATTGGGGGCAACATGCTCCAAAGCTTTTGAAACTGAGCGTAAATTGCCCATGCCATAATCTACTACTGCGATATCAATCATGATACTTTTCTGATATTTTCATCGTCCATTTTTTAATTTTGGACAACGAAAGTTTTGAGTAATTAATACTCAGACTTATAAGGTTCCCTTGGTAGAGGGCATGATGCCCGCCATCCGAGGATCTAATTCCACTGCCATACGCAACGCACGGCCAAAAGCCTTAAAGATTGTTTCTGCTTGATGATGCGCATTGTTGCCACGTAAATTATCAATGTGCAAAGTTACCAAAGCGTGGTTAACAAACCCCTGGAAAAATTCGTGAATAAGATCAACATCAAAATCACCAATTTGGGCACGCTTAAATTCAACACCAAACTCTAATCCTGGGCGGCCAGATAAATCAAGTGTTACTCGTGATAGCGCCTCGTCCAATGGAATATATGAGTGCCCATAACGCCGCAATCCTTTTTTATCACCAACCGCTTTTGCAAATGCTTGACCCAAGGTAATACCAATATCTTCTACAGTATGATGTGCATCAATGTGCAAATCACCGTTTGCTTCAATCGAGATGTCCATCATGCCGTGTCTGGCAATCTGGTCTATCATGTGGTCAAGAAAGCCTAGCCCACTAGCCAATTGAGAGGCCCCAGTGCCATCGAGATTAATCGAAGCTACGATTTGGGTTTCTAGAGTATTTCGGCTAACTTCAGCTTTACGCATGAGAGTATGTTTTCTTTCTTAATTTACAAATAAAAACCGCCGCAAAACGTATTACTTTGTTTTGCAGCGGTCTCTTATGGTCGTTTAATACCTTTTATTTAGCCAACAAATATTAGCTAAACAAGCCTTTCAACCAACCGAACAAACCACCTGATTTACCAGCATGTGCAATTGCAGTAATTTCTGCAGCAGAAGCGGCTGGATCAGCAGCACCATAGATAGCAGCGCCAGCTACGATAATAGATGCGCCAGCATCACGCACTTGAGCTGTTGTTGAAGCTTTAACACCACCAGCAACAGAAATTTCAACGCCTAGATTTAAACCAGCAACCAATGCCAAGTCAGCAAACGGTGTTTGGCCTGCAGCTTGTTGGTCAAGTCCAGTGTGAACGCCAATAATGTGAGCGCCTAATTTGGCAACTTGTTCTGTTAACGCTTTTTTGTCAGCAACATTGATCAAATCAACTTGAGCTTTTTTGCCATATTTGTTTGCAACATCGATAACACCTTTGATAGTACCAATATCTGATGTTCCCAAAACTGTTGTGATGTCTGCACCAGCCTTAAAGAATGGCTCTGCTTCGTAGAAACCAGCGTCTGCTGTTTTCAAGTCAACCAAAATTTTGTTGTTTGGGAATTTAGCACGAAGTGTTTCAACCAATTTGATACCATTGTGCTTAATGCATGGTGTACCAATTTCAAGGATATCAACGTGTGGAGCAACTTTTGTAGCTAATGCTACTGTTGCGTCAAAGTCCAAAGAATCTAAAGCCATCTGTGTTAATGCCATGTTACTTCCTCCGCTTAATTGCACGTTTATGATTTAACTACACGCGTTATGATACATTTTTTTATGATGTTAATGGTAAATAGATAACCTTTTACCAAAAGTAACTTTATATAACGATTTTACTTTTTGGTCAAAATTCTTTACATTTTGAGGGTATTTTTTAGCGCAGCTATCAATGCCTGGCATTCCTCTTCTGCGCCAATAGTAATTCTTAAAAACTGAGCGATTCTTGCTGGCTTTTTGAAATGACGAATAATCACTTTTTGCTCTCGAAGTGATACAGCCAAAGCTTCCGCATCATAATCGGGATGCCGAGCAAAAATAAAATTTGCACAGGACGGCAAAACTTCAAACCCCAAACCTTCCAGAGCATTTACCAAACCCTTACGAGTTTTAATTACACATTGACGCGTTTCTTCAAAATAAGCTTCATCTTCTATAGCCGCGATTGCACCTGCTTGTGCGAAGCGATCCAAGGGATAAGAGTTAAAGCTGTCTTTTACGCGATGCAATGCCTCTATTAAGTCTGGATGACCAACGGCGTAGCCAACGCGCAACCCCGCTAATGATCGCGCCTTTGATAAAGTATGCGTCACCAACAATTGTGGATATAGATTAATTAATGCAACAGCCGACTCTCCACCAAAATCCACGTAGGCTTCATCAATCACTACAACAGAATCTGAATTATTTTGGAGCAAACACTCAATCTCACTCAGCGCTAACAACCGGCCTGTTGGCGCATTCGGATTGGGGAAAATAATTCCCCCATTGGCTTTAAAGTAATCCTCTACTTTGATTTCAAATGCATCATTCAGCGGAACAGTTTCAAATGCAATTTCGTATAGCCCGCAATAAACTGGATAAAAGCTGTAGGTAATATCTGGGAATAAAATCGGCTTTTCATGCTTGAGCAAAGCATGAAAAGCATGCGCTAAGACTTCATCAGACCCATTTCCAACAAACACCTGACTCACATTCAAACCATGGTATTTGGCAATTACTTGCTTAAGTGCTTCAGAATTAGGATCTGGATAAAGGCGTAAGCTGTCTGCTGCCTCATTCTGCAAAGCAGCAATCACTTTTGGACTTGGTCCATAAGGATTCTCATTAGTATTAAGCTTAATGAGATTATTAATTTTAGGCTGCTCACCAGGCACGTAGGGGGTCAGCTTGTGAACTACCTTGCTCCAGTATTGACTCATTTTCTCAGTCTATACTCCGCAGATTGAGCATGAGCTTGCAAACCCTCACCATAAGCTAAGGTCGCTGCAATTTTACCCAAGCTTTGAGCACCAGCTGAAGATACAAAAATTAGGCTAGATCGTTTTTGGAAATCATAAACACCAAGCGGTGACGAAAAACGGGCTGTTCGAGAGGTAGGTAGCACGTGGTTCGGACCAGCACAATAATCCCCAAGAGCCTCACAAGTGTCGCGCCCCATAAAAATGGCACCTGCATGTTTGATTTTTTTACTAAATACAAGCGGCGCTTCAAGTGAGAGCTCTAAATGCTCAGGCGCAATATAATTACTAATTTCTGCGGCTTCATCTAAATCTCGCACTTGAATTAAAGCGCCACGATCCCTCAACGAAGTTGAAATAATATCTTTCCGTGGCATAGCTTTTACAAGCTTCTCAATACTCGCATGCACTTCATCTAAAAATGCAGCATCTGGGCTGAGTAAAATAGCTTGCGCCAATTCGTCATGTTCAGCCTGGCTGAATAAATCCATCGCGACCCAATCAGGATTAGTTTTACCATCGCAAATCACTAATATCTCTGAAGGTCCTGCAACCATATCAATACCTACCACGCCGAATACTCGACGTTTTGCAGCGGCCACATAAGCATTACCTGGACCTACAATTTTATCAACTTGAGGAACAGTTTCTGTTCCGAAAGCCATCGCACCAACTGCTTGGGCGCCACCAATGCAAAAAACTCGATCAACCCCTGAAATAGCAGCAGCTGCCAACACCAATTGATTTTTCTCGCCATTTGGCGTAGGTACGACCATTATAAGCTCTTGAACGCCCGCCACTTTGGCTGGAATCGCGTTCATCAAAACTGAAGACGGATAAGCAGCCTTGCCGCCAGGAACATAAAGACCAACGCGATCCAATGAGGTTACTTGCTGACCTAAAATTGTACCGTCTGCCTCTGTGTATTGCCACGAGGCCATCAATTGCTTCTCATGATAACTACGTACACGGCCTGCTGCAGCTTTTAAAGCTTCACTCTGTTCAACAGGCAGGCTATTTAAAGCTGTTAAAAGCTCTGAATGAGGAATTTCTAGCTCAGCAATTGAATTAGCATTAGTCTTGTCAAATCGATTGGTGTATTCCAAAACAGCCGCGTCACCACGTTTTTTTACATCCTTCAAAATGCTTGCGACGACCTCATCAATACTGTCATCTTGTGCTGTTTCAAAGGCTAACAATGCTTTTAACTTGCTATCAAAATCGGCGTCTGTCGTAGAAAAACGTCTTACTTTAATTTCGGTACTCATAATATATTGAACCTATTTTCAAACTTATTTTTTAATTTATTTACCAATAGCACCAATAAAAGCATCCATCATCGGCTGTAATTTTGAGCGATTGAGTTTATAGGATGCTTGATTCACCACTAATCGTGAACTTACTTCTCCCACCTCTTCAACTGCTTTGAGGTTGTTTGCACGCAAAGTGCTGCCCGTACTAACTAAATCGACAATCACATCAGCTAACCCAACCAAAGGTCCGAGCTCCATTGAGCCATAAAGCTTAATCAAATCAACATGCATACCTTTTTCTGCAAAGTGCTCACGAGCTGTTTTAACGTATTTGGTTACAACCTTAAGACGAGCGCCACTTCTGATGGACGCAAAATAATCAAAATCCTCTCTTACTGCAACCATCATTTTACATTTAGCTATTTGTAAATCTATAGGCTGATATAAGCCCTCGCCACCATGCTCATCCAATACATCCTTACCAGCAATTCCAAGGTCAGCAGCTCCATATTGGACATAGGTCGGCACATCGGAAGCGCGAACAATAATTAGACGAACATCATTTCGATTTGTTGGCAAAATTAATTTTCTTGAAGCTTCTGGATCTTCAAGCGCATATATCCCTGCTGCTGCCAACAAGGGTGTGGTTTCTTGAAATATTCTGCCTTTTGAAAGTGCAATGGTAATCATATTTTTATCAATTTTGGTTATTTAGGAAACGCGCTTTACGTTTGCGCCAAGCGCATTCAATTTTTCTTCTAGATTTTCGTATCCACGATCCAAGTGATAAATGCGCTCAATAACAGTTTGCCCTTTAGCTACTAATCCAGCCAATACAAGACTTGCTGATGCACGTAAGTCTGTCGCCATCACAGTTGCACCTTCCAACTTAGCCACGCCTTTAACTAAAGCAGTATTACCATCAATATCAATATTTGCACCTAGTCTTTGCATTTCTTGAACATGCATAAATCGGTTTTCAAAAATCGTTTCTGTTACTTTTGAAACGCCTTCAGCAACAGTATTAAGTGCCATAAACTGCGCTTGCATATCAGTTGGAAAAGCAGGATGTGGTGCAGTACGTATATTCACAGCTTTTAACTTACCATCACTTTTCACTGTGATGGTATTCTGATCGCAAATCACTTCAGCGCCAGCTTCACGCAATTTCTCAATTACTGCATCAAGCAAGTTTTCTTTGACATTAAGAAGCTTTACCTCCCCACCCGTCATTGCTGCAGCAACCATGTAAGTACCTGCTTCAATTCTATCGCAGACCACTTGATGAGATGCCCCATGAAGCTTATCAACGCCCTCAATGGTAATTACATCAGTACCTGCACCTTTAATCTTTGCGCCCATCTTAATCAAGCATTCAGCCATATCAACGACTTCAGGCTCTTTAGCAGCATTCTCTAAAACTGTCGTTCCATTTGCCAATGCTGCAGCCATCATCAAGTTCTCAGTGCCAGTCACCGTCACCAAGTCCATGTAATAACGAGCTCCTTGCAAGCGCTTATTAGGCAAGTGCTCTGTAGTCGCCTCAATATAGCCATGATCAATATGAATCTCTGCCCCCATGGCTTGCAAGCCTTTGATATGCAAGTCAACAGGGCGAGATCCAATTGCACAACCACCTGGCAATGAAACACGAGCGTTACCAAAACGGGCTAATAAAGGACCTAGCACCAAAATAGAAGCACGCATAGTTTTTACCATTTCATAGGGCGCTTCCAACACTTGAATGTCTCGTGCATCTAAATCAACATTTTCAGCTTTACGGTTAACTTTTACACCCATGTGCTCAAGCAAATTAATGGTTGTTCCGACGTCCTTAAGACTTGGTACGCTTGATAACCTTAACGTATCTTCCGCTAGAAGCGCTGCACATAAAATCGGCAAGGCGGCATTTTTAGCACCTGAAACCGTCACTTCACCATGAAGTTGGGCACCGCCCTGAATAAGCAGTTTGTCCAATTAAACAGCCACTTCAGAGATTAATTTTTGTAATTCACCTTGCTCATACAAACTACGCATGATGTCTGAACCACCAATGAATTCGCCGTTAATATAAAGTTGTGGAATCGTTGGCCAGTTTGCATAAACCTTAATACCATCGCGTATTGCCGGATCAGCCAATACATCTACAGTCACTAAATTTTGCACACCGCACGCCTGTAAAATTTGTACAGCCAATCCTGAGAAACCACATTGTGGAAATTTAGGATTACCCTTCATATAAAGCACAACTGGATTACTTGTTACTTGACTCTTGATTGCTGCTTGGATATCCATACTTAACTCCTAATAAAAAATTCTTTAGGCACGCTTGCCATTGGCCTGCCAGGCTTCTGGGGTAAATGTGCGCATTGAAAGCGCATGTATCTCTGAGCGCATTCTATCGCCCAGCGCCTGATATACCAGTTGATGCTGTTGGACCATATTCTTACCTACGAATGCAGGACTCACAATAAGAGCCTCGAAATGCTGTCCGTCATTGCCAAGTACTTCGATATGATCGCAAGCTAGGCCATTGGTGATATAAGTTTCTAATTCATTCGCGCTTAACATCTTAACCCCGTAATTTATAACCTGCTTTTAACATACCTATAGTAATGAATGATAGGGCAATAAAGCTACCCACTACAATACTTAAACTAAACCATGGAGTAATATCACCTTGGCCAAAAAATCCATATCTAAAGCCATCAATCATGTAAAAGAATGGATTTAAGTGTGAAACTTGTTGCCAAAAAGGTGGCAAGGAATGAATTGAGTAAAATACACCCGATAAGAATGACAATGGCATGATCACAAAGTTTTGAAACGCTGCCATTTGGTCGAATTTTTCTGCCCAAAGACCGGCAATTATGCCAAATGCACCTAGCATACCACTACCAAATACTGCAAATGCCAAAATAAATAATGGATGAGTGAGGGGCAAATCAATGAAGCAAATGGCAACTAAATAAATACTAAAGCCCACCACCAAGCCTCTAATAATCGAAGCCACAAGGAAAGCCAAAAAGAACTCCAAATAACTTAAAGGGGTAAGCAATACAAAAATAATGCTACCCATGACTTTAGATTGAATAAGGCTAGAGGAACTGTTTGCAAAAGCATTTTGCAATACAGACATCATAATTAAGCCTGGGATCAAAAATACTGTATAAGGAACTCCTGGATAGACTTCAACCCGACCACCAAGCACATGTGAAAAAATTAAAAGATACAAAAGCGCTGTCATAACAGGCGCCGCAACCGTTTGGAAGCTCACGCGCCAAAAACGCAAAGTCTCTTTCTTGAACAAAGTCCAAGGGCCGCGAAAACGCTCATTAATTAGACTCATGTACGCCCCATCAAATCAACAAACACATCTTCCAAGTCCGGCTCAATTAATTGCATATCTTCAACTGCAATATTGGCATTACGGAGTTCTGACAAGACATACTCAACTTGATTAATTGCATTAAGTGATAGTATGAAATCTTGCTGTTCTTGTTGACGAACAAGCGCTTTTAGCGAGACCGGCAACGGCCCTTCTAGTTTAAGACGTAGTTTTTTACCAGGCATACTCGCCAATAAATTCTTTGTACTATCAAGTGCAATCACTTTACCTTGCTTAAGCAAGGCAACCCGCGAACATAAAGTCTCTGCTTCTTCCAAATAGTGAGTCGTGAGAATAATCGTATGCCCTTCACGATTTAATCGCTTAATGAACTCCCATAACATATGGCGCAACTCAACGTCCACCCCTGCGGTTGGCTCATCAAGCACAATCACAGGCGGTTTGTGAACCAAGGCTTGTGCAATCAATGCTCGACGTTTCATGCCCCCAGACAATCGGCGCATGTTAGTAGTGGCTTTATCCGTCAAACCCAAGGATTCAATGACCTCATCAATCCAAGCGTTATTCTCAGGGCCTTTACCAAAGTAACCAGCTTGAAATCGTAGCATCTCACGCACATTAAAAAATGGATCAAACACCAACTCTTGCGGCACAACCCCCAAAGCATGACGAGCTTGCCGGTATTGAGTCATCACGTCATAACCCATCACGTATAGCTTACCACTCGTAGGCCTCAAAAGACCTGCCAGCAGGTTAATTAGCGTTGATTTACCAGCACCGTTAGGTCCAAGCAAAGCAAAAAATTCACCTTGTTGAATAGTCAAATCTAGACCGTTAAGAGCGCTTAAAGCACCGAATTTCTTGTGTACTTGCTCTACTCTAATTGCGGGAGTCATAGGTTCCTCGGGCTAGAAATTCGCCCAATCAATAATTTAATGCGTAGCTTGTGGAATTAAGTCCAATACACCATACAACGTAATCAAACTTAATAAGTTTTTTGGGAAATTAGCAAATCGCAAATCACACTTCTTAGATTGCGCATGACGCAACCATTGAAACATCAAGCTAATACTCGCAGTATCAACATGCGTCACATTTGCCAAATCAACCACCAAAGTGCCATCCATAGGCAATGCATGACTTTCAACCAAAAGCGTTTGACTATGGTCGATAGTAATATCACCTTCAAGTTCCCAGCGATTATTTGATTTGATGATTTGCGCCAATTAAATTCTCAATTAATATGCTCAAGTTGAATTACTTCTTGCCTGTTGCATTGCTTTTATTTTTGTCAGCAAGCTTTTGAATCAAACTATCCATACCACCTTGACGAACTTCATTGCTAAACTGACCACGGTAGTTGGTGACTAAGCTTACACCCTCGATTGTGATGTCGTAAACCTTCCATACATCCCCTACCTGCTCAAGGTTATAATCCACCGCCAATGGCTGCCCACCCGGTTGCAAGATTTGAGTTTTAACAACTACATCCTTATCATCCGCTCCATCTCGAAGGGGCTTGTATTCAATCGTTTGGTTGCGATATTTTGAAAGTGCTGAAGCATAAGTTCTAATTAACAAACTGCGAAACTCTCGCTCAAAAGCATCCTGTTGGTCTTTAGTTGCTTTACTGAAGTTTTTGCCCAATACCAATTTACAAACGTGGTCAAAATTAAAGTTAGGAACAATTTTCTCTTCCGCTAATGCAAAAATTTTTTCTTGGTCACCATTTTGAATAGCTTTATCTTTTTTAACGATAGTAAGAACATCATCAGCCACTGACTTTACAAACACATCTGCGGGAACTGTTGCTTGAGCCAATGCAGAGCAAGCAAACATCATTAACCCTGCAAAAAGAATAGTTAATTTTTTCATTTTATTCCGCGGCCTTTGTTTTTTCAGAAGATTTTGTATCAGAAGCTTTATTGTATAAGAACTGGCTAATCATTTTCTCAAGCACGACAGCATCTTGCGTATGTGAAATTTTATCCCCATTTTTAAGCATAGTCTCTTCACCACCAGATTCCAATCCAATATATTGCTCACCAAGCAAACCTGCAGTGTAAATATTAGCAAAAGTATCCTTAGGAAACTCATAACGCTTATCTAATTTAAGGGTCACTTCTGCTTCGTAGTCTTTACTATTAAAGACTATAGAGTCAACACGACCAATAACAACACCTGCACTTTTCACTGGGGCATGAGGCTTTAAGCCGCCAATATTTTCAAATGCAGCAGTAACGGTGTATGTTGCGCCAATGTTGCTTGATGTAAGATTGCCCACTTTAAGCGCCAAGCCAAAAATTGCAGCAAGCCCTAAAGCAACAAACACCCCGACCCATAAATCTATTGTTGTGCGTTCCATGCCACCTCCAATTTACTACCGTTACAAATAATTTTAAGTTAAGCGCCTATCATGAACGCTGTCAAAATAAAGTCCAAGCCTAATACTGCCAATGATGAATTTACTACCGTTCTTGTTGTAGCTCGGCTAACCCCTTCAGCTGTTGGTGGCGCATCATAGCCTTCAAATAATGCAATCATGCTACATACAATACCGAACACAACACTCTTGATGACGCCATTCACAATATCATCACGAAAGTCTACACTCGCCTGCATCTGTGACCAGAAAGCGCCTGAATCAACTCCAATAATCGGTACAGCGACGAAATATCCACCCAATACACCAACCATAGAAAACAAAGCAGCTAAAATTGGCATTGAGATTACGCCAGCCCAAAATCTAGGTGCAATCACGCGAGCGACCGGGCTTACCGCCATCATTTCCATTGCTGACAACTGTTCGGTAGCTTTCATCAAGCCAATTTCAGCAGTGATCGCAGTCCCTGCTCGACCTGCGAACAATAATGCCGTAACTACAGGACCTAATTCACGCACTAGCGAGAGTGCGACCAGCACACCAATTGCCTCAGATGAACCATATTTTTGTAATGTGTTGTAGCCTTGCAAACCAAGCACCATACCCACAAAAAAAGCTGAAACCAAGATAATCAACAACGAAAGCACCCCTGTTGCGAAAATCTCACGCACAATTAAACGTGGGCGCTTAAAGCTTTCCAACAAATAAAAACCAATATAAAAAAACAAACGGGCGCCAGCACCTATTCGCCAAACACCTTCAATTACACGATGGCCTAAACTCGCAAATACGCCTTGCAGTCCATTAAACATCATGACCTCTTAACATTTCTCGTTTGTAATCTGGCGCAGGGTAATGGAACGGCACAGGGCCATCGGCTTCACCATGTACAAATTGATGTACGAATGGCTTTTCAGAATTGCGTAGCTCGTCCGGCGTACCTTCAGCAACAACGACACCATCAGATACGAAATAAACATAATCAACAAAGCTAAATGTCTCATGCACATCGTGAGTTACTACAATAGAAGTTGCGCCAAGCGCATCATTCAAACTACGAATCAAATTACAAACCACGCCCATAGAGATAGGGTCTAAACCAGCAAATGGCTCATCATACATAATAATTTGTGGATCAAGCGCTACTGCGCGCGCCAAAGCAACGCGACGCGCCATACCTCCAGAAAGTTCGGTTGGCATTAAATTATGTGCGCCCCGCAAACCAACTGCGTTTAGCTTAAGCATTACGAAGTCGCGCACCATGGATTCGGGCAAGTTAGTGTGTTCTCGAATTGGAAAGGCAACATTTTCATATACAGATAAATCAGTGAACAAAGCGCCAAATTGAAACAACATCCCCATTTTACGGCGCAGTCTATACAACCCATCAATAGTTTGCTTGTGAACTACTTCACCATCTACACGCACTTCACCCACATTCGGCTTTAGTTGGCCGCCAATCAAACGAAGTAATGTGGTTTTACCACTCCCACTACCACCCATAATGGCCACGACCTTACCACGTGGAAACACCATATTGATGCCCTTATGCAACAATCGGCTTTTATAGCCAAACGAGAGATTATCAATTTCGACGATGTTGTCGGACATAGTATTTTAGGTTAAATGTGTTGTGCTATTTTAATGCAAATTGTCTGTGATTGATAATAGAAAAGAAAAGGGATCCCGCAGTCTGCTTTTTCTTTTTGCTTCTTAAGCTTAGAAGCTTAGAAGCTTATAAAAACATCGTATAAAAGATTAAATTCACAACAGAGACAACTTTGAGATTTGGAGGATTTCAAAACCCTTTAATTTCATATCCAATCACTTATGAAGCATCTAATTGGATAGCAATCTTGAAAAAATTACTTATAAAATTAGTATCTAGTAAATTAATAAATAGTTTTGTTAAGGATTGTTAAGTTTAGCTGTGAGCTTTACGACTTTGACTGAGTCTATTCACTAAAAAGCAAAAACACATGAGAGCCTCTGCCTTTTTATTTAAACCTAAACAACCCAATTAACTAAAAGGTACTTATAAAGTCCCATAAGAGTGCAAGCCTGAAAGAAACATATTTACACCTAAGAATGCAAATGTTGTCACTAATAAACCAATCAATGCCCACCAAGCAAGCATGGGCCCACGAAGACCTTTGACTAAGCGTAAATGCAACCAAGCTGCATAATTAAGCCACACAATAAGCGCCCATGTTTCCTTTGCGTCCCAAGACCAATATCCGCCCCATGCTTCAGCCGCCCATACTGCACCCAAAATAGTAGCAATCGTAAAAAATGCAAAACCAACTGAAATAGCTTTATACATTAAATCATCAAGCACATCAGTCGACGGCAAGCGAGAAACCAAAATACCTTTATTTACCAATAAATAGGCACTCGCCACCATTGCAGCTAAGGAAAATGCACCATAACCAACAAAATTCGCTGGAACATGGATTTTCATCCAATAAGACTGAAGCGCAGGTACTAAAGGCTGTATACCATTGGCATGACGACTAAATGTATACCAAAGAATAAAGCCAACAGCAGAACTCACCACTAGCAACACGAAACCGCCAAGCTGTTTAGTTGCGTAGCGTTGCTCGTAATATAAATACATCAATGAAGTAATAAGACAGAATAAAATAAATACTTCGTATAAATTACTAAGGGGGATATGACCTACATCAGGTGCGATCAAGTAAGACTCGTACCAACGAACCATTAAGCCTACGAAACCCATTAATATGGCTGCCCAAGTGAGGCTAGTTGCAACCATTCCAGCAAATACAGAGCGTGCAAATAGCGCGAACCAATAAGTAAGCATGGCCAATACAAACAAGACGTTCATCCACATCACTGCGGTTTGGCTACCAATCAAGAATTTCAAAAAGAAAACGTGATTAACGCTCTCCAAATCGCCATGATAAAGATTAATAGAGAACAAGCTTAATGTTGCAATCCCTGTCAATAAAAGTCTAACTGGCTTCCAACACCAGCCTAGCAAGCTAAATACGACACCAGCGCCAAACAAGAAAGTGGTCTCATAAGCATCCATAAATTGACTATATTTTGAATAAGCAATTACGGTCGATGCAATCAGTACAACTGCATAAAGCCAATCTTTCCAGCCTAGCCGTCTTAAAAATGGCACCGGATCATCAGCAATATTAGTAGAGAGTAAGTTTTGTTTGTTAGCCATGGCTTTATCCTGAAGATGTCTTTCTCTGTTTAACTATTTAACAATGTATTCAGTTGATTTTGGTATCGATTAAATTCAATTTCAAAATCGCGGTTCTTTCGATTTGCCGACATCGCAAATAGCACGGTCTTTTGTCCCGGTTTTATTAATAACCAAATACGTCTTTCACGAATATAAATCATCGCAAAAATACCCAACACAAGTATGACTGAACCTGAATAAACTAAGTTCTTGCCTGGTGAACGCGTCAGCTGCAAACCGCTTGCTTCACGCTGTTCAAATCTAGTCATCTGAAGGTAAATAGGTTCACCATAAAAAAACAAGTCACTCATGGCATTCAAAGAGTCCTGTAAAAATGCTTGCGTATTTATATCTGCTTTTACATTGCTTATGCCTGCACGTTCCTGGCCAAGCTGATAAGCCTCAAATGCTGCTCCAGTAATAATTTTAATATAAGTCTGCGCTGCCGCTTCACGTTGTTGCTGAGGAACTGAGGCTTCAATGAGCCTGGAAATTTCCGCATACCCCCCTTCACTGAACGCTCCCAGCAATTGAATAACACCGGCCTCGAATTTATCTTTAACTGCGGCATCATCGCTAGGCTTGAGTGCTTTCAACGCAAATCGATGTGCAACCTCTTTATGTAATGTTTTATTAAACATTACCGCGCGCGTCCGCATGAATCCTTGCATTTCAAAATTATCATCTGCGGGAATACGTAAATATTTAAACTCCTCTTGTGGTGATGAACGCATACCCGAGACAAAATAAGCATGACCATCCAACTGCAAAGGCTGCATATAACTCACGTACTCATTAGCTTGGCCAGCACTATCACGAACCTTGAAAGTCACATTTGGCCCAACATTATGCGGCTTGCCTTTCCCATCCGGACTTAAATTCAAAATATTAAATTTACGGAAATCAATAAACTCTAGTTGAAGTGCATTCGCCCCGGCCCCAAAGTCTGTTTTACCAAAAACTGTTCCTGACACAGGTATAGGTTTAGCCTCTGGGCTTAAAATACCCCAAACATCAAAGTTAAGCTTAGAACCTCCGTCTTGGAAATCAGACTGATAAATCGCGATACCCTTATAAATTAGTGGATGATTCACACTAATAGTGTGCTTGAATGGCTTCTTTAATTCAGGGTCAAGAATCACTAAATCACTCTCAAATGATTTAGGTTGGCCAGTTGGATAATGCTCAATTCTAAAATCTGTGAGCGCAATACTGAAAGGCAACTCTTGGACCATATAACCATCACGAACACGCTGGAAAGCAACATCTGCACTAGCTCCTTCAGGCAAGGTCATATTCGCTCTGAAGGACAAATTATTGACAGAAAGTCGACTTTTCTTCGGTACTTCATTCGCGGGAATATCACGCGATTCAACTGTTTTTTGGCCAAATAGTTCTTCTATTTTTAGAGGCACATTTCCATCCATCAAACCACCGATGCAAATAATTACAATCGCAGCATGGGTAAAAATATAACCTAATCGTTGGTAGCTACCAGCCTTTGCAGCAATGAGTTCACTACCGTCTGCATATTTCACAGTTTTAAAACGAAAATCACGAACTGTTAAGAAATGGCTTACATCTTGCCTAATTTGCTCAAAGCTTTGAGCAGAGGTATATTCGTGATGATGACTAAAAGCGCGTAAAGACTTTTCCGTAGCATGCTCACGATAAGCCCTAAGCTCTTTCAGCATTAATGGGGTATTCCGATATATACACAGACTGGTGGACGTGACCAAGAAAACCAAAATCACCAAAAACCAAGCGCTATGATAAACGTCGTAAAGCCCAAGCATCTCGAACAAATCAAACCAAAACTGACCAAACTGAATCACATAATTCGAATAAGGCTCATTTTGCTTGAGTACAGTACCAATAATCGATGCTACACCTAAAACCGTCAACACGCTAACAGCAAAGCGCATCGAACTCAGCAACTCATAGAATCTTTTAGAATTTGTCATTCAAACTTTCAAGCAAATTAAATCGATAGACTTTTCTGGGCGAAGTGGATTTCCAAAAATTAAGGGTGGCAGTGCCACCCTAATTTACTTGGCAACTTTCAGCTACCCATACTTTTAAATTAATGCAAACCTTGAATGTAGTCTGCTACCGCAACCATCTCAGCCTCTGACATCCTTGCAGCAATCATTCGCATCACTTTTGCATTGTCATTAGCGCGCTCGCCAGAATAAAACGCTTTAAGTTGCGTCACTACGTAATCAGCGTGCTGCCCAGACAAACGTGGAAACTGAACAGGGATACCAGCACCAGTAGCACCATGACATGAAGCACAAGCTGGAACACCAACACTTGATATGCCACCTCGATAAATCTTTTCACCTAAAGAGCCATTTACATTTGTTTTAGCACTACCGACTTTACCTTTTTGCCCGCCGAAATAAGCAGCGACATTAGCCATATCTTCTGGAGAGAGAGTTGCCGCAATACCAGACATAACAGGGTTTTTACGTTCGCCCGCTTTGAAATTTGCTAATTGCTTAGCAATATATTCAGGGTGTTGCTGAGCAAGTTTAGGGTTAGTTGTAATAACACTATTGCCATCAATACCATGACACGCAGCACAGACACCAGTCACAATCTTTTCACCCGCAACCACATCGCCGGCAGCTTCCGCGATTGAAACCAAGCCAACAGACATCAGAACAATTGCTAATACGTTACCGATTTTCATGCTTTTTTCCTTAAAACTTGTGACTGATACATTTAGAATAATCAAAACATTTTATCTAAAATCGCCTAATCGTGGTAGCATTTTCGGCCTTGAAAGGGTTATCTTATGCCGTTGTTTCAAAATGCCACGTTTTACATTTCAGCTCATCATCTCAGCGACCTGCCACCACCTGTTGGGGTAGAGGTTGCATTTGCTGGAAGATCCAATGCTGGCAAATCAAGCGCACTCAACACCTTAGCGAATCACAATCGCCTTGCTTATGTTAGTAAACAACCTGGACGCACCCAACTGATTAATTTTTTTAGTTTAGGTAACGATCGCTTTTTGGTTGACTTGCCAGGCTACGGATATGCAAAAGTACCCGCCTCTATGCGAGCGCATTGGCAAATGACACTTTCTAAGTATCTCAGCCATCGAAATACTTTACATGGCTTAGTATTAGTTATGGATTGCCGTCATCCACTTACACCTCTAGACCGTCAAATGCTAGACTGGTTCGCACCCAGCGGTAGGCCAATTCATGTTTTACTAACAAAATCCGATAAGTTATCTCGTAATGCCGCCAACCAAACCTTACAAGCCGTGAAAAAAGAGCTGCAAAAAACCTGGGGAAATTGCACGATACAGCTATTCTCAAGCCTTAAAAAGCAAGGCGTAGAGGAAGCTGAGACAATAATTGGTGGATGGCTCCAGCACGACCTTTTAGTTTCGGATAAAAATCAAATCCCAAACTCCGTGACCTAATCTAATACCGCGACTTTCAAATTTAGTCAGCGGTCGATAAGCTGGCTTAGGCGCGTAATCTTTTACTGAGTTAGTCAACAAAGGCTCAGCTTTCAAAATATCTAATACCCAGTCAGCATATTCTTGCCAATCAGTCGCTACGTGCAAGTAGCCCCCTAACTTTAATTTAGAACATAGCAATCGCACAAATTCTGCTTGAATTAAACGACGTTTATGGTGCCGTTTTTTATGCCAAGGGTCCGGGAAGAAAATATGGACTCCATCCAAACTCATATCAGCAACCATATTATTTAGTACATCAACTACATCATGCTGAATAATACGCACATTACTCAGAGACTGTTCGCCAATTAATTTCAATAAGCCCCCAACGCCAGGCGTATGAACTTCCACGCCCAAAAAGTCTCTCTCTGGCATTGATTGAGCAATCTTTGCTGTCGTTTCTCCCATGCCAAAGCCAATCTCTAAAATCTTGAGGCTCTCATGCCGACTAAAAGTATCATTTAAGTCCAAAACTTTAGGCGTGTAATCAATACCAAACTTAGGCCAATAGTCCACTAGAGCCTTTTCTTGCCCTTTAGTTAAGCGTCCTTGACGCAAAACATAACTACGAATGCGACGCTTAGTGAGGTCTTCTTCTACTTCAATATGTAAAGTGTCTTTATTCATGGCCGGCATTATACGTGATGCTACAAAGTATGCGATTTATCACTACTCGAAAATCCAATAAAAGGAATATCCAAATTTTTCTCAAAAGCGATGACTTTAAACAAATCCCCCATCTCAGCGGGTGACAATAACATCTGAAGCGAAGCGACTAATGGCAAGTAATTCGAGGAGTCTTCCACAGGAGTAGCTTTTAGCAATTCAGTAATGCCTACATTGATTAAAAATTGTGCCTGAGTTAAAAACCCCACCAAATTCAAACCGCCACCAACCCCAGCTTCCGCAACCCTTGTAAAATCAACATGCGCCGTGATGTCTTGCAAGCCTAAATATACCAATGGATCTCCATGGCATCGATGACGGTAATGGCACATCAACGTACCTTGATTTCGCTGCGGATGATAATATTCTGAACGCGAAAAACCATAATCAATCATCAACAACATACCGCTTTGCAAAATGCAAGCCAAACTAGCAACTAAGGCTGTTGCGGCCAGGCAAACTTCTGTTGTGTATTCATCGGTTAATCCAATTTCTGCGACAAAATTTTTTAAAGCTGATGAAGACGCTGATTTCTCTTGCCACGCTAAACCCTCACCTTCTGAAATTATGCCCATTTCTGCCAGACCATCTGACTTGACCTTAATAATATGAAAAGGCAAAGCATCGAGCACTTCATTTGCGAATATCAATCCATCAAAGTGTTGTGGTAATTCATCCAACCAAACAACTCGGGACATCAATTTATTTGGCAAAGCAGCTTTCAAGGTTGATTGCTGAACTTCGCGTAAATGAGCACTAACCTCCAAAATCATGTAACGTGTTGGCAACTGCTTGAGCTTTGCCATTTCAAGAAGTAAATCTTTCGCAAAACGACCAGTGCCGGCTCCCAATTCCAAAATATCAGCCTGCTTATTTTGCATTTGAACCGCACTTAGTACTTGCTGAGCTTGCCTTGCAATCGATTTTGAAAAAAGTGGTGAAATTTCTGGGGCTGTCACGAAATCGCCACTTAAACCGAACTTTTTAGCGCCACCACTGTAATAACCTAGGCCGGGGGAATATAAAGCCGCATTCATAAATTGAGCGAAATTAATCCAGCCTCCCTCTTTAGCTATAAGAGCTTGAATTGAAGAGAGAAGGGCCATGCTGTGCTTAACGGCCACATTATCTGGTTGTGGGAATGAAGTGTTCATAAAGAGTAGATTATAATTGCTACAGACTAAATGTAAGGAAAAAAAGTGGGAACAAGCTTACAAAACAAAATAGTTTTAATTACTGGCGGCGCCAAGCGCGTGGGTGCATCTATTTGCCGTTTACTTCATGCAAGCGGCGCAAACTTAATGATTCATTACCGAAGTTCAGTGAATGAAGCACGTGCATTACAAGCTGAACTTAATTTGCAACGCGCTAATTCCGTTGCCATTATTCAAAGCGACCTCCTTAACTTGTCTGCATTACCAAGCTTAGTAAAAGAAACGATTAAGCATTTTGGCAGATTAGATGTACTAATTAATAATGCATCAAGCTATTATCCAACCGAAATTGGCGACATTAGTGATGAGCAATGGCATGACTTGATGGGCTCTAACTTGAAGGCGCCACTATTTTTATCTCAGGCAGCTGCGGTCGAATTAAGGAAACAACAAGGCTGTATTATCAACATTACTGACATGCACGTTGAACGCCCCAAAAAAGGATATATTGTTTATAGCGTCGCCAAGGCAGGCCTAGTTACTTTGACTAAATCACTAGCCCACGAGCTTTCTCCAGAAGTGCGTGTGAATGCAGTTGCACCTGGGCCGGTCATGTGGCCTGAAGACAATCCACAATTCGATGAGCTCTATCGCCAACGCGTCATTTCGCAAACACTCTTAAAAAGAATCGGGGATCCTAGCGATATCGCAAAAGCAGTAAAATTCTTGATTCAAGATGCGCCATTTATCACAGGGCAAATTATTGCCGTTGATGGTGGACGTTCTCTAAACCTATAAATAGCAGCATTAAATGATTAAACAATTACCAAACAACCCATCTAATACTTTTATGCGCTTGCGTAACAGCTTGATTAACGCAACTGGCAAAGCCATTGGCGATTACAACATGATTGAGGATGGCGATACCGTATTGGTATGCATGAGCGGAGGGAAAGACTCTCATGCGATGCTAATGCTATTGCTTGCATTGCAAGAACGTGCGCCCATTGATTTTAAACTTATTGCAATGAACTTAGATCAAAAGCAGCCTGGCTTCCCTGCTGAAGTCTTGCCAGCTTACTTAGAAAAACTTGGCGTTGAATATAGGATAGTTGAGGCCGATACTTACTCTATTGTCAAAGAAAAAATACCCGACGGCAAAACGACTTGCTCACTATGCTCGCGTTTACGCAGAGGCGTGATTTACAGAACCGCTAAAGAGTTAGGCGCCAACAAAATTGCGCTAGGTCATCATCGTGATGACATCGTTGAAACCTTATTCCTCAATCTGTTCTTTGGGGCGAAAATGAAAGCTATGCCGCCAAAACTTGCGACCAATGACAAACAAAATATTGTGATACGCCCCCTAGCTTATTGTTCAGAAAAAGACATCGCTGCTTATGCTCGCCAAATGGACTTCCCTATCATTCCATGTGACTTATGTGGCTCACAAGAAAACCTACAGCGTCAAAAAATAAAAGAAATGCTTCATGCTTGGGAATTGGAACAGCCTGGGCGCGTAAATAATATTTTTAGAGCAATAGGCAATGTGGAACCTTCACACCTTGCTGATACAAATTTATATGATTTTAAAAATCTAAGTCAAGCATCTACCAAGGACGAAGACCCTTTATTCAGCGATATTGCAGAAAAAGAGCAGCCTGAAGGTGCTCTTAGCCTCGGAAGTATTAAAAGCACACGCATCCAATTTATTCGCAATCTTTAATGATTTATCTGTGCTTTTTTTAGTATCTTTACAAAAAATTATTTAAGAACTTTTACGGCTCACCTTGTCTTGACTTGGTTTTACTCTTATCATCACCCCAACTAGCCCCATTCTTGTAAAGCACACATGTCAAAACTGTTGATTGTTGAATCACCGTCCAAAGCTAAAACACTAGAAAAGTATTTAGGTAAGGATTTCAAAGTACTTGCCTCTTATGGCCACGTGCGTGACCTCATACCAAAAACCGGTGCAGTAGATACGGAAAATAATTTTGCAATGAAGTATGAAGTTATCGACCGCAACGCTAAACACGTAGAGGCCATTACCAAGGCTGTGAAAGATGCTGATGCGATTTACCTTGCAACCGATCCAGACCGTGAAGGGGAGGCTATTTCGTGGCATATTGCTGAGATTTTAAAAAGCAAAAATCTCATTAAAAATAAATTAATGAAGCGCGTGGTTTTTCACGAAATCACAAAAACTGCCGTTCAAAACGCCATTGATGAACCTCGAGATATTTTGATGCCGCTAGTAAATGCTCAACAAGCGCGTCGTGCCCTTGATTATTTAGTGGGCTTTAATCTTTCACCCCTTTTATGGAAAAAAATTCGAAGAGGTCTTTCAGCAGGCCGAGTTCAAAGCCCCGCATTACGTTTAATTGTTGAACGCGAGCTCGAAATTGAAGCATTTAAGAGTCAAGAGTATTGGACGATTCACTTAGAGTCGCGTAAACATCAACATAGTTTTGATGCCAAACTCATTCAACTAGACGGTAAAAAAGTTGAGCAATTCACTGTGATTAATAAAGACCAACAAGCCGATATTGTTGGCGATTTATTACTTAAAAGCGCTGGGAAAACTACTGTTAGCCGAGTTGAGAAAAAGCAACGTAGTCGAAGTCCTGCGGCACCTTTCACAACATCAACCTTGCAACAAGAAGCTGTGCGCAAACTAGGCTTTACTACTAGCAGAGCAATGCGTATTGCACAGCAACTATACGAAGGTATTGATATTGGTGGTGGCGCAGTTGGTTTAATTACTTACATGCGCACTGACTCTTTCAGCCTCGCTGCTGAAGCAATCTCGCAAATTCGTGGTTATATCAAAGATAATTTCTCGGCAGAATATTTGCCTAAGTTGCCGATTGCGTACAAAACTAAATCAAAAAATGCACAAGAAGCACATGAAGCCATTCGCCCCACTGACATTTCAAGAACGCCAACAAGTGTTGAGCAGTTCTTAACACCTGAGCAATTTAAGCTATATGAAATGATATGGAAACGATCTGTGGCTTGCCAAATGGCTCCTGCAAGATTCGATGCGGTCAGCGTTGATTTATCAGTTGGTAGTGATGCCAATCTTTTTCGCGCCACAGGTCAAACTCTGGTATTCCCAGGATTTATTGGGGTCTACATGGAAGGCGTTGATGATGCTGAAGAAGAGAGCGAAACTAAACTTCCAGCATTGGAAACTGGTGAAGTATTGGACGTACAAAAGATTTTTGGTGACCAACACTTTACAGAACCACCTCCGCGTTATGGCGAAGCAAGCTTAGTTAAAGTGTTAGAGGAGTACGGCATCGGACGCCCCTCAACTTACGCTAGTATCATTTCCACTCTCCAAGACAGGGAGTACGTTTTATTAGATAAAAAACGATTTACGCCAACTGATGTAGGTCGAGTAGTAAATAAGTTTCTAACTGACCACTTTACTCGCTATGTTGACTACGACTTTACTGCGAATCTAGAAAATCAACTTGATAGCGTTGCAGATGGAGAACATGAATGGATTCCTTTACTTAAAGAGTTCTGGGATGGCTTACATAAACAAATTGATGATAAAAAAGATGTTGAACGTCCTGGTACAGAGCTATTAGATGAGGCATGCCCTAAGTGTGGTAAACCACTTTCAAAACAACTCAGTCGGTATGGAAGCTTTATTGGGTGTACAGGCTATAACGATACACCTAAGTGTGACTACAAACGTAATGTTGGCGGTAGTGATGCCATTAGTAGCGAGCCTATATTGATTGGTATAGATACTCACTCTGGTAAAGACATTCTATTACTTAACGGCCCTTATGGTCCTTATTTGCAACTTGGATTACCAGAAGCTGATGCTAAGAAAAAACCAAAACGCGTTAGCATACCGAAAGATATTCCACTCACGAACGTTAATTTAGAGGTGGCGTTGCAACTCATTGCATTACCTCGAGACTTAGGGCTACATCCAGTCACCAATAAAAAGGTAATTGCAAATATCGGTCGCTTTGGCCCTTACGTTAATCATGATGCAAAATTTAAATCAATTCCAAAAACCGATAGCGTGTTTGATATTGATTTAATTCGCGCAGTTGAGTTGCTTGCACAAGCTAATACAGGTCCTGCGCCAATTCGTGAGCTGGGTAATCATCCAACGGAAGATGGTCAAATAGCAATTTACTCTGGCCGGTATGGCCCTTATGTACAACATGGTAAGATTCGTGCAACCATCGCCAAAAGTGAAGATCCAGAATCACTGACGATTGAAGAGGCTCTAGAGCTATTAGCGGCCAAAGCAATTAGAGATACACCAGCTAAAAAGGCTATTGCAAAGAAAACTCCGGTTAAAAAAACAGCAACTAAGAAAACTGTCGCTAAAAAACCCGGGGCAAAAAAAGCATCTTCTAAAAAAGTAGCATCTTGAAAAGTATTTTCCTTTGAAACATAAAAAAAGCGGCAATTTGAACTGTCCAACTTTGCTGGGTCAGTTCAAATTGCCGCTTTTTTTATCAATATTAAAACTTAACTCATGTGTGGTGAAAAATTACGCGCTTCCATCCACCTACGAATACGTTCAGCATCGCCAATTCTAGAAAACTTACCAATAGAGTCTAAAAGTACCAAAACAACTGATTTCCCTGAAATCTCAGCCTGCATCACCAAACAACGTCCAGCTTCACTGATATATCCAGTTTTAGAAAGACCAATCACCCAGTTATGACTATTGTTACGGACTAACAAGTTAGTATTAGAAAAGTTCACAGGGTTACGATAACCATGTACGTTAAATTCTTGAGATGCTGTTGTGCTAACTTGTCTAATTTGAGGGTAGTTATAAGCGGCACGCACCATTTTTGATAAGTCAGCCGCAGTAGATACATTCTCACTATGCAATCCTGTTGAATCTACAAAATGTGAACTCGTCATACCCAAAGAATGAGCCTTCTCATTCATTGCACTTACAAATGCAGTAATACCACCTGGATAGTTACGACCCAAAGCTGAAGCAGCTCTGTTTTCTGAAGACATAATCGCCATGTGCAACAACTCTGCTCTAGTTAGCTTGGAGCCAACTGGTAATTTAGAGCTAGAACCTCTTAATGTGTCCACATCAGCATCAGTGACTTCTAGCACTTCATCCATTGGAAGATGAGCATCCAACATCACCATTGCAGTCATCAACTTAGTTACTGAAGCAATCGGTGTTTGTGTATTAATGTTTTTAGCAAAAATAATTTCACCAGTCGCTTGATCCATTACCAAAGCTTTTGCCGATGCCAGTTGAGGCTCACCTAAAATATTCTTGCTATGAGCCTCATCTCTATCAAAACTAGCGTTTTGTAAGTGACTATTACTGTGTACTAAATGCTTATGTGGTTTAAAGATAACTTCTGATTGAGAATCAATTTTCTGATGATTATGTTCGTGATGTTTTTTATGTGCTGCCTCAGCCGAGCTAAATGGCAATGAAATGACAAGCGCAATACTGACTGCAATTACTTTTGATGTCATTAGGATGACCCCTATTTGTTAATTCTTTTAACAATCTTAACTAAATTATCTTGATTTGTCATTAAGATAGCGCGTATTCATAAGCTATCTTGTGAGAGTAATTAATATTTATCCATTTTAATCGGTTTATGCGAAAATAAAAGCCTAGTTTAAATTGGCAAAAGCAGCATGAAAATCGACAATAATTTGAAGTACACCAGCGAGCATCTTTGGGTAAACACTAACGATCAAGGTGAATATTTGAGCGGAATTACAGACTATGCGCAAGATTTATTGGGTGACATTGTCTTTGTGGAGTTTCCAGAAATTGGCGCAACAATTGTTGCTGGGGAGCCATGCGGATTAGTAGAGTCAGTTAAAACAGGCTCAGATTTACATGCGCCATTAAATGGTGTGGTAAGTGAAATCAACACTAGCTTACAAACAAATCCTGAGCAAATTAACGAAACTCCATATAAAACTTGGATTTTTAAATTCACGCCTAACAACCCAGAAGACATTAAGAGTTTACTAGATGCAAAAACTTACGAGACTCTTCTTGGCGAAACAAGTTAATTAACATCCCTAGGTGGATGATAGTCGGTTACAAGTCGAACAGCGCTTATCATAGCCTCAATTTCACGATTAACTTGCGCGCTAATTTCCTGACGCATGATAGGTAACTCATCAACAAACGACTCATGTATCCGGTCTTTAAGCATTTGTTCAAGCTCAGGCATTTCGCCTTTCAACGCACTCTCAAAATTCTGCTTAGTCATCTGAGCAAAACTAGACAGTTCAGCAAATAAATCTGTTTTTATTTGCATTGAAGCTAGCGCATAAATACTGGGTAGCGTCTCGTTCATTTTTTTAACAAGTTCAAGACTCGCATCCTCTTTCAAAGTATTTAATTGCTCAACTAGAGCTCGCTTTGCCTGTTCAATGATTGATAGATAGACCTCTGGCAAATCCCTCGCCAAATCATTACGCATTCTTTCTAAGCTTAACTCATAGAAGTCTGCCATTTGAAGGGATAAGCCATTCGTGACTTTATCGATGAGCTTTGTTTGAAGCTCTAGGACAACTAGATCAAATTCTTCCCGTAACTTAATAACAGCAGCTTCTTGGAGTTTAGCTATTTTTTCAACCATATCTTCTTGGAAGATTTCAGCACGCACTTGATACATCTTTGGAAGCTCTGTCGCCAAGTCAGCTTTAGCCTTATCTAAGAAATCACCTGTGTTTCGAATTAAATCTTGTTGCGCCACTTCTAATGAAGTGGCTATCTGCGTTTGAAAATCCCGACTCAGTAATGGACGCAACTCATCAAGAATTTCTTGTTTAATCCTTTCATTTTGATGCAAAAGAACTGTTTCAGCTAAAGCTTTTTCCAATTGTGGCTTAAGCTTTTCCATCGCAAATTCAAAGAATGCAGGCGTTAATAAAGGTTGCTCGGTCGATGAATAAACTTCCGTCAACACCGGAATATTTTCTTTTTTGGATGACATCAGATTCTCAATTATTCAAAACTTGCTGACTAAATACCCTTGCTAGTTGCATCATAGCTTTTGATTTCATAACCACGGTCACGATAAAACTTATATCGAATGCGTGCTTGTATTTTATCTGCTTCATCCACGCCTACAATTTCAATTAGCCGTCTAAATCGACTAAAGAAAACAGGTTGTGGATGTTGCAAATTAATCAGCACCTCATCATGTAAAAATTGCTCTCCTTGCCAATCAATGACAATCGGAGTTTCTGAAGCTAATCCATGATTCGCAAAATGATTTGGCAGGAAGCTTTGAGGCAAACTCCATAAATATCTCTGTATTTCTGTAGCGGCCTCATTGCTTTGCACAAACATCAACAACTTAACATTTTTAGCGATAGACTTTTCACTCAGCTCCGCAAGCTTTTTTAACTTATCTTCCACATTAAAGAAGAATTCAACGCGCGTCATTCTCCATTAAGCCTTTGCAGCACGATGCTTTAAGAACTGGGTAAGCAATGGAACTGGGCGGCCTGTTGAGCCTTTTTCTTTGCCAGATTTCCAGGCAGTGCCTGCAATATCCAAATGTGCCCAATGATATTTCTTAGTGAAGCGAGATAAGAAGCAGGCTGCGGTAATACTGCCACCTGCACGCCCACCAATATTAGCAATATCCGCAAAGTTACTATCTAATTGTGGCTGATACTCTTCCCACAAAGGCATGTGCCAAGCGCGATCTAAAGACTCTTCACCTGCTGCTAAAATCTCTTTAGCTAATCGATCTTGATTACTAAACAAGCCACTTGCATGATGGCCTAATGCAATTACACAAGCCCCAGTTAAGGTGGCTATATCAATAACTGTCGATGGCTCGAACTTTTCAGCATAAGTTAGAGCATCACATAAAATCAAACGTCCCTCCGCATCTGTATTTAGCACCTCAATCGTCTGACCTGACATACTTGTTAATACATCGCCTGGGCGGATAGCATCAGCATCAGGCATATTTTCACAAGCAGGAATCACACCAACAACATTGAGCGGCAAGTCCATTTCAGCAATCGCCTTAAATGTACCTAAAACGCTTGCGGCGCCACACATGTCATACTTCATTTCATCCATCTCTGCACCTGGCTTGAGGGAAATGCCACCTGTATCAAACGTAATTCCCTTGCCCACTAATACCACTGGCTTTTGATCTTTTTTACCTTTTAAATGTTGAAGCACGATGAGCTTAGGTGGCTGAGCACTACCTTGTGCCACACCCAAAAATGAACCCATACCCAATCTCTTCATTTCTTCACGCTCAAGTACTTCAACGTTGAGTCCATGTGTTTTAACCATGCCTAAAGCTTGCTCTGCCAAATAAGTTGGGGTACAAACATTAGGTGGCAAATTACCGAGATCTTTAGCAAAACTCACGCCGGCTGATAAAGCCAATGCTTGCTTTAAAGCAATTTTTACCGCTTGATTGTCATCTTGCTCTGCAATATGAATCTCTAGTTTAGTAATGCCTTTAGTGGCCTCTTTATCTGTATTTTCTTTTTTACCCTTCATTACATCAAAACGATATAAAGCATCATTAACTGCCTCAACCATCTGAGCAACTTTCCAAGCAGCATCTTGTTTTTTAGCATCAGCATTCAACACATCAACTTCCGCTAAAAAACTTGCAACCTCGTTTGCGCCAGTTTTAGCAAGGGCGTTAACAGAGGCCATCACCGCTTTACGATAGTTTTTTTCATTGAACTCACCGTCTTTACCTAACCCAACCAACAAAACACGTTCAGCGTGTGTGCCTGCAACTGCTTGCAGAAGCAAAGTTGAAGCAAGCTTGCCATCCATATCACCGCGCTTCAATACTTTCGTTAAAAACCCTTCGGTCGCATCGTCAAGCGACTTAGCAGAACGGCTTAACTTACCTGACTCATACACACCAACAATGACACAATCGTTACGTTGTTTTTCCGATTTACCGCTTTTTATGCTAAATTCCATTCAAGGTTTCCTTTTCGCTAAATATCGTTGAATTATCCTGCGTTTTGGTTTGAAATCAAAATTTTGTACGAAATCATTTTTTAACATTATTTATTAAGTAGCTAGACAAAAGACTAGACCAGTATGATCTTCAAACGATCACTTCTTCATGAGTTATTTCAAACAGCCACTGGTGCTTTTGCAGTGCTATTTGGAATCTTTATCGCACAACGTGTGACTTACTACATTGGCATTGCAGCAAATGGCAGCATTGCAAGCAGCTCAATCAACACTTTGCTTGGCTTTAGCATGCTCAAATTCTTGCCTATGCTACTTTCACTCACACTATTTTTAGCTGTTCTCCTCACGCTCACTAGGCAATATCGAGACAGTGAAATGATTATTTGGTTTAGTTCTGGCCAAGGATTAGCAGCATGGATTCGCCCTATATTATCCTTTGCTTTTCCAATCGTGGTGCTTATCGCTTTTTTAAGTCTTTTTGTAACGCCTTGGGCAACAAACAAAAGCAGTGATTACAAAAACCAACTTAAAAAACAAGATGAGCTATCAACAATCACTCCTGGAGTATTCAAAGAGTCCAAGCAAGCAAATCGCGTTTATTTTGTAGAAGCTTTCGATAAGTTAGGCACATCAGTTAAAAATATCTTTATTCAATCTATAGAACATCAAAAACTCGGCGTGATTGTTGCAAAACAAGGCCATCGTGAAACATTAGCGAACCATGATAATTTCTTAATTATGGAGAAAGGTCGCCGCTACGAGGGCAAACCTGAATCAGCTGAGTTTACTTCGACGTCATTTGAAAAATATGCTGTACGTATTGAAGAAAAAGAAACAAAAGAAGCTCCGGTCGTTGTTATGCAAGCTATTCCAAGTAGCATCTTACTGAGTGAACACAATCCCGCAAACAATGCCGAAATCCAAGGGCGTTTTGCAATTCCTATTTCTGCATTGATTCTAGCTCTACTTGCCATTCCACTTAGCTTTGTAGATCCTCGCTCTGGCCGCTCTGGCAATATGGCTATGGCAATCCTAATCTACATCATCTACAACAATATGATTAGCATCACCCAGGCCTGGTTAGTGCAAGGAAAATTAAGCTCCATTATTGGGCTATGGCCAGTACATTTTATATTTTTATCAATAACTGTTTACTTATATTATCGCCGCGCCTTGCAACTACCTTTATTACCAAAGCCATTTAACAAATGAAAATCGTTAACCGATATTTAGTTAAGGAAACAACTTATAGCATTGTTCTTATTATGGCAGCGTTGCTTGCCATGTTCGCTTTTTTTGACTTACTTCAAGAACTAGAGAGCGTAGGCAAAGGCAGTTATGGCATTGGGAAAATCATCCTGTTTGTTCTACTAAGTGCACCCGGTCATACTTACGAAACCGTTCCTATCGCGGTTCTGATTGGTACTATTTACGCACTCAGCCAACTATCCAGAAACTCCGAACTTATCATTCTTCGTGTAAGTGGCATGTCCATCTTAAACATTGGCATTACACTATTACGAATTGGTTTAGTATTTGCAGTAATTACATTCATTATAGGTGAGGCCGTCACCCCCATTAGCGAAAGGACAGCGCAGCGTATGCGTATCAAAGCAATTGACTCAGTGATTGCACAAGATTTTCGCTCTGGCTTATGGGTAAAAGATGGGAAGAGTTTTGTAAACGTTGAGCAGGTATTACCAGATGCACAACTATTAAAAATTCACATTTATGAGTTTGATGAAAAATTTCAAATGAAATCCATCAAAGAAGCTAAGACCGGCACATTCAATGGTGAAACTTGGGATTTAACCGAACTGACACAAACCAATTTAAGTAATACAAGCGTCAAATCTACTCATTTGGCTAAATCACAATGGAACTCACTGATTCGACCAGAATTAATGAATATTTTACTAGTGGTTCCAGAAAAAATGTCTGCATGGAATTTGTATTCTTACATTTCACATCTAACTAAAAATAAGCAAAAAACTTCGCGTTATGAAATCGCATTATGGGCAAAAATAGTCTACCCAATGGCATGTTTAGTCATGGTAATGCTTGCTCTACCCTTTGGGTTTTTACAGCAAAGGTCTGGCGGTGTAGCTAACAAATTATTTGCTGGCGTGCTGCTAGGAATCGTATACCAGGTTCTTAATAAAGTATCCTTACACCTAGGGTTGCTAAACGATTGGACAGCTTTCTCAAGCGCTGTGATGCCAACATTTTTATTCCTGCTCACTGGAATTTTGATGCTAGTGTGGGTTGAAACGCAATAAAACTAATTCGTTGGTACTAAAACCAAACGCCCACCTGTAAATCTGTCATGTAAATACAAACCTTCTCTGTCAAATATGGCCCAAAGAAAGCCCACTCCAAAAAACATCAAGCTAAAACTTGCCACAACATAACGTCTAATAGCCTGCTCAAATGAAATAGGCTTAGCATCAAATCCCACTAACTGAATATGCCAAGTTTTCATCGCTAATGTTTGCCCGCTTTTAACCCAACAGTAAACAAAATAAATGCCCGAGACTAGCCATGAATAGGTAAAAAAGAGGTGCTGCTCAAAATCCGTATGTGGGTCTCCCAATATAGCGCGATAAGCAATACCGGCAACAAATAATATTGCAAATACCAAAATGCTTTCATAAAGCATACAAGCAATGCGTTTAAACAAAGAAATAGAATTCACTTAGCGCTCAATATCTTCTGTACCAAAAATTTCTGGGTGTAGTGCTCTTAATTCTTGTCGTTTCTCTGGTGGAGCCTCACGATATTCATGCCATAGCTTGCGAAGCTCTTCTTTTTTCTCAGGCGGTAAAGATTTGAATTGTTGAAAACGTTTACGCGCATTTTCTCGCTCAAAGGGCGTCATTCTGCTCCAGCTAAATAGACGCTGCTGAACACGCTCTTGGCGTTCAGCTTGCATTTTAGGGTAATCTCGCGCAATCTCCAACATATGCTCACGCTGCCAAGGACGAAGGCCATCCCATTCATCTGCAAGCGGCGCCAGAGCTCTTCTTTGATCGTCATTAAGAGACGCCCAGGGCTTATCTAATGAATCATCCGCACGAACTATATGTGCAAACAAAAACGAAGCAAAAAAGATTATTGCTGTGTATTTTCTGACAACCATGTACCAAAACCCTCATTTAAATAGGCCTCTGGGGGTAAATCTGAAGCCAACAAATAGGCATCGCTTTGTTCATTTTCCTCTTGCTGACTCATATTATGCATGGCTAACAACGCCAGCAAACCTAATCCGCACATAAATAGGGTGATCAACAATCTATATTGGTGCCAATAATTTTCAAATAATCGAATAATGCCATTTTGGCTAATCGACATAACCAGTGATGGTCGTGCCATATTCGCAAGAGCTTGTTGACGGGAGTAACTTAGCTTGTATGCAACACTGTCTTTAACATTTAAAGCTTTCTCATCCAACAAGGTTGCTATACGCCTAGCGATTTCTTGATCACGCAGTTCTGCTCGTTTATTCTCATTATTAATCTTCATCATCCACTCCTATCTCAGATGATAGCGGTCTAGCTAATAACTCCTCAGCCAAACCATGTTTCTCTAATATTGCCGCCAAAGCTCTCACAGCACGGGAACAATGAGTTTTAACACTGCCTTGGGAGCATCCCATAGCAAGTGCTGTTTCAGCCACATCCATATCTTCCCAATAACGCATCACAAACGCCTCTCGTTGACGCGCAGGAAGTTTAGTTAAAGCATCTTCAATTAATCCCATCGTTTGCTGCTGTGCTAATTGTGCTTCTGGCTCATATCTTGGGTCATGCTCTGCCGAATTAAACACCTCAAATGGATCTAAATCTTCACCATCTGTGCCGGTCAAATTAAATGAAGAAAGCAATGAGGTACAAACACTCCTAACCTTTTGCCGCCGCCAAAAGTCACGCATAGTATTTTGCAAGATGCGCTGAAAAAGCATGGGGAACTCGCTTGCGGGCCTCATTGCATATCTCTCCGCCAGCTTCATCATTGCATCTTGCACAATATCTAAAGCAGCATGTTCATCACGCACAGCATAAGCTGTTTGTTTAAACGCTCTGCGCTCAACTTGAGTGAGAAAATCAGATAATTCTTGTCGAGTTGCCATTTTCCCTAACTTAGCGCAATCGATAAGTAAGCGAGATACATTAAGCCATTTACCCAAACGTGCCAAACGCGTAGCTGCCCACGTGATACCATTAATCGCAACCAAAGCACGCCGAGCAACGTAATCACAACGCCGGCAAACACCTCTTTTTGTGGCACCCAAGGCGTAAGCATAATTCCAATCGCTGGAAGAAAAGTGCCTTGAAACACTAAAGCACCTGTAATGTTACCGAAGGCTAAAGTATCTTTACCTTTTCGTATCCACAAAATACTGTTTACTTTTTCTGGTAGCTCTGTAGCAATAGGAATCACCAATAAAGAGAGGAGTAAAGGAGTAATACCCAACAACACTGAAGCTCCCTGAATTCCTAAAATAAAGCCTTTTGCGCCACCGATTAACAAAGCCAATCCAATCATCAATTGAGTTATCACCATAGCAATACTATTAGGCAATCCTAAGCGACAAAGGAACATTGGCGATTCAGCTTCTGTGGCATGTCCATCAGCGACCAAATCCTTGGAAGCACGCAACGTCATCACAATATAAACAAAGTAAATCATCACCATCACAAAACCAATTGCATAACGAACTACTTTGACTTCGTGGGGCACAAACAATGCAAATGTCGCAAAACCAAATGCAAGGAGAAAGAAATTTAGATCGCGTTTCAGGCCAGTTTTTTCTGGATGAAAATAGCCATTCGTTTTTCTATTTTTCAATACAGCAAAAGCAAGTAAAGATATTGACAGTGTAGACAGCATGAGTGGAGCACCCAAAATAGCACCCACACCAATTTCCTCGTTCAAATGTGCATCACCGGTCCCTGCCATTAGGGCTAAAAGTGGCACTGAAGTCTCTGGCAGGGCCGTTCCAATTGCAGCAAATAATGAACCTGTCACACCTTCAGAAATTCCTAGCTTTTCACCTAAATGTTCAAGAGCGTTGGTAAACACTTCAGCAGCAATTAGAATAACGATTAGAAATAAGAGTAGTTCAACAAAAATCATGATGACACCAAAAAAATATATAGCTGAATTTTATCGGATAAGCGACTATTAAGCATGCGGAATATCAAGATCAATCAAAATGGGATTTGCGAAGAGGCAATTTACATAGCATCTCCAAATGTTGACGCCCGTCCAAATGAAAAAGACATTTCGCTAATCGTCATTCACAATATTAGTCTTCCGCCAAATCAATATGAGGGAGATGGTGTCATTAAATTATTCACTAATCAACTTAAACCAGACGATCATCCCTACTACGCAGAAATTTCTCATTTAAGAGTTTCTTCTCATTTCTTTATTCGTCGCAATGGTGAGCTCATTCAATTTGCATCTTGTAATAACCGCGCGTGGCATGCCGGCGTTTCAAATTGGCAAGGTCGAGATAAATGCAATGACTTCTCAATTGGTATAGAACTAGAAGGAAGTGATTTTGAAGCGTTTGAAACGCTTCAATATGAAACGCTTCAAACTCTCATCAAATCAATTAAAAAGCGTTACCCAATACAACAAATTACAGGGCATTCCGAGATAGCTCCGGGTAGAAAAACTGACCCTGGACCATACTTTGATTGGTCGCTCATTAAGACTTAACTCAACTGAGGTTTCAGCTTTTGAACAAAATTTTGAATAGATTGAGATATCATTTTTTTAATTTAACTAATCCCTATCTTCGAGTAAGCTTTACTAAATATTCCAATGCCAAAGAAGGAACCTTAGGTTGCCATACTTTTGGACTCTCAGGGAATTCCTCGAACTGACCTGAACGTTGAAAACCCAGGCGCTCGTAAAACTCAATTAACTCTGTCCTAAGAGTAATCACTGACATATAGAAACCAGCAACGCGCCACGCTCTAGTTGTAATGGCTTCGGCAGCTCGAATCATCTCACGTCCATAACCTTTATTTTGCAAACTAGGCTTTACTGCGATTAAGGAAAATTTTGCGGTATTTTCCTGGTGTTCGCAGGCAATAGTTGCAACAATCTGATCTCGCAATACACCAACTAACAAAAAAGCATCATCACGTTTAATAATGGCAGCAACTTCTGGTGTGGTTATTTGAAGACCGTCCAACAAATCATATTCACTTGTCCAGCCAAGACTTTTTGGCTCGCCTCTGTAAGCAGCGTTAACCAATTCTGTAATTGAATGAGCATCACTTAATTCTGCTCTATGAAAACTAAGCATTATGAAGAATGCACTAACTTTTGAACAACTAAACTGCCAACCATATCACCTTGAACATTAACTGCTGTTCGCACAGTATCTAACAAGCGATCTATAGGCAATAAAATGGCAATCGCTTCTGCTGGCAAGCCAACAGATTGCAATACCATAATCATCGTAACCATTCCAGCACTTGGAATTCCAGGGGCACCCATAGCCGCAATCATAGTTGCAAAAAAGACGATAAATTGTTGAGAAAGACTTAAATCAATTCCTGCAAGATTAGCTACAAATAAGGCCGCAGCAGCTTCATATAGCGCAGTGCCATCCATGTTCATAGTCGCCCCAAGTGGAATTACAAAGCCGGCAATTTCAGGTTTAACATGTAAATGCTGCGTAATACAACGAAGCGTTACAGGCAATGTTGCATTACTAGAACTTGTGGCAAAAGCTGTCAATAATGCTTCACGTGCCCCATACCAAAACCACAATGGGCTTTTTCTTGTAAAGACAAACAAAATCAAAGGGAGCACAACCACACCATGAAATAGTGTGGTTCCTAAAATAACGACTACAAACTTACCCAACGTACTCAGCAATGTCGTATCTTGAAGCACTACCAACTTAAGCAATAATGCAAAAATGCCAAAAGGAGCTAATCGCATAATCCAACTAACAATCCGCATACAGACTTCTAGAGCTTCTTGGAGCAAGATCAATATATTTTTATAGCGCTCACCACCCATGACTAGCGCTATGCCTAACATAAGTGCAAACGCAACAACTGAAAGCACATTTCCTTGCGACAACGCAGTAAATGGGTTGACAAAAACACCATGTAAGAACTGTGTAAAAAAATCCGAAAATGGCAACTGCTTTGCTTCAAAGTTGCGCATGGCATCACCAAACATCGTCAAGTGCAAACCAACACCTGGCTTAAAGTAATTGCTAGCTAACAAACCAACTGTTATCGCTACTGCCATTGAAAAAGTAAAAAAGGCCAATGTTGCTACCCAGACTTTATGTATTTGCTGATGCTGACGTAAGTTAGCGATACCAACTGTAATTGAGCAGAAAATCAAGGGGATCATAATCATTTTCAGCAGATCAATAAATAAAGTGGCGACCAAATTTGCTGAATATAATCCTAATGTTACGATAACATTCTCAGCCCCAAGCGCATGAAAGTAGCAACCTAAACCAAGACCCAAAATAGAACCAATAAAAATTTGTAGATTGAGGCTAGGTAGCTTCATAATTATGCTTTACCCTTTTCAGGCATGGCTTGTTTAGCGAAATTTCTAGCTGAGCTTGCTTTTGTCATAGCTTTAGATCTAGAAATTACCGCCTTTTTACGTTCGACTTTAAGTTTAACTTCATCTGACTCAGCAATCACTTCTGTTTTTCCCACGTTTTCATCAAACGCCGGCTTGACTGCAATAACTTTCTCAAACACTGCCGCAAAGAATCCATCTGTTTGATGCATATGTGGCAATAATTTTAGATACTTCCCTGTATCCAAGTTAATTTGCTGTTGCGCCAAAATTATATTTGCTGGGACTAGAGCGAACTCGGGATTTACTTTTAAGAAAGCCTCTGCAATTTGCTCGTTTTCATCTTGCAATAAACTACATGTTGCATAAATTAAACGGCCTCCGGCTTTAACCAATTTAGAAGCTCGCGCCAAAATATTGGTTTGCTTGACGGTTAGCTCTAAGACATCTTGTGGTTCTTGACGCCATTTCAAGTCCGGATTTCGACGCAAAGTCCCAAGACCGCTACAAGGCGCATCTACCAATACACGGTCAAATTTAGCGTTGAGGCGTTTTAATTTTGGGTCGACCTCACTACTAATTAATTGGCTATGCAGATTTGATAAACCAGAACGTTTTAAACGTATACCTAAGTTTTGCAGACGCTTTTCAGAGACATCAAATGCATAAATCCGTCCTGAATTACGCATTAAAGCGCCCAGTGCAAGACTCTTGCCCCCAGCACCAGCGCAGAAATCCGCCACCATTTGTCCCCTTCGCGGAGCAACCAACTGCGCTAATAATTGGCTGCCTTCATCCTGCACTTCAATCTTGCCATCTGTGAATAATGCGTGGCGACTAATAGTCATTTTCTGAGCCATACGCAAACCATTCGGTGAGTATGGCGTTGGAATAACTTCTGTATTTTCAGAAGCAAATTTTTCGATAACATCTTCGCGAGTCGCTTTTACCAAATTCACACGCAAATCTAAAGCTGCAGATTGATGCATGCTTCTGGCTATAGTAAGTGCTTCCTCATTACCGTATTGTGCTACCAGTTTATCCCAAAACCATTCTGGCAAATCAGCTTGCATCGATTTGCTAATGTCATCTGTTTTTTTAGCTTTAATTTCTAATGCCCATTCTTTTTGTTGGGCATTCAATGTGTCAGCCAAATCTCGTGTACTCATACCAAGCACCCGCACTAAATATGCAACTAATAATTTACGTGGATCTTCACCACCAGCCAAGTAAATTAAAAATGATTTACGGCGTAAAACACCATAAACTGACTCTGCAATGAATGCGCGATCTTTCGTCCCTAGATCGCGATTCTGCTTGAAGAACCAACCGAGTTTCACGTCAGCAGGCCCTGTGTTGGTCAAGACATCAGAGAGCGCTACTCCCGCGAGTCGTAATAAATTAGGGTTTATTGTCATTTGTAATATCGGCATCTATACGAGTGGCGATGAATTCGTACCCGCTGCCGTCCTTTGCAATTTTTAAAATTTTAATGGGGATGAATCTATAATCTTCTGCTAACCAGATGTCAGTTTTTTCTTCTGCGTCACCACTACTTTTTGCGATGTGATATGTATTAATTTTTCCAAACTTTGTTTCAACCACTTCCTCTGAAACAAACTGATAGTTATAAACGCGCACCATTTTTCCATTGGTTAAAGGCCATTCCATCTTGTTGAGCGGTGGCACAAACATAAACTGATACATAAAACTCAAGAAATCTTGAGTGTCTTCTGGCAACTCTTCCACAATTTCCGATTTTGCAGTTTTAAGGATCAATTTATTATTGCTCCAATCAAAAACTGCCGCTTGCAACTTGTCAGGCTTACCCGTCACATCAATGCGATAAGCCTCTGGCTGAAGACCTTGCTCTGTGATTTTACCAACACTAGTTTCGACTCGCTTTCCAGAAAAAGCAATAGAGGCCAAGCCCACAGCTTCCATTTCACTGCGTAAACTATATCGACCTTGAGGTTCCGCTTGGTATCGATAGTGGGCACGACCACTACCAAAACTATTCACGCGCTTCACATCAAAATCCATATCTACAAAAGAAGGTGGCGTTAATCGAGGCATCTCTTCATACGCCGGCCTATCTTCCTCACGCCATAATGGCTCAGCTACTTGATTTGCTTCTTCGCCTTGTATGCTCGCATTCGATTGACTAGCTTCTTGACTAGCTTGATTAAAAGGCTGCTTGTGTTTTATTGAATGATGCACTTTTTTGAGTGGCAATTGTTTTCTCGCCGGCGGTGGAAGTATTTGAGCTTCTATCAAATGCGATGAAGACTCTAAATTTGGGATTGCCAAACCCCAACCGCCCAACAATAAAACGTGTAACAACACCGATAACAAAATTGCCCACAACCATCGTTTTGGCAAGCGAATTTTATGTAATTGAAATATTGAGGATTTGCTATTTTTCAAATGATATTTTACTGATTTTTTCAAATAAAAAACGATCAAAAATCATTTTGCATAAGCTACTCTAAATGAATACTGGTCAACGTTTGCTCAATGATCGTCTCATTATCTTCGTGCATGATAATTTTAACCGGTAAGCAAAAACTTTCAACGGCCAACCAAAATTCTTTATCGTTACCATTACCCGTTTCACTTGTGTTACTTAAATGCAAGGTTTTGAATTGGCCAGCATCTACTGTTAATTTCACATCACGTTCTATCACTTTATAAGTATAAATACGCTGTTTTTTACCTGTAGTAATTGGTACGCTAATTTCTTCGCCCTTGGGAGGAAATAACATCCACTGATATGGAAAGCTCGCCACATCTTGTGTAGATTTGGCAAGAGGCTCCGTAATAACATTGCCTTTGTTTTTCATGCTTAACTGATTAGTTACCCAATTAAAATCTGCATAAACTGCCTTTTTCTCGTTATCTCCTTGGTGTTGCTCGAAATGCTTAGGCTGTAAACCATCTACAGTAACAAACCCCTCACTTCTCAAAATGCGTTTACCAAAAAGCGCGGCCAAACCAATCCCTTCGGTCACGCTTTCAATCACGTATTGATCTCCTACTTGCTTAAAAGTCTCAGTGACATTGGCAAATGGCTTGCCGTTTCGGGTGGCTTGATAAGTAAGCATTACGCTTTTTGGGGCCGCAAACGCAACGTTTGCGATGATCAAAAAACTAAGCAAAACTAATTTGGAAGCAGTTTTAATATTAAACCACCACTGTTTGGGCTTCACCCAACTGTTGCTTACGAATAAAACCAATCTCAAATACTTCCTCACCCTCGGTTTTCAACAATTCTATCGCAGCCTCTGCCCGATCTTTAGACACAATTACTATCATGCCAATACCGCAATTAAATGTTTTATGCATTTCACTTTCTGCGACATTGCCTTGCGCTTGCAGCCATGTAAACAAAGGAGGCATTTCCCAGCTATCTTTTTTGATTTCAGCAGTAAATCCTTCCGGCAACACCCGTGGCACATTTTCTGTAATACCACCACCAGTAATGTGCGCCATACCCTTTACTGAAATTGATGAAATCAATTTCAGTAAAGGCTTAACATAAATACGAGTTGGTGCCATCACTACATCTTTAAATGGTTTACCGTGGAAGTCAGCATTAAAATCAATGCCCGATTTAGCGATTAATTTACGGATTAATGAGTAGCCATTTGAATGCGCTCCACTTGAAGCCAAGCCCAACACAACATCACCTTCAGCAATTGTTTTACCTGTGATGATGTTTTCTTTATCCACACAACCCACTGCAAAGCCTGCCAAATCGTACTCTCCTGCTGGGTACATACCTGGCATTTCAGCCGTTTCGCCCCCCACCAATGCACAGCCAGACTGCTCACAGCCATGAGCTATGCCTTTAATCACTTGAGCTGCTGTGCCCACCTCTAATTTTCCGCATGCGAAGTAATCTAAGAAAAACAATGGTTCAGCGCCTTGCACTAAAATGTCATTCACGCTCATTGCAACAAGATCAATACCTACTGTGTCGTGCTTATTGAGCTCAAAAGCCAACTTTAACTTGGTACCGACACCATCAGTGCCCGATACCAAGACTGGATTTTTAAATTTTTTCGGCATCTCAAACAGCGAACCAAAGCCACCAATACCTCCCAAAACTTCAGGACGCATCGTGCGTTTTGCGAAAGGCTTAATCTGTTCAACCAGTGCATCACCCGCCTCAATATCAACCCCAGCGTCACGGTAGCTAATAGATGTATTGCTTGATTGGTCGTTCGAATTCAAAGCTTTCTCGCTTTCTACAAGATAAAAACAAATAAAAGGTTAAAATACACATTTATCGTGTATTTTTTGTAATACTCGATTTTAACCTAAATGATGCCTAAACGAGAAAAGACTGAACGATAAAAGCCTTGTTATTACGCTTTAATTGCTATGTAAGATTATATAAATGAAACAGCTGCTCCTAGATATACAGCCAGATACATTACCTAGCATTGCTAACTTCGTGGCTGGCCGAAACGCTGAGGCATTGCACAGTCTGTATCAAGCGCTACAAATCGGCGCCGAAAGCCGTTTTATTTACTTTTGGGGATCGCAAGGCAGCGGAAAAACGCACCTTCTTAAAGCAGCGCAGGCGCTAGCAAAGGGATCGAACATTAATCTTGTTATTGCCGACGATGTAAATCTGCTAAATGAAGAAGCACAAATCGCTTTATTCGACGCTTACAATCAAACACGTGCGACAAACGGCGTGCTGCTTGCCGCCGGTAACGCATCCCCAAGCCAAATGAATTTGCGTGATGACCTTGCTACTCGTTTAGCATGGGGATTAACTTACCAACTTCACCCGCTCACTGATGAAGAGAAAGCTAAAGCACTGCAATCACATGCATTAGAACGTGGCATGAAATTGCCTGATGAAGTTGTAGATTATTGCTTGCGCCATTTGCGCCGTGATTTGCCAAGCTTAATGGCAATTTTAGATGCGCTTGATGAATGGTCGCTCACTGAAAAGCGCCCTGTCACTGTGCCGCTTCTTAAGAAATTACTTCAATTACCGCTTATTTAACTTAATAAAAATTCAAAAATGCTACGTGTATCAGAGATTAAACTACCTTTAGATAATGCAACTTCACTGCATCACGACCCCGAAGTCATTCAAGCCGCACTGATTAAAAAACTAGGCATTCAAGCCAGTGAATTAATCAGTATGGTAATTTTTAAGCGTGGTGTAGATGCCCGTAAATCGCACGCGATTTTGTTTGTTTACACGCTGGATATTGAAGTTAAAAACGAAGCTAAAATTTTAGGAAAATTCAAAAAAGATCCACACGTTAAAGAAGCACCCGACACCTCTTACCATTTTGTGGCAAAAGCCCAAGAAAATAGCAAATCGCTTAGACCAGTGATTATTGGTTTTGGGCCATCGGGCATTTTTGCAGCGCTTATTTTGGCACAATCTGGCTTTAAGCCGATTGTCTTAGAGCGTGGCAAAGCGGTTCGCGAACGCACCAAAGATACATGGGGATTGTGGCGAAAAAGTGTACTCAACCCAGAATCAAATGTGCAGTTTGGTGAAGGTGGCGCGGGTACTTTTTCCGATGGAAAACTCTACAGCCAAATTAAAGACCCCAACCATTACGGCCGCAAAGTGCTAAATGAATTTGTGAAGGCTGGCGCACCGGAAGAGATTTTATACGTCAGCCATCCGCATATCGGTACATTCCGTTTAGTGGGCATGGTAGAGGAAATGCGTCAAAATATTATCGCACTAGGTGGTGAAATCCGATTTCAAAGCCGTGTAGATGACATTGAAATTGAAAACGGCCAAGTGCAAGGTGTGGTGCTACAAAATGGTGAGCGCATTATAACGAACCATCTAGTATTGGCGGTGGGCCACAGCGCCCGAGACACATTTGAGATGTTACAAAAACGTGGCATTTATATTGAGGCTAAGCCTTTCTCTGTAGGCTTCAGAATCGAGCATCCTCAATCACTCATTGATCATGCTCGCTTTGGTCCGAATGCCCAACACCCTGTCCTAGGGGCAGCTGATTACAAACTAGTCCATCATGCAAAGAATGGTCGCAGTGTGTATAGCTTTTGTATGTGCCCAGGTGGCACAGTGGTAGCCGCGGCATCTGAAGAAGGCCGCGTAGTGACTAATGGAATGAGTCAATATTCACGCAATGAACGTAACGCTAATGCTGGCATTGTTGTAGGCATTAATCCATTAGAAGACTATCCAGGAGACCCGCTTGCAGGGATGGAGTTTCAACGCAAATGGGAGGCGCGAGCTTTTGAACTAGGTGGTAAAAATTACCAAGCGCCAGGGCAACTCATTGGCGATTTTATCAAAGGCAAACCATCTTCCACGTTTGGAACAGTTCAACCTTCATACACCCCAGGCGTCCATCTAACAGATTTAAGCACTGCCTTACCTGAATATGCAATTACTGCGATTCGTGAGGCAATACCCGCCTTTGCAAAACAAATTAAAGATTTTGATTTGCCTGATGGAGTGCTGACAGGCGTAGAAACTAGAACTTCATCGCCAATTAAAATTAAACGCGACGAGGAAAGCCTTCAAAGTATCAACACTAGAGGACTCTACCCGACGGGAGAGGGTGCAGGTTATGCAGGTGGAATTTTGTCGGCCGCTGTAGACGGAATTAAAATTGCTGAGGCTGTAGCAAAAAGCATTACAAATATTAAATAAATGATTCAAAACTATGCTAACGTCACAGCGATCTTCCCTTCGCCTGTTTTGCCTAGATTGTCAGTCCAGTTTACATGGATCACATCACCAACTTTGGCACCGCGCAGATGAAAAGTAAGATAAGGATTCTTTGAAATTCCGGTTCCCCACTGAGCTTCCAATAAGACATTTCCGTTAATGGAAGCACTCACTAACTGAATAAAATTAGCGGGGATAAGATCTCCGTAATCATTTTTGCGCCGACCGGTTTCCATCGGATGACTCATTAAGATTTTTACTTCAGTAACTTCGCCGCTAAGCTGGGCGCGCATACGAATATTTTCAGACATTTTAGCCACATCCATTCTCTAAAACTTCAACCCGTTTTTTTGCCGAAAAATAACGGTTACCAGATTTAATTACTGCTTGCACATCTGAGGTCTCAGCCATTTTGATACGCGTTACAACAAAACCATCGACGCCTTGACCAAATACAAAATTAGCAATTAAAGCGGTAGGATTATTCTCTACAAAAATCGCAATAGATTGGGTATTTGGAATATGACTATTAACTTCTATTTGGACAACCGCACCATTTTCAGCCTTGTCTGGAGCTATAATTTGAATATCGTTTGATATCGTAACGTTACTAATCTCCAATGCGGCAAGCGCTTCTTGCAACTTATCAGCTTGAAAAGCTGGGATATTCCAGATATCAGCGAATGCCTTAATAGGCAAAAGTGCAACAGCACCCGCTGCAAATAATGCTTTAATAAACTTTCTTCGTTGCATCATAATTGATTCCTTTTTTGTACTAATTAAACCAGCTACTTTTCTTAGGTTCATCGACCAGGGTACGCAGCTCTTTTAACCTCGCTTCAACAATTGACTGCTGATAAAAATCCCCATCACCTGAACGAACTGCCAAATCCATTTGCTCTAGTGCTTTAGGGGTATTGTAGCGCCTAAAATAGGCTTCGCCTTGTGCTTGGTGGCTCAATAAATTTTTACCTTGTGCAGCAAACGCTTTGGATTTTAACTCGTACATATATGCATCGGCGGGATATAAGCTTTGCTTTTCATTCAATAGTTGAAGTGCTTGTTGCGGTTGGTGAATGCGTAAAAAATGTTCAGCATAACCATAAATAAGCGCTCGACTACCTGGGTAAATTGCCAAGCCAGCTTGATAAGCTTTTGCTGCCTGAATTGGGTTGTCGCGTGAAACCTCTATATTTGCTGCAAGACTTGAGAATAATGGGTGATTAGGTGAGTTTGCACGGAGCCAATTTAACTCCTTAGTTGCGCCATCGACATTACCCAAACGCAACATGGCAATGGCTAGCCCATAATGTTGCGCACTTTCACTAGTGTATCTTCTATCTTGGATATTGTTTTGGAATAAAGACACTGCTTGGTTAGCCGGTCCCATGTTTGCCAAGACTTTAGCTCTTACTAAATCAAAATCAGGCGAATAAGGCACCATACGATAGTGCCCATTGGCAATACGTGCCGAAACGTCGGCAATTCTCTCACTAGTAATGGGGTGAGTCCTTAAAAAAGTTGGCGCACTTCCTTCTACAAAACGCGTACCTTTTTGCAGGGTTTCAAAAAAGCTCACCATAGCATGGGTGTCGTAACCTGCACTTTCTAAAATCGAGATACCCACACGGTCTGCTTCACGCTCGTGATCTCGAGTGTAATCTAATTGCCTCTGTACAGAACCGGCAGATGAGGTAGTCATCGCCGCACTTGCCAATTGCGGATTAGCACGTGCAGAAAGAATCGCCAAAGCCATACCTGCCAGGCTAATCAACGAATCATTCTTTTGTTGCGCTAACATTCGGGCCATATGGTGTTGTACCACGTGGCCGATTTCATGTCCAAGAACACCTGCTAACTCAGACTCATTACTTGCAGCAACAATTAAGCCTGTATGCACTCCTACTACTCCGCCAGGCATAGCAAAAGCGTTAATAGTGTTATCCTTAACAACAAAGAAGCTAAACCACTGTGTCTTATCAGGTCCGTTACTAGCAAGTCGCATACCTAAATTCTGAATGTAATCAGTTATTTCGGGATCCGAAATAACTTCGTCGCTAGTCATCACATCACGCATGATTTGATCAGCAATTTTCTTTTCATCAAGTGGTGAAAGTACGGTTGAAGAAACATCACCCAAATCAGGCAAATCATCCGCCGGCGCAAGGGGCGCAAACAAGATAAATAACAGAAGGCTATAAACTAATTTCATCATTGCGTATGATAACGATATTAAGCATGTAGTTCACGACTCATAATGAAATTATGGTTCAAAATACTTAGATAAGAAGGCAACATTGATGAGCGAACTTACCCATTTTGATAATCAAGGCCAAGCGCACATGGTCGATATTGGCAACAAAGCTGAAACGGAACGCATAGCTATTGCAACAGGCAGCATCCGCATGATGGCTAGCACATTAGCACTCATTATCAAAGGAGATGCCAAAAAAGGGGATGTACTTGGAATTGCAAGAATTGCCGCCATTCAAGCCTCAAAACGAACTTCCGATTTAATCCCACTTTGTCATGCCATTAGCCTAACAAAAGTGGGCGTACAATTTGAAATAGACGAAATAACCAACACCATCCATTGCACCGTGACCGCGAAATGCACAGGTAAAACAGGTGTTGAAATGGAAGCGCTCACATCCACTTGCGTGGCTTTACTAACAATTTACGATATGGTGAAAGCCGTTGACCGCAGCATGGTGATAGGTGATATTAAGCTACTAGAAAAACAAGGTGGAAAATCTGGACATTGGATAGCATAATTCCTAACCCAAAAGGATTTTTAAAACCATCGCCACGTTATCAACACCGACTAACCAAACGACAAAGGCTAGAATCAACCCAAACTTAATCACTAAATAAAGCGGTTTACTGAATTTTTTGAGTTTTCGTCTATATTTACCAACCAACCAGAAGAAGCGGAAAATCTTATTGATTCCACCCGTTTGGTCTCCGGTTTCGTTTGGAGAACTCCCAGCGGTCATTACCACTTTTGCAAGCCAACGATTAATTGCTGTTGCCCAGCGATACTTCATCGGGCGCTCTACATCACACAATAAAATAATCCGTGTTTTATTGGTCTCATTGATGGCCCAATGGATGTAGGTTTCATCAAAAATCACCCCTTCACCATCACGCCAACTATATCGTTGTTGGTTGACATCAATAAAAGCACGGTCATCATTAGGAGTTGATAAGCCCAAGTGATAGCGCAATGAACCTGCGTAAGGATCTCGGTGTGGATTGAGCTTTGAACCAGGTGGCAATTCCGTAAACATGGCCGCCTTCACCTCTGGAACTTGCGCAAGCAAAGCCACAGTTTTAGGACAAAATTGAAGAGCAGAAGGATGCTTCGCCTCATACCATTTTAGATAAAAACGCTTCCAGCCTTTTTTGAAAAATGAATTAAAACCAGCATCATCATTCTTTTCTGCAGCTTTAATTTTTTCTAGCTTATCCAGCGCCAAAGCTTCATCACGAATAATCTCCCAATTGTCCTCTAAAAACTTCAAGCCTTTAAATTCATTCACTGGAATATAGGGTTGACTAGTCGGCACCTTTGAAAATAGATAGATAAAGATATTGATAGGAGATACAACTGAAGAGTGATCAAAGATTTGCCTAAAAAATGGCAACCTGGCTTTGCCTCGAAAGTGCACAAAAAGAATACAAGCTGCGTACAAAACTAAAATTATGTATTTCATTGTCATCACTTTGCTATTCGTAATAGGGTCATTCTAAAAACTAGGCTTTGATTAAGCAAACATAAATCAATGCTTCATTGAGCTTAATCAATTGGCAATGCAAAAGGGCTGGCATCAACAAATGGTTTTTCATCTGCCATCAGCTCTGAAACCAAACGTGCGCTTGCTGGCGCCATAGTAAGGCCATAACGAAAATGCCCAGTATTGAGATAAAGATTTTTTATCTGTGGATGCGCTGAAATCGTTGGTAAATTCTCAGGTGTACCCGGCCGCAATCCGCTCCAATGCTTAATGATATGCAATCCCTTTAATGAGGGCATGATAGCCTCTGCCTTTTTGGCAAGCTCAGCTTTAACTTCTTCAGTCACTGATGTATCAAAACCGACATCCTCTAAAGTGCTCCCCGCGAGCAATTGTCCATCGGCACGCGGAATCATGTAAAAGCCTTCTTTATAAACAATTTGTTTAAGATTTTCGGCAGGTTGATAAAGTAAAATCTGCCCCCGCATCGGTTTGATATTGAGCTTGTCGGCGACAGACTTAAGCAACTGAAAACTCCAAGCCCCAGAAGTTACAACAAATTTTTCCGCTTTAATCTCCAAACCATCTAGGGTTTTCCAAGTGTTAATCGGCTTAATTTCATCCAGCGGTTTCAGCTCAGTGTGCTCTAGTAAGGTTACATTGTTTTGCTCCAACCACTTACGAAGGGCTCTCATCAAGAAAGGTGGTCTAGCTTGGCAAACATCGGGCATCCAAAGAGATAGCTGACTGTGTTGATTTAAAGCGAGCTGAGTATCGACGTTGTCAACCATCTCATACGCCTGATTGTGAGCTTCACACCACTTAATTGCAGCTGTTTGATCATAGGGTGGAAGCAATAAAAAACCTGAATTGATAAAGCCTGTCGGGAATCCTGTTTCGCTTTCTAAACGTTCACAAATTTGCTGATAAGATTTTGCACCATAGCCAGTTAGTTGATTAACTGGCTCGGAGTACATCCAAGGCAACAAAGGAAAAATAATCCCCCCACCGGCCCAAGATGACTCGCCTGACGTCTGACTGGCAATTTGATTACGCTCAACAATGGTGACCTGGTAACCACGATCCACCAGTGCCATTGCCGTCATACACCCAACAATGCCTCCTCCAACAATAACGACATGTTCGCTCAAGTTTCTTTACCTGTGAGAAGAATGCGTTCTGCCAATACTAAGTCATGTGGCTTAGCGAGCAAGACCACAACATCACCCTCTTTAAAAACGAAATCCGGCGACACTTCTACAGGATGCGCATCACGCCTCACAGCTGTGATTTCAGCCTTACAAAGTCCAAAGTAAATATCTTTGAGCGGCTTACCTATGCAATAAGCCAATGCATTAAGCGGCACAGAATGCATACGCGGCACAGCGCGTTCCACCGCTTCATCTCCATCCGAAATGCCGTGGAAAAATCCTTTAAACATCTTGTAGCGCTCTTCACGGAAGATACGGATACGCTTAACTACACGATTAAGCGGCACCCCCAATAAAACTAATGCGTGAGAAGCCAACATTAAACTGCCTTCTAGCACCTCAGGCACAACTTCCGAAGCCCCTGCATCACGGAAGCGTTCCATATTAGTATCGTCAACAGTCCTTACTACAACTGGTAAATTCGGAAAGTAATCGTTCACTAAATGCAGAATTTTGATTGCTGCTGGGGGGTCATCATAACTAATAATCAAGGCTTTTGCTCTTGCTGCACCTGCCGCAGCTAGTACCAACCTTTTTCCTGCATCGCCATACATCACATTCTCTCCCGCACTTGCCGCTTCTTGAACACGAGCAGGATCAATATCCAAAGCAATAAAGGGAAATTTCTCTTCTTTTAAGAATCGACTTAAATATTGACCGCTACGTCCGAAGCCACAAATAATTACATGGTCTTTAAGTTGCTTGCCGACACTTTCAATTCCCTCAATTTGATTTTTACGATTGCGAGTGTAACTGCGCGAGAGAAACTCGGCGATTTGCAAGTTGTGCTGAATAATAAATGGTGCAATAAACATTGAAAGCAAAGAAGCAGCCAAAACAATCTGTAGGACATCATTACTAATCAATCCATTTTCCATACCAAGCGAGAATACAACGAATGAGAATTCACCCGCTTGCGCTAGAGTCACTCCAGCTCTAACCGCAACCCCAGGCTCGTAACGGAAATAGCGACTAAGCAAGGCAACAACTAAAGACTTAAAAACAATCAGTCCAACGACCACCATCAATATATCGAATAGATTGCCAGCCAAACTATGGAAATCTAACAACATACCGATAGTAATAAAAAACAAACCCATCAAAATATCGCGAAATGCGGCAATATCTGCTTCTACCTGGTAGCGAAAGCGCGTTTCTGAAATCAACATCCCCGCAATAAATGCACCTAGCGCATAAGACAAACCTGCTACTTTGGTGGCATATGCCAACACCATAGTCACCATTAAGACGTTCATCACAAACAGTTCACGAGAACGCTGACGCGCTACGACGCCGAACCAGCGATTCATTAAATTCTTACCAAAGAAGAATAGGATTGACAGCATCACTGCCGCTTTAAGAAATGCAATTCCCAGCGTATAGGCCAAGGACCCTGATGGACTTGCGATAGCAGGAATCACCACAAGCAAAGGCACAACTGCTAAATCTTGAAATAAGAGGACACCAATGGCGACGCGCCCATGTCGAGAATTTAAATCCAAACGTTCAACAAGTAATTTAGACACAATCGCTGTAGAGGACATTGCCAATGCACCCCCAATGACAAGAGAAGCTTGCCAATGAAGATCTAGAGTCAAGCATACTAAAATAATAGCACCCATGGTGAACAAAACCTGCAATCCACCAATACCCAACACAATGCGGCGCATGGCATAGAGTTGAGCCAAGCTGAATTCCAAACCTATGCTAAACATCAAGAACACAATGCCAAACTCCGCCAGTTCTCGGTTAGCTTCAGTATCAGGTAAGAATCCGAAGCTTTTTGGGCCAAGCAACAAGCCAACCAAAAAATAGGCCAGCATTCCAGGCAAACGAAATGCTCGAAACAGCGCAACCAAAAGGACTGAGCTGACGAGTAAAAGTAAAATGGCAGGTAACGTTTCGTGCATAAATCCTTAAATAATGCAAAATGTGTGCCGACTTAGCTAAAAGTCAGTTTTATTTGCAAATGTATCCTTTATTCATGATGAATTCCCTTTTATACTTGGCATGTATGGAAAATCTATCATTACAAAAATCTAACGCCAATAAAACGCCCATCGAGCTTGCGAAATCAGTACTTTTGATTGAAGCAAGTGCTGTTGAAGCACTAACCCAAAAACTTGATGGCAATTTCACTAAAGCAGTTGACCTTATTTTACAATGCCAAGGTCGTGTTGTGGTAAGCGGGATGGGTAAATCTGGACATATTGGCAATAAAATAGCTGCCACACTTGCTAGTACTGGAACCCCAGCGTTCTTCATGCACCCGGCAGAAGCCAGTCATGGCGATTTAGGTATGATTACTAAAGATGATGTAGTCATCGCACTATCCAACTCTGGTGAAAGCGATGAGATCCTCACTATCTTGCCTTTGCTTAAACGCATGGGCACAAAAATTATCAGCATCACTGGCAAAAAAGATTCAACATTAGCAAGACAAGGTGATACGCATCTAGATGCTGAAGTTGCAATTGAAGCTTGCCCCTTGGGTCTTGCCCCAACCGCAAGTACCACAGCCATGCTGGCGCTAGGCGATGCACTAGCATTAGCTGTGCTAGACCAACGCGGGTTTTCTGCAGAAGATTTCGCACGCTCACATCCTGGCGGCAGCATCGGTAGAAGGCTTCTGATACGAATAGAAGATATCATGCGCAAAGGCAATGCGGTGCCAAGTGTAAATATTGAAGTCAGCCTAAAAGATGCACTTATTGAAATGTCGCGTAAAGGTTTAGGAATGACAGCCATCGTAGATGGCCAAAACAAACCCTTAGGAATTTTTACAGACGGTGACTTGAGACGTGCCTTTGAAAATGGCATCGATATCAACAAAACTAGCATTCGCGATGTAATGCATGCAAATCCTCAAAATATTCATCCTGAGCAATTGGCTGTTGAGGCTGTTGAAATAATGGAGCAAAGAAAAATTACAGCTTTGTTAGTTGTAAGCCAGCAAGGTGACTTAATAGGTGCACTCAATATGCACGATTTACTTATTGCAAAGGTTGTTTAAAAGTGACTTTATCAGACAAAATTTCAATTGAAGAACGCGCTAAGAAAATCAAAGTGGTTATTTTTGATGTAGATGGTGTCATGACCAATGGTGGATTGATGCTAGGCGACGATGGATTAGAATACAAAAATTTTCACTCCCAAGATGGTTTAGGTTTAAAGCTTTTACACAACACAGGAATAAAAATGGCCATTGTGACCGGGCGAAGCTCTAACGTGGTCACCAAACGAGCAGAAAACATCAAAATCACTAACATTTATCAAGGGGTAGAGGATAAATTAGAAGCCTTTAATGCTATTTTGAAAGACTTAAACGTAACTGCTGAAGAATGCATGTTCATGGGTGATGATGTTATTGATCTCCCCCCAATGCGCCGTGCTGGCTTAGCTGTCACAGTGCCTCACGCGATGCCACTAGTAAAGGAATATGCTCATTACATTACTAACCGCGAAGCTGGTCATGGCGCTGTGCGTGAGCTCTGCGAGCTACTAATGAAAGCCCAAGGCACGTTTGACAGCCAAATGGCGAAATTTCTTAAGTAAAGTACTTCCTAAGACAGACCTGATATGAAAGGACGCAGTCCAATTATTTTTACAGTGATTGTGCTAGGGGTGCTTGCCCTTATAACATTTTGGATTGATAACACTGTTAAATTAGGCATTACAAATACGGATGGCAGCAATCGTCATGATGTTGACTATTTTGTAGAGAATTTCGTCACCACAAAAACAGATTTAAACGGTAATTTACGTAATATGCTTGCGGCAACCGAAATGCGACATTATCCAGATAACGATACAACCGAATTAGAGAGACCGCGCTACACACAATATGGTAATAACAAGCCTTACACCCAAATTGAAGCGCAAAAAGGGTTTGTATCATCGAATGGGGAAGTTGTTGAATTCAAAGGAAATGTGATTATAGTTCGGCAGGCTTTTGAGGGGCGAGGCGAAATGCACCTCAAGACTGACTATCTTAAAATTTTACCAAAAACGGAATATGCCAGCACAGCAAGCGATGTCGTTATCACTCAAGACCCTAAAACAGTGATTCATGGCACCGGCATGATTTATGATAAAAATGAACAAGACTTCACTTTACAAAAAAGAGTGCGAGTACATTATGAAAAACCAGATACAAAATCCGCCAAACCGCTATTGCCTAAATTTGTAACAAGCGATAAGGTGAATCCTACACAAACCACTAACAAAGTAGCCCTAAATAATAAGGCAAGCGATGCTAAAAAACCCTCAGACCAATCTCGCAAATCAAACCGCGAACAAAAGAAAAATTGATTTTATAGTTATTATGGTGCGGCATTTTTTTATTTCCTGTTTATTTATGTTGCTTGCAACGAATGCTTTTGCTGAAAAAGCAGATAAAGATAAACCAATTGAAATTGAGGCCGACACAGTCACAGTGAACGACGCAAAAAAAGTCAGCGTTTACACAGGCAATGTGATTGTGACACAAGGAACTTTGCTGATTAAAGCCGACAAATTGGTTGTACGTGAAGATGAGTCAGGGTTTCAACACAGTTCCTCTTATGGCAATCCAACGACCTTCAAACAAAAACGTGAGGGCAAAGACGAATACATGGAAGGGGCAGCACAGCGCATTGAATATGACGGCCGCATGGATAAAGTTCAGTTATATACAAAAGCCTGGGTAAAAAAAGGTGAAGATATAGTGCATGGTGATTACATTATGTATGACGCTAATGCAGAGTATTCAGAAGTTATTGGTGGCGGTCCTAAGTCAGCCACTCCAGCAACACCTACTGGCCGCGTTAAAGCAATTATCCAACCTAAAAATAAACCTATTGATAACAACTAAGCGGCACCATGACTGAATTAATTGTTCAAAATTTACGCAAACAGTATAAAGCGCGTACTGTTGTTCATGATATATCGCTTAATATCAAAAGTGGTGAAGTAGTTGGTTTGCTTGGCCCCAACGGCGCTGGCAAAACTACAAGTTTTTATATGATTGTAGGTTTGGTCCCATCGAATAGCGGGAAAATAATTTTCAATAATAAAGATATTAGTCGTCTTCCTATTCATCAACGTGCACGCATGGGCATTTCATATTTACCTCAAGAGCCTTCTATTTTCAGAAAACTCAGTTCTGAAGACAATATCCGTGCAGTCCTAGAATTACAAAATCTAACTTCTGATGCTGTTGAGAAACGTTTAAATGAATTGCTAGAAGAACTCCATATTTCGCACATTCGTGACAATTTGGCGGTGAGCCTATCTGGCGGTGAGCGTCGTCGCGTTGAAATTGCACGTTGCTTGGCGACTAACCCAACATTTATTTTATTGGATGAACCTTTTGCTGGAATTGACCCAATTGCAGTTCTGGATATTCAAAAAACGATTAAGTTTTTAACCGCTAAAAATATTGGCGTACTGATTACCGACCATAATGTACGTGAAACGCTCGGCATCTGCGATAGGGCGTATATTGTGAATGAGGGGCGCGTCTTTGCTTCTGGCACACCTACAGAGATTATTGAAAACCAAGACGTTAGAGCAGTCTACTTAGGCAAAGATTTCCGCCTTTAATGTACCAAAGAGAATTAAGCGCTAAATGAAACAAAGCCTACAACTCAAATTCTCACAAAATCTTGCACTAACCCCGCAACTTCAGCAGTCTATTCGTTTGCTTCAACTCTCATCACAAGAATTGAATCAAGAGTTAGAGATCATCTTAGAAGAAAACCCGTTACTTGAGCGAACCGACAAAAATGATGATGGTTCTGAGAGTGTAAGTGACTTTTCAAGCGAAGTATTTAACTCACAAGAAACATCGATCAATTCGAACACTGCGCAAAATGATGAAGAAAGTTCTGCCAGAAGTTCAGATCAAGACTCATTAAGTGAAGATTACTTCGGGGGGAATACTACACACCACTGGGAGGAAAACAATAACCCAGATGATGATAATGACTTCATTTTTCAAGAAGCTGTTGCTCCTACTTTGCGTGAGCATCTCATCAGTCAACTTCAACTAATGCAGCTTTCAGAGCGTGACCAAACCTTATCTATTTTTTTAGTTGATGCAGTGAACGAAGATGGTTATTTAGAGCAAACCTTAGAAGACTTAGAAGCACTTCTTCCCAAAGAACTTGAAATTGATATATTAGAGCTTGAAACGGCACTCAAACACATTCAACACTTAGATCCGCCTGGTATTGGAGCACGCAATTTATCAGAATGTCTCATGTTGCAATTACAACTTTTACCAAATGCAACCTGCGTAGAAAATAAAAATGTTTTTGAACTCGCTCTAAAAATTGCTAAGCATCATTTAGTGACACTTGCGTCACGTGATTATGCAAAGCTTAAAAAAATATTGCACTGCAATGATGACGATCTTCGTATAGCTCAGCAAATGCTAAAACAACTTAATCCGCGCCCGGGTAGTGACTTCACTAAACTTGCTTCAGGCCATTATATACAGCATGAAATTGTTGTTAAGAAAATTAAAGGCCAATGGCTCGCTAGCTTAAATGATGAAGTTGTTCCAAAGTTGCGCATCAATAAGCTTTACGCAGATATTTTGAAACGCAATCGCGATAGTTCGAATCAATATTTAAACAGCCAAATGCAAGAAGCAAAATGGATGATTAAAAATATAGAGCAACGCTTTTCTACTATTTTGCGTGTTTCACAAGCTATTATCGACCAACAAAGTAAGTTTTTCGAACATGGTGAAATTGCAATGCGCCCTCTGGTCTTGCGAGAAATCGCAGATGAGCTTGGCCTTCATGAGTCTACAGTTTCAAGGGTAACTACACGTAAGTATATGCTTACACCGCGCGGAATTTATGAGCTAAAATATTTCTTTGGAAGCCACGTTGCCACCGATACGGGCGGCGCATGTTCGGCCACCGCCATTCGGGCACTCATTAAACAAATGGTGGCTGAAGAGAACCCAAAAAAACCACTTTCAGATAATCAGCTTACTGAAGTGTTATCAAGACAAGGCATTGTCGTTGCAAGACGTACAATTGCCAAATACCGCGAGTCTTTAAACATTCCCGCGGCCAACCAACGCAAGTCTTTATAAAACTTGCATAACAACCACAAAAAGGAGTTAACCATGAATCTGCATTTAACTGGGCACCACTTAGAAATCACTCCTGCTTTGCGTGAATATATCCAAACAAAATTGACTAGAGTAAGCAATCATTTTGATCATATGATTGATGTCAAAGTAACATTGACTGTGGAAAAGCTCGCTCAAAAAGTTGAGGCAACCATCCATGTGCCAGGCGCTGATTTGCATGCTGAGTCTATTGATAGCGATATGTATAGTGCTATTGATTTGTTGGCTGACAAACTTGATCGCCAAGTGTTAAAGCATAAAGAAAAACACGCCGATCATCACAAAGCTAACGGCGCAGTTAAGCATCAAGCAACTGAGTAATTCACTAGGTAAAAACTCTAATGGCCGAAATTAGCGTACACCAACTCCACCAAGAGACCCGCCGCAAACTCAAACTTACTTGGGTGGCGGGAAAGTCTGGCGGTGATAATCTATTGAATAGCGAGACAGTTTCCAAGCCTTCGCTAGCTTTGACTGGTCATCGCAATTTCGTCCATCCAAATCGCGTCCAAGTGCTCGGTTGCGCTGAGATGGATTATCTAAATGGGCTAAATGAAAAAGATCAAAAACAAGCCATACTACATTTATTTGCCCAGAAATTAGCAGCGCTCATTGTAGCCAATGGTGAGAAAGTACCTAGTGAACTTATCGCTGCTGCCGAAAAACACCAAACTGCTTTAATGACATCACCACTAGCCAGTCCTAATTTGATGGATTTATTAAGCCATCACTTAGCGCAAGCATTAGCTGAATCAACCAGTGCCCATGGAGTATTTATTGAGGTACAAGGCTTCGGAGTGCTTATTAAAGGCAGTCCGGCCATCGGTAAAAGCGAGTTAGCCTTAGAGCTGATTTCACGGGGCCATCGTTTAGTAGCTGATGATATCGTTGATTTTTACCGCGTATCACCTGAGCGCATTGAAGGCCGCTGCCCTCCATTATTACAAGATTTCCTAGAAGTCCGTGGATTAGGCATTTTGAATATTCGAGCACTTTTCGGCGATAGCGCCGTCAAACCAACCAAACCGCTAGATTTAATTATTCAACTCGAAATGGCTGAAACATTGTCGCCACAAAACCTAGATAGACTTAAAATCAAATCACATGATGAAGATGTATTGGGTATCAGGGTGCAAAAGGTCGTAATTCCAGTTGCTGCTGGTCGAAATATTGCTGTATTAGTAGAAGTCGCCGTACGCAATCATATGCTGCTATTACGTGGCGTTAACGGTACAAAACAGTTTATGGACAGACAAACACGTGAGTTAAAAAATAACGCGAGTAAAAGCTAATGCAATTAATTATCGTCACAGGCCTTTCAGGCTCAGGCAAAAGCGTTGTTCTCAAAGCACTTGAGGATACAGGCTATTATTGCGTTGACAATTTACCAGCAACGCTGCTTCCGCAAATTTATAAAAACTTAAATGGAAGCCAACCTCGTGTTGCTATTAGCACAGATACTCGTAGCGGCGCGCTAGAAGCACTCCCTGAAAATATCAAAAAACTCAAAGCTCAAGGCGTTAAGCTTCAAGTATTATTTCTTGAGTCTACCAAACAAGCGCTAGTCAAAAGATTTAGTGAAACACGGCGTCGTCATCCCTTAAGTAAGGATGATATTACGCTGGGGGAGAGTATAGAACTTGAGAGGAAATTACTCGCACCGCTCTCTGATTTAGGGCATCGCATTGATACTAGTGACTTAAGCGCGAATACATTACGTGGATGGGTAAAAGATTTTGTAGCCAAAGAAAACAAAAACATTACATTACTATTCACCTCATTTGGCTTTAAGCATGGCATTCCACTAGACGCCGACTTTGTGTTTGATGTTCGTTGTTTGCCAAATCCACATTACGATGCAAAGCTTCGTCCAATGACAGGTCGAGACGCACCTGTAAAAAAATTCTTAGAGGCTCAGCCTTTAGTAAAAGACATGTACCAAGACATTCAAAATTTCGTTACCCGCTGGCTGCCAAGTTTTATACAAGAAAACCGAAGTTACTTAACAATTGCAATTGGATGCACGGGGGGGCAACATCGCTCCGTACATATCGTTGAAGAACTAGGCAAACATTTTTCACAGCAACAACAAGTCTTAATTAGACACCGAGAACTGGAACTGCCTCTATGATTGGTATTTTAATTGTCGCGCATGGCGAGCTTGGTGAGAGTCTCATCGATTGTGCTACCCACGTCATGGGTTCACGCCCACCATTATTAGAACAGTTTGGCATTGATAGACATGCCGACCCATCCACCTTATTACCTGTGATGCAAAAAGTGGTGCAAGATCTTAATGATGGTGATGGTGTGCTTATCCTTTCAGATATTTACGGTGCGACCCCCTGCAATATTGTAAGTAAATTAGTGAAGCAAAACTGCGTGGAAGGCATTGCAGGTGTTAATCTGCCCATGCTTGTACGGGCTCTTACTTACCGAAATGGAGATCTAAAAAAACTCGCTGAAAAAGCCTTGAGTGGTGGCCAAGAAGGCGTAATCAATTTTACTGAAGTCGCCTGTCAAGAGGGTGCATCAAAGGACGATAAATAATGAAGCAAGATATTCTCATCATTAACAAACTTGGCTTGCATGCACGCGCTTCAACTAAGCTCACGCAAACAGCAAGCCAATTTAAAAGCGATATTTGGATTGAACGTAACGGACGACGGGTAAATGCAAAAAGTATTATGGGCGTGATGATGTTAGCTGCAAGCAAAGGTAGCACAATTTCACTTGAAGCGACCGGAGAAGATGAAACTGCAGCAATTGAAGCGCTACTTGAACTAATTAACAATCGCTTTGGTGAGCCCGAATAATGAGTTTTTCTATTCACGGTGTAGGCGTATCGAATGGTATTGCCATAGGCCATGCCCATTTGGTTTCGCACGCCTTGTTAGAAGTTGTTCATTATCAAGTACCTGAAAATTTGATTGAACAAGAAATTGCTCGATTTGATTTAGCAATCAATACGGTAAAGATTGACTTAGAATCTGTAAAAGCTCAATTACCAGCCCGTTCACCAGCTGAATTGAGCGCTTTCATCAATACTCATTTGATGATTTTGAACGACCATACACTCGCTGATGACCCAAAATACAATATCCGAAATGAACAATGTAATGCCGAATGGGCGCTCAAACAGCAGATGGAAAATATCGTCGAGCAGTTTGATCAGATTGAAGATGAATACCTGCGTGAGCGCAAACATGACGTGGTACAAGTCGTTGAACGAATAATAAAAGTACTTCTTGGAAGACCGAGTCAAGTTCATGTTCTTGAACAAGAAAAAGCTATTATTTTAGTTGCACACGATATTTCACCCGCAGATGCCATTCAGTTCAAACAACATCAATTCGCTGCTTTTGTAACCGATGTTGGCGGCGCCACCTCACATACTGCAATTCTGGCGCGTAGCTTGAATATTCCGTCGATTGTTGCATTGCAACGCGCTAGGGCACTTATTCGTGATGGTGAACTACTGATTGTTGATGGAACGCAAGGCGTAGTTATTGTTAATCCAGATAAGGACACGCTTGCTGAATACAAACTCAAACAAGAGCAATGGCAAATAGAGCAGCAAAAACTCAAGCGCATCAAACTCACTAAAGCAGTGACATTAGATGGAACGGCTATTGATTTATATGCCAATATTGAAATTCCTGATGACGTAGTTCAAGTTAAAGCTTCGGGAGCAAGTGGGATTGGTTTATATCGAACTGAATTCTTATTCATGAACCGCCGAGAAGCACCAGGTGAAGAAGAACAGTTTGAAGCCTATAAAGCAGTAGCCGATGCTATGGATGGCAAACCTGTGACCATTCGAACACTCGATTTAGGTGCTGACAAGCAAATAAATCCTGAGACAGAACGTAGCTGCACTAATCCTGCTCTTGGCTTGCGTGCAATTCGCTTATGTTTAGCCGAACCTCAAATGTTCCACGTTCAATTGCGGGCATTGCTTCGCGCATCAGCTTTTGGGAATATAAAAATACTAATTCCAATGCTCTCCTCACTTACGGAGCTTAGACAAACATTGCTATTACTTGAACGCGCAAAACAGAGTCTTCGCCTAGAGAAAATAGCATTTAACAACGATCTAGAAGTTGGCGGAATGATTGAGATTCCTGCGGCAGCACTTTGTGCAGAATCATTTGCCAAAGAACTAGATTTTTTATCAATAGGTACCAATGATTTAATTCAATACTCACTTGCCATCGACCGAACCGATGATAGTGTTTCACACCTTTACAATCCGCTTCATCCTGCGATTATTCAACTTATAGAAATTACACTCAAAGCTGGCCAGAAGCTTGGAAAAAAAGTTTCTGTGTGCGGAGAAATGGCCGGCGATTCAAAATTAACGCGTCTTTTATTGGGTTTAGGCTTACGCCAATTCTCAATGCATCCTTCGCATATTTTGTCAGTGAAACATCAAGTATTACAAAGTGATTTAGATAAATTAGTCCCTTTAGCGCGAAAGATTTTGGCGAGTAGTGACAGTGAAAAAATTGAACCTTTAATCCAAAAAATGAATCTCTGATACATATCGCAGTTCTTCGTTTTACTTCTCACTTGCATCATCAAAAGGAATTATAATTGACTGATTTAACTCACAATCCATTACTCGACTTTTCTGGCTTACCAAAGTTTGATCTAATCAAATCAGAACACATTGAACCTGCTATAGAGCATTTACTTGAATCCGGTCGGAATTGTGTTCAAGCACTAGGCACTTCAACTGAAGTTCCGCATTGGGAAAACTTTGTTAAACCGCTTGAGGATATCGAAGAAAAGCTTTCACGTGCCTGGTCTCAAGTAAGCCATATGAATGGGGTAGTCAATAGTCCTGAGTTGCGTGAAGCCTACAACGCGAGCCTACCTAAAATCACTGACTTTTACTCAGACCTAGGCCAAGATGAACGCTTGTATGCTAAATTTCGTGCGCTTAAAAAGAGTACTGAATTCGCAACACTGAATACTGCCCAACAAAAAATCGTTGAAAATGAATTACTCGGTTTTCGTCTAGGTGGCGCTGAATTAGCAGATTCAGAAAAAGTCCGATTTAAAGAAATTCAAGAGTCTCTTTCAAAGATTACTACTAAGTTTGAAGAAAATTTGATGGACACCGTAAATGATTTTAGTCATTTCGTAGAAGATATTTCTGATCTTAAAGGCATTCCAGAAGATGTCTTGCAAACCGCACAAGAGGCTGCTTCTAAGGAGGGTAAAACTGGTTATAAATTCACACTCCATTTCCCATCTTATATGCCTGTATTGCAATACTGTGAAAATCGAACATTGCGTGAAATTCTCTATCGCGCCTATGCTACTCGAGCCTCTGAATTCGGCAAGGCTGAATGGGATAACACCCCTTTAATCAGTGAAATTTTAAAACTCCGACGCGAAGCTGCAACATTATTAGGCTATAAAAACTACGCTGAAATGTCACTAGCCACAAAAATGGCAGATACTCCTTCAGAGGTCATTGCGTTTTTGGATAATTTAGCGCAACGTGCCAAACCTTTTGCTCAACGTGATATGCAAGAACTTACAGAATACGCACAAACGCAATGCATTGCAGACATGCAAGCTTGGGATATTGCCTATGTTTCTGAAAAATTACGAGAAGAGAAATATGCCTTTTCAGACCAAGAAGTAAAACAGTACTTCCCTGAATCACAAGTTTTAGCAGGTCTTTTCAAGGTAGTTGAAACTATTTTTGGGATACGTGTAAAAAAATCTCAAGCTCCTGTTTGGCATGCTGATGCGGCTTTTTATGAAATTAGCGACACACAAGGCAAAGCTATTGGTCAGTTTTATTTAGACTTATATGCTCGCAATAATAAACGTGGTGGCGCCTGGATGGATGAAGCAATCACGCGTAGAAAACATGGCGATAAGAATGTTGTTACACCTGTAGCTTATCTTACATGTAACTTCTCAGCACCTGTAGGTGATAAACCAGCATTATTTACGCACGATGAAGTCATTACCATGTTCCATGAGTTTGGCCATGGCTTACACCACATGTTGACCCAAGTAGATGAATATAGCGTTTCAGGAATTAAAGGCGTGGAATGGGATGCTGTAGAACTACCTAGTCAGTTTATGGAAAACTTCTGCTGGGAATGGGATGTTATTCGCCATATGACCCAACATGTAGAAACTGGCGAAAGCTTGCCTCGTGATTTGTTCGATAAAATGATTGCTGCTAAAAACTTCCAAGCGGGGATGCAAACTGTTCGTCAAATTGAATTCTCATTATTTGATATGAGGTTACACGGTGATTTTGACCCGAATGGGAAACTCACTGCACTTGATTTAATTGAGCAAGTGCGTAACGAAGTCGCGGTAGTTCGCCCACCAACATGGAATCGCTTCCCAAATGGATTTAGTCACATTTTTGCTGGCGGTTATTCAGCAGGTTATTACAGCTACAAATGGGCGGAAGTTCTATCCGCTGATGCTTTCAGCATGTTTGAAGAAAATGGTGTGCTTTGCTCAGAAACAGGCCAGCGCTTTTGGCATGAAATCTTGGCTAAAGGTGGATCACGCACAGCATTAGAATCCTTCACCGCCTTCCGTGGTAGACCGCCAGAAATTGAAGCACTATTGCGCCATAATGGCATGACCGAAGCTACCTAATATGAAAATTGCAACCTGGAACGTTAACTCACTCAATGTACGCTTGCCACACGTGTTGGAGTGGCTCGAGGCTAACAAGCCAGATGCTTTATGCCTTCAAGAAACTAAACAAGAAGATATCAAGTTCCCTTATGAAGTATTAAAAGAGGCTGGCTACAACGCAATTCATAGCGGGCAAAAGACTTATAACGGTGTTGCAATTATTAGTCCTCACGGGATAGATGATGTGCAAATGGGCATTCCAACTTTCGCAGATGAGCAAAAACGTTTAATTGCAGCAACGATTAATGGCATTCGTATTGTGTGCGTTTACATCCCAAATGGCCAAGCTGTAGGAAGCGAAAAGTATGCTTACAAGTTGAGCTGGCTTCGAGCATTCACACCATGGTTGAAAGATGAAATAAGTAAACACTCAAAACTAGCCTTGTTAGGAGATTACAATATTGCTCCGGAGGATATTGACTGCCATGATCCTGCATCATGGGTAGGTCAAGTATTAGTTAGCGAGCCGGAGCGAGATGCATTCAAGGCACTCACCAATTTAGGTCTAACTGATAGCTTTCGATTGTTTGAAAAAGACGGAGGACAATTTAGTTGGTGGGATTATCGAATGGCTGGATTTAGGCGGAATCTGGGTATGCGCATTGACCATATTTTGGTTACTCCAGAACTCAGCAAAGCATGCTCAACCAGTTACATCGATAAAACCCCTCGTAAATTAGAGCGCCCTAGCGACCACACGCCGGTGGTGTTGGAATTCAATAATTAATGACAATTAGTTGGGTAGAAAGTGGACGGACATTCAGCGCACGCTGGCAATCAGAAGCTGGAGTTGCTCCCCCTAAACGGGTCATGATTGCAGATGACACTATTAATGCAGATACCGCATACAGACTCGCTTGTGAGGGAACAGCGATGCTATGGCGTGGCGATTTTCAAAACGCCTATCAATTGTTACAAGCCATGGCCAGACGTTGCGACCGAAAGAAATCATCCAAAAAATCCAAACAAGCGATTGCGCCAATAGATCTCAAACAAACATTTAATATGTATCGTGTCGCACAAGCGCAACGGGCAAGAGTATTGGGTATGTTACTAATTGAAGTAACCGAAAATTATCAAATTTCACTAAAACGTGCACCCGACTTTAGCCAAGCTTGCTTAGAAGCTTACGGAAAGTACTCCAACACATTTATAGTCTCATTACGAGAACTGCAAGGATTAAATGGCGCACACGAATGGCGGAAAAGAGGAGTCCCTATCAAGGCAATTGAATCAAAGATTCATCCCCATTACGGCGTATTTTCGCCCATACGTGGTGAATATTTAGAGCTACTTATAAAGGCCCCTCTTCCGAGTACCGAAGTAGCTTTTGATATTGGTACCGGCACAGGCGTTATTGCCACTATACTTGCTAAACGTGGTGTAAAAAAAATCGTCGCAACAGATCTAGATCCCCGTGCAATCAATTGCGCACAAGAAAACATCAAGCGTCTCAATTTGGAAAAGCAAATAATACTAACGAAAACTAATATGTTTCCAGAAGGAAAAGCATCGCTTATAGTTTGTAACCCTCCTTGGTTACCTGCCAAGCCTAGTTCACCTATTGAATACGCTATCTATGACCCTGATAGCCAAATGCTTTTAGCTTTTCTAAATGGTTTAAAAGCTCATCTTAGTGAAAATGGCGAAGGCTGGTTGATCATGTCTAACTTAGCTGAGCATTTAGGACTGAGGGCTAAGGATGAATTACTCAATCTCATTGAAAAAGTTGGGTTATTTGTAGAAGATAAGCTTGATATAAAGCCCAATCATGCCAAAATCATGGATACAGAAAATATGCTTCATGAAGCAAGAAACGCTGAGCTTACTTCTCTTTGGCGCTTGAAAGTCAAACCGACTTAAACAGCCAAACAACATTAAATTACTTAGTTTTAATTCCTAGTTGCTTGAGCTTACGATACAAGTGTGTTCTCTCAAGCTCTACTGCTTCAGCGACACGACTCATGTTCTTATCCGCTTTTTGGATATGATGTTCAAAATACAATCGTTCAAAATCATCTCTCGCCTCACGTAAAGGCCGGTCCAAATCAAAAAGGATACCATTTGCTTTTGAAGACAATTGTTCAACTACAGCACTTTGTAGTGGGGAAAATTGCTCCATGACACGATTCACATCATCTAAGGAAATTTTTTCGCCCAGACTAGTCTGCATTAAGTTACGAATTACGCTATCAAGCTGGGTTAGGTTACCAGGCCAATCAGCATTTCTAAGCATATTAAGCGCAGCAGTTTCAAACTCTCGGTAAGGGGATGCGGTAGTTTCAACTAAAAGAAATGCCATCGCCCTGACTAAATCAGGGATATCCTCTCGATGATCTGACAAACTAGGAATACGTAAAGTGCTAACTGATAAAGTTTGCAACAGAACATTATCAAAAGTGCCGGCGGCAACTAAATTAGGTAATGGTTGTGAGGTAGCACACACCACACGTGTACCATATTTCTCAGCCTTTGCTAATAAAACCAACAAACCTTTTTGCTGTGTTTTATCTAAGTCCGCCACTTCTGGGATAAACAAAACCCCTTCACGCAATTGCTCCAATACTTCAAGCGGCGCATCAGCGAGTCTTTGCGACTCGAACAATTCCATCCAAGGCGTGTTTGCTTGATGTAAAAATTTAGCGCAAAACTCAGCCCCGCTTCCTTTTTCACCAATCAATAATAATGGTGCTTTACTAATGCTAACTTGCTCTAATCTCTGTCGAAGCTCATTAATCACTCGACTTTTACCAAGACTCAACAAACTCATATCAGACTTAGGTAATTGCTCACTATGCTTGAGCGCAGCTGTTACTGTCTTCAACAACTTTTGTAAGGAAATTGGTTTCTCTAAGAAATCAAATGCACCTATGCGTGTTGCTTCAACAGCGGTATCAATGGTCCCATGGCCTGACATCATGACAACAGGCATGGTCAACATACCACCAGTACCCCACTCTTTAAGCAAAGTAATACCGTCACAATCGGGCATCCAAATATCAAGCAAAACCACATCTGGTCGTGTATGTTGGCGATAATCGCGTGCTTCAGCTGCATTTTCAGCAAGCTTCACCTGATAGCCTTCATCTTGAAGAATGTCTCTAAGTAATTCACGGATACCTATTTCATCATCCACTACTAGCACTTGTCTTGCTGTCATGCTTCTTCTGCCTTTTTACGTTTATCGCTTTTTTTCTTAGATTCCGCTAAATAAATTGGCAAAGCTACAATCACAGTAGCGCCAGTTCCATTTGAATCATCGCCCTTAACGTTCTCGATGCTAATTGTTCCTTGATGCTCTTCTACAATCTTCTTCACAATCGCTAAACCTAGACCTGTTCCATGACGTTTAGTCGTCATGTAAGGCTCAAAGGCACGTGACAGAATCTCAATTGGAAACCCAGCCCCGTTATCTGTGACCATTAAGCATACTTGATTAGCCTTTTTAAACGTTGCCACTTCAATTTTTGGCAATTCCACGCCATCCAAAGCATCCTGTGCATTTTGTAATAAATTATGAAGTACTTGACGCAACATGGTGGCATCTCCTAAAACATCAAGAGCTTGGTCTGCCACATTCACTTTAAGGCCTATACCGACTGGCTCATATAAATCAAGCACTTCTCGCACGAGTTTATTAAAATCCAAGTGAATTAAATTAAGAACGGGCGCGCGCGCATATTCACTAAACTCATTTACCATAGTTTTCATAGCATCCACTTGCGCAACAATCGTACCAGTCGCGCGTTTCAACATTTCGCTATCAATAGCATCTAGCTTAGATGACAATTTATGTTCAATACGCTCTGCAGACAATTGAATGGGCGTGAGTGGATTTTTAATTTCATGTGCCAAACGCCTTGCTACTTCTCCCCAAGCAGCGTCACGCTGTGCTTGTACCATTGCGGTAATGTCATCAAACACCACTAAATAGCCACTATCCGCACTGTAAGGCAAACGTGTACCACGTAGCAGAAGTGTTCGTTGACCTTGTGAAGTAACTACTTCCATTTCAGCCTGCCAATCATTCGACTTATTTTCACCAGCATTCAGTAAAATTGCATCAGTGAGATTTTTTAAATTGGGAAATTCTTGACCAACACTCTTGAAAGGATGGCCAGAAAAATGTCCAAGGACGACGCCCAGAATATTAGAAGCCGTCAGGTTGTAAGTTCTGAGTTCACCTTTATCATTGAGCGCCAAAACACCTGAAGACAGATGAGCCAAAATCGTTTCTAAATAACCCCGCGCGGCTTCTACTCTTGCTCTATTTCTTTCTGCAGCTTGCTTTGCTTCACCCAGCTGCTTAGACATACTGTTAAACGACTGAACCAAAACGCCAAGCTCATCATTTCCATGAACAGGGAGCACAGTTTCATAGTCTCCTCGTGCAATCGCTCTTGTTCCGTCAGCCAAAACTCCAAGAGGCGCAGACAAACGTCGGCTTAAAACAAAAGCAACTGATACTGCTGTAAGCATTGCCAGCATTAAAACCAAGGTCAGTGTTAATGCAAATACTTGCTTCATTGATTCACGGCTGAGCGAAAGCTCTTGATAGTCTTGATACACGTTTTGTACTGCTTCAGCAGTATTTGAAAGCTGCTTTGGAACTGGCTGTAACAACTGCAGAATTCGCGTTTCGCCAACAATATCATTCATATTGACTGGAATTAGTGCTCGAAGGTACAAACCTCTCCCAGCAATTGGCTCAATAATTCCAAAATCTCGCTGACGTGCCTGTCTAAGTTGATCTAAAGTTGGAGTAGCAGGTAAAAACGTTGTTGCATCATTACTAGAGAAGGCTAAAATTTTACCTTGCATCGTCAACAAAACAGCATCTTCAACCCCACCCTTTTCTCGTAAATCATTGAGGACGGTCAGTTGTGAATTAGTCGGTTGGAACGCAAGATTTAACGCCATGCTGTCGCCTTTTTGCTTAAGGTCAGCCAACATACTATCTAATGAACTTTGACCTAATCTCACCCCGCCTTCTAAGGCAGCCTCAACTTTAACGTTAAACCAAGACTCAATTGAGTGAGTTAGGAAATTCACTGATACAGCATAAACAATTACCCCAGGTGTAATTGCCATTAAAGCAAACGCACCCAAAAGTCGTAACGTAAGACGACTACCAATTACACGTGCACGTATCTGTTTAAAAAGACGGGAAAGCTGAAATGCAATAATCATCAACAAAGCTGCTGCGAAAGCAATATTAAGACCCAACAACCAAGTATAATTAGCGCCAGAGACACTACTTCCAGCTTGAGAAAGTAGATAGAGTAATCCCCCACCAAGAATTGCCGTAATCAGAACTATATATCGCATCAGCAGTTAATTACCCTAAAACACAAACACTGGAGTCCAGCGATATCGTTCAGATGCAATACTCCAATCCTCAGAACCAATTGCCTCAACCTGAACCGGCTTAGGCAATTTTGTTTGGTCCAAGCGAATCTTAATGGCAGCTATATAAGACTCACCTTTTTTTAGCAATTTCTTATCAACAACAGACCAACCCTTAATGCTAGAAATCTCTTCTTTGGCTTGCTGAAGACTTGCAAATGACTGCTGATGTCCGTTACGGTTGACCAAATATTGCCTTGATAAGGCATGATAACTTAAGGTCACCGATTGTGTTTGAGTAACAATTTCATCATCAAACCAATATTTGCGGGGGCTACTAAGTTGGAATTCAACCAAAAAAGTCAAAGGCACGCCTTTATTTAACGCATCTTCAATCAATGGACTTAAATTAATGTCAAAATCTGCTGTCAATTCGTAAGTCTCTTCATTTCCAAGCAACTCAGTACTTTTAATATGAATGTTACTGTTCGTAGCATGCGCTAGATTGGTAAATGCCAGCAATATCGTGAAGGTGATGAGAAGAATCGACCCGTAAAATCGATTAACACTTTTGTAATAAGGCATAAAATAAACCATCATGCTGGGCACTCGGTTGTAATTGTCCATTTTTTAAACTCAAGCCGGCCAGGGGTTCATTCAAAGGCAATTGCATTGCGTCTGAATGCGTTTTTAAAAAATTATCAATCTGACGTTGGTTTTCTTCTTGAAAAACTGAACACGTCACATAGAGCAATTTACCACCCTTTGATAATACCTGCCACAGGGATGGCAATATTAATGCTTGCTGTTTGCTAAATGAGAGGATATCTGCCTCGCGACGCAACCATTTAATATCAACATGACGCCTAACAATCCCCGATGCAGTACAAGGCACATCCGCCAAAATACGGTCAAACAATTTTCCATCCCACCAACTTGCTGAGTTTCCTGCATCCCCCACCAACAAGGTAGCTTTCAAATTTAATCGATCGATATTACTTTGGGTACGTGCAATCCTTGTTGCATCACTATCTACTGCAATTAAGTCCACATTTGCCAACTCCAGAATTTGTCCGGTCTTACCACCGGGTGCACAGCAGGCATCTAAGACACGCTGACCATCTTTCAAGTCCAAAGCATAAGCGGCAACTTGTGCTGCATAGTCTTGCACGGAAGCTTCACCAACTGCAAAACCAGGAATTCGCTCAACAGGAATAGGCTTTTCTAATATAACTGCATTTGCCCCTAAAGATTTGGAAACAATACCTTCTAAATTGAGCTTAGTTACAAAATCTACTGCTGAAATTTTTCTTTGATTTACTCGCAATGTCATTGGGGGATGCTGGTTTCCAGCTTCAAGTATCGCCTGCCAATTTTCTGGGTATTGTTGCTTAAGCTTCTTTATCCACCAAGCTGGATATGAGTATTGAGCAAATTCATTATCAACAAGATTTGCAACCAATTCAGGTTGTCGTCTTAAGAAGTTTCTTAAAACACCATTGACTAGACTTTTTGCCCAAGTCTTTTTGGATTGACTAGCTGCCTTAACAGCTTGATCGACAATGGTATGTGATGCAGCTTTATCATATTGCAACTGATAGATTGCAACAAGTAATAAACACTGCAATCTAGCATCGGTTAATGGCTTTTGCAAAAGCTGCTCTAATAGCGTCTCTATCGTGCCATAGAAACGCAATGTGCCATAACTCAAATCTTGAGCAACTGCACGCTGTTGCGGCGAAATAGTGTGATATCTTGCAAATAGACTTTCTAAAACTACACCTAAATTACGTCCTGCAAAAACTTGTCCAATTGCTTCTGCTGCAATCTGTTGTGAGATATGCACCTGTTATTTAACCAATCTCATCAAAATATAAAACTTAAATTTATTCAAAATACTGGCCAACCTTCAAATCATGCCCAGCAACAAAATCTTTGGCTTTCAAACGGTTACCTCCAGGCAACTGTAATTCCTCTATTGTCAGCGTGCCACTTCCACAAGCCACCTTAATTCCAGCCCCGACCTCTAAAACAGTCCCTGGCTTTTCTTTTGATAAAGAGTCATTAGAAGTCGCCATCCAAATTCGACAGACTTGACCGTTTAACATCGCATGCGCAACCGGAAAAGGATTAAACGCACGCACTTGCCGTGAAATTAAATCTGCACATTGCGACCAATCGATACTTGCTTCAGACTTCTGTAATTTAGTCGCATAGGTGACTAATGAATCATCTTGAGGTGTAGCCAACAATCTACCATTTTGAGCCAATTGTTTAATAACATCGACCATTAAATCTGCACCCATCTGCGCCAATTTATCATGCAAAGATTGCGAAGTATCTCGCTCACCAATAGTCAGAATGTCTTTTGAAACCATCGCGCCAGCGTCCAGCGCAGGAACAACTTCCATAATCGTGACCCCCGTCTCGGCATCTCCAGCCAACAAAGAACGATGAATAGGTGCCGCACCTCGCCATCGAGGCAACAATGAAGCATGAATGTTGTAACATCCCAATCTAGGCATTTGCAAAACATTGGCCGGAATAATTAATCCGTAAGCAGCCACAATCATCACATCAGCCTTTGTCGCCTCAATGCGCGCTTGCGCATCGACATCTTTTAACGTTTCTGGCTGAAATACTTCAATTTGGTGTTGCAACGCCAATTCTTTAACAGGACTAGCCCTTAATTTCATTCCTCGTCCAGATGGCCTATCTGGCTGAGTGAGCACTAGCTTTATATCATAGCCTTCCTGAATCAATGCAGACAACGCTGGCACTGCAAAATCAGGCGTACCTGCAAATATGATTTTTAATGGCCACATGTTATCTACCACGTTGCATTTTCTGCATTTTAGTTTTAATTCTACTTTGCTTAAGCGGGGACAAATATTGCACAAAAACTTTCCCCAATAAATGATCCATTTCGTGTTGAATACATACAGCCATTAAACCATTAGCTTCTAGGGTAAAAGTCTTGCCATTTCTGTCTAAAGCCTCAATGACAACTGTCTCAGCTCGCGTCACACTCTCATAAACACCAGGCACAGACAAACAGCCCTCTTCGTACTCCTGCGTTCCAGTTTTAGTCTTGACTTTTGGATTAATAAAAACTTGTAAATTGTTTTTAGTCTCACTAGTATCAATAACAATGATTTGCAAATGTACATTGACCTGAGTTGCAGCCAAGCCAATTCCAGGCGCTTCGTACATAGTTTCTGCCATGTCATCGATTAAACGCTGAATTTTTGTATCCACTTGCGACACCGGTTTGGCAACCGTATACAAACGCACATCAGGATAATTAAGTATTTCTAATATTGCCATTTTAACAAATCACCGTAATAAATTGATTTTTATATAAATAAATATGATAATTTTGTTTGTGCCACACCAAATTTTTTAAAAAATATTGCTTAACCGGAACCAATATAAATATTAACGCTATTATAACCCTGCATGAGCACCCAAGACACTAAAGAAGCCGCACTATGGATATGCCTGCAACAAATATCCGGGTTGACCAGCCAAGGCATTTGCCAACTTCTTAGGCAGTTTGGTAGTCCTGAAAATATATTTGAAGCCTCTCATAAAGCACTCAATCAAGTTGTATCACAAGCCGTATCAAACGCAATTAAAAAAGGACCTGATATGGCCGCCGCTAAACCAGGACTTGAATGGTTGGACAGGGACAATAATCATCTAATAACGCTAGCAGACCTACATTACCCTCAAGTGCTATTAGAGATTGCTGACCCACCCCCAATCATTTATGCAAAGGGCGACTTAAGTTGCTTAAAAATGCCAGCCATTGCTATTATCGGTAGCAGAAATGCCTCTGCGCAAGGTGAGAAGAATGCAGAAGAGTTTGCTTATGCGTTAAGTGATGAGGGCTTTTGTATTATTAGTGGAATGGCTGTTGGGATAGATGGATCCGCACATCGCGGCGCACTGCGCAATAAAAATGGAAAAACAATTGCAGTGGTTGGCACCGGTTTAGATATTGTCTATCCAGCCAAACATCGTGATCTTGCCCATCAGATTGTCATGAAAGGATTAATCCTTTCAGAGTTCTTGATTGGCACGCCATCTCAACCAGAAAACTTCCGTCGCAGAAATCGAATGATCAGTGGCCTGAGTTTAGGATGCTTAGTTGTAGAAGCAAGCATTCACAGCGGCACAACAATGACAGCACAATTCGCAACAGAACAAGGACGTGAGGTTTTTGCAATTCCAGGCTCAATCCATTCGCCTATGGCGAAAGGCTGTCACGCACTCATTAAACAAGGCGCAAAATTAGTAGACTGCGTTAAAGACATTACTGATGAATTAACCACAAATCCATAAAAATTATCTCCATTAAAATAATAGCGTCGATGGCGTATAGCAAACTTGACGAGCTCAGCCCTTTCAGCCAAACTGCAATTGCTGGAGTTAAAAATAGAATAGCTTCTCTAACAGAATGTCGTTATCAGCATATCGACTAACTGAATAAATTTGATAGGAGAATCTATGTTTGAAGTCTTGGTTTATATGTTCGAAAACTATGTGGAGGCAAATGTTCAGCCTGACCACAACACCTTAGCTCAAGAGCTTTTTGAAGCAGGCTTCGATAGTACAGATATCAATGGTGCATTTGATTGGTTTAGCTCTTTAGAAGCTATGGCAGACGCTGCAGGTAATGCACCAAGTGGAATCACCCAATCAACACGCATTTATAGTTCGCTAGAAACAGAGAAAATTGACGTTGAAGGCTTAAGCTTCTTGATGTTTTTAATCCAATCAAATGTCATCAATCACGCATTGCATGAAGTTATCATGGACAGAGCAATGGCGCTATCCCAAGAGCATGTTGGCGTAGATGAGATTCGCTGGACATCCTTGATGGCACTTCGCAAACAAGGGAGAACGGATGACTTTTTATTTGTTGAGGATGCAATGTTTGGTGATGACAGCCCAACATTTCATTAAACTTGATAGCTGAAAAGCCTAGAGATTTCTAGGCTTTATTGTTTAAATTGTCCCGTCCTGAAATAGATTGACACTTTTTGAATCAAATCAAGGAGAGTCAAATGGGAACTGATATCAAGCGGACACAGCGAGATTACACGCTGGCTTTTAAATTATCTGTGGTTGAGCAAGTAGA
>Ga0214235_1000036_pt1 | contig 87531 bp, 89 predicted proteins | sample TroBogypolimnion_2_FD_153073 | JGI IMG/M metagenome (GOLD analysis project Ga0214235, IMG submission 153073) | Freshwater microbial communities from Trout Bog Lake, WI - 15JUL2008 hypolimnion | ecosystem: Environmental > Aquatic > Freshwater > Lake > Hypolimnion/Profundal zone ... | reverse complement strand
CCCCCCCGCCGAACGATTTCTCCTTACAAATTCTTTTCTTTGAATGTGAGTTCAAACTGATGAGCCCGAAAGGGCGAAAAAAGAATTACTTATGCTTCGATTTTAGAGTTTTCTCCCCTATACTGTTATCATACCTTTACATAATGCTATTACCGAGGTGAAAGTGGAAAAACCGGTCCATGATAACTTTACTGAACAGTTCCAAGTTCGTGCAGGTGACCAGTGCTTTGACTGTATCCAGTTCGACAAGTGTCTGCCGACTCGCAAGGAAGATGTGCTCAAGTGCGAGCAAACCAATCCATCATTTTGCTGCGATTTCGTCAACCTAGAGTGGTAGTTACCGGCAACAACGGAGGTTGAATAAGTGGAATGGATGACCAAAGACGAGGCAATCGCCAAGGGTATGTACTTTACATGCACCATATGCCCACTCGTCTACGACAGAATCCCCCACAGCCCGAACGAGTTCAAGATCAGCCACAAGGACATCCCCAGGTGCAGCTGCGGTTGCGACCAACTGGTAGACCTTCGCGATGCCGAGTGTGCGGATTCCACCCTCAGGTTCCTACCAGGCAGAACGCCCGGAGTATAGCGTCAAGGTTCGGGCGGAGAGCTCAGAAATATTAGAGCTCTCCGCCAAATGGCGCGAGTTCGATTGAAGTGCATTATGCTTTCCAACCGGGCCCGCGCCCTATTAATTTTTACTCATAAATCATGTCGATATTATGTTTGGCAAAATAGTTTCTGGCTTTTCGCCGACCAGTCTCGATAGCTGCAAATATGGCAAAAACCAAGGCTATGAACAAAACATATATCGAGAATCGAACCAAAACATGACTGGAAATTATTACACCCAAGATAAATAATCCAAAACTTAAACATTGCAGATTTAATTTTATTTTTCCAAAAACATTTGCCCCAATCGGCCGACCAATCAAGGGTGCAAAGAAAAAGCCAACCAAGACGGCTATCATCTCAAAAATTATATATATTACAAAGACTTTTATTATTAGATATTGCCAGCCGACAAACAGCAGGACAGTAATAATCAGCAATTTGTCGGCAATCGGGTCAATCACCTTGCCCAGGTCAGTTATTTGGTTACGAGTCCTAGCCATAGCCCCATCCAGCAAATCCGTTAGCGCCGCAATCGCAAATACAATCAGCCCCAAAATATATAAATGTTGCAAAAGCAAAGCATAGACTACCGGCACCAGAATAAAGCGTACTGCAGTAATTTGATTCGGGGTTACACTGCTGGGAATAAATCGCAAAAAGATTTTATTAACATAATTGTCTAAAATCTTTTGGACATTAATACTCTTGGGTTTTCGCATATTTTTAATTGTATATCAAAAGACGTGATTTGCTATAATTAACCCATGCCAGAACCATCGATATTTACACAAATTATTAAAGGCGAGATTCCAGCACACCGCGTATATGAGGACGACCGTGTTATCGCTTTTTTGACAATACAGCCATTTAGCGAGGGACACACTCTGGTTGTACCAAAGAGGCAAATTGACCAAATTTGGGATTTGGATTCAGATGAATATGACTATTTATGGCAAACTGCGAAAAAAATCGCCCAACACTTGAACGAAGTTATGCATACCGACCGCATCGGCGTTGTTGTAAAAGGTTTTGATGTTCCACACGCACATATTCACCTTGTTCCAATTCCGAAAGGAATTTTCGTAAGTCTAGATCCTTCCCCAGAGCCACCAATGGCGAACGGCGACGAACTCGCCGCTATCGCAAATCGATTGAAAATGTAATGCCAATCCGCATCATTGCAATTGGGAAAAAACACGAATCCTGGATTAACGAAGGAATTCAGCGATATCAAAAGCGTCTAAAACGACCATTCAACATCGAATGGGTAATTTTACCTCATTCATCCCTAGCCGATGTCAGGGCTCGCCAGGAAGAGTCACAGCGTATACTATTACGTCTTAACGCTAACGATTATGTAATTTTACTGGATGAACGCGGTGAATCCGTCGATTCGACTGAATTATCGGCTTTTTTACTAAAAATTCTGGAAAAATCAAAAAATGTGGTTATTGTCATCGGCGGAGCTTATGGTGTTGATGATACCGTTACAAAACGTGCAGATTTTGTTTGGTCTTTATCTGAACTGGTATTTCCTCATCAGTTAGTTCGCTTGATATTAACCGAGCAGTTATATCGTTCCCAAGAAATCGTCAGTGGCAATCCTTATCATCATAGTTAGGCTGGTATCACTTACTTCATTTCAATAGACTGTGACCGAAGGCAGCCAAACGCCACGTGCTTGACCGGAGGGAAACACGTAGAGAGTGTCTGTTGATTTGAAGTAAGGGATAACAGCATTAGCACAACCTATTGTTGACATATTACAAAGCTTATGCTATATTTTATCTTGTATAACTTTAATAAAACAAAAACTATGCAATCACCACTTACCACACCACTCACCGTTATCCTCTCTCTACTAGTGTTATTCGGCTGGTTTATCAGCGACTTCCGTGCCGGAGATGCTATTGATGTTGTCGTTGCAAGTACTGCCAATAATATTTCTTATTTAGCCAATGACATAGCAATCGTTCCCGCCACATCCAGCCCAAACATCGATACCAATTGGTTTACCGGCAGTACTTCCAGCGTGACTTCACAATTGCCAGCTGCTCAATCTAAAAAGAGTGATGACGACGAGCATATCGCCGTGGGACGAATTATGGGCCAAAGCTTTGGCAGTGACGGTGATTTGTAAGTGTTATTTTAGAATTTTTAGTTCGTTAATTAGGCGTTCAACCAGCGCCTGTTTTTGTTCCAGCTGGGTTTTTGTCTCTTCAACCAGTTCGGATGGAGCTTTGGCGACGTAATTTTGATTGTCTAGTCTGGCTTTCAGGTTTTTTATAAGGGCTTGGGCTTCGGCAAGTCGTATTTCCAGGTTAGTCTGGTGGTCACTGAGGGTTTTAGCAGAAACATCCAACCAAGCCTCCCTGCCACTATTTGCCAGTCGTAGTCCCCTCGCCTGGTCAACCGCAGTTACATCTTTTAGTTTAGCCAAACGCTTTATCAGTTCAGCGTTATCGGCAACAAGGCTGTCGTTTTGGTACAGCAGGCTGTAGCGTTCGTTTCCAGGCAGCTCATTAGCAACAAACCTGGCTTCGGTAATCAGATGCTTTAATCGTCCAAATTCGGCGGCAGCGATATCGTCAAAAAAGGCGCTTTCCGGCCATTTTGTCGTAATTAATAGGTTATTATGCCATGACAAAGTTTGCCAGATTGTCTCTGTTACAAACGGAGCAAATGGATGCGCAATTTTCAGACTTGTGTCTAAAACCCAGGCCAACATTGCCGAGTTATCCTGCCCTTTGGATGCTTCGATGTACCAATCGGCCACGTCATCCCAAATCGCATGGTACATAGTCTCGTAGGCCTCGGCAAAGCGATAACTTTCTATTTGTGACCCAATGTCTGCGATAGCCTGGGATAGTTCGCAAATAATCCAATGGTCTGCCAAAGATTTCGGTTCAGGAATTTTTTTTCTGTACCCGTCGCCCAATTTATTCTCTGTAAAACGTGCAATATTCCAAAGTTTGTTACAAAAGTTTCGCCCAGCCAGAACTCGACCAATACCAAAGGCCTGGTTTTGACCAGCACTGCGGTTAGCGATCAGACCCAACCGCAAGGCATCAGACCCATATTCGGTCAAAGCTTCGATTGGATTAACTACATTACCCTTGCTTTTGCTCATTTTTTTGCCGATTTCGTCCAAAATCAAACCATGCAGATAAACGTGTTTAAACGGAACCTTATCTGTTGCATAAAGACCCAACATTACCATGCGTGCAACCCAGGCGTACAAGATATCAACACCCGTTTCCATAACACTGGTAGGGTAAAATTTAGCTAGCTTTCCATTTGTCAAATAATCCGTCGTGATAAACGGCCACTGACCACTTGAAAACCATGTATCAAAGGTGTCTTCTTCGCGTCGATATAATTTTCCATCAACTTCGATAGTTTTTTCATCAACGTTCTCGTTATATATCCAATCATTGGGATCGTTGACGTTTTGAAAAGCCGGAATTGGAATCCCCCATGGTATCTGGCGCGATAAATTCCAATCGCGCATCTGGTCAAAGTACTGAATCAAGTCATGTTTGCGACCATCGGGCGTAAAGGTGATTTCGCCTGCCTCAATCGCCTGTTTCGCCCGTTGTGCCAATGGTTGAATCTTGATAAACCACTGCTCCTTGACCAAAGGCTCAATCGGCAGACCACTTCTATAATCGTACCCAACAACATGTTCGTACGGTGATTCGCCTCTTAATAATTCTTGGGCTCGCAGTGCAGCGACTGTTTTTTTACGGGCTTGTTCAACTGTGATACCAGCGAATTGCTCGGGTACATTTATCATAGTCCCATCAAAATCTATAACCTGTAATCGCGACAAATTGTGCCTGGCGGCCATCTCGAAGTCGTTCGGGTCATGTGCTGGTGTAATTTTTACAGCACCTGTACCAAAGTTAGGGTCAACAAATTCATCGGCAATTACAGGAATTTCTTTATCTGTAAGAGGTAATAAAACATGCTTTCCTACAAAATCTTTATAGCGTTTGTCGTCAGGATGAACAGCAATCGCCATATCACCAAAAATTGTCTCTGGTCGTGTGGTTGCAACGACGATTTCGCCGATTTTATCATATGTCGGGTAGGCAATATTCCACAAAGTTCCCTTCTCGTTTTTGTGTTCTACTTCGATGTCAGCGTAACTTGTGCGGTATTTAGTGCTGTAATTTACCATTCTCTCACCACGGTAAATCAGGCCCTCGTCCCACATTTTTTTGAAAGTTCCGTAAACAGTATCAATCACCTTTTTGTCCAACGTGAAAACTAAATCTTTCCAGCTGCAACTTACACCCAAAGCCCGCAGTTGTAATTCCATATTCCCCCGTTGTTTATCGACAAAATTCCAAACCTGGCTGTATAGTTGTTCGCGCGTAAAATCAAAACGGTTCTTGTTTTGTTCCGTCAGTATCTTGTCATAGACAACCCAAGTTTCGAATCCGGCATGGTCTGCCCCTGGGATATAGACAACGTTCCTACCCTTCATACGGTAGTAACGCGCCATAATGTCTTCCAAACCGACCGTCAAGGCATGGCCTATATGTAAATTTCCGTTAGCATTAGGCGGTGGCATCACAACACAAAATGGTTCACCGATTCCGGTTGGTTCAAACGCGCCGCTTTTTTCCCAGATAGCATAGATGTCTGGCTCGTACTGATTTGGCTCGTAAGTTTTGGCTAATTTCATCCTATATTAATCAAACTTTCGTATATTATATTCACACGTGAAAAGTCAAACGTCACCCAGGGTTTTCCCATGAAACCCCTTATAGTTTTTGCTTTTCCCGCATGTTTGTTTTCACCTCGTATTATATCACAGGCAGTAGTTGGTAGGTAGTAAATCGTAGATGGTTCAATAAGTTGTATAATGGTGTCATGGGAAAACTAATCTTATGTCACAGTAAACAGGATTGGGACGATTATATTCTTGAAAATGGGGGACACCCCTTGCAATTATGGGGATGGGGTGATGCCAAGTCAGTTCACGGCTGGTCAGCTGACCGGTTTTTTATGCACGATGATGACGAAAATATCATTGGAGCGGCGCAAGTGTTATACCGAAAATTACCATGGCCTTTGCGATCACTAGCATACATTCCGCGCGGTCCGGTTATTGATGAAGGTGGTAGGGAAGAATTACTTCATCTACTAGCAGAATACGTTAAATCGCATCGTCACAGTGTGGCGCTTTCAATTGAACCAAATGAGGTGATTTATTCCGTTCCAAAGGGTTGGAAACTATCTAAAAATCATATTTTACCGTCAAAAACTATTCTGTTGGATTTAAATAAATCTGAATCTGAATTGCTGAATGATATGGCTAAAAAAACCCGCCAATACATCCGTAAATCTTCGGCTGAAGCCATGGAAATTAAACGCGTTCGTACAAAGGAGGGTGTAGACAAATGCTTGGAAATTTACCGATTAACAGCCAAGCGCGCTAAATTCGATTTGCACGACGACCAGTATTATTATGATGTTTTCAGCAAAATGGCCGATTTTTCGCAACTGTTCGCCTCATACGTTGATGGCGAACCGGTGGCGTTTTTATGGTTGGCAATTAGCGCCGATACCGCCCTGGAACTTTATGGCGGTATGAATGACCAGGGGCAAGAATTACGCGTCAATTACGCCTTGAAATGGCACGCTATTCGCAAATGCAAAGAGTGGGGATTAACAAGTTACGATTTTGGGGGACTACTGGAAGGTGGCGTTACAACATTCAAGATGGGTTGGGCAGCAGGCGAAACCGATTTGGCAGGAACTTTTGATAAACCGCTATCTGTTAATTATGCAACATGGCATAGGGGATTACCACTGGCTAAAAAAACCGTCCGCCGTCTGAAGAAACCTTTCAAGCGACGATAAATTCATTTGCATTTATTAATTCGTTGTATATAAATCAACACCCTAAGGTGTCAGAAAGGTCCGTCCTTTTTGTTACCACTGTTTTTTCGCTTTTCGTCCTTTGGGACTCATCAGTTTGAATACTCATTCAAATAAACGAAATATGACAAGCAGACAATTTACACAGAGGCGCTTGGTCTCGAGGCAGCGGTCTGAAAAAGCGACCAACTGCCTATTGAAGGAAGTATGCTAGCGGATGGCTATGACCAATGCGACAAACCAGAGAACCAGGACAAGACGGAACGCTACCGCGAACCAAAAGTCCACGGGGTCATCTTTGACCCGGGTCTTTAGGAAATACAGCATCAATGCCTCCTCAGAATGTGGAATAGGACTTGGCGTGTACCTTCCAGTACCCCTTGAACATCTCTCTGACGTCGGTCTTGCTGGTCGCCTCGACCAGAATGTCGTTGACTTTGCACTTGACGACCAGCGGGGAAACCCCTGCAGGCTTTCCGCGGTCGAAGTGCTCGGCCGTCCTGATCATACTGGTCATTACCTGCATAAGTTCGACATCAGACCGTGGCTTTTCGCTAGGACGAATCTTCAACCACAGTGGGTTCGGAGCTTCTAGAAATTTCATCTTATCACCTCTTTTTCAGGTCAGATGTGATCCTTGACGAATTTATCGCCATACTTGGATTGTATTTGCTGAAAGAACAGTTCGCGGTCTCCATCGGACGACATGCTATCAATAGCGATGTCGATGACCGACTGGATTAACGCTTCCTGCAGATCAACTGCGGCGTCGGCGGCCTGACGCAAACTCTTGATTGAACATAGCCAAAACCCACCATCGCAAGCCATTGTGTACTCGCGGTAGATGGTTACTGCGTCCGCGTCTACGCTTGCGCGCGACTTTGGGTCATAACCTGGGAGGTCATCTGGCATATTGCTTCCTTTCGGTTGATAGTACCCCAGAGGGTTGCTTTTCTGTAATTATGTCTGCTTGTCAAAGTGCTTTAGGGCGTGACAAACAGATTGTCTCTAACCTCAAAACAGTATTATTTTACGATATTTATCAGTGTTAGTCAATTAAAGTGGTGAACCCCACGCTGTTTTCGTCATCGAAATGCTGGGTTCGACTTCTAATTCAAAAGGGTCGGCCGGTTCATTTTTTTGTGAAAAGTAAAATCCAAGTGATGCAATCATAGCTGCGTTGTCGGTGCACAGATTCATCGGTGCATAATCGATGTGCAGGGGAATCCGGTCGGATAAAATTCGGCGAAGTTCTGCGTTGGCAGCAACTCCGCCAGCAATGACAACTGATTTCGGATGAAAGTCATTAAAGGCCTTTTCAGTCTGGTCAACCAGGGTCTCGATAGCAATTCGCTGGAAGCTGGCGGCAAAATCATTGCGCTTACGGTCGTCCAGACGCTCTGCAAGCTGTGTTGAGGGGAAAGTAAAGTCAACGCCCACTTCGCGCTGAACAGCCCGTAGCGTGGCTGTTTTAAGGCCAGAAAAGCTAAAGTCATATTTTCCAGCCAATTTAGCCTTGGGCAGTTTATACGCCAATGGGTCGCCATCCAGGGCTGCTTTGCCGATTGATGGTCCGCCGGGGTAGGGTAGTCCAATGATTTTTGCGACCTTGTCAAAAGCTTCGCCGACGGCGTCGTCGCAGGTCTGGCCTATTAATTCATAATTACCGTGATCTTGGAATAATACCAGTTGGCTATGCCCGCCACTTACGATTAGGGCTAGCATAGGGAAGGAAGGTTGGGTAGGTGGTAGTTTGTAGGTGGTATTTGGTGAGGAAGTCAAAAAATTCGCATAAACATGGGCTTCGACATGATGTATTGGATAAATCGGTTTGTTATGCAAAACTGCCAGCGTTCGGGCCGCCAACATACCGATTAACAAACTGCCAATCAGGCCGGGCGCATAGGTGACTGCAATAGCGTCAATATCGTCCCAAGTGCAATTTGCATCTGACAGCGCTTGGTTGATAACGGGGTTTATGACCTCGATATGACTGCGTGCAGCCACTTCGGGTACAACCCCACCATAAACTGCATGGATGTCGATTTGCGAGACAATCACGTTAGACAGCATTTTTCTACCGTCCTGCACCACAGCAGCCGCGGTCTCGTCGCAACTAGTCTCAATTCCCAGTATTTTCATCTGTTATATTTTAACACAAAAGTAATAGCTTAGTTTGTGCTTAGAATGTAGTATGATAAACATTAGTATTATGAAATCAATATGTTAAATCAACTTATTCGGTCAATACCATTTACAGCAATTTTTTCAATTGCAGCTATTATCGTGACGGTATTTTTATTACCATTACCTGCGACTGCTAGCGCTATAACAGAAAATACTGAATGGTCATGGACAGGTAATTCTCCCAAGGTCTATTCTTCGTCGGTTGTTGCCGAAGTTAACCCCACAACATGCCAAGGAGTATATCAATCAAAAGACATTAAAGATGTGGATGGGTTGCAAATTACATGCTTAATGGCTAGTGACAAGGTCAGATTTGGTACATATTATTCGGATAATAGCATGTCCTCGGCAATTAGTTTTGCATTTGACAGCAAAATGCATCGGGTGTGGGGCGCATGCGGCCTCTATAATAGTTGCCTTTACCTCCCGGGAACCGATACTTTGGTTACAAAACAATATCTGGTCAATGGTTATGTTCGTTCCCTTGTGGTGTATAAAAATTTCACACACCGCTTGAACTCGACTACTCACGATAAGATTTCAGGATATGATTTCGATTCTTCAAATCCGGACTACATATTTCGTAATTCCACAGGATACGCATGGCCTATAGGTAGCTATGGGGCATCTGAAAACGGTAAATGGCTGGCGATTGAGTTTAGGTCACGGGGTATAGGTCTACTAAATATTGAGACACTTGAAATGAAGAGAATCTCAACTATTTCCCCTGCTTATGGAGTCGGTTCAGACCCAACTAGCGAATTAGCTGTCAGTAACGACGGTAGGTCTTTGTCGATAATGGGCCTTAATTCTGGTTTTAAGATTTATGATAACAATCCAGCTTGTGGCGACGCGGCAACAGACTACAGAATGGAAAACATTGAAGCCATTGCTAAGTCTTGCAAGACCGCTGATATTAATTATTCTGAGATAATTGATGGTTTTTCAAGAGCATTTAATCCGAAGTTTAATGAAAATGGCGGCGAGCTGAGTTTTTATGCTGTATCACACACGAATAAAGTACGCGAGGTGTCGCTAAGAGCTAATGGTTATGGCGGCCAGAATCTAGATTATTTAGCACTGGGTGATTCATTCACTAGCGGCGAGGGCGAAACAGACGACAAGTACTATGCGCCTGGAACTAATGATGAATTCGAAAAATGCCATTTAAGCACACGGTCGTATCCGTATCTGCTTGCTGGATTATATGGTATCGATTCGGCACTAATGAAAAGCGTGGCTTGTTCTGGTGCAAAAACTACTGATGTTATAGGTGATAACGACTCTTACGAGGGTCAGAATAACCGCTTAGGAAAAGGTAAGCAAAACTATAGCCCACCCGATATAGCATTAGCAAAAACTCAAGCGAAATATACCTATATACCCGGCAGAGTTCGCCAAGAGTTTTTTGCCATAGATAATAACTCGAAAGTTATTACTATTGGCATTGGTGGCAATGACGCAGGGCTAATGGATAAATTAAAGTCATGCGTGGGCAGTATGGATACATGTAATTGGGCAAGCGATCCGAAAAAGAAAGAACAAACTGCAATCGAAATAGTGAATATTTTTGACAAATTAGTTAATACTTACAAAAAAATTCATGAAGACTCACCTTCATCCAAGATATACGCTATTGGGTATCCTAAAATTATTGATGAAAATCGAGGTTGTGGGATTGGGCTTGATAGGGTGTTAGATAACACCGAGAAAAAGTTTATGAACGAAAGTGTTATATTGCTAAATCGGGTTGTCGAAAACGCTGCAAAAGCAGTCGGAATAAAATATGTCGACATTTCTAACAGCCTAGGCAATCAAGTTTTGTGCGGCAGTGGATCACCTAGCGCCATGAATGACGTCAGACTAGGCGATGACAACCAATTAAATTGGCTTGTGACCTTGGGTAACGAAGGCTTCCACCCTAATTCACTAGGCCATTCATTAGTGGCAAATACAATAAATAAATCAATTAGTAATCTATCGAGTTATAGCTACTGTGAAGACGGATCGATTATATGCCCAGATGATTCAATAAAAGCGCCCAATCCATCGAACTATTGGATTCCGGACGTATATCATAACTACCCGACCCAGCAAATTGCAAATTATGTCTTTGATAGCAGTGACGGCACGGATAATAGGCAAAAAGACCTCGTTTTGGATAGCTACTCATTAGCACCAAATTCGGCAGCAAGCGTAGAATTAACTTCAAATCCGATTTCGTTAGGTAATTTTGTTGCTTCAAGTGATGGGTCATTAAATACAAGCGTAACTTTGCCTGCTGAATTGTCAGAAGATTACCATACGGTTCATCTGTATGGTACTTCGTATTCTGGCGATCCAATAGAACTTTACCAAGTTATTGAATTCGTAAAACCCGATATAAAACCCAAAACTTTAACATCAAACCAGTCCATTCACTCTGCTGTAGCGATAGATGTTAAAAATCAAATAATTACCCAGAGTGTCTACTCTCTCGACAAAACATCAGAAATCATTAACGATTTTTCAAAACCCGAGGTAAAGGGGGATTCAATTGTAATTGCAAACGAAAAGGCAAAATCAGATAAAATTGAGAACCTGTCTAACACCCGAACAGGCTTCTCAGCATACGTATTTGTTTTACTCGTCGTATCCGTAACATTAATACTTGCAACTGTCATCAAATATAAAAAGCGAAGATAGCCTCTATTCTGGTATTAACAAGCTTGAGTCTTGAACAACTTGATACCAAGGATTTCTTGCGGATTCATTGCACCTAAGGCTTATTCGCAACTCCCCCTGTCCATCACTAATTACTGAACCAGGGGCATCGTTATTCGCTTGATAATTAATGTTTTTTTCAATTTGGTGAAGATTGATTTCGTATGTACATTCAATGTTTGTTTTTTTCTCAACGAACTCAGCATAGGCTAAACTAACACTAAAATTATCCCCAAATCCAAACGAAGGCTTAAGCCCGGTAGAGGACTGTTTTAGATTAACATCAGTGTTAATAACTGGATAATATTTTTTTTGTATTTGATTCAGTTCATCGACGGACTTAATTGTTTTTTGAACCGACACTGCAGCTTCGCACATATAATCGGGCGGGCTCAGCCAATTTTGACTGGTGTTATAGCAACCGGTTCGGTATTTCCATTCATCAGCTCCGCCACTGGCTGTCTTTAGATTCTGATAAACCCCTCGCATCTGCGTATCAAGACTGGAGAATTTATCGTGATCCAACTTATCAAAAATCGGGTTAGTTACTGCCGTCCACAAAATCATAACTGTAGAGAATGTCAGTGGGATAATAACAGCCGCTAATGCAATTCTGGCAATAATTTTCACGACTTGCCTGTTGGAGCTTAACTTTTTAACTATTACCTTACGCTGCTTTGCGAGTTTATGTAGATACCTTGAATCAACAACCCACAAAACCACCATTGCCAGTATAATTATGCCGCTTGACCAGTAAAGGGCGGTTCCCTCGAACAAGCTTGATATTAAAAATACTAATATTGTACATATGGCCGATACAACGATAGCTAGTATTGGAGCTCGCAAGGTAATAAGGCTATACCCAAAACGCGATGAAAATCTAAATAACAAAAAAATGATACTGAATAACAGTGGCGATAATAATGCCATAAACAAGACGGTAAGTCCCATTCCCATTAGGCTTCTGCTGATTTAAGTTGTTTCAGTATTGTGTTTATTTTAAAATGCATATTCTTAATATAACATGAGAAGACGCTTTATAAGCAAATTAATTCAAATTATATCTTATGAAGTATTATTCACATCACCCTAAGGTGTCAAAAAGGTCCGTCCTTTCTGTGGATAAAAAGGACGGACCTTTTTATAACGGATAGGCAATGGTAAGATAGCACTCGACTAGAATTGTTTTGGGTGGCAAGGAGTTATTCAGTAGATGGTTGAAAAAATTGACGCTGGTTCGGAAAATAAATTATCGAAAATAGAGATACAAACATCAATTTATAGGCAGTTTTACCCCGCTCACGAGGGTTATTCTGAAGTCGTTGACGCTTTGAATAATGGATTGGAAAACGGTCGGATTGAATTATTCGATGAGAATGAAGTCGCCGTGGAATTTGAAGATTGGTTTACCACCGAAAAACTCGAATACATCACGTCTGTACAAGAGGTGAATCCGGATTTGCGATTTACCCTGGTTGCAACCCCGAACGTTTCGGTTAATCATGCTGATATTATTAAATCTGCCAAAGCTTTTGGCGACGAACAGCCCCACGAAACTTATGCATTCGAAGAATTATTGGGTGAATATACGGCGGCGCAACTTTCAGGCACTCATCCGGAAAATGGTAAAGCTGTTGTTTTTAGCTTGATTCCAAATAAATTCGACCCGGGAATGACCGGAACTGCTGTGCAGCAAATGGAAAAACTAGCCGAATTACAGATTAAAACCACCGAGTTAAAAGTCCCAAGTGTCCTTGAGGCTGTTGCGCTATGGTATTCTTTACGAGCGCAAGGCGATTCGCTCGATAATGACTCCGCAATGGATAAAACTTACATCCGCCACTTTAATTTACCGGAACATTTCAAGAGTTATTTGCCTAGTATTCCGGCATCGGGAATTGTCGGAAATGGAAAACCGCATTTATCATATTCGAATGCACAAGAACCAGGCAAAGCCCTCGTCTCGCTTGGATAATACCTAAAAAGGTCCGTCCTTTCTGTGGATAAATTTTTAATAAGTTTACATTTTAAGTTTTAAATCTGAAAAAGCTGCCTCTGCCATTTCCTTGAAGGTTATGAAACTATCTGGGTCGTCTGGTGGTAGTTCATGTTTAATAAGTAGTGTATTTAGTCTGCGCCGATTTTCCATCCACTTGGCGGGATTTTTATCTCTACCTTCCTGGATTAGACTTGTTAACAATGATTTTATCTCATTATAATCATTAATGATGTCGAGTGAACTGCCGTATTCTGGCTTTTCAGATGATTCTGAAAAGCCTTCTGTTGGCCTATTCCTCATTGTTTTCCGACCTTGTTAGTTCCTGCATAATCTTTACTGCTGAACCATTTGTCTTTTTATTCTCTTTTAGCCTATCACCATTACTTCCGGTAAATAGTACCCCGTTGTCAATATCCCCCACGCGGACGTTGTACAGAGCCCTGATGATGCAAAAACTGGCAAATGGATCTTTGGCGTGGGCGCACACCCGCAAACAGTTTACACATGAACCTAAATCAATTTTTTCATCTGGGGTTTTTTCATTCACTCGACGGATAAAACTGTTTTCAATTGCGCGTCCGGGCATCCCGACCGGACTTTTTATGACAACAATAGGGTCATCATTATTGACATGATGGTCTTTGAATTCCGCTGAAGCGTTACATTCATCTGTTGCGATGAATCGGGTCGACATTTGGACGCCTTTTGCGCCAACCTTCGGACTTAAAGATTCCAGGATATCGTCCTTGTCCCAAACACCTCCGGCGGCGATTACGGGGATATCGAGTCCTTGCTCTTTTAAAACCTCGACGAGTTGGGGAACAACGGCTTCCAGGCTAAATTCAGGCTTCCCGATATCTTCGGATTTAGTCACCCCCAAGTGTCCGCCAGCCGTATTAGGTGTTTCTACAATAAATGCCGCCGGGCTTACACCATCTTTTTTCCACCTTCGTAGGACAAGCTCTGCAGCACGAACACCTGACACTATCGGAATCAATTCGGGTGTCGGTTGACCGGAAACTTTATATTTTTCGACATATTCCGGCAAACTGAGGGGTAATCCGGCCCCTGATGCAATGAATTTTACGCCACTTTCAACCGAAACTTTTACCAGATTTTCATAATCTGTTACGGCGACCATCAGATTAACGCCAATATTTCCGCCATTACTCTTTTCAAGTGCGTCATTTATCTCTTGGCGCAGATTTGATTCGTTACCTGCAAAATAATCTTTTTGTCGTTTTGTCCCTTCGACCATTCCAAGGCCGACTCCACCGATAGTTCCGTAACCACCCTCGTTAGCGACGGCAGACGCTAGTTCCGAATTAGTTAACCCTGTAGACATACCCCCTAAAACAATAGGGAATTCTGATTCAAGTTCTCCTATCCGTAAAGAAGGTAATTTTTCACTCACAATTTGTCTTATTATAACAGATAACACTCGTTATGGCTAATCTGACTGACCATAAAAAAAGTCTGTTCATATCATTTGTTGTATATTTATCATCAGTCTAAGGTGTCCTGCCCGAACTGTATCCAGACAGGCGGGGAAAAAGGACGGATCTTTTTGCGTGATTAAAACATGTGTGTATAAAAATCTGTCGGATTAAGAGCTGGACAGAATAGATTCCCCAGCTCTACATTGGTTCGATTTACTAGGTCTCTGACGTGGTCATTGTTCTGACTTTGTATTAAATTCTGCTCATTGGCAATATCCGATTGGTATGAGGCGTAGGTTTGGTATGAAGAGTCCCAACTAGAATGGTGGCCCGCTTTTTTCCAATCAATGTAGGTATTCATATCTAGGTTAACAACGGAATTAATTTGATTCCTTAAGACCACCACAACCTTATCAGCATAAGCCTGAGTGCAAACCGGCGATGAATATTGAACGTTGCCTCTGTCGGTAATTGTAATCGGGCAATTATGCTGTCTGGTGGTGTTTAAATATGTGTTATAGGCTTGTCGATAGCCATTATTATAGGCATCAAAGACCGAATGAGCATCACCATAATGCGGATAAGTTAAAGCGCTGGTACTTTTTAACAATTGAGCCTCGGCTGTGACTTCGATTTGACGACAAGTTGGGGTAGCCGATTGTTCAGTTGTATTGACTGTGGGCGAAGCGTCCAAACTAGTGTTGTTATCGGAGTTACTGTCCTGACCGAAAGTAGCTTGAGTTGTATTTGTTGATTTGGTAGTGTTACTCTTCAAATCAATCTTGTTGTTCAACGCATAAACTGCAGTCGAAGCAATAATAATCAAGGTTAATGCGGCAAAAAATATGTAAACGCGCTGTTTGGTTACTATTCTTTTAAAGGTTGAAATCTTGCGATGGTTAGCTCTGGTATGTACATCAAAAAACCTTGATAAGCTTTCTGGTTTTTTTGCCTGTTTCTTTTTCGGCAACGGTTTTTTTCGTTTTTTGTTTTTAACCATAAAAACTACTATAGATACCTTTTTGTTTTTAGTAAAATTCAAGATAAGCAATCATGACTTTATCCACAGAAAGGACAGACCTTTCTGTGGATAAATACATTGCGTGTAATCTGCCAGATGAATAATTCCCCTATTATCAAATACTTGATAGAATGGAGATATGGACGATTCATCAATTCATGAAAACACAGCTCTACGATCATTTATTGAAAACGAGATATTACTTCATAAACTTTACGCTCACTATTCAACCTTATTCCCAGAGGACAAGGAATTCTGGCGGGACATCTCGGCTGACGAAGCCGAGCACGCTGGTTGGGTAAGTTCTTTGTCGAATAGGATTGACAATGGAGAGGTCAGATTAGCCGCTGGACGATTCGAACCAGAGACCCTAACTAGTTTTGCTGATTATATCCAAGAACAAATTGACAGAATTGATACTGAAAACATTCTTCAAATCCAAGCCCTATCAATCAGTATGGATCTGGAAAACTCAATGCTTGAAAAATCAATGTTCAAATCATATGAGACCGATAGTCCAGAGTTAAGAGAAGTTATGGACAGATTGCAAAAATCAACGGAATTTCATTACCAAGAAGTCAAAGACCGCTGGACGGCAGAGCGAGAAAAGACAGCTCAAAATCCATAAAAAAATTATTTCGTGCTAAAAGGTCCGTCCTTTCTGTGGATAAAAGGGGGCAAATCCTTTTTGTCTACTTTTAAAATAATTAAATTGCTTTACAAATAAATTAATATGAAATAAACTGAGATGAAACTTAGCTGAACCTAAAAATTGTATTATTCTCGTGAGCGAGAAAGTAAGGTGGATAATTGCATGCCAAGCCGAAATGTGATCAAGGTTAACGTACCTGAAAGTTATTATCACGTTTATGCTCGTGGTTCCAACAAAACCCAAATTTTTCTTGAAGAAAGTGATTATCTGTATTTCTTGACACTGTTTCACCGTTATTTGACCAAAGAAAAAATAGACATACAAACAGTCGAACATTATCAAAAATTAAACGACGTGGTCGAAGTATTGGCGTATTGTCTGATGCCAAATCATTTTCATTTGTTGTTGTTTCAGATTGATGAAGGGGGGATGTCAAAATTAATGCATGGGGTTATGACCAGCTATAGCCGCTATTTTAATAGTAAATATGGCAGAAGTGGGCCACTTTTTGAAAGTCGCTACAAAGCATCGCGCATTTCGTCGGACGAATATCTAATGCACATTAGTCGGTATATACACAGAAACCCAGACGAATGGATCGACTACCCTCATTCTTCAATCAGAGCCTACCTATACAACGACATACCCAGTTGGATGAATAAAAAACACATTGCGCAGCTATACGAATCGGCGATAAAATACCGTGAGTTTTTGGAAGATTACCAAGAAAAAAACGAAAGGTTGAGATTGGACTATAAAAACTAAAAAAATAGCTACTCAACAAGTCAATCTGTTTCGTGTGTTGTATATTTATCATCAGTCTAAGGTGTCCTGCCCGAACTGTATCCAGACAGGCGGGGAAAAAGGACGGACCTTTTCTATTTCTTCGGACTCAATAAAAGTAGGGATGATGGGTCAGTAGCGACCGTGGTCCATTTGTCTTTAATCAGTCCTTTTACGATACTTTTTTTATCATTGCTTTTGTTTACCAAGGCGCATTTAATATTGTATTCCTTGAATATAGTTTTTCTAATTTTTGAATCTGTTAGTATGCCTACGTATTCGTCCATATATTTATGGCCGTTCATTACCCAGCTGGGCATTCGCCCGTCAATATATACTTTTTCCGACGGCAGTTTCCATATCAGATAACCTCCGTAATTATAGTCGTTAAACAAATTCCCCTCACATGGGTGTTTTTGCAAATATGAAACGGCGTTTTTTGGGGAAGAACTTTCCCTGTCAATCGAAGTTCCCCAAAAGTGATAAACCATAGTGCCAATAATAAATAGGGTAATAGCAGTTCCGAATATCACGATTAATCTTCGCCGAGGCTTGTCGAGGGTTTTGGGGATGGTTTTGGCAACATCCCGAAGTCTAATATCAGTAACTCCTAGTGAGATGATTATAAACAAGACCAAATTTCGCATACTACTGACACCAGCCAGGAAAAATAACACATCAATTCCAAGGTATTTTCGCCAATTTTTTAGACCGGTTAGTGCAAATGCACACATCCAGACCAAAACATACGGTATGGTCATCCAAGGTATAAAAAACGGAGACCATTCAGATATTCTAAAATGTAGTGATGAGTCGCCCAGGGTCCTTAGAACTTCAATATATAGCCCAAAACCATATGGGTTAATCAGTGTAGCAATAACCGAAACAAATGTCAGCCCAACCAGGCTCCACGAACGTTGTTTAAGTGCCATATACAACAGGTAGGCAAAACCTATTACGAAACTGCCATGAAAATTAGCCCATACCAGGAATAACAATGGCAGAATCCATCTGATACGACGGCTTTTTGCATTTACAATTACAATCAATAACGCCAAGCCAAGCACTGACCAGGTTATTGCCCGAACTCCTGCAAACGGAACTGTTGCCAGTACGGCAACGATAAGTGTTAAGTTATGAACTTTTCGTCCTACTAACCATGCCGAAAGTGTCCAAAGACAAGAATAAATAACACTTAGCAGCACATAACCCCCGCCAGAATACATTATTGACAACAAAATATCGCCAAGCCATTCATGATCAACCCATGGAAAATTTTTAGCAGTATAAGTAAAAATGTCAGTCGCCGGGATTCCATGAGCAAGAAAATAATTACCAGCCTGCAAGTGCCATCCAAAATCAGGGTCCAAAGAAAGAAAAGACACTACAAAATAAATAACGAATATAATCGATAGGCTAACGACAGGTGGCCAAGTCAACCAACGCCAATGGAATTTTCTTTTTAACGATTTTTTTATTACCATTACACGCTATTGTAACTTATGGAGGCGGAGAGGGCGAGATATCGGCCTTCGGCCTTTCCGGCCAAGATTCGGCGAAGTGCAGGAAAGGAAAATGTGTTTACATATTTTTCGAACAAACGCAGGAGCAAAACAGAGTGAAGCGATATTCGCGGGCATCAGCTTGCTGATGCGGTCGTGAATTTGAATCTCGCCCGATGGGCAAAATAAATAGACGGCCATTCGGTCGTCTATTTATTTTTGGCGGAGAGGGCGAGATTCGAACTCGCGGTACCATTGCTGGCACGGCAGTTTTCAAGACTGCTACCTTCAACCACTCGGTCACCTCTCCTTGTTGGGTATTATATACTATTTGCTACCTACCAACTACCATATACCACCCACTAATTTAGTGTCTGACGCGCGATTATTGCCACCCAAATATGTTTGGCGCCGGCGTCGCGCAGCGTTCGCGATGCATATTTTATTGTCGCTCCGGTCGTCATAACATCATCAACAATCAAATATGGCGTGTCAGCGTTAACTTTGTCTCGCACAATAAATGCATTTTTCGCCTGTAAATCACGTTTTATTGCTGTGGCCTGGCGCTGTTTTGTGTTTGTTTGACGTCAAATTATCGGCTTACATTTTAATCGGCGGGCCCGCGCAACATACCTGGCTATCAACATCATATGGTCATAACCCCGTTCGCGGATACGACCGGGCGTAGTGGGGACTGGTACGACCACAGTATCAGCAGGCATATCTGGTAATATGTCCAATAGCAAATCGCCAAGCGGTTTATAAGCGGACTTTGCGCGCTCAAATTTATACAAACCCACCAATCGTTGCAACGGTCCGTCACGTTCGTCAACAACCCAAGCTTTTTCATACGGCGTTATGCATTTTTCACAAATCCAAGTACTGGCGGTAGGCCGACCACACACCACACAAACCATTTTTAACTCCGAAGTGATGTTATATTTACAATTACCGTATAGTAAACTGCCGGTTTCATCACAACTACAACAGTGGTGTGACGCGATTGTTGATAGGATATCGTCAAACATTGTGTTTTTTACGTTTAAGAGCCCTTGATGGTTGATTATACTGGATATGTTGGTTATAATGTGAGAGACTATTTGTCAATAGAGCCTAGAGAAAGTGGAGGATATCATGGCCCGGAAACAAAATGACGACTTACTAATTGAAGATGAGCTAACTGCGGCTTTTCTTAACGACGACACGTTAACATCAACCGAACCCGAAGTTGTTGCACCTGCAGCAGATGACAACTGGGACGATTCCGAAGAGGAATTCCCGGGTCAATTAGCTGTTGATGTCTATGAAACCGAGGATAAATTGGTTGTTAAAGCTCGCACAGCCGGTGTCAACAAAGAGGAATTAGATGTTAGTATCAGCGACGGTATTCTGACAATCAGCGGTACCCTTAACAGTGGCGACGACACAGATGCTATTAATTGGCACATCCAAGAATGTTACTGGGGCGAATTTAGCCGTACTTTGGCACTCCCAGTCAGCGTCAAAGAGGACGAAGTTGAAGCAGTCCTAAAAGACGGCGTATTGACAATCAAATTCAACAAAATTCGACAAGAGGCTGCCAAAAAGATTCAAATTCAATAGTAAAACAAATACTTTGAAATTAAATACGACCCATAACGGGTCGTATTTTTTCTAAAATAAATTAGTTTAAACCAATTTGGTTACTACGAAATTTACAATCGCATATGCCAATATGGCAACTACTATACCGACAATTGCATATAAAATCGTATTTTTGGCCGCAGCAACGTTCTTAGCTTCACCGCCAGATATTGTATATCGGATACCACCGTAAATCAGCATCAATACAGCAATCGCACCAATCAGAAACAATGCAATATTTATGATGTTCGTGAATAAACCGCTCGAACAATCTTTGCTTGTAAACAGACAGGCGTTTACACCGTCCGGCCTGGCTGCAGTAACGCCAGTTGATAGGCTACCGCCAGTTGATGAGGTGTCGCCAGTTAATGAAGCGTCGGCAACCGATTGGTGGTCAGTCGGTATGGTGTCGGCAGCAAAGGCCATTTGAGCCATCCCCAGTCCCAACAATATAACTGTTGCAGCAAAAAACCCTGCCAAAGCGATTTTAATTGATTTCATTTTCATATTTTCCCCTTTATTATTTTTTAAATCTATGCAACCGGCGATAAACTAGTGATGACGAAATTGACGATAGCAAACGCTAGGATGGCTACAACGATCCCGACAATCGCATATAAAATCGTGTTTTTTGCTGCAGTAACGTTTTTGGAATCACCACCAGATATTGTATATCGGATACCACCGTAAATCAGCATCAAAACGCTGACGGCACCGATTAAATAAAGAGCGATGTTGGTAACCTTTTGAAATACGCCACTGTTCCCAAACAAATCTGACGGTTGGCCCGCTCCTTGGGCCGAGCTGGCGCCACCAGCAGCTCCGGTATTAAAATTCTGAGCAGAAACGGGCTGCGACATCGCTCCTGCAAAAGTTAACCCAAGGGCCATTATCGGAACTGTTAAGATACCCGCTAGAATGACTTTAATGGATTTCATTTTCATATTTTTCCTTTTTTTTGATTCCTGCTCCTATTTATACCAGATATCCGCTGATATTAAAATATCCGCCTAGATAATGGCGGATATTATTAAATCAAACCGAACTAATAATGACTATGGTTATGGTGCGATTAGTCCATTAATAACGAAGTTGACTATTGCATAAGCTAGAAGCGCAACGACAATTCCCACAATTGAGTATAAAATCGTATCTTTGGCTGCAGTAACGTTTTTGGATTCACCACCAGAGATTGTATATCGGATACCACCATAAATCAGCATTATTACGGCAATCGCGCCAATGACGAACAGAAAAATATTGACAATGGTTGTAAAAATACCACCCGTTCCAAAAAGGTTTTGTGGTACATTGGCACCATTCGAACAAGCCACCCCCCCAATTATACCAGCGCTAGTATCACTAGTACAATCGGCGGCAACAAGGTTTGTTGGTACGAACAGTCCAGCGCCAATTGCCATCAACGGAACTGCCAGTAATCCGACTAGCATAATTTTGATTGATTTCTTTTTCATTGTTATGATTCCCTCTTGCCGCCACAATATAGCGAACGGCAAATTAATTCTTACTACTATTTATATCAGATATTAGTTTGCTTGTTAAGTACTTATGCATATTCCGATTCATTTTTATTTAAATTGAGTAATTACAAAATTCACGATGGCATAGGCCATTATAGCCACCAGCAGGCCAACCACTGCGTATAATAACGTATTTTTCGCTTTGGCAATCAACGCGGCATCACCACCGGAAGTGGTGTACATAATACCGGCAATGATGATAACAATGACCGATACCGCGCCTAGAACATACATCAAAGTGTTAGTTATTATTTTTGCAAATGAAGGTAATTGACCGGTTTTTTGTACTTCTGTACATAAAACTGAGGTAGAAGTCTTACATGCTTCGGAAAGCGGACCACTGGTGGTAGTACCCGGATCAGGCTGAGGATTAGGAGAACCGCAATGTGCTGCATCAATCGCCATGACACCACTCGGGCATTGAACCATGGCAGCACCCACTGATACAACGAGTGGATTAAACAAAGCCAACCCAAATGCTAACAAACTTAAAGTTAATATTGCGTATTTAATTCGTTTCATCCTGTTAGAATCCTCCAATAAATTTTGTATTATACAAGGTTACATAAGAATAGATTCTAACGGGGTTCATCTAAAACCTCCCTATTATGAATGCGGTTATTACAAAGGCAAACATAACGACAATTAAACCAATTACTGAATACAATATTGCCATTCTGGCCTTGGTAATCTTTGCGGGATCACCATTTGCTGTAGCAAACGTGAAACCGGCCAGAATAATAATTATTACGGCAAATGCGCCAACCACGAAATAAATTACATCTAACACCCCAGATAGAACAGTTTCGGGGGTGCCGTTGGGCAGATTGAAGTCACTTGGGTTAAGTTTTGTCGATGCTGCTATTGTTATTAATCCTAGTATTTTCATAATTGTTATTGAGTTTTATTTAATAATTGCCGCCCAAATATAAGTTATTATTCCAACTGCAACAAGCGATACAACCAGCCCGATAAGCGCCATCGTCATCGTAGATTTACCCTTGGCAATACCTTCGGGTTTACCTTGACTAAAAATAAATAGCCAACCGCCATACAAGAACATAAACCCGGCGATATAGGCTACCAATACAAGAGCCATTTCTACGACGTTAAGTCCGATAGTCCAGATGAAACCACTCAATCCTCCTGAATCAGTTGGACTTTGTATATCACAATTCCCATCCTGCAAACCACGATACCACGCTGGGAAACCCAAAAAATTACTAGTACAGGAAGCCGGGGCAGAAGCTGCGAACGCAACTTGCGGCGTTGTCGTCATCAACACTCCACCTACCGAAAAAATAAAGCCTAACACCAATAACCAATTTCGTAAGTTTTTAATAGTTAACACTTTCATTACCCGAATACTCCTCCGGGAATAATAAAATTCAAAAACGCAACCATTACGGCATAGATAATAATTCCCAATACGGTGTTAGTCAGAACCATATTGGCTTTTTTAACTTGATCTGGTTTTCCACCGGCAGTTGTAAACAAAATCGAGCCCCATACTATACCGGCCACAGCAGCCACACCAACACCGGCAGTCAAAATTTGAATAGCCGTTGTCAATATACCCCAAGCCCCAGATTTTGTCGGATCTGGAGATGGTCCACCTGATTGAAGGCAATTAAATATCAAAGTAGTTACACCACCACAATTTCCGGCTGATGCTACTGGTCCGACAAACAGACCACCTAATCCCATCAACAACGCCAATACCATTACTGTTTGTTTTATTTTCATACCTATATATAAAGTACGATATAAATCAATTAAGCGCAAGTGTTTTAATAACAGAAAGAGCCAAAGAGTCACAAATATCTTAATATATATTTTTATATGTGACTGACCCTTCTCGTTTATGCTATAATTTTCTCATGTGGTTCCAGTACAAAAAAATCTTTGTGAAGTTATTTGGTTTTTCAATTATTGTACTGTCGGCCTGTGTTGCTTCGTTAATTTTTAGTCCACCAACTTTTGCTGGTGGTGGTGGCGGAAACCCGCCACCCGGCAATTCTGCTGTCAATGTTAGTATAGTTATAACTTTACCGGCAAACCCACAGCCCAGCTTTGGACCATATACGCTCGACTTGCTAAAACTTCTCGACAATAATTCTATTCAGAAGACCGCCCAAGTGGATCCCGTAGACGTAACCTCTGGTTCAGCCACTGTAACTTTGACTGGGAGCCTTTCGACCGGGACTGATCTGTCTCCACCACCGCTACCGACTGATAATAATTTTATAATTTGCATAGATGATGGCACTGGAACAGCCATAATGTCTTTATGCACGCATCGTTTCCGACAGGGCATTCCAACCGCTCATGCTATTTCAGAAACAATTCTCGTTCCGGCTGACGCAGTAACCAATGGGACGCTGCCAGCAAATCCCTCACCTTCCGGCACAACCACCTGCTCCATACCAAGCGTTGGTTGGATTATTTGCCCGGTGGTCACTTTCGTAGCAAAAGTCTCAGATAGCGCTTATGGTTTTTTGGCAAAGGATTTCCTTGCTGTAAAAATTGAGGCGTTCACAACAGACTCAACCTCAACAACCTATACCGCCTGGGGAATAATGAGAAACTTTGCCAATGTGGCGTTCGTTATTGCGTTCCTAATTATTATCTTTTCTCAATTGACGGGTATCGGCATCTCGAATTACGGTGTCAAGAAATTATTACCAAGGATAATAATCGCCGCCATATTGGTTAATCTTTCTTTTTTCATTAGCCAGTTGTGTGTAGATTTATCTAACATACTGGGATCATCAATGTACGATTTATTTGCGAATTTGACCCCGGGGGCAACGACATCGCACGGTTTTTGGTCGACGGGCGGTTCTACGACTTCGTGGACCAGCATATCAGTCCTTATATTGGCAGGCGTTGGAGCAGTGGCTACCATGTGGGCATCGCTCTCGGCACTTATCCCAATATTAATTTTAGCCTTTTTCGCTTTAATCATGATTCTATTTATATTAGTAGCGCGTCAGGTGATAGTCATTTTGCTGGTGGTTATTTCACCGCTGGCATTCGTTGCATTCCTATTGCCCAATACCGAACAATGGTTTACTAAATGGAGAAAGACACTTACGGCCATGCTGTTACTATACCCAATAGTAGCTCTCGTTTTTGGGGTGTCGATCTTTGCATCAAAAATATTATCAACTGCAATGTCGAGTAGCGGCATGATAGGTGAAATAGCGGCGGCATCGGTTGTTGTGTTGCCATTATTTGTTGTGCCGAGTCTGTTAAAAAAGTCCCTCGATGGGGTTGGAAAAATCGGTGCATCGCTTAATAATCTTGGGTCTAGGGCCGGGAAGGGCGCTGGGAAGAGTTTTACAAATTCTGGATATAATCAGCATCGTGTAGCAAAACAAGCTGACACTAAGAAAAGAATGATGACAGGTAATTACAGAGGTAAGTACGGAAAGGCCAATCCTAGAAATTGGCGATCAGGTTTAAATAGAAAACTTAATAAAAATCGCGCATTTAACGCTATAACCGGTGGTTATGCCGCATCTAGAGAGCTTGCCGGTCAAACTCAGGATAGGAAAGATGTTGATGATACCATTGCAATGTTCGGTAAAGACGACGACTTGGCTAAGTTATGGGCTCAGACCGGCGGTGACAACAAAACTCCGGAATATGAAAATTTAGCTTACGATGCTGCCAAAGGCGATCCAGCTGCGATAGCTCGAAAAGCCCAATTTGACAAAATGCGCGCAGCTGGGTATCAAAGAAAAGCTAGCTCACACATTGCCGCTGCCCAAATGCTTTCTTCCGGAGGTAAAGGTTCTGCTGGTGATATTACATCTGCCCTTGCTCACGCTAGTAGTAATGGGGCAAGTGATACGACCGTCGCTGGCGCTTTTGAGTCAGCAAAAGCCGAATACCGCAAGAATGGACGAGGGGACGCGCTAGGTGCGTTGGAAGGTGGTCCTGCAAATTGGGCTGGTGTTTCGGCTTCTTCGGTACACCGTGAAGGAATTGGAAAAAATAATCCGAATGGAGCAGCGTCTTACCAAGCTTACTTGCTTGGTGATCGTGAAAGTACCCGGAAAGCCCTAGTCGGCCACGATCAGATGGAAAGTCGAGCACAAGCTCTTGCAGCCCCAATGATAATTGAGGCTGCTCGAAAGCATGAATATAAAAAGGCATATGATGCAGCTGAAGCAGCAGCTTCAGGTACCGGTCATGCTGCTGGTCTTGCCGCACAAGACGCAATTACGGGCATCGGAGAAGCAAAGGCTGCCTTTGGCGTTAGATAGAAAAGGTTACACTATAAATTAAGTGGTGTGACAGAATAAAAGTCGGTAAGCCATAGGTATTAGGTGATAGACAACGAATATATATTTATTAAATCGCCTAGCAATGCATACTGCATAAAATATCGTTCCATACTCTGATTGTTTGCCGACGAACCGGTTTTATCGAAAATAGTAGTCAGATATGTTTCTTTCGCCCTCAGTACTTCTTTGAACCTTGGAGATTTTTTTGAAATTAAAGGAAAAGTAGTCGCATCGGATAATTCATTCGTGCTAACTTTGGTAGGATAAAATCGTATACCAGAACGGATGACGGGATGGTGTTATACTATAAGAAGTATGGCAGTATATACAGTTCCCCAAGATGTTGAGGCTGACGATAAATTAATCGGGCCATTCAGTTTTCGCCAGTTTATTTATCTGGTAATTGTTGCCCTGGCAATAATGATGGCTTGGGGTTTGGCTCAATTATTTATTCCTTTGGCAATCATCCCGTTGCCTGTTATTGTCTTTTTTGGTGCCCTGGCATTGCCGCTACGCAAAGACCAGCCTATGGAAATATACATGGCTGCCATGGTGTCATTCTTTTTGAAACCACACAGACGCTTGTGGGATCCGGATGGCATTGATTCACTAATCGAAATAACTGCTCCAAAAATAATCGAATATAGCCGCGTCAAAGATTTATCAACCAACGAAGCCGAGCGTCGATTTAGTTACTTGGCTGGTATCGTTGACAGTCAAGGTTGGGCAATACGAGGAGCTGGCGTTCAAGGCCCAAACAGTGCCATGACTAGTGATGCCTATTTTGAAGCTCAAGGAGTCCAAGATGTATTGGACAATGATGCCTCGACATCACTATCGCTAAGCGACAAACTTGACAAAAGCGACGCACTTCGACATCAAAATGCCATAAATATCATGAACAACAAGATTGTGCCCGTTTCGCAACCTATACGAACCTCGCAGCCGATGCAAACAATGCCAAGCCCATCAAGTTATTTCGGGGGTGTGCCCATGACGGAACCCACTGTCGCACCGGAACCAACAGAGATAAAAGGCAAGCCGATTGAATACAACCCATACCCAAGCATCAGGCAATCAGTCATCGAGCCAATTGGTCAAGCAAAGCCAGTGGTCGAAGCAAAAACAAACACTAGCGCAAAGGTGGTATCTGCTGGTATAATAAACCTCGCAAGCAATACCGATTTGTCAATAGCTGCAATTGCGCGCGAGGCTAATCGAATCCAAGCAAAGGATGACATGAAGAATGAGGTATTAATTAAGCTTCGATAGTAATTATCTAAGAGAGTGGGAACCAGCAAAACATGCCGCCGAACAATCAAACGCCAGACCAACTACCCGCCGCTTCCGCTGCGGGTAATCCTGTTGCGGTGGGTTCTGGAAATAAGACGCCCGCTACTGCTAGTGTAAAAGTGAAAAATCCTAATTCTACACAGAATACTCTGAAATTTTCCGAAATTCGCGACAATATGATTATTATGGCTGACGGTTCATTTCGAGCAATCGTTGTCTGCAAATCAATCAACTTTGACCTAATGAGCAGTGCTGAGCGCGAGGGTATCGAATATAGTTACCAAAACTTTTTAAACGCATTAAATTACCCAATACAAATAGTCGTCAGATCTCAACGCATCGACATCGGTCCATACATAGACAGGCTACTTGAAATACGCAAAAACCAAGACAATATGCTACTGAATGTGTTGATGGACGATTATTTGGGATATATTTCTGATTTAGCTCAAGAAGCAAACATTATGGATAAATCGTTTTTTATTGCAATTCCATATTATTCACAGGGTGATGCTAATACCCTAATGTCACAAAGTAAGGGATTTTTTGGCAAGCTCTTTACCGGTCAAAAAAATGCTATTACTAAAATTGACACCGTTACCTACGATAAAGCAAAAACTGAAATAAAAAACCGCGTTGATGGCGTTATGGCTGGATTATTCCAATTGGGCATACAGAGTATGCAGCTAAGTACTCGCGAGATAGGTGAGATGTATTACAACTTCTATAATCCCGACACAGCAGTAAACGAATCACTGTCAAACTTTGAAAATGTTACGTCGGTCTATACAAAAAAAGGTCCGACCGAAACACCAACACCCCAGTCAGAGGTAACATCATAATGGCAAGAAAATCGAAGGCAAACGATATCGCCACGCAGCAGATTGAGCGCGAACAAGCTGAAGTTGAAGAGGCCTTTGCAAAGGGCATAACTACATTACGTGACTTGATAGCGCCCAGTAGTATCGAAATTCATTCTTCACACTTCCGCCTTGGTACAAAGTACGGACGGACGCTTTTTGTTTACGGATATCCTCGACAAATTTACACCGGTTGGTTAAGTTCAATAATTAATGTCGATGAAGTACTTGATGTTAGTATGTTTATTTACCCAGTCGAAAGTGTGGTGGTTCTTAAAAACTTACGCAAAAAAGTTACTCAATTAGAGGCGTCCATAGCAGTAGGTAACGAAAAGGGGATGGTGCGCGATCCGGCAATAGAGGCTGCTATTGGCGATGCCGAGGAACTTCGCGATCAATTGCAGATCGGCGCTGAAAGATTCTTCCGTTTTGGGCTGTACGTAACACTGTATGCCGAAAGTTTGGACGAACTCGATTTTGTCCAGCATAAAATCGAAACTATCTTCGGTCAGCAAATGGTATTCAGCAAGGTGGCCAGCAGTCAACAAGAACAAGGTTTGAATAGTAGCATCCCGCAAATGTCCGACCAACTGCAAATTCGTCGCAACATGGATACTGGCGCAATCAGTACCAGTTTTCCGTTTACCAGTGCCGATTTAACACAAGAAGATGGTATTCTTTATGGAATTAATATGCACAATAATGGACTGGTTATCTTTGACAGGTTCAGTTTAGAAAATGCCAACATGGTGGTATTTGCCAAGGCGGGCGCAGGTAAGTCATTCACCGTAAAGATTGAGGCTTTGCGCAGTATGATGACCGGTACCGAGATTATCATTATCGATCCGGAAAATGAATATAAAAAACTATGCGATGCAGTCGGTGGCAGTTATATCCGCCTAAGTTTGAATTCGAACACTCGAATTAATCCGTTTGATTTGCCGCGCGTTATTGATACCGATGAAGCTGATAATGCACTGCGTGCGAATTTAATTACTTTGCATGGACTACTAAAACTGATGTTGGGAACAACTCAACCAACCACAACAGGCGTCCTTATGCCCTCGGCGTTATCGCCAACCGAAGAGGCCGATTTGGACCAGGCGCTGATTGATACCTACGCCCGTGCCGGCATTACGGCTGATCCGTTGACCCATAATTCACTACCGCCAACAGTCAGTGATTTATACGATACGCTTTTGCATATGGGTGGAAGTGGCCCGAATCTGGCACAGCGTCTACGCAAATACACCACCGGCACTTTTGCAGGTATATTCAGCCAACAGTCGAATACCGAAATTAATAATGCATTAGTCGTATTTAATATTCGTGATTTAGAAGACGAACTGCGACCAGTTGCGATGTATATAGTACTTAGCCACATTTGGAACATTATTCGAACCGAAAAAAAGAGACGAATACTGATTGTTGATGAAGCGTGGGAGCTTATGAAATATGACGATTCCGCAAACTTTTTGTTCAGTTTAGCCAAAAGGGCTCGAAAATATTACTTGGGGCTGACTACAATTACGCAGGACGTTGAAGATTTTATGAGTAGCAAAATGGGGCGAGCAATCGTTGCCAACAGTTCGATGTCACTATTGTTAAAACAATCCCCAAGTGCGGTTGACGTAATGTCGAACGTATTTAAATTAACCGACGAAGAGAAAAAACGTTTATCAAACTTTCCGATTGGACAAGGTTTGTTTTTTGCCGGTCAAAGCCATGTTCACATCCAAGTCGATGCTAGTGAAATCGAAAAACGAATCAGCAATACTAATCCGCGGATTGTGGATCAACCACTGGGCGTCTTAGAAGTTAACAGCCCCAAGCCCAGTAGCAATGTCGATCCCGGATCAAACGTTTCGTTTAATGTATAATGAAGGTTAATTATGTCACACGACGACAAAGATGAAAATCCAATCCAGAAAGACAGTGATGAAAAATTCAACGCCATCACAAAAGCCGAAAAAGAGGGAACCGTCGATAAAAATAGTGACAGCAAAAATAATTCTGATGACAGCTCTGGGGTTGATAATGTCAGAAATGCCGAAAAAGGCCCCGATAACAGCTGGGAATACAATAGCACTGATGCAGATAATGACCACGGTTCAAAAAAATTAAGCGGACGCTTTTCTTTCGTAAAAAGAAAGGGGCCTCTTACTGCAATTATAATTACGATTTTCGGTGGAGCTCTCGGGATTACTTCTATTTCAGGGCCAGCGCTTTTGACACACAGTATTTATGCAAATTTCATACAGAAATTTAATACTCAAGATACCAGTATTGCAATTCGAGCAAATAAGCTTATTGCAGCAAAAATGACTCAGAGTGTCACCAGCGGACCATGCGTGATAACAAAAATTGCTTGCCGTTATTTAAGACCTTCAGGTAGATTTTTGAAACAATTAGAAAAAAATGGCATTGTTGCAGTAGATAGCGCCGGTAATGAGATTGACAATAAGATCCTCTGGCCAAATACTCGTATAGCAAAATTACGTTTTACTGATAGCAGTGGTAGGAAGATTGAAGTTAGGGCTGCAGATCTTTATAAAACATTGACCGACTCAGCAAACAAAGAATTTCAAGCGGCATTTCATCTTGCCCAACAAACACGATTTATCAGCGTTACAGATTATGTTTTTAATGCAATTAAAACAAAGTTTGGTTTTGGTGTTGATGACCCACTAAAAGCTGGAACAACTGATGAAAGACTAAATGCTACAATTGACGAAAACGTAGGAGTCGATGATCAAGGTGCAAAAGCCGCATCAGAAAGCGAAGAGGCAAGCGCAAGCTTGCTCAAAAAACTACTTGGCGATAAAGCCTATGAATTTATTCAAAAAATTGGAACGTCGGGTAAGGGTGATGCTGTCGGCATAGTGGCTGGAGTGGTCTGTTTAGTTGGTGATGCGCCAGGATTAGTTATAAAAGTTGAAAGAGCCTACCAAATGATACAATTAATTAAATATGGCTCCTTATTCTTGTCTGCTTTTGGTGCAATCAAGGCAGGCGATGCCACTCCTGAAATGGCAACCACTATCGGTAATGCGCTTACTAAAGTTGTAAAAGGCAGGTCAGCAATGGATTCGTTCGGTATGAAATATACTTTGACCGGTCAAACCACGCCACAAAATGATAACTATAAAACATATGCTCCGGGCATGAGTATGATTGCATTACTTGGTGGCGTTGCTGCAGTTACCAGCAGCCGGGCAAAACTTAAAGCTTGCAATATTTTGGCAAATCCAGTAACAGGTGCGGTAATAAATGTTACCCTTGCAGAGCTTGGTCCCGAAACCGGTGGCACGGCATGGTTTGCTTTAATCGCTAATTTTGCTATAGGTTATGTATTATCGTGGCTGTCAACGACGCTTGGGCCATATCTTGTTAATATGGTAATGGGAATTATCCCGTCAGGTATTTTTCAATCTATTATGCGTTTCTTTTGGGGTGATCTAACCCAAAAACTTAGCGGCGAAAAGGTTGGTGATGCCCTGACTAGTGGTGCGGCCCACGTGATGGGCCAAACATCCAACGCTGGTGGTAATATGCCACTTTCGGTTGACCAGGCGGTTGCATATGAAGGAGTGACAAAACAAGTCCAACTGGCTAATGCCGAAGAGGATAGGGCAACAAAAAGCCCGTTCGATGCCAGTAGCCCGAACACGTTCATGGGCAGTTTAGTCCAACGGCTAATACCATTAATACCATACTCCGTTAATTTAAGTTCTATCGCTGGTTCATTCTCTGACGTTCTTTCTTCCATGGGTAAAATAGTAATGGGATCGTTCGGTATGACCCTGCAACCTAGTGGTGCGGGCGCGGCTGATCCTAGTGCTCAATATAAACTATGTGAAGACCCGGAGATAAAAGCTGGCGATATCGCCGCTGGTCCATTTTGTAACATAATATACGGCATACCGACAGAATACCTAAACAAGGATCCTGTTACAATCGTGAATGACTTGGTCGATAAGAATGCAGACGGTTCGGATAACACCGGTCCGTCAGCCGGTAATGTTGATTCGCTCACGGGCGACCCAATACCGGGCAAGGATCTGGCGAAATGGATAACTCTTTGCACAGACGGTACAACTGATGAGGCCGCAAATTGTATGCTTTCAGCTAAAAACGTACATGATAGCCCAGAAATTGTAGATTTCGCCTTATACACAATTGACCACCGTATTCAAAAAGGGATGGATGAGCCGGGCAATGTGCCAACAAATGGGGATTAATATGAAAAAGAAACTTGCCAGGAAGAAACATTTTACGAAAATTAAAGTATACGCCTTATTAGTATTAATACTTTTTTCTGCCCTAGCCCCATTAAAAGCCATGGCTGTCGATTGGGGCTTCTTTTCTAGTAATGACATCTTATTCTACAACCCAACACCCACCTGTTTAAGCCAAGGAAATAGTAACGGAAACCTAACTGGTAAGAATAACGAGGAGAAGATTTGGTGCTATTTATTAACCAATTTTAAACTATCTAAAAATGGGGCAATTGGAGTTATGGGGAACCTAATGAGAGAGACCGGTAATACCTGGGAGCCCGATACCTGGCAGGGAGGCGGATTATGTAACGTCAAATCTTCTCCAAATTGTGGCTATGGCTTAGCCCAATGGTCTGCCCTTCCTTATAAATTTGGACCAAAAAGTCTTTGGGCCTTCGCGGGGAGTACATTCCCTAATACTGACAAAGTAAAAGACCTAAAAACACAACTCGATTTCTTGAAAATATCACTAAATAGAGATGCTCTAGTTCCTCATGACGGTAAAACACTAATGTCAAGGCTGCAGTCGCCGACAATAACATTCAGTGATGCCGCTTATCAATACTTGAGGCTTTATGGATATTGGAATGAAAATTATCCATTTAATGACTGTAGCACTCGACACCCCGCCAACTGCCGTGGTCAAGCTAACGCAGTTACGATTAGTCAGGACACTAGACTAATGAACTTACCCTGCGGAAATACTACAACCAACCCTACGGTGAGTGGCACAAAACCAGTAATCCTACTTGGTCCCGGTCACACCGGAACAGCTGCATCAAGACCCCCCACGAGAGACCTTGGGAACCCTCCGATAGCGGACAATATTTACGGCAACGATCCAGAATTGCAGGATGTTTGGGATGTCTCCCAAATCGTTAAACCAATATTAGAAAGTAAAGGTTACACCGTTCTAATGACCAAAGACAGCGTACAAGGCGGAACTTATCAATGGAACAGGGCTCAACAAGCAAATAATAATAACGTTGCCCTGGCGCTCGAAATACACACCAGTTCGCCAAATGGTAGTTTCGGAAACTACGCCCAAACTTGGTCACAAATCAAGAATGGTTACGTGACGGCTACGGACGGTACCACAAAGGTATATTCCGTTGCCAGTGCTGATGTTATAGCGAAAAGCAAGGAATACGCAATAAAAATGGCAAAGGCCCGAAAAGACGCAGGGGAAACCGGATCTGTTGCAATGACGTCAGAGGCTGGTTTCTACCATCGTAGTGATCCAGACAGGACCACAACGATTGTGCAACTTTGGTCAAAAGTCCCCTGGATATACCTTGAGGCTGGGGCTGATTCATCCATGGATCATAAGCCCTCGGGCGGTATAACAGACGCCCAAAAGCAAATATATGCAAAGGGTATCGTAGACGGTGTTCTTGCTTCAGTACCACCAGGTAGTAGCTCGGACTGCGCCACCCCTGGCGATGGCAGCAAGGGTGATGCTATAGCAGCCTTAGCTATAAAACTTTCCTGGGATGATCAAACTCATGGATGGACCCCTAGGCCAGAGTATCCAACATACTTCGATGAATACTGCCCAGGATGCGTGGGTGCTGGCTATACTGAATGTAACCAATTTGTTGCAGTCGTGGTAAGAGCAAGCGGTGCAGATCCGAACTATTCGACCGATGGTGTCGGTAACTCAACCTATGGACAAGTTCAATACGCGGAACATCATCCTGATTTGTACCAAAAGCTAACAAGCACTAACACGAACGACCTTCATCCCGGTGATATAATGATGCTGGAGGATCATCATACCTGGATATATGTTGGCAGTATGGGAGGGGGTTATAATATTAGAGAAGCTTCAGAGGGTGGTCATGCGCCCCAGGTTGGGACATTATCATATCAAGGAAGTAGCGTTGACGCCTTTAGGTTAAAGTGATGAGCAAGAAAAAAATATTAATAATTATTTTGGTCGCAGCGTTCGTAATGCTATCGGGCATATACGTAATAATTCGAATTATCAATCAGCCGATTACAACGGGCGTTAATATTAGTGCCGTCCCAAGCGATAGTGAGGTGTATATAGATGGCAAAAGAGTCGGATCTGGAATAAATACCACAAAACCGGGGACTCATATTATCGAGGTCCGGCACAACAACTTTGAGACTAAAACTACACAAATTAAGTCGATCGACAACCAGATAATATTAGTACCAATTGCACTGTCGGCAAATACCGATGCTGGAAAGACTTGGGAAAAAAACAATCAAAATGCCTACCTTGCGTTACAAGGCATAGGAGACAAACAATATGACAACAGTGCCAACGCCTTGGAAAAAGCGTATCCGATAGTCAAAAAATTACCCCTGGACAATTCACCCCTATTTCGCATAGATTACGGTGTATCTATAAAATATCCGAATGACCCAACCAGGACGGCTTTATATATTAGCTCAGACAACCCAACTGATAAATTCTCAGCTATCAAAAACATATATGACCTTGGTTTTGACCCGTCTGATTACGAAATAATATTTAAGGGTATATAAGTATGCAACCAATTATTAATTATTTTACCAATGCATCAAAAACAAAAATAGCGGTTTGGTTCATCGTCTTGTCAATCGCGGTGGTTGCAATTATTGTTGCCTCATTTTTTGCATGGGATTATTATGTGACACAAAAATTAGTAACACTAAATCCATCCCCGGGAACTACCATAACAATCGGTGAAGGTGGTCACGAACTAGAGATTAGTAAACAAATCGTCAACACTTCTAGTAAACAGGTGGTTCGTCTGCGAAGCGGAGTATATGTAGTAAAATTCGCAGGCACAAAAGAATATCAAGAGATTACGCAATCAATAACAATCAGCCAACCAACCGAAATAAAAACACCGGCACTAAATTACACCAGCAATAAACTTGGTCAATTACTTAAATCAGAGAATTTAGCTATACAAAAAGTCATTGCGCCAACTATTTTGAATCAGAATTATACTATTGATAATGGAACACTATTCTCAAGGGGTGAGTGGTACGGGGCGCGATTGAAACCGGCTGTCTGGTATAACCCGACGATGGCCGTTAAAAACCTTGAACCCGTAAGTGGCAACCATGATATGTTACGAATAATACTGACTAAAACAAGTGGTCAATGGAAAGTGGCTGCTGAACCATCTATTATCTTCGCAATTGATGACTATCCAAACATCCCCCCAGATGTAATTCGCTCCACAAATCAACTCGGTTTTAATTAGTTTACTTCAATTTAACCAAATTAGTATTTTTCTTAAAACCTTTTATCACAACATCGGCATCGGTCGTTGTAATAATTGTTTGATAATCCTTTAGATATTTCGTGATGGCTTGGCGGCGCGAGGCATCTAGTTCGCTGAAAACGTCGTCCAATAAAATAATTGGTTTGATGTTGGTGATTTGTTCGATTATTTCGACTTCCATGAATTTAATTGCCAGAACAATCGTTCGGACTTCGCCGCGTGAGGCGACGTCTAGGGCGGTGTAGTTATTAAACTTGAATATGACATCGTGTCGGTGCGGCCCGGTGCTGGTAAAGCCCAGGGCTTTGTCGCGCTCAATATGGTTATGTAGATCGTTTAGCAATTTTTGTTTGATATCGCCGATATATGTATTAGAATAGTGGACCGATGCAATATTGTGCGACATTGCGATTAAATTGTATTGGTCGTTTAATTTACTGTTTATTTGTTCGATAAAGGCAATTCTTTTTTCAATAATATAGGCGCCGTATTCACTAATCGCAATATCCCAAACAAAAAGTTCGTTTTGGCCGACGCCGTGTTTTTTCAACAAATTGTTGCGTTGTTTTAAGGCTCGGTCGTATTTATGAATCGCGCTTTGATAAAATGGGTCAAGCTGGCTGATAAATCTATCGATAAATTGGCGCCTACGTGTCGGCGAGCCATGCAACAGTCGCAAATCGTCAGGTTCGAATAATACGACCGGTTGTTTAAATTTAGTCGGCAACCGATACATTGTTTTGTCGCCAATAACAATCTTTTTTCGACCCGATGTCAGTTCCGGATCATAAGTTATCGTCCTTTTGATAAAATTATCAAACTCGATATCAATACGCCACCAAGGCGAGTCGTACCGAAGAATATCATTGTCAGTACCCTTAAATGATGTACCTTGCAACGCAACATAAATCGCCTCAATTATCGACGTTTTTCCACTACCGTTATTACCCACGATTACATTAACCGTCGGCGACAGGTTTATTTTGAATTTATCGTGCGAACGAATATTCTGAACTGATAGTTTTTTTACCACCGTCATAACTGGTAATAACTAGCTCTTCAAAGGCATAATAATGTGGTAATAGTCGGTATCGGGTTGAGTGGATTTAAGGACGCATGGTGCGATTTTACCGCTAAACCGAAACTCAACTTCGTCGCCGTCAATTACCGACAGCGCTTCGCTTAAATAGCGTGAATTTAGTGTAATATGGCCGTCCGCCGAGACATTGGCACTGGTTTCAGAGTTATTTTCACCGAATTGTGAGGCGATCGAATGGACCGAAAGTGCACTTTTTTCCTTGTCGGCCGTTATTGTCACGCTGCCGCCTGATTCGCGTGCAAACAGCCCGGCGATTTTTGTTATTCGAATAAAATCATTTTTATTCAATGTTACGGTAGTTTCCGATGATTTTGGCACCAATTGGCGATAGTTGGGGAAATTGCCATCAATCAGTCGACTGATAATCTCGGCATCATTAATTCTAAACCTAACCTGCGTATCGTCGAATAAAATATCAATTTCTGTCGAATCATCGGTTATATTTCGCATAACTTCAGATAGGGTTTGGGTTGGAATAATTGCCGAAACTTCACTCTTTGTCTCAACCAAGCGTCGTTCCGACAGGCGATATCCGTCTGTTGCCGCTAAGTATAATTGCCCTTCAAACGAATTCCAATAAACACCAGTTAAAATTGGCCTAGTGCTGTCGTTGCTGGTATTAATAATTGTTTGTGAAACCGCGTGTTTAAAGTCGTCGGTTTTAATACTGTATTGAATTGATGATAATTCGTTAATTGTTGGCAATTCTGGGAATTCGTCGGCGATAAAACCGTTGATTGTTGAGGTATATGTGCCACTTTTAATGTGCAAGTTATCGTTTACAACCTTTAGTTCAATTGATTCTTTGGGTAAACTGGCAATAAATTCTGTCATAAGTTTTGCAGGAATCGTAATTGCGCCTTGTTTTACAACCTTTGCACCAATATATTGGGTGCTAGCAATTTCCAGATTAGTTGCAGCCACAAGTAGTCTATTTCCATCGGTTCGAAGCAGGATATTACTTAGGATTGGTAATTGAGTTTTAGTACTGGCGACTCGGCCAACAGCAGACAGAGCCCGGTTTAGGTTTTCTTGGGTGACAGTTAGTTCCATTGTTATTACCTTTCTTTAAATTTCATTTTTTAGGTTTATTAATAAGTCTTGTGGATAATGGGTAAAACTTTTATTCAACAGATTAATTCCACGCAAATCAGGTGTGTTTTTGGTTGTGGAAGGTTGTGGTAAGAATTGTTTAGTTGCACAGACTTTTACTATTCGAATAACATATTTATATTGTTTATGTAAACTAATAGGGGATGAATGATCACTGGTTGTACTACCAAGTTTGCGCAGGTTGTTCACACTTTTTAACCACCTACTATTTACTACATACCAAATACCAACTACAAAACTAGGCATATAATTTCTCCCGGATTGAGGCGACTTGTTCGCGGATTAGAAAGTCTAATTTGATTGCTTTTTCAATCTTTTCAATCGAATGAATGGCCGTTGTGTGGTCTTTGCGACCTAATTCCCGAGCGATTTTTGGAAAACTAAGGTGTAATTCGCTTCGCAGCAAATACATTGCAATCTGCCTGGGAACGACAATATATTTATCCCGTTTTTCACCGCAAATCTCATCTAATTCCAGTTGAAAATGTTTGGCGGTTTTATCGATAATCTGCTTGCTGGACAGGTGTTGTGGGCGCGAATGACGAATATTTCCCAATAACCCCTCGGCGGTTGAAATATCAGGCTCAATCCCGCGCATTTCTGCATAAGCCAATAATTGATTCAACGCACCCTCTAGTTCTCGAATGTTTGTCTTGATATTAGTCGCTAAATATTCAGTTGTTTCATGATTAAGTGTAACGCCGGACTGTGCCGCTTTGATATTCAATATCGCACATCTGGTTTCGAAATCTGGCATTTGAATATCAATTGCCATTCCCATTTCAAAACGACTACGCAGCCGCTCGGTCAGGGTTGGAATGCTTTTTGGTGGTTTGTCGCTACTGATAATAATCTGTTTGTTGTTTTGGTGTAGGTGATTAAAGGTGTGAAAAAATTCTTCCTGGGTTTTTTCTTTACCGGCGATAAACTGCATATCGTCAACAATTAAAACGTCGACATTGCGGTATTTTTCAGAAAAACCTTTTTTCTTGAACCTTATATAATCCAAAAACTCACTAACAAAGGTTTCAGAACTTATGTATAAAACCCTAACACGTGGATCTTTTTTGATAATCTCGTTGCCAATAGCCTGAACCAAATGGGTTTTACCCAAACCGACGCCGCCATATATATAAAGAGGGTTATATTTGACTCCAGGATTAGCTGCTACCGCTTGGCCGGTTGCATAGGCCAAATCGTTGCTAGACCCGACAATAAAATTATCAAAAGTGTAGCGCGGATTCAAATTGCCGACCGATGTTTGACCAATTTTTGATTTGTTATTAACAGACAATAACCCATCAATATCAGTGTTTGAAATAGTTGAGCCGGTTGTTTCCCGGTTTGGGCGTGTGTGCTTATTGGTGGTGTTGATTGTGTAGGTGATTTGTTTCGGGTTGATACCGTTTTTTGATAGAACACCCTTGACCTGATCGTTGAATTTAACCTCAAATTGTTTTTTAGCAAATATATTCGGAACTGATATGATTATGCCGGACTCGTTTTGGTCAACCAGTTCGGTGTTTTTAAACCACGTCGTGAAAGTTGCGTGTGAAACCGACAACTCGATTTCTCCAAGCACACTTTGCCACAACGCCGCATTTTGCATATTCTTCCCTCTTCCTCAACACGATTTATTACCTATAACTATAGCGAACATTGGGGTTTTCCACAACCCAACCGGCAGTGTAGAAACAACCACGAAATAGGGGTGGCGGTTATACACATCCGACCACCACCCCAATAAATATGTGGAAAAACATCAATTATTAGGGGACAACTTTGCATACCAAACAATCCAATTCGCAAAATTTCAAGCCTTATCTTGCTAAAAGAGGTGACTTTAGGTAGAATAGTACAGATATGCCAAAAAGAACATTCCAACCACACACAAGACACCGCGCTAAAACCCATGGATTTCGTGCCCGGATTTCGACCAAAGCCGGACGAAATGTCGTCAAGCGTCGTCGCGTCAAGGGTCGCGCAAAACTGACCGCCTAACGAAAAACACTGTGAAAAAACCACAGTGTTTTTTAATACGATATACTAAAGGCATGATTCCTTTTATTAATCGCTTTCATGGCCACAGCAGTCTAGGCTATGTTTATAAAAACGGCCAAGCCGTCCGGAACCATTCGATTATCCTAAAATATGTTCCGAATAAACACCGCGATGTACCCAGAGTCGCGGTTGTTATCAGCAAAAAAACTTTAAAGAGCGCCGTTCGTCGTAATCGAATTCGCAGGCGAGTCTATGAACTCGTCAGACTTAGACTGCCCAATATAAAAGCAGTTTACGACATGGCATTTATTGTCACCTCCAGTGAATTTATTAATTTATCACCCACCGAAATGTCACAGCAAATTGACCAACTTTTTGAAGAGGCCAGAATTATCAGCAAGAAAAAAGCCGTGAAAACAACGCCAAAAAGTCGATAAACTGCTATAATATACTAATAATACTAGCGCCGATTCGGAGTTTATAAGCCGTGGATATTTTTCAACTTTTAATTGTTCAACCAATATTTAACCTGTTAATTGCAATTTACAGTATTATTCCGGGTGGTGATTTTGGTGTTGCCGTAATAATCTTTACTATTTTAGTCAGGTTGGCGATGTGGCCGCTGGTTAAAAAGCAACTTCACCAAACCAAGGCTATGCAAAAAATGCAGCCGGAACTAGCCAGAATCAAGCGCGAGACAAAAGGCAACAAACAACTCGAAGGTGTCAAGATGATGGAGCTTTACAAAAAGCACGACATCAGCCCTTTCCGCTCGATTGGTATTTTGTTGATTCAACTTCCAATTTTCATTGCTCTTTACCAGGTTATTCAAATATTCACCCTACATCGTGACAAAATTGATCAATATACCTACAACTTTCTAAAATTCTTAGGGCCCGTCAAGGACTTGATTGCCCACCCGGACCACTTTAATCAAACTTCGCTTGGTTTTATTAGCCTAACCGGACGCGCTCTGACCACTAATCCCTTCGCTATAAACATCGCCCTAATGGTTCTGGCCATTGGCGCCGCTTATACGCAGTACATTATGGCCAAACAAATTACACCAAAGACTAAAAGTAAAAAACGCTTGCGCGATATTATGAGTGAAGCCGCCGATGGCAAAGAGGCTGATAAAAGCGAGATGAATTCGGTCATGATGGGCTCGATGACTAAATTCTTGCCGGTTATGATGTTTTTGATTATTATCAACCTGCCCGGCGCCATCGCACTTTATTACACAGTTTCCAATATCGTAGCTGTCATCCAACAAGGCCGCGTTCTAAAAGAAGACACCACCGAGATGATTGAAATTGCCGATGAAGCTCCAGTGACCGTACACAAAAAGGCAACCGCCAAGGCGCGCGCCAAGGACGCTACACCGGCAACAATAATTCGCATCAAAGCCAAGGACACCACCGGATGGCAGGGTAAAAAGAAAGGTTAATGTATGGACAAGGAAGAATCAGTTCAATTCGCACAAAAATATCTTGAAGATTTGCTATCTTTTTTTGGAGCCAACATTACGGTGTCATCAACCTGCGAAGAAGACGTTATTGAACTTTCCGTGCCGTCAAACGAGCTTAACAGCCTGCTGATTGGGCGCAACGCTGAGACGTTACGAAGTCTGCAATACATCGTTTCGACCGTCCTACGTAGCAAAGACGCCCTTCTGACGCGTGTTAACGTCGACATTGCCGACTATAAAAAGCAACGAGCCGACCGCATTGCTGTTCAGGCGCGTGAATGGATAGAAGAAGTCAAAAGGACAGGCGATTCGAAGGTTGTTAATATGAATGCCGCCGATAGGCGTATAGTCCACAAAGTCGCCGGCGAATACGGTGACATCCAGACATTTTCCGAAGGCGAAGGTTTTGATCGCAAACTGACAATTGCTCAAGCCGGTTCTTAGGGGTTGGTAAGCAGGGAGTGGGAGATAGGATTGTCTAATTCCCCACATTTCCCATCTATCCACGAATTTGATGTAAGTTGGTGTCATTGCATAGCACAGTAGTTGTTATGAGTACTGATGAATTTACGAAATTATTCAGGTATATGGAGGTGTTTCGCTCTGAAGTGAATGCCAGATTTGATGACACGTCCAGTAAGAAGGATATGGAACGTGTATTCGACTTGCTTGACTCTATAGTTAAGCGCCAGGAGATTTCCGATGACGAGCGATTGGTCATGAGTCATACTAGATCGGCTGGATCGCTGGACGCATGAACTATTCCTTAATATTGGTTACACGCTCCCCGTTTAGACTTTAAGTACTGCTCTTGAACAATCGTCGCACCGCTTCTTAGAAGTTCGAGAGTTGTCCGCGAGCCATATGGGCTTAGTTCCAGCCTGTCTATTTTAATGGTATTTTAGGATTAAAATAAACGAACCACCATAACGTGATTATTTTTGTCCAACTTTGCTGACAACGGATAAGTAACATGGGTCTGAACGCTCTGCTGTCACATCTGGCCGGGAAAGGAGTTAAAGAACTTACTTTGATGGCTGTGACGACATTAACATTGAGACATATATTCATGGTTCGACTAAATTTATTCCAGAAAAACATAAGCGTTACTCTTTCCAAATTTATAATAATTATATTATTTGGAAAGTACGCTTTACAAATTATAGGTTTTGGAAAACATAATATATTTGGAGTTGCTCCGCCGCAACCGACACGTCTGGATAGGTAAAAATAATGACGCCGAAATAGACTTTGTAGTACAGACACCTGCCGGCGACACAGAGTACTATCAAGTAGCCGAGACACTGCTGGGTGAAGAGATTCGCGCAAGGGAAATGAAGCCGCTCAATAATATTAAGGATCATTTTCCTAAATATATCATCACAATGGACAGCGGCGAGTATACTGATAATGGTATTCGTCAAATCAACGCTCTAGACTGGTTACTAACGAAGGGCAATTCTGCTTCCAGCTTACCGCCCAGCTTTATAAATGCTACTACAAGCCACAATAAATAAACGCACTTTCGTACTATATAATGTTAATGTTTCAGTTCACGTTACAGGATTTTATTTTTGATATTCTCAATAAGCATACGTAACCGCAATAATACATGTAATAAGCCTATGGATTTAACATTTTCCGAAGCTGAAGATATTAAACACAAGCTGACGATTGCTCAATCTGTCGGTTAGGGTCTGATGTAATTCCGTATGGCGTCTATATATACGCTATAAGTTTGTTTTGCCATTCTAGCCCATGAATATTTGGCGATTTGTTTATAGCCTTCTGCGATTAGGTTTTTCCGCAAGGTTTCATCACTTAGGACATCGTCAATCGCTCGGGCCATATCGTCAGTGTTTAACGGATCAAAATAGTGCGCCGCATCATCATAAACCTCTGGCAAGCAAGTCGCGTTACTGCTGACTACGGGCGCCCCGTAGCCCATTGCCTCTAGTCCCGGCAGTCCAAACCCTTCCATCAGTGAAGGGAATACATAAGCGGCTGTGTTTTGATACAACCAATCTCGCTGAGGGTTTGGTAAAAAATCGGTAAAATGAATATTCTTGTATCCTTGGCTCTCAAAATAACCTTTGTTTTTTTGGGCACTGGCGTTGATTTTGCCAACCAATATTAGTCCAAGATCCGGATATTTTTGCAATAATTTCTGGTGAGCTTCACCCAACCGTCTGATGTTTTTGTAGTCGCTTTGTTGGCCGACATACATAATATAGCGCTTGAAAGGACTGTTGTATGGTGTCACTTCGCTGACGAAAATATCGGCGGACTCGGGGGTAATGGCAACTTTGTCCGGGTTTAACTTTTTATCAAATTTTAACAGCTCATTTTTCGTATATTTACTAGGTGCAATGATAAATTTGCTGGTTTTTAAGACGCGCCTGAAAACGAACCGACCAACCAACTGCTTGAAATGAAAAATTATCCAATTTTTATCGGAATTATAGGTTTTTAACAGCGATAAATCATGAAAAGTAGTAACGTGGTTGCCTTTATAGAAAATAGGTTGCTGAGGCATACAAAAATGGACCAAATCGGGATGTAAATCGTCCAAAAAATACTTAAATCCAATTTGTTCAGACAGCGAATAATTATCGAATTCAGCCACCTTGACGTGAAAGTTGTCGCCCGTTGGTTTCCAAAAGTCTTTATCTTTGGCACGCACCAAAACCGAATAATAAGTGACCTCGTCGATTTTTTCCAAATAGTGCAATAACCGTTCGACATACATTCCCGTCGATGTGTTGATAATTCTAGCATCTATAGCGATGTGACGCATTAATTCAAGTATACCACTTACGATGTTGTGAACTACCGTCTAGTTTCGGCTTTTCGAGGCTCTAACGACGTGCTTTAGTTCGGCCGGGTCGACGCTCCACATTTCATCCTCAACCTGTCGAAGGGTTTTGGGTTTCTCTGTTACTTCAGATTCTGCCCTTGTAAATACGGTTATTTTGTTTGTCGATCCCAAATCGGTCAGTTCGACAGACCCATCTTCGGATTGTCTAACTTTCAGGTAGGCACCTGGTTTTGTGACATCTTGGTCTAGACTATTTTGTGGGTCAGGGCCAATATCGCGCTGGTCGCGTTTGCTGGCCAGGCCTAATATTTCAGCCCGGTGTCCAGGGGTATATCTGGATAAAACAGTGCTACGAACATAGTCGGGCTGGTTCATCGTATCTGACGCTAATCTAGTCTCCGCATCAACCAGAAACACAAATAAAGTGCCAATTTCGACGACTGCTATTAAATTTTGTCTGGTACCGCCCATTGGGTCTAAGCAGCTCGCCATGGCGGATTCCGGGGACTCAAAAGGGGGGATTTTGTAAGGTTCGCCCAGCTCTAAAACGGTCGAATCGAATTTTTCATTCAGGTCCTCTTGTAGCGCTTCGGTCGGTGTTAATTCCTGCTTTTCCGTTTGCTCTGGTGACATCGTCACGATAGGACCTCCTTTTTACATGAATCGTTACATATATAATAGCACATTTTATACACACCGTCGACTTAGTGTTTATGTTTAGGGCAAAATATGACATTACATATTGATGTAATGATGCAAATATGCTAATATGCAGATAGGAGAAAAATATGCGTACAACAATCACAATCAACGATACATTATTTAGGGCACTTAAGATGCGTGCCGTTGAATCTGACGAAAGCGTCTCGAAACTAGTCGAAGACGCCGTTAAATACCAAATTCTAGAGGATTTGGAGGATATCGAGGATGCCAAGGCTCGTGAAACCGAACCAAGCTATTCTTTTGATAACCTAGTTGCAACTTTCAAAGCCGAAGGTTTGCTTTAATGTTATGTACAAAATTTTGTACAAAAAATTATTTGAAAAAGATTTAAGGAAACTGCCTAAATCAGCAATAAAGCCGATTGTTAAAAAAATACAGGCACTTGCCCAAAACCCACGACCAAACGGTTCGGTAAAACTGCGTGGGGAAACAAATTTATACAGAATCAGGCATACCGATTACCGCATTATTTACAGTTTTAACGGTGACGAATTAGTAATATTTGTAATCAAAATCGCCCATCGCAAAGACATCTACAAAGGCCTTTAGGGTTTATTAACAAAGACGAATTTGCGGTACATCAAATAGTTCCAAACCAGCGATGAGGCAGTTGCCAGGCCTTTACCTAGGAATAATACAATATTCTTTTTGAACCACGGACCCAGCAGACCGCCAAACCAATTGATTGGCTGACTATTGATAAACCAGATTCCTAATAAGCCGCCAACCCAATCGATAATAATCGTCTGGATTACCCAAAGTCCGAATAGGGTGATGATAATGAAATACACAATACGCTTTTTGGAGATATCGTTGGCTCTGAAGGTATATGATTTATTAATAAAAAAACTAAAAACCATTGCGACAGAGGTCGAAATGATATTACTTGGTATGTGCTGAAATCCAAATACGTTTACTAAAGTAAACAAAATAACAAAATCAATAGCCGTAACTACTAGACCGACAATTGCAAAGCGGAATTTTTCAGCGTGTTTTTTTATCAGGTTTTTCAATATTGCTTTCCTCGATGTAATACAGTGGGCGCTGTTTGACCTCTTTGAATATTCGTCCGATATATTCACCAATGACACCTAATGACAACAACTGTACTCCACCTAAAAACAGCACAACAGCCATTAGTGACGGGTAACCGGCAACCGTGTCGCCAAACATTGCAGCTTTGATAATTACCACAATCAGATAAATAAAGGCTGCAGCTGATACTATTACACCTAAAAATGATGAAATTCGCAGAGGTGTCGTCGAAAATGATGTGATTCCATCTATTGCCAAATTAATCAGTTTTCGATAGTTTTGTTTGACCTCACCGGCGGCACGCGGGTCGCGGTCATAGGTGATTTCTTTTTTCTTAAACCCAACCCAGCTGAACATACCCTTGGTGTAGCGTTCGGATTCGCGCAGCCCCTTTAGGGCTTCAACACAGCGTTTATCCAGCAGGCGGAAATCACCGGTGTTTCGAGGGATTTTAATTAATTGGCCTTGAGTCATTTTGTTCAACAGCCAGTAATAGCTGTTGGCAGTTAATATCTTTATCCAAGTTTCGCCTTCGCGGCTGCTACGCTTGGCGTAAACGTCGTCATAGCCCTCTTCCCAGTATTTAATCATCTTTGGAATTAGTTCCGGTGGATCCTGCAAATCGGCATCAATAATTACCGTCGCATCACCCGTCACGTGGTCCAAGCCGGCAATCATGCCAATTTCTTTACCAAAATTGCGCGACAAACTAACGTACTTTACGCGCTCGTCTCTTTTGGCGTAATCTTTGATAAACTCTAGGGTTTTATCGCGACTGCCGTCATCGGCGAATAAAAACTCGAATTCATACGATTTGTTATCGTTGGCTAATTTGCCCAGACGTTGGTAAAGATGGTCCAAAACCTCTTGCTCGTTATAGGCGGGGATAAGAATGCTAATTTTTTTCATCAGTACTAGTATAACATCTGGGGGTAGTATGGCTTATCTTTTGTTGTATAACGGCTTGTAAAAGTAACGACAGCCAGTTGTAATATAAACTACGATAATTTATTTTTAATCTTAAGCGTTATTTTGATAATTATTGTGGATAAGATGCTTATACTTTTGACAAAACATTTAAAACGTGTTGTATTCTTGTGTAATTAGTGATATTATAACTGTACAGCGCCTTGACTTGGATTCGTTCCCGTCAAGGTTCTTTGTTTTTGGAGTATACTGAGTCTATGAAAACAACAGTTTATATTGATGGCCAAAATTTTTTATACAAAGCCTCAGAAATTTTAATTTTAGCCGGATGTATAAATAATAAACAAGATCTGTTCAAACTTGATATTGAGGGTATTATAAAAAATATTATTAAATCTGAAGATTTACATATTCGCTTTTACGGGGCTCGCGTTAGAGTTCGAAAAGATAAGGGTGATGATATATACATTAAATCCCGTGCCTTTTCTGACAACTCAAGAAAGTTAAAGAATAATATAAATAAACAAAATATTGAATATGTAGAGTCTGGAAAACTTAAGCTAAGGGATAGTGACATATGTAAAAAATGTGGGGCACAAGATCTTCGTTTTCAAGAAAAAGGTGTTGATGTTGGTATGGCGGTGGATATGATTGTTGATTCATTCTCGGTTGATGATGGCCAAATCGTCCTAGTTAGCTCTGACACCGATCTGATTCCGGCAATAAAAAGCATAGTCAGTAGGGGCACCGAAATCACTTACCTTGGTTTTAGCGACAAATTAACAAAAGGTATTGTTTCCGAGGCTTCGAAGACAGAGACAATACGTGATACTGAGATTATCGATGCTTTTAACAGACTAAACCCGCAAACACTGCTATTGTCAGATTCTTAAATACTACCTACCACCTACTAAATACTACCTACTACCTACCAATGATCATCCTACGTAATTTCCTTAGTCCGGTTTGATCTGGTGGTAAATCATTCCACAACATACTCTTAATTGATCTTAGTTTTTGTAATGTATAATAATATAATTATGTCAGAATTATTTAATGAATTATCAAAAATTGACACCAGTGAGGCAGTTAGCAAGCCGCTGTTAGTTGATAGCATTGAACGCCAAATGGTTGACCATGGTTATACTGTGGTTGAGAGGAACGACCAAAAACCGTGGGGTGCATATTTAAGATTTTCCAACGATGAAGCAGATTCATTTGTAGACGAGTTTTTCCCAGGGCTTACCCCGTCAGATGCTAGGTTGGGCAACGAAGGTGCTGAACTAAGCCCCAAAATCTTGATAGTTTCACCGAACCAAAGGTTGAGTTGGCAGTATCATAATCTGCGAGCTGAACGCTGGGCCTTCTTGACTGACGGGCTTTATGATAAAAGTATGACAGACCAAGAAGAGGGTGTTCAGACCGTACGTGCTGGCGAGACTGTCCAATTTTCGGCCCAAGAACGGCACCGACTCATCGGTCGTGCAGCAGCATATACTCTAGTCACTGAAATATGGCAACACCTGGACTCGCATAATCTATCCAGTGAAGAAGATGTTGTAAGGCTAGCTGACGATTATTCTCGTTAACGATGTTATAATATTAGATACAAATTATTAGACCTAAGCTGAGTCGGAGGAGATATTTCAAATGGCAAAAAAGAAACGAGCATTAATTACTGGTATTACAGGTCAAGACGGCGGTCATCTAGCAGAGCTTTTGTACGGAAAGGGCTATGAAGTTTTCGGGCTAATTCGTGGACAACATAATCCAAAACGTGAAAAAGTAGTTGCAGAATTCCCATATGTTAACTTGATTGAAGCTGATATGACGGACCAGTCATCCTTAGTTCGTGCTATGAAGGTTGCAAAGCCAGACGAGGTTTATAATCTGGCAGCAATCAGCCATGTGGGCTATTCATTTAAAAACCCAGAGCTAACAGCAGAAGTTACTGGTAAGGGTGTATTGAACATGCTTGAAGCTATCCGTCTGACCGATGCTGATAATAAAGTTCGTTTTTATCAGGCATCGACTTCTGAAATGTTCGGCGGACTTGATTATAACCGTCCTAAAAAAGGCTATAACGAAGAAGCATTGTTCCACCCACGCAGCCCTTACGGTGTTGCCAAACTTTATGGTTTTTGGATTACAAAAAATTATCGTGAAAGCTATAAAATGTTTGCCGTATCAGGTATTTTGTTCAACCACGAAGGCGAACGACGCGGCGAAGAGTTTGTTACTCGTAAAATTACCAAAGCTGTCGCGCGAATCAAGCTTGGACTTCAGGATCATATTGAACTAGGTGATTTATGGCCAAAGCGCGACTGGGGATATGCTGGCGATTATGTCGAAGGTATGTGGCGGATGCTACAGCAAGAAAAGCCGGATGACTATGTCCTGGCGACAGGCGAGACGCATTCAATTGAAGATTTCTTGGCCGAAGCATTTAAACAGATTGGAATTGACGATTGGCGCCCATATGTAAAGCAAAACCCAGCATTCATGCGCCCTGCAGAAGTCGATATTTTACTAGGAGACCCATCAAAAGCAGAAAAAGTATTAGGCTGGAGACGAAAAGTAGATTTCAAAGGTCTAGTTGCCTTGATGGTAAAAAACGACCTAACTATTGAGTCCGAAAAGATATAATATCTCGGTTCATGAATCACAATAACCTATCTTGGGAAAGAAAATCACGACGTGTTGTTTATGATACGCCGCATATGCAGGTGTATGAGGACTGCGTACGCCTTCCAGGCGGTCACATTATCGATGACTACAGTGTTGCGAATCTCCCAGATGGGATTATAATCATCGCTACCGACAAAGATAACAATCTGATTATTTTTGATGAATATAAATACGCTGTTAATGAAACTATTCTTACACTTCCTGCAGGAGGAATGGACGGGGACGAATCTCCGGTTCAAGCAGCCGCCAGGGAGCTACTTGAGGAAACAGGCTATGAATCAACAGATTTTGAGTTAATTGGAGAATTTTATGTTTATCCTTCTAAAATTCAACACACAAACTATATGGTTCGTGCCAAGAATGCAAAGAAAATAAAAGAAATTGATCATGAAGCAACGGAAACCATTGGCGAGGTGCAACTTATACCCATCAGCAAGCTCAAAAAACTAAGGCTGTCTGGTAAATTTAATACTACCCCGTTAATTACGGCTCTTGCTTTGGCGTTCCCAGAAACTTTCTAGATATTTCTACTGGTTAGACTTAACGAAATCAATGACTGTTTGGTGGATATCAATTTCCGGACTCCAACCGAGCTCGTTTTTCAAGCGGGACGCATCACCAACAATATTTTTTGTATCTGTTGGCCTAACAAGTGAAGAGTCGATTTTGTAATTAACCTCTTTTAAATTCATTGCATCTTTTAGTTCGTTGAATATTTCTGCACCGGACAAACTGACCCCAGAGCATATGTTGTATATACTATTTTTTAAATTTGGCGCCAATGCAAGTTTGCAATATGCCCTAGCTATATCTCTTACATCAGTATAATCACGCTTGGTTTCTATATTACCAGTAATTATTGTGCGTTCACCTTCACCGATTGACGCAAGACGACCATAAAAATCGGGTAATATAAAACCCTCAGCCTGACCTGGCCCTATGTGGTTAAATGGGCGAGCTATGACGCAGTCTAGCCCACGGTTTCGATAATAGGCAACTTGGTTTTCGTTTAGCACCTTGCTGACAGCGTACGGTGATGAAAATCCTATTTCACCACTTTCGCTTATTGGCATTGGTTGATTTGGGCTATAAATTGCCCCGCTACTTATAATAACAATGCGAGGCTTACTATCTTGTTTCAAATAATATTCACATAAATTCGTTACCATCGAGCTGTTGGCATTGATATACAACTGTGGCTTCTCAAACGAAGGTGACACCGCCGCTAACCCGGCCAAGTGTACAACAGCTTTGACATCTGGTACATTTGGCCATTCTTCAATTAGATTAGCCTGATGGTATTCAAAAACAATATCTGAAATATCTGCATTAACTGTCGCCTCTTGACCAACACCTACAACCAACAAACCAGCACTATTTAATTCTCGGGCCAAGTGATGACCGACAAAACCATTTACTCCGGAAATAACCACTTTTTCTTTGTCCACAAGTCCAGTATAACATTGATTTAAGGTGATATTGCCACTATAATAAGGGCTACTGTGGAATTTTTCGACAAACTAAAACAACGCTATCGTTATTCAGTCATCTTGCTTCGGCAACTTGTGATAACCGACTTTAAAATCAGATACAAAAGTTCGGTTTTGGGATATGTTTGGACACTACTTCGGCCATTGGCGCTGTTCCTAGTCCTATATGTAGTCTTTGTAAAATTTTTGAAAGTCGGGGCATCAATCCCGCATTATGCGGTCTATCTCCTGCTGGGTGTAGTTTTTTGGAACTATTTTGTAGAGGTAACGATGAACGGTGTATCTGCGATTGTAGGGAAAGGTGATTTACTACGCAAAATGGCCTTTCCACGTTATGTAGTGGTTGTTGCCGGGTCCTTTTCAGCATTAATTAGCTTGATTATTAATCTGTTTGTGTTTGCTGTTTTTATGGTTATTAATGGCGTTCCATTTAGTCTTAATATTCTGTGGCTAATCCCACTTATTCTTGAACTATTTATTTTTTCACTTTCTGTTGCGTTTATACTAAGCGCACTATTTGTTCGTTTCAGGGATATCAATTACATATGGGAGGTTGTACTGCAGGCGGGCTTTTACGCGACCCCGATACTCTACCCGATTGCGTTGGTTTATAATATGTCCCCAATTGTCGCAAAAATTATGATGCTCAACCCGGTAGCCCAGATAATCCAAGACGCCCGTCACCTAGTTATTACCCCGGTCGCCGTTAACATTGGCGGCATTTACGGTAACTCGTATGCTCGTTTGATACCAATAACTATCGTGGTCGTGTTTGTTGCGGTTGGAGTCTCATATTTCAGAAAAAAATCACCGAGCTTTGCGGAGGAAATATAATCATGACAGATGAAATTGCGATAAGCGTCAACAGTGTTTCAAAAAATTTCAAGCTACCCCACGAAAGGGCGGACAGCGTTAAGAGCCTTTTCATTAACCCATTCAATAAAAATCGGAAAAAATTTGAATCACAACACACATTACGTAATATTTCTTTTGATATTAAAAAAGGTGAATTTTTCGGGATCGTTGGCAGGAATGGTAGTGGTAAAAGTACGCTGTTAAAAATTATTGCTGGCATTTACCAACCGAACAAGGGAAATGTTTCTATAAACGGCAGACTTGTACCGTTTATTGAGCTTGGGGTTGGTTTTAACCCAGAACTAACCGGACGAGAAAACGTTTATCTTAACGGGGCACTGCTGGGGTTTTCTGAAAAAGAAGTCGATAATAAATTTTCTGCAATTGTTGAATTTGCCGAACTTGAACGTTTTATGGACCAAAAGTTAAAAAATTTCAGTAGTGGCATGCAAGTCAGACTAGCATTTTCAGTCGCAACAATTCTTGCGGAATCTGACATATTGTTAATCGACGAAGTGCTTGCAGTCGGGGACGCCGATTTTCAGCGCAAATGTTTCAACTACTTTAGAAAACTAAAGAAAGACAAAAAGACTGTTATCTTTGTCACCCATGATATGGATGCAGTTCGTGAATACTGCGACCGAGCGGCCTTTATTGAGGATAGTAAATTGGTTGAAATAAGCGACCCTGATTCGATTGCACAGCGATACACTAAACTTTTTATGGAAAATACAGATAAGGAAGTAAACTTATTAAGCGCTGACGAGAAGCGATGGGGTTTAGGTATCATAAAGACGCGAGCTGTAAAGATTGAGCTAACTGACTATACTATAAAAATCAAGCATACAATAAAATCAACAGATTATATAGACGGTTTTGTCGCGGGTATACGTATTAGGTCAGCGTCGGGAGTGGGTATAACTGGAACTAATTCTAAGCTTGAACGAATTAAACTCGGTAGCATAAGTGCAGAAAATGAATTAAACATAGAATGGTCTTTACCTAACGTGTTAGCAGACGGTCGTTATTATGTCGACGCAGCAATAAATGGTTTGGACGGTGTTGAGGTTTACGATTGGTGGGACGAAGCTGCTAGCATCTCAATCAAGAAAGATAGGGCCGTGCCCTACCTGATTGATCCAGGATTTAAGGTCAACATTATTAAGGGTGACTAATAAAGTAGGTTATTTATAGCCAATAACTGCATAGTTACGAGGTCCGTAAAACCTCTTAAATACTTCAGTCTCAAGGGCTTTGTCATTTTTTATTTTTACTGGATACGAGCGGATGATACTAATATTCTTAAAACCAGTCACTTCGAGCGCGAAAGAAAGTAACTCTGGGGGGAGAGGATTTAGGTGAGAAGGATCAAAATAAAAACTATTTGTGGCAACTAAAATATTTTCTGGGTTTGGGGTTTCGAAAAGAGCGAACCCGTCTGTTGCTAGTGAGATATATGTAGCAGAAAGTAATTTAAGAAGCGCTTGAAATGGTATATGTTCAACTAGGTGAAAACCAGTAACTGCACCAAGTGACCTGACCTCAATGTTCTGCAGGTAGTCCAGTGCATCACCTTGCACGACTTTTAGTTTTTGTTCTTTTGCTCGTTCTACCATGTCTGTATTTATGTCAACGCCGAGCGCATTAATCTTTAGTTCTCGCATATACTCCAAAAATTCACCACGGCCACAGCCGACGTCTAGTACTGGGAATTTATTAAAATCAACTTTTGCATCCGTGAAGAGTTTTTCGTACAGTTTGTGTAGTTTTTTTGTTTCGGCTGTATTTTTAAATCGATCCTCAAATCGAGTGTAGAATATGTCTAATAGATGATCGTTTGCAAATAACCCAGTATTATTGTCGCTTGTTTGCTTTGCCGTCCTATTTAATCCATTTTGTTGGTGGCCCATTTTATCAATCATCACTAATTGTTTCTGTATAGTGTCTTGTTTTTGTATCATTGTCTCAAGTCGTTGACTTATTTCGTCGATTCTTAAAGACAGAGAGCGGATATCAGCACCATTGCGCGCGAGATCTTCGGCTATCCCATCAAATTTTTTATATATCTTCTTTATATCCTGGCGATTTTCTTCGACATAGATAGGTGATTTGATGACATTTTTTGCGATACGCGCACCACGGCCAATAAGTGGCATTTGCTTGGAGCTCTTTCTCAAAGGTTTATATGACATATTCTAATTATATATCCTTATGCACAAAATAGTGATTATTAGTATGTATTTTGAAAACGTTAAACCTTTTATCCTTTTAATATCAGCGACATAAAAAAGTCTGTCGTTTTCGTCCATGTTAATTCTTTTGTTTTTGAGACACCTTGTTTAATTGCCCGAAGCCGCTCCTCATTATCGAATAGTTCGATTATCCTGTTTGCAGCAGCAACATAATCACCGTTTTTAACTAAAGTTTTTTGATCGCCATAAACTTCAGGGATAGAGGAGTTATTATAGGCAACCACTGGGCATGAGTTTACAGCTGCTTCGATAACCGGTAGGCCGAAGCCCTCATACGATGAGCAAAACACAAAAGCGTGTGCATTTGCGTAAAGGGACTGTTTTTGGCTATCGTTTACGAACCCAAGTAATTTAATATCATTTTTATAAGGGCTGGCGTTTACGGCACCGCGTGTAATATCGTCTGGTATAGTATTCCTATTTTTTAACTCATTGCCGGCTAACACTAATCGAAGATCATACCCTCTACCGCGGACGATATTAAAAGCGTTTATGACATGATCTATCTGTTTTCTTCTGTCTGTCCCTCCGATATAAAAAATATAAGGCTTGTTAATTTGATTATCTACTTCCGACCCTTTTTTTGACATAATAAAAACCGGGGCAAGTGGTATCGTCTTAATTTTTTCTGGTTTTATCTTTAGGATATCTATAAAAGATCTTCTGGTAGATTCCGAAATACTAATTACCTTATCACTTTTTTTATAATTTGAATAATATAGTTTATATTTTGTGTTATAGTAAATCGCCCTAACAACTGCCTTAATCTTTGCCTTTTTCCCAATTTTGTGGCTCCAAGCATAATATGGTGAAGGTAGGTAATCATTTCTCATAATCAGGGGGATAAGATCGTATGCAATAATAACAGTTTTTACACCACGCCACTTTGGCAAACCAAGCATTAAATCAAACTGCACAAAAATATCAGGCTTAAACTTTTTTAATCTATGGAATTTATGGAATATCAACCTAATAGAAGGTAATATATCAGTCGATTTTTTTATCGCAGCAGTGAGCTTGGGAGTCTCCACTAACTGATATTTTATTTTTGGAACAAAACCAAGTCTGTCAACGGGATTATTATTATCAAATATATAAAAGATATATTTGTTTTCCTTGTCATCCAGGTTTTCTAGAATACTTTTTATGACCATGCCGATTCCTCGGTTTTCGTGGCCTATTTGTAGTGGCCTAAGGTCGAAACATATTACTTTGCTCATTTCTTCAAACTCTTGAATACCTCTATCAATTTATTTGCCTCAACATCCCAAGAAAATTTATCAACTTGTTTAAAACCATTTTCTACAAGGTGTTTTTGCTCTTCTTTGTTATTCAAAACTTCTTTAATAGCATTTGTAATTTGGGTGATTGAATCAGCACTAATAAACTTGGCCGCATTGCCTACAGCCTCTGGTAGAGAAGAGTTGTTGCTAACTATTGTCGGAACTCCGCATGCCATTGCCTCCAGTGGCGGTATGCCAAAACCTTCATATTCACTTGGATAAACAAATAATGAGGCACCGCTGTATAGGGCGGCTCTGTCCTTGTCATCAACATACTCATTTGGTTGCTGTATATGATTATTTTCCAAACGTAGCCTTTCGATAATTTCAAATATTTCGTTGTCTAGCCATCCACGCGCTCCAATTAATAATAATGAGTATTTTTTACGTAAACTTTCGTCAAGCATTTCGTAGGCTAGCAACAGATTTTTTAGATTTTTTCTAGGCTCAATATTACCCACAAATAGAATGTAATCACCGTAAATACCATATCGAGCTTTAACCTTAGCAACTTCAACAATAGGCCATCGGAACATACTTGATTGATCAATGCCAGGATATACTATATGTACGTCTTTTTTATTTAGTTTATAAAAATCAACGATTTCCATTTGGCTGTTTGTTGAGATGGTAATAATTGCGCTTGATCTGGCGACTGATTTTTTAACATTTTCACTCAGAAATTTTTGGTTCCTAGGCTCAACGTATTGGGGATAATATTCGAAAGATAGGTCATATATTACAGAAACACTTTTTGAAAATAATAGTGGCCATGAAGTATAGTTTGGGAAAAAGTAAATTTGTTTGCCAAAAAACAAGTCATAAAACGGCTGCAGGTTACGAATTTTTAAAGCATTGCTCACCCTAAGAGGAAAAGGTGATCTTTTATATTTAAAATTTCGAAAACCCAAAGATTTAATACGACCAATCCTTTTAAAATATACACCCAAGGTGACTTGGACATCTGGTCTGTTATCTATTAACCTATCAAGCGCATACAACAAGTCTAGCGTGTAATGACCAATCCCACTAAAATGCGGGACAATTAGCACTTCGGCATCGACGAATATATTAAGTTTTTTCGACATGTATATCTGTTATTTTACGCGAAGCAGACGGATTTAGCAAATTGCTGAATTATCTATTTACAGTGTAGGTTGCCCAAGTCGGGAATCCATCATTTCGGTACACTACTAGGTTAGAGTCATCCTGTAAGAAAAGCTGAGAAACGCCGTTTCTATCAGTGCCTGATGCCCATAATGGCTGCATGGTCGGGCTGTATAAAACTAAGTTACCGTCGGTTTGCATTGCAAGGAATTTAACACTTTTTCCATTAGTCACAGACGACCAGATAGCCTTCCTCCCACTGTCTGAATAAAGCACCAGATTTCCATCAGTCTGTAAGATTAGGAACCGTGTTCGATCCGGAGTCTCTATCCTCTGCATTGGATACATTAGGCCAAAACCATTTATACTGCTGATTACCGTATCTCTCATATCTTGAGGTATATTTGTTTCTGAAGACCAAACGGGCACCCCGCCGGGTTTATATAGAACCATATTCCTATCAACTTGAAGTACGAGCGAGTCGGCGCCACTGCCGGATGTCGAGGTGCTCCATAGGGCAGAGCCATCCTTTGTGTATACTACTAAGTTTCCGTCAACATCAAACTTCAAGTAAGCATCAGGGTTTCCTGACGTATTAGAAGACCAGACAAGCTTAAAGTTGCAATATAACTCAAGGTTACCATTGTCCTGCATGACCAACACACTATCCGCGTCGGGCGACATAATATATTGTCCCTTAGTTAATGTCTGCCCGGGTGACATCGATAAAGTCCCGTAGTTGCGGCTAGTAATGGGTCTAGTTACACTTATAAGGAAACATTGTTTTTTACTATTAAATAGTGTTACTCCGTCTTGTACTAGGTTAAAACACTCGGAGTATGTGTTAAGACCTAGGGTTGATGGAGCGTATATTACAAATCGGAAGGTCCCGGTTTCACCTGGTGCAACATTTTGTTCTTGAAGGAATGCTGGGCGGTTACCTGACGGCCAGCTTTGATCATAGAATAGGCTACTTCTGCCGGGGGGGTTGTCGGTAGTAAGGCGAGTCATATTGTCCCAAGTTGTATTACCTGTGTTTTGGGCCTTGAATTCAGCGTAAATCTTTTGTCCTGGACTTATTGATGGGTTTGGCAGCATGATTTGGGTATAATTTGAGTCTAAATATGTATTCTGTGACGCAGGTTGCCAACTCCAATTCTGGTCTGCCCTAGTTGATCCGAACCAGTTCGTAAAATACAAGTAGAAGTTGCGATTTCCATAAGAGCTGCAACTATCACCTGATCCATAGCCTGCGTTTAATGAAGCTTGGTTTGGTTGGTATGGTGTGTAATTGTATAGCGCTTGTGTAGCTCGGTTTTGAACATTTACCGTACTCCCGCCACACGAGGCATTTGGACTGTATTGGATAAGATTATTCCCTAAAATGTATGGTGTATACCAACTCGTACCAGATCTATAGGGGTTCGACCAGCTTTGGCTGTTAATTTCAATCGTATGGAACATTGTAGCAGCCCAGTATAGCTGTGCAGTTAAGCCATAATATTGGCTATCGCATACTGCAGTGTCGGGACATCCATAACCGGTTGCAGAACGGTACTGCACGGGTAATGGCCATGTATCCGTAACTAAGCCCTGCTCCTTCTGCAGAAGGACAATTAAAACCTGTGGGTTTATATTATATTGCTGAGCAACATTATAGATAATTTGAGCAGAACCCAGACCATTTTCGCTGTAATTTCTTAGACATGGGTATGGTGGTGCAGGCCAACCTCTAGTTGCAGCATATTGTGCATGAGTTAAATCTGAACGCCCAAAATCAGTTGCGGGTTGAGTGCCGTTAGTATCGCAATTAGACACTTTGCTGTTTAGGAATGTCTGAATCTGATCGACGTTCATCGAATTAATATTAGTAAATATTGAATCATCAATTATACGGCCAGCATCAAAGCCAACTACGGCAGTGGCGTGGCTAACGTTGTTAATACCTAATGCTAATAAAAAAATGAGCGTCAAAGCCACCAAAATAATTGAACCCCTGTTTTCTATTGATTTTGCAATCGAGTTCATCTTGGCTACCATATCCCTATTTTATCACCACATCTTTAGTTGCAGAGCCGGTTAGTGTAGAGCTAGAATATCCCAGAAGAATATGCCACGTACCGACGGAAAGCTCTGAAGAAGGTATATCAAACCCCTGACAGGTTGAAGTGCTAGCAAGGGCCTGTGCTCCAGCTGTTTTTGTTACAGTTGTCTCTCCTGCTTTCGTTAGTGTGAGAGAACATGTCCCAGTGTCTACAACAGCACTTATCTGTGTGCCGACGTGAAGCGGTGAGCCACTCTGATCCTGATTTGCGGATGTAATTAATAACTCTACGTTTTTCAGGGTACTACCGGGGATGGTCGTAGGTTTGGGCGGAATATCAGTCGAACCAGACTTTGTTGCAGAGCCGGCCTTTTGTTGTTCTGATGTTGCCGGACCATAATCAACTGAAGTATTCTTATCGGAACTAGAATTTTTATCTATCTTCCAGCCAAATAAATTGCCATTGAACGCGTATACATAAACAAATGGCACTGCAATTAAAAACAAAACCGTAAATCCAATTATTAAAGGTTTTTTGAGTGTTGCCGATTTTTTTAGACTTTTTACTCTCATAACAATATTTTTATTTTTACTTTAATATATGCGTATTATATCATATTTATTGCAAAAATTTGTAGTTATTAGATTTTCCAAAGAATCCAAGAGGGTGAAAATTTTGGGGCGTATTCAAGTGTGTATGATTGTGCTCCATTATCAGGGATAGCAAATAATTCATTAGGGTCAACATTATGATTACTTGCGTATATATATTTATTATTTACTCTCCAGCCGTCTTGAACGTTCATATTTAATTCAATCTGACCCGCTTTACTCCTATGAATGATAATTTTATTTGGTGACCAATAAGTTACATATGCATTCCCAGATAATACGAGGGAACAATGCTTGTTGATGTTCAGGCCACACTTAGAAGTGTTGTAGACTCCATCGAGAGTGTCAACCACAGAGTCATCAGCATAGACTTGTCCGACATCCCGTGCTGTTGAATAAAAGTAAGAGTGTTGAATATTACTCCCTAAATCCAAATGCTTGTGCCCATTATCATATTGAGTAAAAGTTTGCGAAAATTTTATATTGTTTGGGAGTGATATTTGATCACGACCAGCTACGTTCGGGGGACCGAAGGTTAAGAATAGCTCTATTACACTCAGAAGTAGTAGTAAGTTTATGATTTTTCTGTTTGATTTCCAAGACAGTAGAAATACTAATATAGCGAATGATGTCATGATAAGCCATCTGCTAGGTACTCTAGTCTGTGATATACCCGGTAGAATATGAAGAATATGGTACGGTGAATACTTCCCGAAATCACCAACAGCTAGAACAAGGCCGACAAGACCAACAATAAGTATAGGTAGTACTAAATTCTTTTTAGAATACAGTTCGTCTTTTGACCTTGTAAATACTTTCCTCGCTATCATAATAAGGCATACCAATAATGCTATACCTGCTCCAACTCCAATGTACATTGAATATTCACCCCAACTCCACTGAATGTTTCTTGGGATATTGAGAATGTTCCCTATGGGCAAGAATATCGCCTGAAATATCACATCTGGCTTAGTAGTCATGTGCGCCGTATCGACAATACGTGAGTTTGCCGATGTGTACTGAAAAGCCAGAATAAATCTGTATGCACAGAGTAAGACTATTAAGGAGACAGATTTTAGGACAAATACCAAATCAGATTTCTTTAGCTTAAATATTACCGATAGTTGTTTCCTGTCCAATTTTAGGCTTAGCAAACTGACTAAAAAGTATATTGCTGCCGCTACTGTCGTCATGATGAATGCATAGTGGATTGAACTGAGTATTATGAGCGATTCAAGCAGAGCAAGCCATAACCAAGCGAATTTTTTTTTGCGGTTGTATATCAATACAAATATCCAGGGCATCAAGAAAAACAATGCAAAAGTAAAATGCGATATATTGTGCCCTGCGAAAAACCCACTGAATATCCATATGTAAGCTATCAATGTTGAGCGTAATGTGTCTGCCTTAATTACTTTTCTGCCTAGATAGTACATCCCCCAAAAACCCGCAATGGCATATGAGATATAGGCGAGCTTAAGCCCGTATATAGTGCCAAACATTAAACATAGCAAAGACTGTATACTGACGAGGCCGAATTGAGGGTTTGCGAAAAGAGGCAAACCACCCGACATCCACGGGTTCCAAAGTGGAAACTGACCAAACCTCAGCACGCTAATACGAAACGCTTCGTACATTTGTGCGTAATAATCAAAATCGCCCCCAAGTAGCCTGTTGCCGGTTACGACGTATTGAAAAAAGAAAATCAAAATGGGGATGGATATTACAAGAACAAATATCCACTTGACGCTCAAGGCTTTTTTAATGTAAGCGTATATCTGGTGCATGTAAAAATAAAAGGATGTCATATTTAATCATTAAATTATATACGAAAAAAGTGGTTTAAGGTAATTATTACTGAATAGCTCGGATAGTGCAGTTATTCCAATGGTTATTATTCACTGACGAATAATATTGCATAGTAATATCATTTAGCCATATTCCGTCGCTCGGTTGGATATCATCAACGCCTTTTATCGGCAGGCTGTAACCCAATATTGGGCAGGATCCATTTCTGATTTGTTTAATAATAGATTTGTCTCTTTCATCCCATTGGGTAGCATGTGTAATAATTGTATTGCTTAGCGATAAAACATTAGGAATAAATAATTTTGCTCCAATCAAGCCAATGAAAATTATTGTCAGCATTGTACCTATTGCAAATCCTTTTTGGAATGGGGCTAACACCTTAACCAGCTGTCCTAATAGTATCCCCGATATTACACATAAGATGAATATTATCAATACGGATAAGAAGTATGATCGTTGCGGGAATATATCGTAACCACCCATAAACGTCAGGGAGTAATTAATAAGATAAGCTATAATTCCGCAAGCTGTAGATATGATTAATGTGTTTTTCCAGTATGGAATGGATTGTTTTTGTATTATCCACAAAGATAACAGTGAGACTGCCATAATAGTAATGATTGCTAAGCAAATGCTATGAAGGTCCAGATGAGCGCTAGTTTTTAATATGGAGATAGGTAATTTACTTAGTCTTGGAATCATACCAGCTACGACCGAGTTTCTCCTGCCGGTTGAGCCAGCTGATAGGTAGAAAACCAAGAAACCTGTTATGCCAGAAGCCAATGAAAATAAAGAGCGAGAGTATTTTTTACTTTTCTTGATTTTTATCAAAGCCAAGATGCTGATAAGGCTTGCGACTATAATAATAACCGAAACAGATTCGAACATCATGCTGGTTAGCAATGGCAATATTATAAATTTTGATATGTTTATTGGGCTCCAGGACCAGGCCGAGTTGTTCCTATAGGCGCGAACTAGATAGCTGATAACCACTAATAACAGACCGTAGGACCAGCAATGTACAGGGGCCGCAGAGAACCAAAAAGCTGAGGAATATATCGGGCTGGCTACTGTGACACCTACTAGGATCATTAGCGTAAACACTAAAATTATCTGATTACGATTGTCAAAAGTTTTTGTTAATACACTTGACAAAAACTTGTATACGCCTACGCCGACTATCGTGTAACTGATTAGAGGGACTATAGATAAGAAATGAGGTGTCATATAGCCGATTAAGTATATACATAGGCTAACCACTCTGCCGTTTAAGGAAAATAACCATAGGTTATCCTTCAGACCAAGCATACTTGTGGCACGCATAAATTGTAAATCGTCTGCCATTGGGCGAATATATATACCCAGCGAAATCACAGATATTATTAACAGCCCCAGAATAATAATGAGTGCCCATAATACAATTGGCTTCGGATATTTTAGTCTGCTACGTATTGAAAGGGTGAATTTATTTAATATATTCATATAACTTAATCCATAAAACAAATCAATTTACATTTTAAGATAGCCTAAGTTTATCATATTAAAGGTTAGTATTAGCAGTAACTTACCATTGAGACGCGTTTCTTAAATATCTGCTATCATTGGTATATAGTTTTGCAACTAATATGGAGATAAGAATGCCTAATATTTCAATTGTTGTTCCAACGTACAACGAATCTGGTAATGTCGATAAACTGGCGAAAGAGATAACAGATGTTCTAAAAAAAGATGATTTTGAAATTATTTTTGTAAATGATGGAAGTGTTGATAACAGTCTTGAAAAAATAAAAAAACTTGCCAGTAATAACGAGAAAGTTAAGTATGTTTCATTCTCACGTAATTTTGGTCACCAGGCGGCATTAAGAGCTGGCCTTAAAGCGGCAAAAGGTAATGCAGTTGTAAGTATGGACGCTGATTTACAGCACCCACCGTCCATGTTGCCAGAATTGATCTCTAAATGGAGAAATGATGGCTACGATGTTGTTTATACCATTCGCAAAGACACGTCAGACACAGGTTTATTAAAAAGGACCACATCCACGTGGTTCTACAGGGTAGTTAATTTCTTGTCAGGTTTAAAAATTGAAGAGGGTGCGGCAGATTTTCGCCTACTCGATCGTAAAGTTATTGATGTTATCAACGCCCAGAGTGAATCAAATATTTTCTTAAGGGGGTATATAAGTTGGATGGGGTTCAAACAGATCGGCATTCCATATAAACCAGCCAAAAGGTTTAGCGGCAAAAGTAATTACACTGTGAAAAAGATGCTTGCGCTTGCTGGTACAGGAGTCACTCAATTTAGTCTTAAACCACTAAGATTGGCATTTTCTTTTGCGTCAATCGCATTTATTGCCAGTATTATTTACGTGATATACGCAATTGTTGTTGCAATAACGGGTGGGTCGGTGCCAGGGTGGCTTTCGCTTGTTGTGTTATTAGTTTTTCTTCAGGGTACCCAGTTCTTGCTGTTGGGCCTAATAGGCGAGTATCTGGGGCGTACGTTCATGCAGACTAAGTCTCGCCCAGAGTACATAGTGGCAGATAGCTCGGACGGATATGATAAATAAATTTGAAAAGCTTCTTTCTGATAAAAAAGTCCGCTATCTATTAATAGGCGGTAGTAGCGCTTTTTTTGAATATATTAGTTTCATACTGTTGAATATGGTGTTAGCTAATGTTGTTGTTTCAAATGTCATCAGTTTTATTATAGGGTTATTATATAGTTTTTCATTACATAGGGTATGGACATTTAGTGGTGAGCACAAGCATAGCCCAAAACGCCAACTCATTGCCTACAGTAGCCTTGCTCTAATAAACGTATTACTGACATCTATCCTCATAGCGTTCCAAGTGAATACTGTCGGCATACCTCCATTTATCGCAAAGTTGGTTTGTATGGCATTGGTCGTTGTTTGGAACTTTTTACTTTTGAATCGTATCATATTTGCCAGAACTAGCTAACTACAAGTATTATTTTTCATAGTTAATACTATATCCATTAGGGTTATTTGACTGCCATCGCCACGAATCAATGCAGGCTTCGTCGATAGTCTTTTCGGCGGACCAGTTGAGTTCGTCGTTCGCTTTTCCAGAAGTTGCATAGCAAGATGCGATATCACCATCGCGTCGAGGCAAAATTCGATAGGGAATTTCTTTTCCGGCTGCTTTCCCGAACGCAGTAATCAATTCTAAAACCGACACGCCCTTACCAGTTCCCAAATTGTATGTAGCAACGCCAGGCGATATATATTTCAATGCGGCAACATGACCCTTTGCTAAGTCGACAACGTGAATATAGTCACGAACACCAGTGCCATCCGGCGTGTCATAGTCGTTGCCAAAGACGCCAACTTTTTCCAACTTGCCAACAGCAACCTGGGATATGTAGGGCATTAGGTTATTCGGGATATCATTTGGGTCCTCACCAATTAAACCACTTTCATGAGCGCCAACAGGGTTAAAATATCTTAGTATTGTAATCTCCAAACTTTTGTCAGAAACGCTCACGTCGCGAAGAATTTGTTCAATCATATATTTTGTTTGACCGTATGGGTTTGTGATGCCGACCCCAATTCGACTGGTCTCTTTGAGTGGCAACTCTGATGGTGCGCCATAAACAGTTGCGGATGAGCTGAAAACCAATTTTTTCACACCGTATTTATTCATTTTTTCAAGCAATACAAGTGTTGAACCAATGTTGTTATCGTAATACTCAATTGGATGTGAAACTGATTCACCAACAGACTTCAGCCCGGCAAAGTGTATCACGGCGTCAAAATGGTTTTCACTAAATACTTTTTCCAACGCACTGTTATCGCGAACATCGGCTTTATAAAAAGGTATTTTTGATTTTGTTATTTTCTCAACTCGAAGGAGAGATTCTCGGCTACTATTGGACAGGTTATCAACGACTACTAAACTGTGGCTACTTTTTAGAAGCTCGATAATTGTATGAGAACCAATATAGCCTGCACCACCAGTGATTAGAATATTCATCTTAGTTTTGACTTCTCTTTGATTATTTCGCTGACCGAACCACCAATTTCATTTTCATATATTACTTCTGCAGTATATTCTGCAATCGACAGTACAGTCAGCCATTTGTTATCAGTAATGAACTTTTTATCGCGTGGGATGCTGTCGGTCGTAATAACGTTAATACCGGACGAGGCGAAGTTCTTAACCGCGTCAGCCGAGAAAATACCGTGAGTAGCCGCGACGTTGATACTGCGTGCACCACTGGCTTTCAACATATCAACACTGGCAATAATTGTTCCGCCAGAATCAATAATGTCATCAATAATAATTACATCCTTACCATCAACGTCACCTATAATCGTTTTAGCTTCGGCCATTTGACCCTTTTTCCGCTTTTTATGCATTATTGCGATACCATCAAAAAGCCCCAAACTGGTTGCGAATTCTTCGGCGCGCTTTGCTCCGCCAACATCCGGCGCCAAAACCGTAGTCGTATTTGGATTGAACCATTTTTTAGATGCAAAATACTTCGCAAAAAGTGGTTCGGCAGGCAAGTTATCGATTGGGAAGTTAACAAAACCTTGTTCAGCCGAGTTATGCATATCAAAAGTTACAATTCTGGTTAGTTTACCGGCTGCCGCGGTGCCTAGCAAATCGAATAAAGTTCTGGCAGAGATTGGTTCGCGCCCTTCGGCCTTGCGGTCTTGGCGGAGGTATGGAATGTAGGGCAAGCAAAGGATAATACTGTTGGCGGCAGATCGGCTGATAGTGTCTTCCAACAGGAACAGCTCGAACAGTTCTTCGTGCATTTCATTACCGGGTTGTGAAAATTGTTGAAAGATAACCGAGTTATAACCACGGACTGAACCTGTAAGTTTAATATTCAGCTCGCCGTTTCGAAAGTTTGAAACGTCAAAATCTACTTTTTTGACTTCTATTTTTTGTCTTTTTTTAAGGTAATCTATGACGCTTTCTTCGAATGCCTGAGCTTTTCTTCCGCTCAGGATAGTGATTTGCGATTTTTTATCCATCGACTTTAGTATAACACGGCAAATGGTAGTTGGTAGGTGGTAAATGGTATATGGTGGGATGGAAATGAGGGAATGGAAGGTAGCAAATGGTATGTGGTGGGGAATAGGGAATGGGTTATAATAGGACAATGATTACAGTTATTATCGCCGGTGGGTCAGGCACTCGCCTTTGGCCACTATCAACACCCAAATATCCAAAACATCTGTTGAAACTAACAGGCAAACGTACATTATTGCAAACGGCATATGACCGCGCATCAAAGGTCAGCGATACAGTATATGTCGTTACCGAAGCTGGTCATTCGGATTTGGTCCGCGGACAATTACCCGAACTACCTGAATCTGCATTTTTAATCGAGCCCGGAAGGCGCGGCACGGCACATTGTATCATTTTTGCACTGGATGTCATTGCCAGAAACCATGACCATGATGAGCCTATTGCTTTTATTCATTCCGACCACCATATCCGCGACATTGGCGGATTCGCCCGTTCATTTTCGGCTGCTGCAAAAGTATCAGTCGATAATGACCAAATTACACTAATTGGCATCGAACCAACTTTCCCATCAACCGGATTTGGATATATCGAACGTAACAGTGTAATAAGCGCCGGTAAAGGTGTTTTTAACGTCAAATCGTTCAAGGAAAAACCTGACTTTGAAACAGCCAAACACTATATGGAATCCGGAAACTATTTGTGGAACTGCGGTTATTTTGTCGGTTCGGTCAATACTTTTCTGGACGAGATGAAGTTGTCTGCCCCAGATTTGCAGAAACACTTTGAAAAATTAGAAAAAATACAAAAAGTCGGTAGTAGAGAATATAATGACGCATATCTGTCGTTCGACAGCCAAGTAATTGATATCGCCCTGATTGAAAAAGCCAAAAGCCTAGCGGTCGTAGCCGCCAGTTTCGATTGGATGGACATCGGATCATTCAAAGATTTGCACGATGTCGTGCCACAGGACGAAAAAGGCAATTACTTTTACGGTGAAAACATACACGCCATTGATGTTGAAAACGTGTTTGTCAGAAATGAAGAGGACGACAAGCCGGTTGCTGTGATTGGACTGGATAACATTGTAGTTGTAAATACACCTGATGGTATATTAATATCCCGAAAAGACGTCAGTCACCGAACGGGCGAAGTGGCAAAGAAACTACATTCGTAGTTTCTGGTAGTTGGTAGGTAGTAGGTGGTAGATGGTATATGGGTAATGGGGTGTGGGAAATGGGAAATAGAATCCTCGGGGAACTTATTCTAGAAAACATTATAACAAGCTTAGAATTAGATTAGCGGTTTACTATTCCGTGATATAATCATGATATAGAAAAGAGAGGCAATTATGACAGATCAATCAATCGCAACCGTTACAAAATGTAACGGTTTGAGGATACTGTTTGGTGGCTATTCGGGCCAAACTGTCCTAGGGGAGTCTAATGTTGTATAATTTAAATATGACTAAACTGGATACTAAGAAATACGAAAACACAATTCTTTATTTGTGTGACGCATTAGGCGGTTCACTTCAGGGTAAGAAAAAACTTGCCAAACTACTGTATTATGTAGATTTTGATCGTTATGAATATAAAGAATCATCCAAAAGTATCACGGGCGACACCTATAAAGCTTGGAAAATGGGTCCCGTTCCAGAGCGCTATGCCGCAATCTTAAATAAGATGCACAAAGCAGGCAGTATAGGTGTTAAAGAAGTCGAAGGCAGTAATGGTTATTTACCGTCAGCTATTTACTGTTCAAAAAAGAAACCAGACATGTCAGTTTTTGACGATGATGACATCAAGATTCTAAAGCATGTAATCGATAGGTACGGGAAGTTAAATGGTAAACAACTTGAAGATTTAACACATGCCGAAGCCCCATATATTGGGACTGATCCAAATGACGAAATAGTGTATGAACTAGCTTTTTATAGAGGGACTGATTTTAGCGATGTTATGGCAAGAGCATGATAGCTTCGCAAAAGAATTAAAGAAAATTTGTGGTAAACATCCACAAGTCGAAGACGGCGTTGCAAGAGTAAAAAAGCTGCTTGCGGTGCAATTTAACCCATTGCGACCAGAAGAAGTTATAGCTCCAGGGAAAATTCATCGCGTACACGGCAATAATATTTGGGAGTTATGGAAAGTCGAAGTCCTGGTGCCCAAAAGTGGTTTGAAACCAAACCAGTGGCCACGTATGTGGTTTTCTGTGAGTGGTGAGACAATTACTTTTCTTGCTATTGCAACCCATATTAGCAACTATGATAATAACGAGGTTGATAGGCTAGCAATTAAGCGCCTGTCAGATATTATTTAGGCTATAGCTGCAACACTGTTTGTCAGTATGTGGGGTTAGGAAATATGGTATACAACAAATGAAAACAGAAGAAGCACTTGAGACAATACTAGACGACACCAATAAAAAGGGGTCTGATTTGGGTATTACAAGTGAACAGCAGGTTTATGATATTATCGACGATTAAGAGCATTGTTCGATAAGATTTACTTCCAATGCATTGGAGGTAAAATAGGCGTTTGTAACAGTAGTGAATTTTCACCTTTTACTCTACCTTTATATATACTACGTATGTAAGAGCTAGAAATTAAGAAAATGAAGACAAAGTAAATTTACGTCCCGGCTAAAATGATTGAAATTAAGAAGGTTTTATAGTATAATAGTACGAGCATGAAAAAACAAAACACCGCAAACAACGGTCGTGCACAGGCCACTAGGGCAGCTATAGGCTCTATCCGCTGCGAGGGCTTGCGACCCACTGCCAGCACCAGCAGACATTTGCGAAATTATTCATCAGGGAAAATATCGGCTAGCCAATTACACGAAAGTGTTATGAGCGAAGTCGAATCGATTTTAGCGCGTTCCAACAGATAATAGATTATGGCTTATAAGCTAGAAAATGATCCTTATATAGACCCAAAAACGGGGATACTAAGGAATCTATTCGATGTTAAGGACGTAGCGACATTAAACCAAGTTGAGGCCGAAATTACCGTGGCGGTCATTGCCACCCTAATCGAGCATCCGATACCGGGAAATTTTGATTTGGAACATTTACAGGCGATTCACAAGCGTCTGTTTGCTAGTATTTATGATTGGGCCGGAAAACTGCGCACTGTCGAAATGGCCAAAGACAAAACCCGATTTGCGCCGATAGAGTATCTGGTGCAGGCTGCGGACAATTTGTTTAAAGAGTTCAAATCGGAAAAGTATTTGGATAATTTGGATGATAAAAAATATATCATGCGTTTCGCCCATTATTATTCCGAAGTTAATTTATTGCATCCGTTTCGTGAAGGCAATGGGCGGGCTGAAAGAGTATTTTTCTCGCTGTTGGCGCAGCGCAGAGGGCGTCATGTTGCCTGGGATCTGTTGGACCCTGGCCAGGCAATTAAGGCATGTATCAGGGCGTATAATGGTGATGAGAGTCAATTAGTAAAACTTTTGACTCCACTTCTTTCAGAAATTAAAAAGTAAGGATAAAAATGTGCGGAATAGTCGGATGCGTCGGTGAAAAACAGGCAAAGAATTACCTTATCAGCGGGTTGCATAGGTTGGAATATCGCGGATATGATTCGGCTGGGATCGTAACGATAAGCCCAGATAACAAAGCGACACTGCTACGCGCCAAGGGAAAAGTTTCGAAGTTAGAATCACTAACCGACAAAAAACCCTCAACCGACAAAATCGGGATTGGCCACACTAGGTGGGCAACTCATGGTGAGCCGTCCGAAAAAAATGCTCATCCGCACAAAGCCGGCGATATCTATTTGGTTCATAACGGTATTATCGAAAATTACAAAGAACTGAAGGCTGAACTAAAAAACCATAAATTTATTAATGATACGGATACCGAGGTTTTAGCGGCACTAATTGATTCGCTTTATGACCAAAATACCACCTTGGCGGATGCTGTCAACCAAGCATTAAAACTGGTTGTCGGCACATACGGCATTGCGGTTATTTCGGTGCGTAACCCGGATGAAATTGTTGTGGCTAGGTCCGGCAGTCCATTGATTATCGGTGTTGACGACGGCGAAACGTATGTTGCCAGTGACGCATCTGCCCTAATCGGGTTTACCGACAAGGCGATTTATTTGAATGACGGCGAAATGGCAATTTGTCGTGGTGATGGCGTAGAACTGAGGGATATGTCAGCACAACCGATTTCTGCCAAGGTTGAAATTATTGAAACTGACATGCAAGCGATTCAAAAACAAGGCTATGACCATTTTTTGTTAAAGGAAATTTGTGAACAGCCGTCGACGCTTCGCTCGACCCTCAGTGGGCGGATAAACTTAAAAGATAAAACGGCGAATCTGGGCGGGCTAAATTTAAGCCCGAACGAACTAAGAAACATTGAACATATCGTTATTATTGGTTGTGGAACCGCCTATTACGCCGGACTTTTGGGAATGTATTATTTAGAGCAATTGGTTGATGGGCTGACAATTGACGTAGTTGCGGCATCAGAATTTCGTTATAGGTCGTTTCATTTACCTGGTAACACAGTCGCGTTGGTTATTTCGCAGTCAGGTGAAACTGCTGACACATTGGCTTGCCTACGCGAGATAAAACGACGAGGCATAAAAACACTTGGAGTTATTAATGCTGTCGGATCGACGATTGCGCGCGAAGTCGACGGCGGTGTTTATGTTCACGCCGGTCCGGAAATATCCGTAGCCTCAACCAAGGCCTTTACATCACAAGTCGCAGCACTAACTATTTTTGGCATTCAGCTGGCTCAAGCCAAAGGTGCTGACATACAAGAAGTGTCAAAATATATCGAAGAGTTGGCAAAATTACCCGATGAAATTGAAAAAATTGTTTCTAAGGACAAAGAAAAAATCGAAAAAATTGCCAAGCGCTACGCGCAGTACGAACACGCGCTTTATTTCGGACGAGACACACTGTATCCAGTTGCAATGGAAGGTGCATTGAAATTAAAAGAAATTTCGTATATTCAAGCCGAAGGTTATGCCGCCGGCGAGTTAAAACACGGTCCGATTGCATTAATCGACAATACATTCTTTGAAGTGGCGCTTTTGATTGATAACTGGCTGTTTGATAAAAGCCTCAGCACATTAGAAGAAGTTAACGCCAGGGGTGGACATATTTTTGTCATCACCAATAGCAAAAAAGCCATTAAAGCCGAAGAAATAATCCGAATTAATACTAAACTGGATATTTTAGCGCCGGTGTTAATCAATGTAGTTCAACAACTATTTGCCTATTATGTTGCGGTTGCACGCGGCAACGACGTTGACCAACCACGCAATTTGGCGAAGAGCGTTACGGTAGAATAGTTGGTAGATGGTATATGGTAGGTAGTAGGTGGTGTGCGCAACGCGCACAATAACATTATTTCTTTTTACTATCTACTAACTACCAACTACTACCTACCACCTTCCTGATTTTAGTAATGAATAAACTTTTATCAAAGCGTTTGGCTTTACGACGTAGCGTGCCAGGCAGGAATTCAATTTTTTCAGCACGTTTAATGGCGTCAACTACAGATTCAACTGATTGTTTGTCGAAAAGTACGCCGCTTTCACCGTCTTGGACTATATCTAGTGCGCCACCTTTGCCGTAGGCGATAACCGGTGCACCAGCGGCCAGTGCTTCGACCGAAACAATACCAAAATCTTCTTCGGCAGGGAAAATGTAGCCGCGGGCGCTATTTAAGGCGGTTGTTACGTCGTCATCAGAGGCATCACCAAATCGGTCTGTATAAAATATAACGGTTGGTCCAGCCATATCGATTAACCGCTGGTGTTCGCTGCCGTTGCCATAAACATACAACGGGACTGATAGTTTGGTTGCAGCTGCAACCGCCAAATCGATTCGTTTGTACGGGACTTGGCGACCAAGCGCCACATAATAATCACCACGTATTCGGGCAGGTTCGAACCTATCAACATCGACTGGCGGGTGGATGATGATTGATGGTTTGTCATAATATTTTTCGATTCGTTTTTGAGTTTCGGTACTGTTGGCAACAAATACGTCGACTTTTTGAGCCGACATGTAGTCAGCTTTTTTAAGTCTTGGAACCATCAAAGGCATCGCCAACCGAACGGCCCAATTTAATCTGCCAAAGCCCGGGTCTTTTTTGTATTCAGCGTAATGACTCCAGTAATATCGAATCGGAGTGTGACAATAACAGATGTGAATTTGGTCTTCGCGCGTTTTTTGAACTTGCTTTGATTCAGCGCTGGCACTGCTGAGAATAATGTCAAATTCGGATAAATCCAGTTTTTTAAAGGCATTAACGCGCAACATCGGAAAGAATTTGTGCAGTTTACGCAGTGGTCCCGGCAATTTTTGTAAATAAGTTGTTCGGACGTCTAGGTTTTTAAAAGCTGGCATTTTTTCGGGCGTATATGTTGATGTATAAATCGGAGCGTCCGGAAAAGCATCGTGCATAGCCAGAACTACATTTTCAGCGCCGCCCATATTAGTCAGCCAATCGTGTACAATAACAATCTTTGGGTTGTTATTGTTGGTTATTGTACTAGGCATTTATAACTCCATTTTGGTATCGGTTCGGGTTTTAACCTGGGGTTGTCAAAAGAATATTCGATGTCAAACGATTCAGTGTTCGCGTGTTTTCTAAAGTTGTGGTTGGGGTCTAATATATATTTTATTCTATTTAAAATACCACCATGAGTTACAACTACTGCGTGTGATATGTCAAAAAGAGCCATGTCGCGCATAAAAGATTTTACACGTTCATGTAAATGCGCTTCCGGCTCTACACCCAAATGGCTTTCGTCCGGAGATACATCAAAAAATGCTTCCCAATCAATATTTTTACTTGAGGTACCCTCTAATGATCCAAATGAACGTTCGCGTAATCGCCAATCAGCAAATACAGGGACGTCAGGGAATTTATCGATCAATGCAGCCACAGTTTGCTTTGTTCGGTTAAGGTCGGAATAAAAGATTGCCTGGGGAGTTTCTCTGTAGTTTTTTGCAAATTCTTGGGCTTGCTCGTGCCCTTTATTTGTTAATTCCGAACCAATCCAACCCTGGACCATATCATCGATATTATGACGGGTTTCACCATGTCGAACACAAGTAAGGCGAATTCGGTCCATATTTATTTTGCGCCTTTTTTATGAAGTACGACTCCAATTGTTTTGAACAAGATTTTTATATCCAACCAAAATGTCCAGTTTTGAGCGTAATAAAGTTCAAGTTCGATTCGTTCATCAAATGTTAATTCGCTTCGTCCTGATACCTGCCATATACCCGTCATACCGGATTTGACACTGTGAAGCAGTGATGCACGGCCTTTAATAAGTTTTGATTCTTGGGGCAAAATCGGCCGCGGTCCGACTAGACTTAAATCTCCACGTAGGACGTTAAATATTTGCGGCAGTTCGTCGAGTGAGGTTTTTCGCAAAAAACTTCCAAATTTGGTTATCCGCGGATCGTTTTCGACTTTGCGATTTTTTTCGTATTCAAGCGCTAGGTCGTTTCGACCCATTGCACGGAATTCTTCAGCGGCGTCCTTTTGATCATAGCCCGGCAAATGTTTCATCGTACGAAACTTGATTAATTTAATCGGTTCAGAAAATCGGCTAAGGCGTGGGCCGATAAATAATGCCGGACCCGGGTCGGTTACCTTCATAATTACATAAATAATTAATAAGACTGGGGATAGAATGATTGTTAACAGGGAGCCAACTACTAAATCAAAAATGCGTTTGGCAATCGCTCCCCAACCGATTAACGGAGTTTGATAGACGGATATCATTGGATAACCTAAAAATACGTCAATTGTGTTTTTACCCGAATAAAACTCGGCTTCACCGGGAATGAAATTATAGCTGATGTGATGAGATTGAGCTGCCCCTAAAATTTGCTGATTGCGTTCAGCAGAATCGTACAAATCTGTCTGGATAATTGCGGAAATATTGTTAGTTTCAATATCTTTCAAGGCCTCTTCGGCTGAAGAGTAATGTTTAACTTTTAGTTCGTCTGGCACGATTTTTTTAGGCCCGGCGATAGCGATAATATGGTAGCCACTTTTTGCCGTATTTGCTAGATTTATAGCGATATCACTGGTAGCACCAGACGCCCCGATTAACAGAACTCGACTGACGCCCTTTCCATACCTAAACATAAGGCCTCTAATTAGCCGTAATATTTCGCGTTCAGTTACAATCAAAACAAAAGCGGCAATCAGCCCATATACTGCAACTAATCGGGCGGGCAAAATGGTTTTAAGGCTTACATATTGCCAGCCGATGATTAACAAGATACCGATAAACGAACCGATTGCAATTTTCGACCATTCAACCAGACGCCTATTGTAGGTGCTGGATTTGTAAAGGCCTAGTGCTGCAAAAATAATAATCCAAATCGGAATGATAAGTAAAAATGCATGCAAATAATCAACGCCATAAACCGTAGATAACAGCGGGCGATGGTCTAACCTGACGCGTATTATATATGCTAGTAAAAATGATACTAAAATTGTAAAAATGTCGGCTAGTATTAAAATCAAGCTGTAAAATTTGGTGTTTCTACCTATCATAAGTAACCCAATTATAACATGTAGGGGGTTGGTAGATGGTATATAGTAGGTGGTAGATGAAATTAATTGGTAGGTGGTATTTGGTAAATGGTAGATGGGAAAAAGCAAAAATTTGAAAAACCCAAGTTAGTTGGGAGGATTTACGTTGGTATTTTGGCTGTTATCTTTGCAGGGATTGTTTTTCACGCTCCGCTGTCTGTTGCGCTTGGCACGGTTTGGCCGAACTATGATTTGCTAATAAAATCTTGGAAAGAAATACTGATGTTGGTTGCTGGGCTGCTGGCACTATATTTGATGTACAAATCGGGTCAGATGAAGAAAATAATGAAAGACCCGATAATTTTAGTAATTGCAGGGTACGCATTATTACATCTGTTATTAATGTTATTAATGAATCAAGGACTGTCTGCCAGCGTTGCCGGATTGGCGATTGATTTACGGTTTGTACTGTATTTTGCACTGGTTTATATCGCAATTACGCTGTATCCGGGTTATCGGAAAATGTTTATCAAGATTGGAATCGGTGGTGCGCTGGTCGTTCTGTGTTTCGCATTACTCCAAGTTTTCATTTTGCCCCACAACATTTTGAAATATATTGGCTATAACCTTAATACAATTAGTCCGTATCTTACTATCGATAAAAACCAAGCCTTTGTTCGGATAAACAGTACGCTTCGTGGGCCGAATCCGCTGGGTGCATATGCCGGTATAGTTTTAACTCTTCTAGCGGCTTGGGCTGTCAAGAAAAAAGTAGATAAAAAAAAGTGGCCCCAGACGATTTTTGTAATCCTTACGATTGGAGCGATTGTTTCGTTGTGGGCCAGTTATTCACGCAGTGCTCAAATCGGAACAGCTATTGCCATTGCAATCGTGTTATCCGTAACGCTGTGGCAAAAAATAACCCCAAAAATGTGGGCGGCAGTAGGAGCTTTGTTTGTTATAGCGGCTGGTGGATTATTTATGGTACGCAACACCTCGTTTATCTCTAATATCGTTTTGCACGAAAACCCGAATGGCGGTAGTAACGTAAATTCTAACGAAGGTCATATCAGTTCAATCAACAACAGTTTTTCTGAAGTTTTACGTCAACCGTTAGGGGCTGGCATTGGCAGTACGGGCAGTGCTTCACTGTTGGGTAAAAATGCCGAGATAATAGAAAATCAATATCTGTTTGTTGCTCATGAAGCCGGTTGGTTAGGACTGGCGTTGTTTGTATCTATATTTGCAGTGGTTATGGCCAGATTATGGAAACTGCGAAAAGACTGGTTGGCGCTGGGAGTATTTGCCAGTGGTATCGGACTTGCGCTAGTCGGATTTTTTTTGCCAGTTTGGGCTGATGACACGGTATCTATTATCTGGTGGGGATTGGCGGCAGTTGTGGTAGGGGGTTGGGGATTAGGAAATGGGAAATGGGAAATGGGCAAAAATCTTGGGCGAAGTCGAAATGGTAAAATAATAAAATGAACGAGCGATCAACCAAGCGGCAAAGGGAACTTCTGAATTTTGTTGACGGATTTATCCAAGGTCATGGTTACGGTCCGAGTTACCGAGAAATTATGCGAGCACTCGGATACAAATCGGTTTCGACGGTGGCGGTTCATATTGACGGACTAATTACTAAGGGTTATTTATTAAAACGAGATAATTCAGCCAGGTCATTAGAGGTGATTACTACTCATTTGGATGATGCGCCGATGCGCAAAGGTCCTACGCCATCGCAGGAAAAATGGGTAATAAATGCTATTACTAGTCGGTTTGATAAATTGGATAAAATGCACGACCAAGCAACGCTCGATGAGCTGTATGTTCTGATCGGTTCGTTAAAGATTTTAGGTATCGAGGGAGCACATTTGGCCATGAAAACGCGGCTGGTTGATTACTTAAAAACACAGAATATCGCTAAATAGTATACCTCTAGCGTTTATTTTGATATATTAGAGTTAAGCATAAAATCAAATAGAAAAGGGGATATATGCAACCAAATGATGAAAATATACCAGAAGAAAACGTAGAAGTAACACAACCAGGGTTTACTCCAGGAGCACAACCATCGGCGCAACCACCGATGCAGTCTGAGCCACCTGCAGCAGAGGTCCCAACCCCAGAACCTGCAGTACCTTCGGTTGATAGTTTTTCGCAACCACCAGTTTCAACACCTCCAACTGAGCCAACACCTCCTACAGAGCCAGTCTCATTTCAACCACCAGTAACCGAGAACGGTTCAAATCCTGCACCATTCCAGACAGCACCTGCACCCGCACCAGAACCACCAAAGCCTGTCGGGTTTTTTGGCAAATTGTTTGGCAAAAAATAGTTTTCGCTATTAAATAACCTAGTTGTCTCTCAAGAGGTATTGAGATATAATATTCAAGTATTCCGGCGTAGCTCAATGGTGGAGCAAGAAGCTGTTAACTTCGAGGTTACTGGTTCGAGTCCAGTCGCCGGAGCCATAATAAACACCCTTCCGAAAGGAGGGGTATTTATTATGGCTATGACACTAGTCCCGAAACAGTAACTGGTCAGCAGAGCTGGCGATAGTTACTGGTCGGCGTAGTGCAGCGAAACAAAAATGTGTTTACATATTTTTGTAAGCAAACGGAGGAGCGGAGCGATGTCCAGTCGCCGGAGCCAAGCATAGGCACTATGATTTGTTCATAGTGTTTTTGTTTGATTAAACATAAACATATTTATGATACAATCTGATTAGACAAACTAAACGTAATTTCGTAAAGGAATTAGTATGAACGAAGAGCCAAAGTCAATCGAACCGAATCCTATAAATAATAAACCCAAGTTTAGTTGGAAACCGATGTTAATTACATTATTTGTCGCCGTAGTACTGGCTGTTATTGTTGGCATTACCACTTATTATTTTATGAATCAACAGGCAAGTAGTGCTAAGACTACAACAGATAAGCAAATTGCAGAATTAAACCAACAAGTATCGACGCTCACTAAATCCCAGACAGTGACAACCGCAACTACTACTGCTGCAACCCCTACCACTACGCTTCAGTCAAAATCTATTTCTGAATGGGGGATACAGGGTAATTATATGTTTAGCGTGTTACAAACTCCTTCTACCCAAAAAAATACATTAACCTACACAATTAAAGGCAATGTGTTAGTCTTTAACTCGTCAGCTACTAACACAGCAACTTGTCCCAGTGATGGTGGATATACAGGTCAAATAGAGCGAAATACAGCCGATCAAGACTTCCAGCCTGGTAGTACGGGAGCACCCGAAAAAATGGCTAATGTTTTTGAGTCAAATAAAACGGATACTAGTTTTGTAAACATTTGGCACATCGGTAACTATTACTATTATTATAGATCACCTCAGGCTCCATGTGGCGCCACGGACCAGTTGCAAAATGCTGAAGAAGAAGTTAACAATGAAACGAAGCAATTCTTTGTGAGCATGAGGGCCATATAATAGTTCCTGTAAACAAGTCTCTAATCTGAAATTAGATATTTTATCTGTTCGATTTTATCTTTGTCATAGTTAACACTAGCAGTTCGCAACTTGCACGCTAATGCGAGCCAAAATTCTTATGCTAAAAAAGACTTCATGAGAAGTCTTTTTCAATTATTTTTATTAACAGTTCTTAATATTCGCCAGAGAACCCATTAAATACTTGTTTGTCGTCAATTTTACGAACCTCTAAGGTCCCATAGGCACTCTCGTTGCCAGTATGCGCAAGCTTGGCTTGTATATTTAGGCCTTTTTTCTTTAGTTCACTATTTAACGCAAGAGTTGTTGGTTCAAAATCAACACCACCAGTAACCTTCTGGGCTAGATATGTAGGATTTGTCGCAAGATTCTTATGTACTTTTCCTTTTTCTACCATTTTAACTATTGTTGGAACGAGTTTTCGTCCTAGTTTTGCCGCCCTTAAGGCCTCAACATGTGCTTTATCAGCTTGTGCTTGGTTAAATTGTTCAATACTACTCATTTTTGTGTCCTTTTTATTAATCACAAATATAATATCACAAGATGTATAAAAAGTCAATGTTCTGTTACAAATATAAGTTGTTTTTTGTTCGGAGTACGTCCACTAGTGGGAGCCAAACCATAATCGATAAAGTCAGAACTGTTAATGCAGTTCTGACTTTTTATACCCAAAAATAGAATTTAGGCGAAATCACCCTTATGTTAATATGAATCTATGACATCAAAAATAAAATGGTTACTGGTTGATATCGGTGATGTGCTTCTTGCTAGGAATGAAGACAACAGCAAGACATTTAATGAATTACTGGTTGATGAATTGAATGTTAACATTGAGTTAGCAAAAGAAATCAACAAAGCTCACTACTCAATTATGGATGTAAAATATATTTCAGAAGAAGAGTTCGTCGCTAACCTTAAAAGAGATTTAGGTTATGATGCGCCTAAAGACATCTTTTCTTACTTTGCAAGAGCGTATAGCAAACAAAGACGGCCTAATACTCAATTTTTAAATTTTCTTGATGAGATAAGGCTGAATGGTATCAAAACGGCTGTTTTATAAAATACTATTGCGATTTATGCACCGGAGCATGCCCGGGCGGGGATTAATCAAGAAAGTGGGTTTGAACCTATTATCTACTCTTGGCAGGTGGGATTAGCAAAGCCACAGAAAGAAATCTTTGAACTGGCCTTAAATGAATTAAAAGTAGAACCGGAAGAAATTGTTTTCATTGATGATAAGCCCGAACATATCAAAGGAGCTGCGAGTCTCGGCATGCACACACTCTTGTTTGAGGATACGAATAAAACGATTGCACAGATTCTCCAACTTGTTAATTAAATATTCTAAAAATCATGTTTAGTTAAGGTCATAACTTTTTCTATTGTTGTGAGCCAAGCTTAAGCACTATATTTAATTTAAATGCTTATTTTGTTATTATGTTTTTATGGATGACTTAGAAAAAAATGACATTGAAATAGAAAAAACAAATATAAATAATGGAGAGGTAATGGTGGCTCCTATTGAACCATCAATCCAGCCAGTTGAACCGGTGGAAATTCAAAAAAATAAAAATAAAAATAAAATTCAAAAAAAATGGTTAATTGCAACTGCTGTTATTGTGTTTGTATGTCTGATTGGCGGAGGTTCTTACTGGTATTTCTTTTCAAGCAAACCACAAAACACTGCTAATGCAATTACTAATCCAACTACGACCACAAAAACCGCTACATACACCTCTTTGCAATATACCTATAATAATCAATATACGCTTTCTCAGGCGATGAGTGACCAAGCTCAATTAGATACCATAGCCTTTGATGGATTGGCGTTTGTGACCGGCAGTGCTGGTGCGGATACTTTTTTCCCGCCAGGAAAAGTCGCTGACTATTTCGGTTTTCAGTATATGAGAGATGTGGATAAAGCTGGTTACGGACATAATACAACTTTTTTACCAAAAGCTGCGGATAATATTTTGACTATTCTAAGCTCTGACCAAAAAGCAAAACTAGTTGCTCTTGCTAAACAGCAAGCTCCTATTTATGCTAATTTTGCCTATAATCGCTATCCTTTGATGGTAGCCTTTAGAAATAATTTGGACGGCAATGTGCCCAAGGGATCTTCTGGGCTTTCGACCACAGCGGTCGGGAACTATACCGGTAATATGTATGGTATAGATTATGACCTAGCTTACAATCGAGCCTTGGTAACGGGAAGTATAATAAATTCCTTTACGTCTGACCAAAAAGCATCTTTATCTAAATTGCAATTCGACGATTCAAGTACTTGGACTAATGTTCCCGAAGACCAAACCCTAAAGAAAAATCTAACCAATGACCAATATACAGCACTTATGACTTATGCCAGTGAAATGCTTTCTTGGTATAAAGGCGGTCTGAACGCTGATACGTATTTTTGTCCTGAACGTCATGGCACTTACTTCGGCGGTTTCTTTATGAAGGATTACAATGCTGTAGGTAACAACGACTACTTCATCAGCACGAAACTAACGGGTGACAGTGGCAAAGGTTTTCTAGACACGCTTAATCCAACACAAAAACAACTTATTACTAGTATTATTGCTGCACAAAAATCTGATCTTCAGGATATTGCTCAAACTAGGATGGACATTTCTTCCGAACTTCGAAAAACGATGACAGGTGGGACGCCAGACAAAACCAAGGTAGCAGCTTTGGTAAAGCACTACGGTGAGCTTGATGGAAAGCTATCAGCACTTTATGCAACACGTTTTGCTCAGGTCAAGAAGACTTTAACCACTACGCAAATGGCAGCTATGGTAAAGTTACGAAATCTAAGCGTTGTACCAACCGGCGGTTACTATTTCTCGACACCAGTTCCTTATCCTGCAGTTACAAACACTAACTTTCTATTTGGTGTAGGCTCAGCTCCTACGAATGCTGGTAATATGACTGCTCCTTCGACCTTTACCAGTAATAGCCAGAACAACAACCCGCCGAAACCCTAAAAGTTGGTATCAACAAGTTTTACCGTATATTATATCTTTAATTTCTAGCATTTTGTTTCTGTCGTATTTAACATTAATAGTTCGCAGTGTGTCTACTAGGGGGAGCTATAAAAATCGTCAGACCCTATTGTCTGGCGCTTTTGTTATGATTATAGGGGGATTGTCTATTTTGTTTCTGGTATAATCATCATTAATATAGGCAATATATAAAAGAGAAACATGCAACAACACAGTTATAAAGAGTGGGTAATAAAATATGCAAAAAGGTATTGGTACCTTGTTGTAATATTGCTCTTTCTGTCGTTTGGAGCTGTTTTTTTCCAGCTTATCGCCCCGTTGCCCTTGGCTTTTCTCGCTGACAATATATTCGGCACTTCGCCAGTTCCTTCCTTTCTAAAATCATTTTCAAAAACACAACTATTAATTATTGCAGCCGTTGCGTATGTTGTAATTTATACAACTCAGAGTCTATATGTAATGGGCCAGAGTCTTATCGGTCGTAAATTTAATCAGATTATCGACAGGGCTACATTAAACGAATCAAATGACTCGGTTCTTAATATCCCTTACAATGATCTGTCTCGTCAAGAATCCGGGACATATTTGTATCAAATCACAGACCAAAGCCAGCAAATGTCAGAATTCTTGCTAGCGAGTATAGTCTCGATAGCACAATCACTTCTGACATTGATAGGGGTTATCATTGTTCTTTCTAGAATTAACCTAAAAATTATGTTGATTACCTTTATAATAATTCCGCTACTTGCTGTCTGTGTTATTAAGATTGGGAAACTCTTGGAACGTCGATCAAATGAAACTGAATTGGCACACAGCAAATTATATGCATATGTTGATGAATCATTGTCAAAACTTCGTACCGTGCAAGCATTTGCACTCGAGGGACGACGAAAAACACAACTTCAAGGACTTGTTACTATTCGCAATAAAAAAGCGTTGGCGCAGTTATTAACATCACAGAAATTTGATGTACTTACCCAATTCATAATAATGCTGGGTATTGGCACGGCTATATATTTTGGAGGTGAAAGCGTGTTCATAGGAACTATGACGTTTGGTGCGTTGTTAATATTTATTGATTACACAAACAACGTATTCGGGGAGATAGGCAGCATCATTGATACGTATGGTGGTATGAAGGTACAATCCGCTTCACTTCAGCAAGCATATAACACCATTTTGTTTTCATCGATGAGTCAAACACATTCAGGGACAGTCAAAGAGCCTATCAAGGGCAATATAGAATTCAAAATGGTTACAATGTCACATGGTACACAGGAAGTACTTAATAACGTAAACTTGATTATCCCGGCGAATACTGTCACGGCTTTTGTTGGGCTTAGTGGCAGTGGCAAAACTACACTTCTCAATGCGCTTTTAAGGTTAGAAACACCTATGAAGGGATATATTACAATTGATGGCCGTAATATTCAGGATTATGATCTCAAATTTCTTCGAGAGCATATCGGACTAATCGAACAAGAACCTGATTTATTCCTCGGAAGTATCGCAAATAATATATCAATTGCGAATCCTGATCAACAATATAATTTACCGGATATAATGGCCTCGGCATCCTTGGCGGATGCAGGCGAGTTTATTGATAAACTGCCAGATAATTACCATACAGTTATTGATAATCACAAATTGAGCGGTGGACAGAAACAACGTATTGCTGCTGCGCGCGCTTATTATAAACGCGCACCGATTCTGTTGATGGATGAACCTACTTCGGCGTTAGACAAAGATGTTGCTAAACAATTCATAGATAACATCATTAAAAACTTTGCAGGGAGGACAATAATACTTATTACCCATGACCTTAACCTCTTGAGGGAAGTCAGTACGATTTACGTTGTAAAGGATCACACCATCCGTCCGATCTCTGAGTACGGTGGGCTTGAGGCATACGGTGCAGTGCTTGGAGAGATTAAATAACATACTATTGACCTATCAAAGTCGACAGCCCTTTAGGAATGTGATTTACTAATGGTAATGTTCATATTTTTATACATTGGTGTTGTTCTGCTCTTTTTTGTGATTTTAATGTTGCTGACGTTCGGAAAAAAAGGCTGGGATTATATCGGCATCGATACGGTCATTGCGAATATAAATAACAAGTTTCTCGTGGGTCTATTTGTATTTCTTCCCGCGGTAGTCGTATTTCTTTTAACAATCTTTACCAGGAATGCCCCGTTTGCTCAGTATAATTGGTTCATAGCAGGTGGTATTGCAATTGTAAGGCTAATTACGATTATAGTCGGAGATCGTTTTCATATGGTAAAAATATTTCCATGGCTTTTTATGTCGGCTCTCTCAATTGCCGTGTCATATATTGCCTGTAGCGCAGTCATGGCGATGGCACCTTCTGATTTATTTAATAATGCAAACACAATTGTTTTGATTATGTGGTTTGTGACAGTTCTTATCATCGGTAATCTTTTAAGCGAAGCGCAGTTCGGCAGTCTGGATGACAACGATAGCTACAACCGTAACGTCGACAGACTTTACCGGAAGTACCAAAAGAAATTCGAAGATGTTATCCAACAATCATTTAAGCGAGATTTACGAAAGAGAAGAATATTATTTTCCATAATGATTGCTGAAGACATCAATAGGCCGGGCATAGTGCGTCTTGTTGAGAGGATGCTTTTCCCCTTTACTCACATAGCGACCACTGGTATCATGCAGGTAACGGCAAGCGAATATCTTTCTAACTCAAAAAGTGTTGAAATTGCTCAAGAGATGGTTAACGGGTTCTATAAACGTCAAAAGAGAAAGTATAATGATAATGATTATCTGCTTGTGCGAGCAATAGCCTCGGACTATAACGAAGGTATATATCCGGAACTGGTTGTTGATATTTTCTTTACACTCAAAGATCTTGAGATAAAGTGTTACAAAAAATCTATTGACCAAAGTAAATTGACGTGATAAATTTATAACATAAACGTAATTATAGGAAATGAACATGGCAATATATTACAGACGTCATCAGCCCAAACCAAAAAAAATAATCCATCCTCCTCGCCACTGAGAATCAAATAGAGACGTTCACAGAACGTCTCTATTAATAATTACTTAAATGAAAAGAAGTTTATTTTTGACTCCGTTAAGTCAGCAAACCTGTCATATTATTGAATCTCTTCTTGAAAAGATAGACATTGCGTACAGGGGGAGGGATGACCTCGATATAGTGACACTCGATGAGGCTTCTTCGCTTTTAAAAAGACAAGAAATCGAACTCGTCAAAAGTGTGAGATCGATAATTCCATCTGATTACAACGTACATACTCCTTATCTGGGCGATGAAGTGGTTCCAAAAAAAATTATTCGCATCAATTCAATGTCATATCTGGGTCCAAATGACGAACGTTTATTTACAAAAGCTCAGTATGTACCAGCTGACATGCTTCTTGCTTATAAAGCGATGGCTACGGCCCTTAAAAAGGACGTAGGGCATCCGTTATTGATTACTTCAAGTTATCGTTCGACTACATATCAAGCTATCGTTTTTTTATCATATTTATATAGGAGTGATTATGATGTCGCACAAACTGTACGGAGAGTCGCGATACCTGGTTATAGCGAGCATTGCACACCTATGTGCTTAGCATTCGATTTTCAGACTGATCGAGGACAACCCAGTGATGATAATCCGGGTGACTTCGCACTTACCCAAGAATATAGGTGGCTTTTAACGCACGCGAACGAGTACGGCTTTCACCTTTCATACCCGTTGTCTAATGCATATGGTATAATTTTCGAACCATGGCATTGGAGATATATACCAAAATCAGATTCGTAAGTAACAAAACACATCTACCATTGTTATGTAACATATAGATTCACTCTGGCCTTACAAAGTAGATATTTGTTTTGTCAATCATTCAACCTTACGAGGTAATGCATGATAGTTGCCCTGCCGTAAGCTATTTTACAGTTCGGACCAGCCGAACCTAATCCGGCCTCAATAACGGCGGGAACACCGAAAACAACATTGCCATTATTATCATATGTCGTTGCTGGTAGATTTGAACAAAATGGGTGATCAAAACCAACATAAATCATGGCATGACTTTGGTGAGCGCTTGTGAGTTCAGTATTTGAGCTTCCCAAAGGCTCATCACCATCCCCGTTACCTCCAATTATGTCTGCATTTGTATCTGTTGGGGTTGCATCTCCACCTGGTTGTGGCAATATATCACTGGCACTCAATTTTATAGCATTTCCACTGTCTGGTTTTTTCAAAGTGCCGCCCGGCTTACCATTTACAAGATCCGCTAAAAACAATATGTCGCCTGGTTTTAAAGTTTTTAACATAACTTTTGCACCAACATCCTTGTCATGAATATTTGACGGCAAGCGCTCGACAGTATATTTTGAATTACCGTTGAAATAGTACCAAAAAACTGTCCAGGCCCTAAGCTGTGACGGTCTTATTTTTGCCATATCAAAAGTCGGGTCGTAGTCATTTTTATCATACATACTCTGTTTATTATAAATTGGGTTCTGTATTTCCTTATCCAAAGAGTTGTCCATTCCAGATTGAATTAATACTGTATTGGTGAAGCCTACACAATTTGAAAAACCCTTGGCTCTTACTTTATCGAAAAATGATGCATCCGGATCCGAGCATTCCCAACAGGCAGCGGTATCATGATTGTTCGAGTTTAGTGGATTAATTACACCGCAATGATGCCCCGCATTTACATATTCGGCCTTCGTTTTTGGACAGCCTCCACGAACCGCAGCATCCCAATACAAGAAATTAGCCCAATCTACCAATTTTTGTTGAGAACTATTGCTACTATGAGGGTTTACGGCAATATCTATCGGATCTGAACTAGCATAAGTTGAACCATTTTCACCCAAGCTAACCAGCGAAACTTTATAATTACCCGGCTCTTTCATAAAAGTTAGATAATCGTCAACGCCTTTAACAGGTAATATTTTCTGCTGTGTTGCGCCATCTTTTGTTATCATCCAATACAAGTTACTTGGAGCATTATTGCTAACAACCGCAAGTCTAACTCGAAGTTCAAGTTGCCCTGTTAAAGGACTTTCTGGGTATATCCCTAAACTGATTTTTTTATTTGCACTAGCGTTAACTGAAACTGAAGCCCTACAAGAATCATTAGTGGATGAAGATTTCCTAGCAACCAGCGTAAATGAATAGTTGCCTTCTGTCGATATCGTATATGTTGTTTTGTCAGTAGAGCTCCAATCCTCAATAGGATTATCTCCTAGATACCATCTATATTGATCGGCATTTTTCACAGTGGCACTCAAGTTTACATTAAGAGGTATAAGGCCGCTGCTCGGCGAAGCACTAATGTTTGTCATCTGACATGTATTGCTGGGAGGAGTAGGCGTTGGCGTCCCTATTTTACTCAGAATAAAACTTCTTAAATGAGTTAGTCCTGGGCCGGCTGGGTGAATTCCGTTTTTAGGGAAATCAGCATGAGTTGATTCACTGGCCCAATCAATAAGTGTAATATTATTTGCAGCCGAATAGTTCTTGATTACATCATTTTTTTGGCCCATCAATTTAGACTGAGGGGGATCTGAAACAGATAGTCCAGATAAGCCGTAATTTAACGAGTAATACTTTGCTGTTGAATTGACAGTTTTTAAGTAAGTATAAAGTAGATCCATTTGACTTCTAAACTTACTATTTGTATCTTTAACATTATTGCCACCAAGAATAACCACTATCTTGCTAGCGCTTCCAATGATAGTGGTGGTTGCAGGTTTTTGTGCCTCTGTTAGTGCATCCGCAAAGTCTCTGCCACCAAGACAATTGTCAGTAGTGTCCCATCCCTTGGTGTTATAGAATTGTTCAACATTGACCTCAGTTTTTAATAAACAGGCAATTGATCCGCCAAAAATTAGTAAATTATTATTTGATGTTGGAACAGGTGGTGGTGGTGGAGGTGGTGGTGGAGGCGGCGGCGAAGCTATAATTGCGCAAGCCGGCAAAGAATTACCCTCAGGTGTAGGACCACTGTTGTTTGGCCAAGTGAATGATATTTCTTGGCAAAACCTGTCACCGGGTTTAGCGGTTGATGGAATCGTGAACTTATTAGACCTCATTATAGCGTGCTGGCCAACACTGAGTGCTGGGTGACCGAGAAATGTTGACGGTAAAGGATCACTGGGGTTATTGCCGCCCCAGCCAGATGACCAAACTACAGAACCGGACCCCGATTCCCACCATACGCGACTATTGAATGCGGTGGTCA